>Ga0214474_1001412_pt1 | contig 11082 bp, 10 predicted proteins | sample RVTome_2_FD_187335 | JGI IMG/M metagenome (GOLD analysis project Ga0214474, IMG submission 187335) | Soil microbial communities from uranium-contaminated site in the Upper Colorado River Basin, Wyoming, United States - RVT95D214 HiSeq ...
CCTGGCCGTCGCCTTAGACCGGGCCGGTTTCCAGGTCCATGTCCACGCCATCGGCGACCGGGCCATCCGCATGTCCCTCGACGCCTTCGAGGCCGCCGGACGGGCCAACGGCTTCCGGGACATGCGCCACCACATCGCCCATCTCGAGCTCATCGATCCCGCGGACATCCCGCGCTTCCGACGCCTGGGCGTCACGGCCAACTTCCAAGCGCTCTGGGCCTACGCCGATCCTTATATCACCGACCTGACCCTGCGCATCCTCGGGCCCGGCCGCTCGCGCCGGCTCTATCCGATCGGGAGCGTCGCCCGGACCGGGGCCGTGATCGCCGGCGGGAGCGACTGGTCGGTCTCCTCGATGAACCCGCTCGAAGCCATCGAGGTGGCCCTGACCCGGAGAGGCCCCGACGATCCGTCGGGCGAGCCCTGGATCCCCGAGGAGCGGACCGGCCTCGAGACCATGCTGCGCGCCTACACGGCGAACGGCGCCTGGCTCAGCCGCGACGAAAAGACCCGCGGCACTCTCGCGCTCGGCCAGGCGGCCGACATCATCGTCCTCGACCGGGACCTTTTCGCCGTTCCGGCCCACGAGATCTCCCGGATCAAGGTCCTCTGGACCCTCCTCGACGGCCGAACCGTCTACCGCGACCCGGCGTTCGCGAACTGACGGATATTGACTCCTGTCGGCCGCGGGCTTATTGTATCCTCAAAACGGAACAGAGGGGTGTCGACGCCGATGAAGCTCCGGGTCGGCCGCCGGACGGATTACGTGATCCCGCACCCGGCGGACCGTCGAGGTCCTCCAGCGAGGGAGGAGGGGAAAATGTACGCGCGCCTGACGACGATGTCATTCCGCACCGAAATGGCCGACGAGGGCGTCCGCATCTTCGAGACGAGCGTTGTGCCCGCGGCCCGGGCGCAGAAGGGCTTTCGCGCCGCCTACCTGCTCTCCGACCGCAAGGGGGGCCGCTCGATCGCGCTGACCCTCTGGGACGACGAGGCGTCGGCCGTGGCCAACGAGGAGAACCGCTACTACCAGGAACAGCTGATCAAGTTCCTGCCCCTCTTCACGTCCGACCCCTTCCGCGAGGGCTTCGAGGTCGAGGTCTTCGTCGAAGCCGAATAGACGGCCGGGCGTGCCGGACGCCGGTTTACGGATTCGCCGTTCTATGCTATAAAGGATGCTCTTTGAGCCCATGGATATCCGACTGATCCTCGTCCAGGTGTTCGTGATCCTGTTCGCCATCACCATCCACGAGGCGGCCCACGCCTGGACCGCGTCGAGGATGGGCGACCCGACGGCCGCCGCCCTGGGCCGGGCGTCCCTCAATCCTCTCGTCCACATCGACCCCATCGGCACGGTCCTTTTCCCGCTCCTCCTCATCATCTTCAAAATGCCCGTGTTCGGGTGGGCCAAGCCCGTCCCCTACAATCCTTATAATCTCCGCCATCCGCGCAAGGGCGGCCTATGGATCTCGTTCGCCGGGCCGATCTCGAACATCCTGACCGCGGCCGCCGCCGTGCTCCTTTTCCGGCTCCTCAAGCCCTTCGGCGCCCGGGTAACCGACACTTCGGCCCTTTCCCGGCCGCTCGAGGGGCTGAGCGTCATCCTGCTCTTCACGGCCCTGATCAACATCTCTCTCGCCGTCTTCAACCTCATCCCCATCCCGCCTCTCGACGGCAGCGGCATCCTGGCCGGGCTCCTCTCCGAGAAGGCCGCCGCGAGCTACGAGCGGCTCCGGCCCTACGGCTTCCTCTTCCTCATCCTCCTGATGTACAGCGGGGTCCTGACCCTGATCTTCTCGCCCGCGCAGGCCCTGATCCTGAGGCTCTTCCGCTAGCATGCCCGAACCCGACGCCGCGATCCCGCCGGTCGAGGAGACCGCCTTCCCGCCGTCCGCCGAGACGCCGGACGGCTACCAGGTCCGGCTCGACGTCTTCGAAGGCCCCCTCGACCTCCTCCTCTTCCTCATCCGCAAGAAGAAGATCGACATCCACGACATCCCCATCGCCGCGATCACCCGGGACTACCTCGGCTACCTCGAGCGCAAGACCGAGATCAACCTCGACCGCGAGGCCGAGTTCCTATTCATCGCGGCGCTCCTGATCTACATCAAGTCCCAGATGCTCCTGCCGCGGGAGACCGACCTGGCCGAAGGCGAGGACCCCCGGCGGGTCCTGATCGACCGCCTCGTCGAATACGAGCGGATCAAGGCCGCCTGCTCCCTCCTCCGGGAGCGGGAGGACGTCCAGATCCTCCAGTGGAAGAGGGACTTCATCCCGCCGCTCCACGGCGAGAGCGAGCTCGAGCCCGTGGAGCTCTCGCTCTTCGACCTGGCCGAGTCCTTCTTCCTCCTCATGAAGCGCCGCGCGGCCGAGAACACCCGGACGATCCGCGGCCGGGACGTCTCGGTCGAGGTCAAGATGAAGGAGCTCGTCGGCCTCCTCCAGGAGCGGCACATGATCGACTTCCTCGAGTACTTCGAGGCCCACGCCTCGCTCGAGGAGGCCCTGATCGCATTCTTCTGCATCCTCGAGCTGGTCAAGTCCCGGGTGGCCGTCGCCGTCCAGGACGAGCTCTTCCGGACGATCCGGGTCTGGCTCCGCAAGGACGCGCGCAGGACGGCCGCCCATGACTGATCTCAAGACCCTCGTCGAGGCCCTCATCTTCGTCTCCCAGGAGCCCGTGACCATGGAACGGCTGCAGGCCGTCCTCGAGGGTGTCCCGGCGGCCGACATCCAGTCGGCCGTCGACGGGCTCGTCGCCGACACCGGCGCGGCCGGGCGGGGCATCCACGTCATCCGCGTCGGGGGCGGCTGGCTCTTCGCGACCAAGCCGGACCACGACCGCGAGGTCCGCAAGCTCCTCCAGATCGAGCGCAAGAACCGGCTCTCGTCGGCGGGGCTCGAGACGCTGGCGGCCATCGCCTACCGCCAGCCGGTGACACAGTCGGAGGTCTCGGCCATCCGCGGCGTCGATTCGACCGGCGCCCTGAAGACGCTGCTCGAGAAGAAGCTCATCAAGATCGTCGGCCGGAAGAAGGCCCCGGGCAATCCGCTCGTCTACCGGACCTCCGACGAGTTCCTGCTCTACCTGGGGCTCGACAGCCTCGACGAGCTCCCCTCCGAGGAGGAGATCGCCAAGATCCTCGAGGAGGAGAAGGCCGTCGACGCCTAGCCCCTAAGTATAGGCCGCGCATTGACTTAGAGTTGACAACAAGGAGTTTCTCGGATAGTATGAGTCGTTCTTTCCGGGCCCGGACCGGACGGACGTCCCCGAATTCCCGATCGAGGAGCATCGCGCCATGACCGAGCCGACCAAACAGCCGGACCGCGACGACGCCAAGATGTCGTCCGAAGACTACGAGCACCTGCTGGACCGCTACGAGTACACCACCAAAGAGATCACCATGGGGAAGGTCCTCAAGGGCCGCGTCATCAAGCGGGCGCCGACCCACGTCCTCGTCGACGTCGGGTTCAAGACCGAGGGCATCATCCCCAACGAGGACTTCACCGACCCCCAGGCCCTGGCCGCGCTGCAGCCCGGGAGCGAGGTCGAGACCATGCTCGAGAAGACCGACCTCAAGGACGGCTACCTCGTCCTGTCCAAGCGGCGGGCCGACGGCATCCGGGCCATCGAGACCCTGGACCAGGCCTTCGAGCAGGGCCAGGCGGTCACGGGGACGATCACGGAGAGGACCCGGGGCGGGTTCAACGTCGACGTCGGCATCATGGCCTTCCTGCCCGAGTCCCACGTCGATATCCGGCCGGTCAAGGATCCCGCCGGCCTCGTCGGGCAGACCTTCAAGTTCCGGGTCATCAAGTTCGACCGCAAGACCGAGAACGCCGTCCTGTCCCGCAGGATCCTCCTCCAGGACGAGCGGGAAAAGAAGAAGCGTCAAGTCTTCGGCAGCCTGGCCAAGGGGCAGAAGATCACGGGCCGGGTCAAGTCCCTGACGAGCTTCGGCGCCTTCATCGACCTCGGCGGCATCGAGGGCCTCCTCCACGTCTCCGACATCTCCTGGGGCAAGGGGACGCATCCGTCCGAGCACCTGACCGTCGGCCAGGAGGTCGAGGTCGTGGTCCTCGACTTCAAAGAGAAGGAGGAGCGCATCTCCCTCGGCCTCAAGCAGCTGACGCCGGACCCGTGGACCGACATCGCGCAGAAGTACCAGGCCGGGCAGAAGGTCACCGGGAAGGTCTCCAGCCTGACCGACTTCGGCGCGTTCGTCGAGCTCGAGAAAGGCGTCGAGGGGCTCGTCCACATCTCCGACCTGACCTGGTCGCGCAAGCTCGTCCACCCCAAGAAGGTCCTGACCCCCGGCCAAGAGGTCGTTGTCACCATCCTCGACGTCAACCCGACGACCAAGCGCATCTCCCTCGGCCTCAAACAGGCCTCCCCCCACCCCCTGGAGACGTTCCGGCAGAAGCACGGCGTCGGCGCCCGGGTCAAAGGGACCGTGACCAGCCTCACGGACTTCGGCGCCTTCGTCGAGGTCGAGAAGGGCATCGAGGGGCTCGTTCACATCTCCGACATCAGCTGGGAGAAGGTCAAGCACCCCTCCGAGAAGCTCCAGGCCGGCCAGGAGGTCGAGGCCCTCGTCCTCAACATCGACATCGACAAGCAGAAGGTCTCCCTGGGCATGAAGCAGCTCGAGGGGGACATCTGGGAGGGCTTCTTCAGCCGCCAGAAGGCCGGCGACATCGTCAAGGTCAAGATCGTGCGCCTGACCGACTTCGGCGCCTTCGTCGAGATCGTCCCGGGCATCGAGGGCGTCGTCTTCACGGCCGAGCTCGACGAGAAGAAGCTCGAGAAGCCCTCGGACGCGTTCGCCGTCGGCGACGAGCGCAACGCCAAGATCATCCGGCTGAACCCCAAGGCCAAGAAGATCTCCCTGAGCTTCAAGCAGGCCGTGTACGACATGGAGAAGCAGGATTTCCAGCGCTTCATGGAATCCCAGAACGACCGGATGACCCTGGGCGACATCATGAAGGACCAGCTGAAGGGTTTCAAGGCACCGAAGAAGGGAACCAAAAAGGAGGACCCCCATGATTAAGGCGGACCTGATCAACAAGATCTCCCTCGAGCTGAACATCCCGAAACAGGAAGCCGAGGAAGGCGTCAACCTGTTCTTCGAGACCATCCGCGAGGCCATCCTCCGGGGCGAGGAGATCGAGATCCGCGGCTTCGGGAGCTTCCGCTTCCGCAAGCGGACCTCGCGGGCCGGCCGGAACCCCCGGACGGGCGAGCCGGTCAAGGTGCCGCCGAAGAAGGTCCTCTATTTCAAGCCGAGCAAGCTCCTCAAGGAGCTCATCAACAAATAATGCGCTACATCTCCGCTCCCTGGAGAGCCGACTACGTGTGCCGGGCCCTCCCCGCGAAGGGCGGCTGCGTCTTCTGCGAGGCCGTCAAGAGCCGGGACGACCGCGCCTCGGCCGTCCTCTACCGGGGCCGCCGCCACATCGTCCTGCTCAACCGGTACCCCTACACCCCGGGGCACGTCATGATCGCCCCCCGGCGGCACGTCGCGGACTTCGTCGAGGCGGGGGCCGGCGAGCGGGCCGAGCTGGCCGATCTCTTCCAGGCGGCCCTCCGCGTCCTGGGCCGGGCCTACGCCCCGCACGGCTTCAACGCCGGGATGAACATCGGCGCCAGCGCCGGCGCGGGCGTCGCCGGGCACTATCATCTCCATGTCGTCCCCCGCTGGACGGGGGACTCGAACTTCATGCCCCTCATCGGGGCGACCAAGGTCTTCATCGAGGACCTGGACCAGTCCTACCTGAAGCTGCGTCCCCTTTTCGACGAAGAGAAGCGGCGCCGCGAGCGCGCCGGCCGGCCCCGACGCCGGGCCGCGGCTCCTTCGAGGTGAACCATGCTGAAAACCATGAGAAAGAACGTCAAGTCGCTCAAGCCCGTCATGTGGGTCGTCGTCGCGACTTTCATCGTCGCCATTTTCGCCGTCTGGGGCGGCGGAGGGTTTTCGGGGAATGCCAGCCGGGCCAACACCCTGGTCAGCTTCAGCGGGCAGAGGATCTCGGCGGACGAGTATTTCCAGACCCTCCGCTCCCGGCTCGAGTCCATCGAGAAGCAGTTCGGCGACCTCAACGCCAACCTCATCCAGCAGCTCGGCATCCCCCAGCAGACCCTCGAGCAGCTCGTCAGCCAGAAGCTCCTCCTGGCCATCGCCGCGGACATGGGCCTCAGGTCGTCCGACGCGGAGGTCCGGGACAGGATCAAGGCCTATCCGGCCTTCCAGCAGAACGGCCAGTTCGTCGGGTTCGAGGACTACAAGCGGGTCCTCGAATACAACCGCATCCCCCTGGCGGATTTCGAGCGCGGCCTGCGGCAGGACGTCGTCTTGAGCAAGGTCGTCCGCGTCCTCACGGCCGGGCTCTTCGTCACCGACGACGAGGTCTGGAACAGCTACCGGAAGCAGAACGACACGGCCAAGATCGAGTACCTGGTCGCCGAGACGGCCAAGGCGGAGGTCGCCGGCCAGCCGACCGAGGCCGAGCTCCGGGCCCACTTCGACAAGAACGCCGCCGCCTATAAGGTCCCCGAAAAGCGGACGGCCGATTACGTCGTCATCAAGACCGACGACCTCAAGAAGGAAATCTCCGTCAAGGACGCGGAGATCGAGAAGTACTACAAGGACAATCCGGCCCAGTTCCAGGAGCCCGAGAAGGTCCAGGTCAGCCGGATCTGGCTGCCGTTCACCGCGGCCGACAAGGCCGCCGTTCTGGCCTCGGCCGCGGACGTCCGGAGGAGGGCGGCCGAGGGCGCGGACTTCGCCGCCCTGGCCCGCGAGCTCTCCAAGGACGACAAGGCCGCCGTGGGCGGCGACTGGGGGCTTTACGACTGGAGGTCCCTGAGCGCCGCGGAGACGGAGGCCGCCGGGAAGCTCGACAAGGGCGGCGTGTCGGCCGTCGTCGAGACCGAATCCGGCGCCGCCGTGTTCAAGGTCACCGACAAGGCCGCGGCCGTGGCCCGGCCCCTCGCCGAGGTCAGCGCCACGATCAAGGGCATCCTGGAGGACCAGAAGGCCCGCGCCATGGTCGCGGAGCGGATCCAGCGGCTCGAGAAGCTGGCCCGCCGGGAAAAGAGCCTCGACTTCGCCGCCCAGAAGGAGGGGCTCAAGCCCCTGTCGACCGGCGCCCTCAAGCGGGGTGATCCCTTGGGCGATTTCGATTCGTCGGGCGCCGTCAGCGAGGCCCTCTTCGGCCTCAAGGAGAAGGAGATCTCCGCGCCCATCTTCACCTACTCCGGAGAGGCCCTGGCCGAGCTCAAGACCGTCGAGCCGGAGCGGCCGGCCACGTTCGAGGATGTCCGGGACGACATCGCCAAGGACGTCCTCGAAGCCTGGAAGAAGGACAAGGCTCAGGCCCGGCTCCGCGAGGTCGCGGCCGGCCTCGAGGACGACTGGAACGCCGAGGCGGCGAAGCTCAAGCTCGAATACAAGCTCGTCGAAACCCATAAGCGGGAGCAGTACCTGAGCCTGGTCGGGGAGCGGCCCGAGGTGGACGCCCTCGTCTTCGGCTTGCCGATCAAGCAGGCGAGCGCGCCGGTCGCCGCCGACGAGGGGACCGCGATCTTCCGGGTCCTCGAGCGCAAGGAGTCGACCCGCGAGGAGTTCGAAAAGGTCAAGACGACGGAGCGGGAGACCCTGGTCGAGGAGAAGAGGAATAAATTCCTCCAGTCCTACCTGGCCCGGGCCCGCGAGGAGAAGAGCGTCAAGGTCAACTACGACGCGTTCATCCGTATCAACAACGATATCCTGGCGAGGTTCACGAAGAGGCCGTGACAGGGACCAAGCTGACCGCGGCGGCCGACCGGGCCGTCAGCCAGGCGCTCCGGCTCAAGCCCGGCGAGAGGCTCCTTCTGGTCACCGACAAGCAGAAGATGGAGATCGCCGAGGCCTTGGCCTTCTCGGCCCGGCGGGCCGGGGCCGAAGTGACGACCTACCTCATGACCGAGACGCTGCGGCCGATCACCGGGCCGACGCGCCAGTTCCGGGAGCTCATCCGCGGCGCCTCGGCCACGGTCTATCTCCTCGAGGGCCGCTTCCCGGAGAAGCCCTTCCGCGGCTTCATGGTCTCCGAGGGCGCCAAGCACGGCCGCGTCTGCATGATGCCGGGCATCACCCGGGACATGATGGAGCGGCTGATCAACGTCGATTACACGGAAATGACCCGGTTCACGGCGCGGGTCATCCGGGCCATGAAGGACGCCGGGGACGTCGTCGTGGAGAACCCGGCGGGGACGCGCATCGCCTTCAGCGTCAAAGGCCGGGCCTGGATCAACAGCTGCGGCGACCTCAGTAAAAAGGGCCGGCACGGCAACCTCCCGGCCGGCGAGTGCTACACCGCCCCGGTCGAGGAGACGTTCACCGGGACGATCGCGATCGGCCTCGTCGACGACAAGCTCGGCCACGGCACGATGACGTTCGAGGCGGGCCGGCTCGTCGCCTTCAAGGGTCGCGGCGTCGAGGAGGTCATTCGGACGGTCGGCGACGACCCGACGGCGCGCATCATCGGCGAGTTCGGCATCGGCACGAACAGGGGCGCCCGCATCGGCCCGAACATGCTCGAAGCCGAGAAGGCCTTCGGCACCGTCCACTTCGCCATCGGCGATTCCTACGGCCTGGGGAAGAACAAGAGCCGGTTCCACTTCGACGCCCTGGTCGATAAGGTCACCATCACGGCCAAGGGAAGGACGATCGCCAAGAACGGCAAGTTCCTCCTTTGAGATACGATTTCGACAGGATCGTCGACCGGACGGGGACGGAGTCCCTGAAGTGGGTCTATCCCCGCAAGGTCCTCGGCGTCGAGGACGCCATCCCGATGTGGGTGGCCGACATGGACTTCGAGGCGCCGCCGGCGGTCGTCGAGGCCGTCAGGCGACGGGTCGAGCACGGCGTCTTCGGCTATCCCCTCGTCCCGCCCTCGTTCTTCGCCGCCGCCATCGGCTGGCTCGAGCGCCGGCACGGCTGGGCGGTCGAGAAGAAGTGGATGGCCATGACGCCGGGCATCGTCCCGGCCCTGAACTACTGCGTCCGGGCCTTCAGCCGGCCGGGCGACCCCGTCATCGTGCAGACGCCCGTCTATCATCCGTTCTATTACGCCATCGAGAACAACGGACGCCGGGTCGTCCGCAATCCGCTCCGGTTCGACGGCGGGCGCTACACGATGGACCTCGACGATCTCCGCGCCAAGATCGACGCGCCGGGCCGGATGCTCATCCTCTGCAGCCCCCACAATCCCGTCGGCCGCGTCTGGACGCGGGAGGAGCTCGAGGCCCTCGCGCGGATCGCCGTCGAACGGGACCTCCTCGTCATCGCCGACGAGATCCATCACGACCTCGTTTACAGGGGCCATCGTCACCATGTCCTGGCATCGCTGTCCCCCGAGCTGGCCCATCAAACGATCACCTGCATCGCCCCGAGCAAGACCTTCAACACCGCCGGCTTGGCCACGGCCGCCGTCGTCGCCTCCGATCCGGACCTCCTCAAGAAGCTCGAGGACGAGTCCGAGCGCTCGGGATTCGACCTCGGGAACGCCCTCGGCATCGTCGCTTTCGAGGCCGCCTACGCCCACGGGGAGGATTGGCTCGAAGAGCTTCTGCCCTACCTCGAGGGGAACATCGACCTCATCGAAGGATTCCTCGCGGAGCGCGTCCCCGGCATCCGGCTCGTCCGGCCCGAGGGGACGTACCTCGCGCTCCTGGATTGCCGGGGCCTCGGCCTCGACCCGGCCGAGCTCAATGGCTTCTTCCTGAAGCAGGCCCGCGTCTATTTCAGCGACGGCAAGATCTTCGGCGATGAGGCCGCCGGCTTCGTCCGCATCAACTTCGGCTGTCCCCGGCCCGTCCTCCGCGAGGCCCTGGAGCGGATGGAGCGGGCCGTCCGATCGAAGATCGCAGCGTAGTCCGGGGACACGTCCCAGGGGAGATGTCCCCATTCTCGAACGGGGAGGTGCCCGATGTCATCGACGAAAGCTCTCCGGATCCTCAGCTTAGCCGTCGCAGCCGCCGTCCTGTTCTCTTCCTGCCGGAAGGCCGACCGGCCCGCCCCGGCCGTGAGCCGGGGAGAGTCCTCCTTCGTCTTCCCCCGCTCCACGCCCATCCCGCGCCGTGACGCCTTCTTCGGCCTCCACTTCGACCTTCACCCGCAGGCAACCGACACCTCGCTCGGCGCCGACATCGATGAGGAGAACATTCGCGCCCTTCTCGAGCGGGTGAAGCCCGACTACGTCCAATACGACTGCAAGGGCCACGCCGGCTGGGCCGGCTACCCGACGGCGGTCGGCTGGGCGAGCCCGGGCATCGTCAAAGACAGTCTGGCCGTCTGGCGCAAGGCCACCCGCGACGTCGGCGTCGGCCTGTTCATCCATTACTCGGGCGTCTGGGACTCCAAGGCGGTTGCCGAACACCCCGACTGGGCCCGCGTCGACGCCGCCGGGAAGCGCGATCCCAACGCCACGAGCGTCTTCGGCCCTTACGTCGACGAGCTCCTCATCCCCCAACTCAACGAAGTGGCACTGAAGTACGGCCTCGACGGCGTCTGGGCCGACGGCGAATGCTGGGCGGCCCAGCTCGATTATTCGCCGCGGGCCCTGGCCGCCTGGAAGCAGGAAACCGGATACCGGGACGCCCCCGAGGACCGCTCCGATCCGCGCTGGCTCGAATGGAAGACGGTCCACCGCCGCGCCTTCGAACGCTACCTCGCCCACTGGATCGACGCCGTCCACGCCGCCAACCCGGCCCTCCAGCTGACCTCGAACTGGATGTATACGTCTTTCGCCCCCAAGCCGGTCGAGGCCAAGCTCGATTTCCTTTCGGGCGACTATTCGCCCGGCCTGTCGGTCGACCGGGCCCGAGTCGAGGCTCGCTATCTCGCCTCGACGGGAATGCCATGGGACCTCATGGCCTGGGGCTTCGACAAGGGCAAGGACCTCGGCTGGTCGATCAAGCCGGCCGAGCACCTGATGCAGGAAGCGGCCGTCGTCCTCATGCAGGGCGGCGGCTTCCAGATCTATCACCAGCCGACCCGCTCCGGCCACGTCATCGAGCTGATCATCGCCCAGGAG
>Ga0214474_1001413_pt1 | contig 11080 bp, 9 predicted proteins | sample RVTome_2_FD_187335 | JGI IMG/M metagenome (GOLD analysis project Ga0214474, IMG submission 187335) | Soil microbial communities from uranium-contaminated site in the Upper Colorado River Basin, Wyoming, United States - RVT95D214 HiSeq ...
TTTTGCTTACATGACCGACGGCCTAGACCGTTCTCTCCGCGCCGCGCGCCGGGACCGCGTGAACGTCTTCCACCTGACCGTCCATCCCGGCGAGTTTCGCGGCGCTAACCGACAGGAGCCATTCGCCGTTGTTGACCGATGGCTGTCCGAGGTCGTCGATCCCCTGGTCAGGGACGGGCGGGTAAGGTGGGCGACATTCTCAGAGATGGCCGACGCCTTCCGAGCCTGGGAGCGCAGTCATCCCGGGACAGACCCGCGGAAGTAGCTTGGTCCTGATCGATGGCAGGACTTCCTCGCGCCCTTTCTTTAAGCCGCGTGCCTGTCCTGAAGTCCCGCATCAATTAAACTTGGAAGAATCTCCGTTACTGTGATTCAGTATCGGTGCCGGAATCCCCCCCGGGCCCCTGGGGAACCAGTCTCCTTTACCATTATGCTTGTAAAATCGGAAAAAAAAGATATAATAGAGCTTCGTTTTTGCTTGAGAGGAGGTCAGCTATGGCTTATGTGATCACCGAGGAATGCATCAACTGCGGCGCTTGCGAGCCGGAATGCCCCAACCAGGCCATTTCCGCGGGCGATGAGCTCTACATCATCGACCCCAACCGGTGCACCGAGTGTGTGGGCCACTTCGAGAAATCCAAGTGCGCCGAGGTTTGCCCGGTGGATTGTTGCGTGGCTGACCCGAACCATAAGGAAACCAAAGACCAGTTGATGGCCAAGTATAAAAAGCTGACTCAGAGCTGAAATTAGGACGAACGGTATTTTAATAGATAGGAGTGAGGTTTTCACTCCTATTTTTTTATCGTCCCATGAACGGCAACCCCGACGGCGATGAACAGGCCCCCCAGGCCGTGCCCCCAGCGGTCAGGCGGGAGTCGTTCTTCGCCAAGAAACGTCCCTGGCTGAACGCCCTGCTCTTTATCCTGACCGTGGCCTCTGTCTATTTTGTAGGATTGTCCCAAAGCGCTGTTTACGTATTGGTGGCCAAAGGCGGGCCGCAGGCCGACCTGTCCTTGAACCCGGCTGTTTTGGGAGACCCTCAAGTGCAGAAGCTGGCCCTGCTCTATGTTGTCGTTCTGATGGCCATCCTGCTTGGCCACGAGCTTGGCCATTACTTGGCCTGCCGTCGCTATGGCATCGATTCCACGCTGCCCTACTTCCTTCCTTTTCCCAACCTCATCGGCACCTTGGGCGCTTTCATCAAGATCCGCTCTCCCATTCAGCGCAAGCATGAATTGTTCGACATCGGCGTAGCCGGGCCGCTGACGGGATTTCTCCTGGCGCTTCCGGCCCTGGCCTATGGCTTGTCCCTTTCCGGCCTGGGCGTAGAGGCCAGAGGAGAGGGCTGGCTGAGCCTGGGTGATCCGCTGCTTTTAAAGCTCCTGGCCCGCGTCCTCATCCCCGCCGCTCCTTCCAGCACTATTCTTCATCCGGTGGCTTTTGCCGGCTGGGTTGGAACTCTGGTCACTTCTTTCAATCTTTTTCCCGTCGGCCAGCTTGACGGCGGCCATGTGGTTTATGCCCTGTTCGGCCCACGATCCAAGCTCATCGCCCGGATGGCCTTGGTCGGCTTCGTGGTTCTGGGTGTTTTTTTCTGGGTGGGATGGTTCGTTTGGGCCGTACTCATTCTGCTGGTGGGGCTTAAGCATCCGCCTATTTGGGACGAGCAGACGCCATTGTCCTCCATCCGAAAAGCGCTGGCTGCGGCGATGGTTTTGATCTTCATTCTGTCGTTTATTCCCGACCCCATAAAAGGATACAGCCTCCTCAACCTGCTTCGCTAAGATGTTTTTCACAGTTTCTGTGGAAAACCTGTGGATAACCGGCCGGCTCGAAGGTCGAATAACCGAGAATCATTGAGCTTATGGCTTTTTGCACAGAATTTCGGCATTTTCCGCGCAGGAATTGAAAATCTTTGAGCATTAGCCTATGATACTAGTCGTGCGTCTCAGAAGTTCTTTGCTAGGGGGAGCACCGAACCTGACGCACGACCGCCGAAGGAGCTTGAGGGGGGCGGCGAATGAGACGGTGCACTGGGAGAGCGGGTGAGGGAAGGCAATCATGGACAATGAATTCAAACACGCCGAGGGCATTTTTCAGGAGTTAAGGGAAAAGTACCGCCAGGGCGAGATATCCAGACAGGAATTCCTGGATAAGATGAAGAATCTCCAAGTCAAGGACGACCAGGGGCGTCTTTGGATGATCGGCAGCCAGAGCGGAAAATGGTACTACCTGAAAGGTCAAGAATGGGTTCAGGCCGAGCCGGAGGTCAGAAAGGAATCTCAAGGGGCCTGCCCCTATTGCGGGTTCGAGAATAAACCGGAGGCGGAAGCCTGCGCCCGCTGCGGCGGCGGATTGCAGGGCTCGGAGGATTTCTGCATCGAATGCGGAACCAAGCTCCAGCCGCCGCTCTACCGCTGTCCCAAGTGCGATGCCCCGCGGCCCGGGGCGACGCCGACGTCCACTCCAACTCCAAGCCTCCTCCCTCAGACAACCCCGACCTCAAGTCGAACGCCAATCCCCATGCCGTCGCCGGCACCCGCCCCGGCCGTAGTCCAAGCGTTTGTCGAGAAAAAACCTGCGCCCCAGCCGGATAGAAAACCCATCCAGGGCGAATTCCTGGTCAAGTCCGTGAGCGCCTCCTCATTTGCTTTTTTCGGCGGTGCCCTGGGCATCATCATCGGCATCATCCTGGGCGCTTTCATCGGCGCCACCGATCTCTTGGCCGGCCAAGCGGCGAAGCTGCCCCGCTTCCTGGCCGACATGCAGGGCACGCTCATCGGAGCCATTGTCTATGCCGCGGCGGGTGGAATAATAGGTTTCTTGGCCCTCGGCTTGCTGGCTTGGCTGAAAGCCCACTTCCTCAACTTGCTTCTGTCGTTTATCGGCGGGATCAAGGTTAGGCTCGACCAGGCGCCCGAAAAAGTGTTCCAGAGAAAGAAGCCCGACCGGTTGGTTTAGTCGGAAGCTTTAATTTTCAGACGGTTCAAGGCGAAAGCGATCTGTCCCAAGGACAGCGATTCATCGTTGGGCGAATACTGTTCCGGCCTGAGGACCTTGAATTTTTTCCTTTTTAAATACTTGAGGGTCGCTTCCAGGAGCCTATTATTCAGGAAAACCCCGCCTGTCAGCACGACGGTGTCGGCCCCCTGCCGGGTCCGGGCCAGTTCCGCCATCCGGACGATGGCCCGGGCCAGTGTTTCGTGAAATCGGGCGGAGACGATGGCTACGGGCTTCCGGGCTTTCAGGTCGCTAAGGATGTCTCGAACGGCCGGGACAAAGGATATTTCGATGGGACGGCCCTCCCTGACCCGGAAGGGATAGCTTCCTTCGTTTTTCGGCGAGGCGACGGCCTCAAGCCTCATGGCCGCCTCAGCTTCGAATTCGACCTCCTGGGGAGCTAACCCGGCCAGCCAGGATACGGCATCAAACAGACGGCCGCAGCTTGAGGCCAGCGGGCTGCGGATTCCGCGGGACATCATCTCCAGAACCCCTTGAACCTTGCTGCTGTCCAACCCTTTCAGGCTCTTATGCCCAGCGGCGCGGTCCCCTTGGATCAAGCGAAGATAGGCCAGAGCCATGCGCCAGGGCTGGCGGGCGGCCAGGTCGCCTCCGGGAAGAGGAACGGGCTCCAGGCGGCCGAAGCGCTCAAAGGAGGAGTAATCGGCCAGAAGGAATTCGCCCCCCCAGGCCTGGCCGTCTGCGCCGTATCCGTAGCCGTCCAGGGAGACGCCCAGGACTCGGCGGCCGGGGGGAAAGCCGTGTTCGAGGAGCGCCGCCAGGACATGGGCATGATGATGCTGAACCTGGAAAAGGGGCAAGCCCATCCGTCGCGCCCTCCGGGTTGTGTGAAAATCCGGATGGAGGTCGCAGACGACGATTTCCGGCTTGACGTTGAACAGACGGCAGAGATGGCCGATGGCTTCTTCCAGGTAGCGATGGGTGGGATACTCATCCAGGTCGCCCAGGAACTGGCTGGTCACCACATAGCCGTTCTTATAGATGGAGACTGTATTTTTAAGCTCGCCGCCCAGGGCCAGAATGTGTTTTGAGGAAACGAGGGAGGGCGGGACCCTTTGAGGGGCGGGAACGTATCCCCGGGCGCGACGGATAAAAAGCGGCCGGCCGGCGGCCACCCGCAGAACAGAATCGTCCGCCCTCATCTCAATCGGCCGGTTGTGGTCCAGGACCGCGTCGGAGAGGGCCTCCACCTTTTCCCGCCTGTCCTTCATGATGGGCGAATCCTTGCAGTTGGAGCTGGTGGCCACAATCAGGGGCACCGCCCCCAGGAGGAGATGGTGAAGCGGGGTGTTGGGGAGCATGAAGCCCAACTCATCCAGATGGGGCGCCAGGCCCGGGATGTCGTTCTTCTTTTTCAATAGGACGATGGGCCGGCTGGCGGAAAGAAGCAGCCGTTTTTCATCCTCGGAGAGGAAAGCGTATTTTTCAACGATCTTGGGGCTGGCGGCCATGAGCGCCAGCGGCTTGGTCTTCCGGGCCTTGATCCGGCGCAGCCGCCCGACGGCCGCAGGATTCAAGGCATCAACCGCCAGGTGGAACCCGCCCAAGCCTTTGACCGCCAGGATCTTTCCTTTTTTAAGGAGCAAGGCGGCGGCCTCCAGGCCGCCCGGCAGGGTCCGGCCTGTTGGGGAATCAATCAACCTGACCCGGGGGCCGCAGGCGGGACAGGCGATGGGTTGGGCATGATAGCGCCTGTCCAGGGGATCGCGGTATTCACGCCGGCAATCGGGGCACAGGCTGAACCCGGACATGGTGGTCCGGCTGCGGTCGTAGGGCAGGGAGCGGACGATCGTGTAACGCGGCCCGCAATCCGTGCAGTTGGTGAAGGGATAGCGGTAGCGGCGTTCAGCCGGGCGGCTGACCTCGGCCAGACAGGCCGAACAGGTGCCGATATCGGGCGAGATAAAAACGAAGCTTTTTTCCCGTCGCGAGGCCAGAACCCGGAAATTTTTGAATCCTCTGAAAGGCGCGGGCCGGATGGTGATATCTTCGATGCGACCCAGGGGAGGCTTCTCCAGGCGGACGGCCCGCAAAAAGGCCTTAGAATCAACCCCCTTCCGCCGCTCCAGGTGAATCTCGACGCCGGGCCCCACGTTCTTGACATAGCCGTGAAAACCGAACCGGCAGGCCAAACGGTAAATGAACGGCCGGAAGCCCACGCCCTGGACCACGCCTGAGACAAGGACCCGGACGGCTCGGGTTTTCTTCTTTTTCCCGGTTTCAGTCATGGCCGTCCGGGGCGGCCGCCGCCGGTTTCATGGAATAGACGCAGCCGCAATAGTCCTGGCGGTAGAGCCCGTGCTCTTTGCTTAGGAGAACGCTGCGCCGGAATCCATCCTTCTTCTTGAAGTTTGCTTCCAGGAAGACCAGCCTGTAGCGGCGGCCGAACATTCGGCCGAGGCGATTGAGAACATCCGCTTTTTTCCAGGGGCTGAGGCTCATGATGGTGGTAAAGGCCTCGAAGCCCAGGCGGGCGGCGGCCCGGGCCGTCTCATCCAGTCGCAGGGCATAGCAGACGTCGCACCTCCGGCCTTTTTCGGGCTCGTCCTTGAATTTTCGAGTGAGCCCCGTCCAGCGGTCGAAATCGCGGGGGCCTTCGAGCAGGGCCAGGCCGAGGAGGGAGGCCGCTTTCCGGGCTTCTATTAGCCTGAGGTCGTATTCCCGGAGGGGGTGGATGTTGGGGTTGTAGAAATAGCCGGTGATGAGCGTTGAGCCGGGCCGGTGGGTCTGCTTCAGAAGGTCCAGGACGTAGAGCGCGTCCGGCGCGCAACAGACGTGCACCAGCAATCCCGGCATTTTTTTGTCCTGGGCCCCGGGCCATCACCCGGCTACCGGATTCGGGCCTCCCTGGCTATCAGCCGGCGGGCTTGGCCGGCCCGGCCGTTCTCTGAAACCGGCGGCACATAGCGGCTGATGCAATCCTCGATCAAGGTGAGGGCGGCCGGTAAGTTGTCGTTGAAGATGGGCCGGATCTCGGATTCCGCGTTGAAAAATCCCCCCTGCCCTTCGCTGGGCGGCTCGAGCTCGATGGTGTAAGCGGGAATGCCGTACAGGCCGAATGCCCAGTCGGTCGTATCTCCATTGGTCAGGTAAGACAGCAGCGAGGACTGACCCTGCCGGTAGACGGTGCCCGCCACTTCCAGGATGTGCTGGGCCATGCCGGCGGCTAAGCCTTTCATCCGCTCGGCGTTCTCCACCGGCTGGCGGGAGTAGCCCCAGGGATAATAAATGACCTGGGAGAAGCTGTGATAGCTGACCAAGGCCTGAAAATTGCTCCGGAGAAAAAGATCGCGGACGGCGGCTGTTTCGCGTTCGGAGAAGGCGGCCGGGCCGCGGTAAACGGCCGATTCCGGGGTCGGACTTGAGCCGGAATTGTCGTAGCCCCACTCATAGCCGTAGTTCCGGTTCAAGTCCACGCCGAAGCTTCCGTCGCCGTTGTCCCGGCGATTCTTGCGCCAATAGCGATAGACGTGGATGCTATACTCCAGTCCGTCGGGGTTCACCAGTGGAACGAGCCACACTTCGCTGCGGTCCACGATGTCCCGCACCCGGCTGTCGGTGAGGTAATTTATCAAAAGAAACTCACCCAAAAGAAAGGGGACCTCAACAGAAATCCATTCCCGGGCGTGGTGACAGCCCAGGAACAAGACCTGTGCTTCCGGCTCCGAGACCCCGACGTTGTCGCTGATTTTTAAGGCGTAAAGGGACCGGCCCTCCAGACTTCGGCCGATGTCATAGACCTTGGCCAGGCCCGGATGACCGGCTTCAAGCGCTCTCAGGTCCGCTTCGAGCTCAGAATAAGAATGGTAGTCGCCATTGAGCCCGCCCCCGGCGGATGAAGAAACGGCGGCCGGCCGTCCGGAAAATGCTAGTTCCGGACGGAAGGGGAGGCCGGCCTCCCCCAGCCGCATCCTGTCCTGGGGGGAGCTGACTATGTACAGCCTCCTTTCTTTTTGCATCAGGATGTCCAGGCCCAGGCCGGCCAACTGCCGGAGGGGGACGTGCTCCAGGTCCAGGCTGATGACCTGCCAGGTTTCCGGTTCCTGCGGAATCAGGCCCAGGCCGGACAGGATCAATGAAATGAAGATAGCCGTGATGAACCGCTTTATGCTCATCTGCGCTTATCCTTTGGCCGGTTTAGGGCCGGAGCTGAGGGTCAAGGTCAGGGCGATCTGGTTAGTCGTCAGGTGCCAGCCTGATCCTTTTTCCGCGCCTATGATGGTTCCCATGTCCAATTGAATGCCCTTCCACCGGAACCCGAATCCCAAGCTGAAGTTGAGATAGGAAGACCGGGGCAATTTCATGGGCTGAGGGTCATAGACCAGGCCGATGCGAGTAGGGAGGTCGAAATCCTGCCCGAAAAGGCGAAACCAGCCCATATACTCCAGCCCCAGACCGGCCTTCCAGACATCTCGGAAATCCCTGGTCAGTTCTTCCCCGAAGAGAGAGGCTTTGTAAGACGACCAATTCCAATAGGCAACTTGGCCGGCCAGCCGGAAATTGTCGCAAATCCTCCAATCCAGGCCCAGGCCCAAGACCAGGGGCTGGCGGAATATGTCCTCGCCGTCAGCTTGGATCAGAATGTCCGCGGCTTGGGCGCTGTAGCGAAGATTGCTGCGGCTGGAGGCCCTTCTCTGATAGGGGGCCCGAAAAGCGGCGGCCAGGCTGATCTCGGCTGAGGCCTGCCAATGCAGGCCGCCGTTGAAAAAGTATCCTTTGAAGCTGCGGGTGCGAGCGTCGGAAATGCTGACCCCGCTCCAAGCATCGGTCAAATTCCATTCCCAGCGGCCGGAAACCAGGTTAAAGCCCAACCCCAGGGAGAATCCGGCCGCGACTTCCCGGCCGAGCGAAAAGTTCAGGATTCGCAGATATCCGGCTTGCTTGAAGGAGAAAAGATAAGCGTACTGGGTCGAGCGGGCCTCCACCGGCGGCCGGTCGTAGATTTCGCTCAAGGCCAGGCCCAATCCCACCCGCCAGCCCCACACTTTGACGGTGAGAGCGGCGAAATCCGCCGCGGCCATATTCAGGCCGGCGTTGCCGTCCGTATACACCGGGCCGGTGTTCACCGGGCCGTAGCGAAAAAAGGAGGCGGATTGAAGCGACCCGCTGATCGAAACGGCCAGACGGGGGAGGCGGGTCAGGAGGGCCGGGTTGGTGAAAAGGACCGAGGCATCGGCCGCCTGAATGAAGCTCGTTTCGCCCAAGCCGAGGCCGGCGGCGCCCTGCGGGCCGAAAATATTCCAGGTGCGGACCGGAGCTTCCTCCTCATACTGACCCAGCGCCATTTGGGCCAGGCCTGGACGGGGCAGCCAGGCCGTCAAAAAGGCAAGGGCCAGAATAATGATGATCTTGTGTTTGGACATCCATCCGATTGTACTTCTCCGGGCCGGTCCGGTTCAAATGTTTTAGGCCTTATGAAAGCATCTCCGTTTGTGTGATTTCCTATCGGCGCTGGAATCACCCTCGGCCCCCTGGGGAAACAGTCTCCTTGGAGGGGGAACCCGCTTCGCGTTTCCCCCTTCCAACCCTCGCCTCAAAAAGCTGCGGCTCGCTGCCTCCCTTTCTCGCGCGGGGCAAGAGCCTCGCGCCGAGACCAAGGGGGCATACCCCCTTGGATCCCCTGACGATCGGCTCTCCGTGGCAAGCCTCGTAGAGCCGATTGTCCCGTCGGTTCCCCCCGTCGAAAAGCCGACGGGGCCCCCTCCGACCTTTCCGGAGACGCCATCGATCTCCCCTCTATTTCCCTAGGGGGGTCGGGAGGGTAAATAAATTTTAAAGAAGTTTGGAGGCGTCTCCGCTATGGGGCCCAGAGGGCGATTCCGACACCTCTATGAAATCACATATCTGGGGATGCTACAATGCTTTCCGGCCTGCTTTCCGGCCTGATTGAAAAAAGCAGAATGGTGTGTTATAGGTAGGCGGCTTGGAGCCGAAATATGGTCAAGAGAACCGAACGCAAGATCAAGATCGCCGGCACGGGCATGTACGTCCCGGACAAGGTCCTGACCAACGCCGACCTGCAAAAGATTGTGGACACCACGGATGAATGGATCGTCACTCGGACCGGCATCCGGGAGCGCCGCATCGCCGCCAAGGAACAGGCCACTTCCGACCTGGCCCTCCTCGCCGCGCGCCGGGCGCTTAAGAGCGCTCACCTCGAGCCGGCCGACCTCGACGCCATTATTGTGGCCAACAACACGCCCGACACACCCTTTCCCTCCACAGCCTGCTGGGTGCAGGCCGGACTCAAGGCGGGCCAGATTCCCGCCTTTGATATCGTGGCCGGCTGCACCGGGTTCATCTATGGGCTGATCGTGGCCGAGGGGCTGATCCTGAGCGGGACGGCCGGGCGGATTTTGCTCATCGGCGCCGAGACGCTGTCCCGGATCACCAATTGGGAGGACCGCAACACCTGTGTTCTGTTCGGTGACGCGGCCGGGGCGGTTATCGTGGAGGAGAGCAAGGACGATTCCGGCCTGCTGTCTCATTTCTGGCGGGCCGACGGCAACCTGGGACCCCTTCTCATCCAGCCGGCCGGAGGGTCGAGGCTGCCGGCCTGCCATGATACGGTGGCCAAGCGCCAGCATTTTCTCCAGATGAAGGGCAACGAGGTCTTTAAACACGCCGTGAAGCGGATGGGCGAAGCGGCCGAGGAAGCCTTGAAGCGGGCCGGCATTAAAAAAGAGGACATCAACTGGTTCATCCCCCACCAGGCCAACATTCGCATTATCGAGGCCGCCGGCGAGCGGCTGAACGTGCCACGGGAAAAAGTTTACGTCAACGTCAACCGCTACGGCAACGTGTCGGTGGCTTGCATCCCCATGGCCCTGGACGAGATGCGTCAGGCCGGCCAGCTCAAGAAGGGGGACATCCTTGTGCTCGACGCCTTCGGCGCCGGATTCACCTGGGGGGCCGTCGTCTACCGCTGGTAGAAGCGCGCCCTTTAAGCGCCGCACATCTTGGTGAGACGCGCCCAGCGCGCGTCCGCGTCGTCCTGGATGCGCTGGACCTCATCCTCGGTCAGGTGGCGGAAGCGGCCCTGCAGCCGGATATAGTCCTTGACCGGCTTGCGCTCCTTGACCTTGATGTTCAGGACGCAGTTCTCGCCGTTTTCCATCTCAAAAATGGGGAAAATCCCGGTCTGCACGACAAGTCGGGACAGTTTGATGGTATCTTCCGGCCGGCTTTTCCAGCCCGCCGGGCAGGGCGCGTAGATGTGGATAAATCGAGTGCCGTGAATGTCCTTGGCTTTCTTCACCTTCTTGAACAGGTCCTCGGCGTAGCCGATACTGGCCGTAGCCTGGTAAGGGATGCGGTGGGCGGCCATGATGGCATCGATGTCCTTCTTGGGCCGGTTCTTGAAGTGCTTGACCGGGGTAGTGGTCGTCCAGGCGCCGTAGGGGGTGGCCGAGGAGCGCTGGATGCCGGTGTTCATGTAGGCCTCGTTATCGTAGCAGATATAGATGATGTCTTCGTTCCGCTCGGCCGCGCCGCTCAGGGCCTGGATGCCGATGTCGAACGTCCCGCCGTCGCCGGCCCAGGCCACTACGGTCGTTTCTTTATCGCCCACCATTTCCAAACCCGCCTTAAGCCCTGAGGCCGAGGCGGCCGCTGTCTCGAAGGCGCAATGAAAGATGGAGACGTCGAGCGAGGAGTGGGGGAAAGGACCGTCAATGACCGACCAGCAGCAGGCCGGGAAACAGAGGGCCGTCTTGGGGCCCAGGGCTTTGAGCGCGTAGCGCATGGCCAGAGTGGCCCCGCAGCCCTGGCAGGCCAGGTGGCCGGAGCCCATGTATTCTTCAACGGGCAGCGACAGCTTCATCGTCTTGTCCTTCTTCATCTCTTCACTCCTATCCAGACGATTTCCTCGGCCGGGACGTTCTTCTTCCGCGCCAGCGCGTCGCGGGCGATGTCCTTGAACGTTTCGGGCGTGATGTCCCGGCCGCCCAGGCCGGCCACGTAGCCGAACACTGGCAAGCCCTCGGTGTGGCCATAGAGGGCCGACTTGACCTCCTGGTAGAAGATGCCGTGGCAGCCCCAGGACAGGTTGCGGTCCACC
>Ga0214474_1001414_pt1 | contig 11073 bp, 9 predicted proteins | sample RVTome_2_FD_187335 | JGI IMG/M metagenome (GOLD analysis project Ga0214474, IMG submission 187335) | Soil microbial communities from uranium-contaminated site in the Upper Colorado River Basin, Wyoming, United States - RVT95D214 HiSeq ...
TCCCTGAGGACCTTGATGGAGTTTAGGATATAGAGAACCACCAGTCCGATGATGATGATGGGCGCTGTTAGGAAGTTCATGTTCGCCTCCTTTTCTCATGGCCGATTTTCCCGCCGTCTTAGTCCGCCGTGCATAGTCATTGTCGCACTCCGGCCTATCGATGTCAATTGGCCGGCCGGACTTTCATCGGTCCCTCCTCGGGGGCTATTCCTCTTGCCCGGTTCCTTGATGGGGCTTGATGATGACCTTGATGGCTTCGCCACCATCGATGACCATCCGGAAACCCCGGGCGATATCCGGCAAGGGGAGTCGGTGGGTGACCATCGAATCCACCTCGATGCGTCGATCAGCCAGGAGCCTCATGGCTTCCTCGATGTCCGGAGGTCCGCAATAGTATGAGGTCAGGATGCGGACCTCCTTTGTCCAGAAATCATTGACCGGGATGATGACGCGCTTCTCGGGTCCGGGGACCGCAAAAAAAACAACAGCCCCGCCCTTATCCACACAGGCCCAAGCATGTTCTACCGCCGGAAGCGCCGATGTGCACAAGATCACGACATCGGCTTTCTTATGAAAATATCCTGTCATGCGGCCGGCGACATCGTCCGTCGCCTGAATCGTCAGGTCGGCCTTGAACTTCTCCGCATAAGCTAATCTTTGTGGATCGAGGTCCGTCGCCACAACCCGACAATTTTTCGTTTTCGCCAGCTGAATCTGGAGCAATCCCGACATTCCGCACCCCAGGATGAGGACGGATTGCCCGCTTTTGAGCCCCGCCAGCCTCTGAGATCTGACGACACAGGCGAGGGGTTCGATAAAAGTGCTCTGGTCATAGGAGATGGCCTCCGGCAGAAGATAGGTTCCTTTCTCGACCAATGGTGCGGGACCAGGATATATTCGGCGAATCCGCCCGGCAGCCTTTCCTTGACCGCTGAGCATTGCGGGAAATGTCCGTCCCGGCAGTAATCGCATCTGAGGCAGGGGACCTTCGGGACGATGAACACTCTGTCTCCCGGCTTGAAGCGAGTGATCGAGGATCCGACTTCCACGACCTCCGCCCCGAGTTCGTGCCCCTGGACCAGCGGCGCCCTCGGCATTCTGTACCATTCGACGATATCGCTTCCGCAGATCCCGCAGGATATCACCTTGACCAGCATTTCTCCGGGGCCGGGCCGGCGCAGAGCCGCCTCCTCAATGCGGATATCTTGATTGTTGTACCAGACGGCGGCTTTCATGCCCTTCCTTGTCCTATCCTTGATGAGCGAGTTCCTGATAGAGCGCTAAAGCCTTGTTCGGAGTCTCGTTCCGGTGAACGACGGCGCGCACAGCTTGAATCATGGCGATGGAGTGCTCGGATTGAAAAATATTGCGTCCCATATCGACTCCGGCCGCCCCTTCCTGACACGCCCTGTAAGCCATGGTCAGGGCTTCGAACTCCGGTATCTTTTTCCCTCCGGCCATGACGATCGGCACAGGACAGGAGGCCGTGACGGTTTCAAACCCCTCTTCGACGTAATAGGTCTTGATGTAATGGGCGCCGAGTTCGGCGCAGATGCGGGCCGCCAGCCGGAAATACCGGGCGTCTCGTTTCATGTCCTTTCCAACCGCCGTCACCGCGAGGGTGGGGATACCATACCGAGTGCCGAGATCGACCGTCCTGGTCATGTTGAGAATGGACTCCCGTTCATGCTCGCCGCCGATGAAGACCTGCACGGCCATGGCGCAGACGTTCAAGCGGATGGCGTCTTCGATGTCAACGGCAATTCCTTCAGCGGAGAGCTCCTTCAGGATGCTGGTGCCGCCGGAAACCCTGAGCACGATGGATTTGGAAATGGAGGGTGGAATGAGGCCTCTCAGGATTCCCCTAGTCACCATCAGCGTGTCGGCATAGGGGATCAGAGGAAGAATGCTGATATCCATTCGCTCCAATCCGCTGGTGGGTCCTTGAAAATAGCCGTGGTCGACGGCCAGCATGACCGTGCGGCCCGAGGCCGGGTTGAAAATGCGCGAAAGCCTGTTTTTCATCCCCCAATCCAGCGAATCCGACCCCTTGAGGAAAAATTGTTCCGTCTTTTGGGGGATATCGGCGTGATAATGCTCGTCCTTTTTTTCATCGTCCATTTCCGGCATGTCCCTCCTCCTTTTGTCGCCGATCCCTGATGAGAGAACCTGCCCGCGGCAGCACGAGGGCCTTGAGATTTTCAGGGGCAGCGGCGAACGTAGATTACATTGTGACAAGAAAAATGGCTGGCTGGGAAGCCTGGATTCGAACCAAGATTCCATGATCCAGAGTCATGTGTCCTGCCCTTGGACGACTTCCCAGCAGGCGCCAAAATCATACTCGATTTGAGGCGATTTTTCAATCCGTTGTCCTAGCCTCGGAAGCAACCGCTGCTATAAGAACATCAATGGGGGCGGAGGCTAGAAACTTATGCTTCCTGGCCACGGGCCCAAGTCCGAACCCGCTGGCTCTATAACGAATAGTGTGGTGGAAAAAGGGGGGAAAATAAGCGCCCCTTTGCCAACGGGCAGAAGATAAGAGCCTCTTTTCCAACGGGGGGAAGATAAAATCTCCCTTTTCCAAAGGGGGATAATGAAGATGTCAGGCACCAATTTGGTTCCCCTCTTTAGCAAAGAGGGGTCAGGGGAGATTTTATAAATAAGGAGCGACTCCATGGCCCTGGTATCTTTATTCGGCTTTTAAAATCCCCCCTCGCCCCCCTTTTCCAAAGGGGGGACGATAGAACCCCCTTTTCCAAAGGGGGACAATAAAGATGCTAAGTGCCCGCCCTCCCGTGGTTACCCACTAAACGTCATAGAGCCGAACCCGCGTTGACAGGGGAGGGGGGCGGTGATAACATGGGCGGCTCAAATGAAGAAAAATTGGGTCCGCCTCGGCCTCATCGGCGCACTCACCCTGATTTTCCTTTTCTTCTTCTTCCGCAGCGTGGACTGGCGGGAAGTCGCCCGCTATCTCCGGGCGGTCAACATCCCCCTCTTCATCGTGAGTGTCTTCCTGGCGCCACTCCATCTCGTCACCCGTTCGCTGCGCTGGGACTACTTAATCAGGCACGAGAAGAAAGGCGTACCCTTTTACAGCTTCTTCGCCGCCAACACCGTGGGTTTCACAGTCAACGCCGTCTTCCCGGGCCGGCTCGGCGAGCTGGTCCGACCCCTCTACCTGGCCCAGAAGGAAAATATCAAGAAAGGGTTCTGTTTCGGGACGATCGTCGTCGAGCGCACCTTTGATACCTTTACCATGTGTTTCTTTCTGGGCGTTTTCCTGCTGGCCCGCCCGCTCTTCATTTCGCGTTTCCAAGCGGGGGCCGAGGGCTATGCGAGCCTCAGGCTCTGGGGGATCGTCGGCCTCGCCCTGACCGTCTTTCTCCTGGCTTTTATCCTCTCGATGTACTTTTCCCGGGAAAAGACCCTGGCCTTCATCGCCCGCCTCCTCAAGCCCTTTCCCGAGAAGATCTCCCATAAGGTCCTGGCGATCTCCGAGGAGTTCATCTGCGGGCTCAAGTTCTTCCACTCTATGCAGAACCTCCTTATGTACACGCTTTACTCGTTCGTCGTCTGGCTGGGGATCATCCTATTGTATTGGGTTTTCTTCCTGGCCTTCGGGATTAAGCTTTCCTATTTCCTGCTCGTCCCCTATGTTTTCCTGACCATGGTCGGCGCCTCCATCCCCACACCCGGCATGGTCGGCGGCTTCCATTACTTCTCCCGGCTGGGGATGACCTCCCTTTATAAAATCGACCCCAACCTGGCTGTCGGCGTCACCATCCTTGTCCATGCCCTCCAGATTGTGGTGACATCCGTCCTCGGATATGCTATATTGTGGAAAGAGGGCATGTCCCTCTTCCAGCTCAAGAGGTTAGGAGAAAAGGCCGAGCCATGAAGTGCCCTTTCTGCAGTCATCCGGAAAGCAAGGTGATCGACTCCCGGGAGAGCAAAAAAGGCCTCTCCATCCGCCGGCGCCGGGAATGCTTCTCCTGCCGGAGGCGGTTCACCACCTATGAAAAGATCGAGGAGATCCCCTATATGGTCGTCAAGAAGGACGGCAGCCGCCAGCCTTTCGACGGCCAGAAGCTGCTGCGCGGCTTGCTGAAGGCCTGCGAGAAGCGGCCGATCCCGGTCCGCAAGCTCGAGGAAATCGTCGAGGAGCTCGAGAACAAAGTCCAGGAAAGGCCGGACAAGGAGATCAAAGCCTCGGAGATCGGCCACCATGTGATGGAAAAGCTCAAGGCCCTCGACAAGGTGGCCTATGTCCGGTTTGCTTCGGTCTACCGGGAGTTCAAGGACGTAATGGAATTTAAGCAGGAGCTGGAAACCCTGCTCAAGGAAAGATAACTCTTCCGCCTCCCATGATCCGCAAGATAAAGCCCGTCTCCCGCATCATCAAGATCAGCACCGAGATCGACCGGATCAAGCGCGCCCCGGTTCCCCGGGGAGACCGGTTCCTGGACCTGGATGAGAACTGGATCCCCCGGGTGGACGTCTACGAGAAGCCCCGGGAGATCATCGTCGAGGCTGAGATCCCGGGCGTCCCCCAGGCCGACATCATCATCACCGTGCAGAGCAGCCGGGTGGAGATCAGGGGGATGAAGAAAGAGCAAATCCTCTCGGAAAAAATCCACTACCTTCGCCTGGAGAGGGAGTTCGGGAGCTTCCGCCGTCTGGTGGCCCTTCCCGCCGCGGTCCTCCCGGACCGAGCCAAGGCGTTTCTGCAGAACGGGGTGCTGACCCTGCGCTTGATAAGGTATAGGCCCGAAGAGGACAAGGAGACCGTCGTCACCATCCGCAAGGATGAGGAATAAACCCGGAGGATAATCATGGCCGAGAAGGACATCAAGAACGGCGAAGCGCTGGATGAGCTGATCGAAGAGCGCGACCAGAAGCTGCAGATCCCGTCCAAGCTGCCCGTCCTGCTGCTGCGCGACATGGTTGTCTTCCCCTACATGATCGCCCCGCTTTTCGTAGGCCGGGAGAAGTCCAAGAACGCCATCGACCATTCGCTCTCCACCCACCGCATGATCCTCCTCCTGACCCAGAAAGATATGGAGGTCGAGGACCCGAAGAGGGAAGACGTCTACGACGTCGGCACGGTCGCCCTGATCATGCGGATGCTTAAGCTCCCCGACGGGAGGGTCCGCATCCTGGCCCAGGGCCTGATCCGGGCCAGGATCGAATCCTTTGAAGATGAACAGGGATTCATCCAGGCCCAGGTAGCGGTCATCCACGAGCCCGAGCTTACGGACAAGACGATCGAAGCGGAGGCCCTGATCCGCAATGTCCGGAACGGCCTGGAGAAAGCCACTTCGCTGGGAAAGAACCTTCCGCCCGAGGTCCTGATCATCGCCGCCAATGTCGAGGAGATGGGCCGCCTGGCCGACCTCACCGCCGCCAACCTCGAGCTCAAAGTGGATGAGTCCCAGAAGATCCTTGAGGTCGTCGACCCCTCCCAACGCTTGAAGCGGGTCTACGAGCTTCTGACTAAAGAGCTCGAACTCCTGGACATGCAGACCAAGATCAGCACCGAGGCCAAGGGGGAGATGGACAAGCTGCAGAGGCAGTACTTTTTGCGGCAGCAGATGAAGGCCATCCAGAAAGAGCTGGGAGAAGGGACCGAGCTCCAGGAGGAGATCAAGGCCTACCAGGAAAAATTGGCCAAGTTGAAGGTGGCCGAAGAGGTGCGGGAGGAGCTCGAGAAGCAGATCACCCGGCTCGCCCAGATGCACCCCGAGTCGGCCGAAACGGCCGTCGTCCGGACCTATCTCGACTGGATGTTCACCCTCCCCTGGGACAAGACCACGATCGACAACCTCGACCTGCGGAAAGCGAAAAAAATTTTGGACGAGGACCATTATGGACTGGAAAAGGTCAAGGAGAGAATCCTCGAGTACCTCGCCGTCCGGTCGCTCTCCAAGAAAATCAAGGGGCCTATTCTGTGCTTCGTCGGCCCCCCCGGAGTAGGGAAGACCTCGCTCGGCCGGAGCATCGCCCGCGCCCTGGGCCGGCAGTTCATCCGCATCTCGCTCGGCGGCGTCCGGGACGAAGCGGAGATCCGCGGCCACCGGCGCACTTATGTCGGGGCCATGCCGGGGCGGATCATCCAGGGTGTCCGCCGGGCCGGGTCCGGGAACCCCGTCTTCATGATGGACGAGGTCGATAAGATCGGCGCCGATTTCCGGGGAGATCCCTCTTCGGCCCTCCTCGAAGTGCTCGACCCCGAGCAGAACTACTCCTTCCGCGACCACTATCTCGGCGTCCCCTTCGACCTCTCCAAGGTCATGTTCATCACCACGGCGAACCTCCTCGACCCCATCCAACCCGCCTTCCGGGACCGGATGGAAATCCTCGACCTGCCGGGCTACATGGAGGAGGAGAAGCTTCAGATCGCGCTCCAGCACCTTGTGCCCAAACAGGTCAGAGAGCACGCCCTGACCGAAAAGCTGATTGCCTTCACCGAGGGCGCCATCAAGAAGATCATCGCCCTCTACACCCGCGAAGCCGGTGTGCGCAACCTGGAGCGGGAGATGGCCTCGATCTGCCGCAAGGTCGCCCGCAAGATTGCCGAAGGGAGGAAGAAACTCTACCGGATCACCTCCCAGAACGTCGAAAGCTACCTCGGCCCGGCCAAGATTTTTAAGGACCAGCTTCTGAAGAAGGACCAAGTGGGTGTCGCCACCGGCGTCGCCTGGACGGCCTCGGGCGGCGAGATCCTGTTCGTCGAGGTGATCAAGATGAAGGGCAAAGGGAACCTGTCCCTGACGGGCTCCCTCGGCGACGTCATGAAAGAGTCCGCGCAGGCTGCCCTGAGCTACGCCCGCTCCCATGCCGAAGAGTTCGGGGTCAATGTCAACTTCTTCTCCGAAAACGATTTCCATGTCCACATCCCCGAAGGCGCCATCCCCAAGGACGGTCCCTCGGCTGGCGTCACCATCGCCACTGCACTCATCTCGGTCTGTACGGATATGAAGGTGATGAGGGACGTGGCCATGACCGGAGAGATCACCCTCCGCGGTAACATCTTGCCCATCGGCGGCGTCAAAGAAAAGGTCCTGGCGGCCCAGCGGGCCGGCGTACGCAGGATGATCCTGCCGGCCCCCAACAAGAAGGACCTGATCGACATCCCCCAGAAGGTCAAGAAGGAGATGGAGTTCATCTTCGTCGAGGAGATCCAGGACGTCTTCGAGCACGCGCTGATCAAGGCACCGGAGAAGAAGGCCGAGGGATGAACCTCCGCTCCCTTCGCGAGAGAGAGCTGATTTTATCCATCCGCAAAGAGTTTTCCGCAAGAAAGCGGGGTCTGGTCCTGGGCATCGGCGACGACGCTGCCGTCATCCGCGGGCCCAAGGCGTCCTGCCTTCTCACGACAGACTTACTCATCGAGGACGTTCACTTCATCACTTCGCTCCATCCGCCGCACTATCTCGGGCGGAAATCTCTCAACGTCAACCTGAGTGATATCGCCGCCATGGGCGGAAGGCCAAGGTTTGCCCTGCTCGGCCTGGCCCTCCGGAAAGGGTTGGATAAGGCCTGGGTCCGGGGGTTTTTCGGGGGGCTTAAAGCCGCGGCGGAGGAAGCCGGCGTCGTGCTCATCGGAGGGGATATCTCAGCGGCCAAGAGGATCGTTGTTTCCATCACCGTCATCGGAGAGGCCGGAACATTCATCCGCCGGAGCGGGGCCCGGCCAGGCGACTTGATCTTTGTCTCAGGCCATTTGGGTGACGCAGCGGCCGGCCTGCGGCTGCTTCGGAGTGGCGGCCGGCTGGGGCAAGACAGGCGGGCTGACCAGCTACTCCGGGCCTTTCTCGACCCGGCACCGCAGATCGACTTGGGGCTCGCGCTCTCCCGCCTTAAGGCGGCAAATGCCATGATCGACACGAGCGACGGCCTCTCCGTCGACCTCCTCCACCTCTGCGAGGAAAGCGGGACGGGAGCGGAAATCGACCTGGACAAGCTTCCCCTCTCTCCTGCGATCCGCAGGTTCGAAAAAAAGCCGGAGCGCCTGGCTCTTCACGGCGGCGAGGATTACCAGCTTCTTTTTGCCGTGAGTCCAGGCCTGGAGAATCGAATCATCGGACTCATCAAGCCATTCCGGCTTCGGCAGATCGGCAGGATGACGCGGGGAAAGGGTGTTCAGGTGGTCAACGAAAGAGGGGAGAAGAGGCCCCTTGCGGTTAAGGGGTATGAACACTCACTTTAGCAGGACGCCGTCGAAGACGATCTCCGCCGGCCCCGACTGGTAAACTTTATCCTCTTCCCACTCGACGATCACTTGCCCCAAGAATGTCTTGACCGTGACCTTCCTGTCGGTCAGGCCTTTGAGGATGGAGGCGACGGCGGCCGCCGAGGAACAGCTCCCCGAAGACAGCGTTTCGCCGACCCCTCTTTCCCAGAAGAGCACATCGATTTCCCGGCGGCTGAGCACCCGGATGAACTCGACGTTGATGCGGTTGGGGAAAAAGGGGTGATACTCGATCTCCCGGCCGATCTCGTGCCACTCGATTCGCGCCGGGAATCGATCGTAGAAGACGGCGCAGTGGGGGTTGCCCAGAGAGACGACAGTGACGGGGTAGATCTTGTGATGGATGGACAGAGGGTAGTCGATGATCTTCTCGTGGAAGACGCCGTCGTCGAAGGGGATTTCCTTCGAGGTCAGCCGGGGGGTCCCCATCTCGATCCGGATCTGGGTGCGGTTGTTCTGGACCTCGAGGAGGTTGCAGAGCCGGTTTCCGATGTTGGTCAGGAAGGTCACATCGGGCGGGTTGATCTTATTCTGGTGGAAGAGATAGGCGGCCGCGCAGCGCAGCCCGTTCCCCGAAATCTCGGGCTCGGACCCGTCGGCGTTGAAGATCCGGAAGTGGACCAGCCCGCGTTCCCTGTCCTTAATGGATATGAGGAGAAGGCCGTCCGCGCCCACGCCGAGGTGGCGGTCGCAAAGCCTCCGGGCCAAACCCGGGACATCGACGATCCCGGCGCTTTCGTCCGGGTCGAGGACGATGAAGTCATTGCCAAGGGAATGGACCTTGGTGAATCGCACTCAAGGCACCCGCAATGTAACGATCCGGTCGATGGAATCTCCGTCCTGTTCTGTCCGGACGAGGAGGATAATGGCCTGGCCGGACTCGAACTTCGCCATCATCCTCTCCAGTTCGTCCACGGTGGCGACTTTTTTCCGGTTGACCTCGAGGATAATATCACCTGCGGTCAATCCTTTGCGGTCGGCCTCGCTGTAGCGCCTCACCTGGGTGATGATCAGCCCTTCCTGAGTCTCGAGGCCGTAACGCCGGGCCAGCATGGGGGTCAGCTCCCGGACAGTGAAACCGAGGTCCTTGTCGGAGGACTTAGTCTCAACCTTTGCTTCCGCCGGGTCGAGTTCCTCGACTGTCACACTGAACGCCTGTTCTTTCCCCTCCCGGATGACCTTGATTTCGACCTTCTTGCCCGGCTCTATGTTGGCGATTTTCAGCTTAAGGTTATTGGAGTCCGTGACCTTCTCTCCGTTGACCTCGACGATGACATCGTACTTCTGGAGGCCGGCCTTTTCGGCCGGGCTTCCCTTTTCCACTCCAACGACCAGGGCGCCATTCTTGTTTTCGAGTTTGAAGGCGTCCTTGTCATCCTCGGTGAGCGGGGTTGGCTTGATGCTCACGCCGATTCTTCCCCGGATCACGCGGCCTTTCTCCTTGAGCTGAGTGACGACCTTCCTGGCCAGGTTGGAGGGGATGGCAAACCCCAGGCCGATGTTGCCTCCCGAAGGTGAGAAAATGTTGCTGGTGATGCCGACGACCTCGCCCTTCATGTTGACGAGCGGGCCGCCGCTGTTGCCGCGGTTGATGGCCGCATCGGTTTGGATGAAGTCTTGGTACTCGGGAACGTTGCCACCCAGGCCGAGCTGCCTCCCCTTGGCGCTGACGATGCCCGAAGTGACGGTGTGCTCCAGTCCGTACGGATTTCCGATGGCCAGAACCCATTCGCCGACCTTGAGCTGCCCCGAATCGCCCAACACGGCAAAGGGGAGTCCCTTCGCCTCTACTTTGAGAAGGGCCACGTCCGACCTGGGGTCGGCGCCGATGACCTTGGCCTTGTATTCTTCGCCGTTAAGGGCTGTCACGACGATATCCACGGCGTTTTCAACGATATGATAATTGGTCAGAAGATAGCCGTCTTCGCTGAGGAAGAAGCCCGTACCCTGCGCTTGGGAGGGGACATCTTGTTCCCTCTGGCGTTCCCGGGGTTGTCCGAAGAACCTCTGCCAGAAATCGTCAAAGGGCATCTGGTCTTCAAACCCAAAGCCCCTAACCTTGTCCACCCGTTCGCTCACGATCTTGACGACCGCGGGGCCGACCTTGTCGGCGATGGTTACGAAATCGAGATTCGTCTGGAGTTCGGGCGAAAGACTCGAGGGGGCGGCATTGAGCGAAGAACTTAGAGGGACGTTTAAGGTCTCGAAATTGCTGTTCGTTGCGGCCTGTCTCTCGGGGAGATAGAGGAAGATATAGCCTGAGGCGGCAATTCCCAGAAGGAAACCGATTATGCCGATCCATACATATTTTTTCATTTTTCCCAGCCTCCGGATTTAGCCTTTAAGTTAGCACATCCGCCTGAAAAATTCAAACGTCTGAGATGGAGAATAGTACTCCGCCCCGCGGCAAAACGTTGCCAAACGCTTTGGCTCGAGGTATGATCCCATCTCATGCGGTTGAAAAAAGGCTTCCTGATCGTCCTCGAAGGGATCGACGGTGCCGGCAAGTCTACCCAGGCCCGCCGACTCCTGCGAAGGCTCAAGGCGCTCGGCTATGAGGCCGTCTCTTTTCGCGAGCCGACCAGGGGAAAATGGGGACGGGCGATAAAGAGGATGGCAAAGACGGCCGGCAGCCTGACACCGGAGGAGGAACTGAAGCTTTTCGTCAAGGACAGGCAGGAGAATGTCCGGAAGAATATCAGGCCGGCTTTATCTGGGAAAAAGTTGGTCATCCTCGACCGCTATTATTTTTCGACTATCGCCTACCAGGGGGCCAAAGGGATTGACCCGGATCACATCAGGCGCCTGAACGAGAGGTT
>Ga0214474_1001418_pt1 | contig 11068 bp, 8 predicted proteins | sample RVTome_2_FD_187335 | JGI IMG/M metagenome (GOLD analysis project Ga0214474, IMG submission 187335) | Soil microbial communities from uranium-contaminated site in the Upper Colorado River Basin, Wyoming, United States - RVT95D214 HiSeq ...
CCGGGGTGAGGGCAAAGATCCTACTACGGTTTACATTTATCTTTTACCCGTACGTAAGTAATTCAAATAAGACTCAGGATCCTCCAAAAGTTGCTTTCTTTCATGCCACAGTATGGGTGTGAAGAACATAGGAAATCCTAAATGTTTCCATCCCAAACTCATCAAATGCCTTGGGATAAAAAACTTTCTCGCTCCCAGTGCTTGCTGCTGGGTTCCTGAAAATAATATACGAAAGATAGGAAACCAGAAGTGCTTCCATGCCCACTTTCTTACAAAGATGTGACTTGTGTTCTTACGGATTTCATACTCGGAATAAGTCCATACTGCACCCAGGTGGAAAATTAAATCATCATAAATACTGCAAATGTAACCATAGTGCACGTTACCCTTGTTAGATTCCCGCAAGGGATACCAAGAGAGTCCTTCCGAATAAGCCTTAAAAAGGTAGCCAGCCCCAGCATGAGGGATATGTTCAAATTTTTTGCAAAACATCTTATATTTTTCGGAAGAACGCTCGTCTTCTGGAATGAAAAATGTGGGTCGATATTTAAGGTAAAAATCTCGTTGAAAGAAAAGGCATGCGGTATAAGCGCCATAGTAAGGCGCTGCGAACACATAAGACTCTGAGAGCTTTCCGGCTAATTCTTCAACCCAATCCGAGCGAACGGGGAAGGAATCCACATGCAAAATCACAATATGGGTACAGCCATCTTCGATCGCCGTTTTTATCAAATGTTCCAGATAAAATGCGTGGTCCTGCCCAATCGGTAGGTGGGCCGTCGGACATTCACAAATCTTAACCCTGTGATGGCGCTCCATTTTCACTCGAAACTGGGGCAAAAGTCCGTTGACAGTTGCATAGATGGTGTAAGGAACTCCTGTATGCCTTTCGATCTGATCTAAGTGGAGGTCAAGGAGTTTTTCATCTCTCTCATTGACCAGATAATTGTTAAGGATGCCCAGCTTCATGATTTTTCCCCCACTGCACTCAGCCTCAAAACCAAAACTCTTTGGTATTTTATTGTTGAAACATTATCCTATTACCCCTTAATTTTCAATAGCAAATACAAGAGCTTTGCGAAATAACTGCCAAATTCAAAGCAGAATTCCAATATCCCGTAATCACCTCTCCCCCGGAAGAAGGGGGCTAGCCCCTCTGCCGCAGGTAGAGGTGGAGGTAACGCCATCTCATTTGTTCATTTTGTACTAATATCCAAACAGATGTGCTATTGACATCTTGCCCGTCATTAGGTAATTTGCAAACATGATTCACATCTTCTTGGGGCAACGACCTCTTCGGTCAATCGGTTAGCTGTTTCCGAGGAAGTGGCCAACCTAAAGAAATATCTTAAGTTGTTTTAGAACCAACGTTATATATCTCTGGAGAGCAAGGGTAGATTCCCAACGGTAAAATAGAAAAAATATAATACCAGTCTACCCCAAAAAGAAACCTCCTGTTAAGAGATAAGAGTAAGCACGACCAAACTCAAATTCTTAGACAGGAGGTTTCGAATGGATGAGGTAAATCGTAACCGGCTGGAGGAATTTCGTCAACTAAGGCAAGAGGTAAGGCATTCGGAGGAGTATTTGATCGTAGGGATAGACATTGCGAAGGATCAGCACCACGCCTTTTTTGGGACAGCGACGGGGAAGACGCTTTTAAAACGGGTTGTCTTTAGCAACGACCATGAGGGATTCAGAAAGCTCTTGGATCACGCGGAGGCCTTGCGGGTGCAGTATGGGTTGAAGAAAGTGGTCTATGGGATGGAGCCGACGGCAAATTATCATAAACCCCTGGGAGAGTATTTGATTACCTTAGGGAGGACGGTGGTATTGGTCTCCGGGGTAACGGTGAAGCGAAACCGGGAGTCGTTAGATGGACGGTGGGACAAGCATGATGTGAAAGACTCGGCGAATGTGGCGGATTTGATATCGCAGGGGAAATGTTTGTATTACGAGCATCCAGTGGCGGAGTTAAGGGGACTGCGAGGGTTGCTCTCGTTGAAAAGACGGCTCAAGAAGCAAGAACATGGCTATAGGGTTCGGATTCGGAATCATCTGATTGCCCAGTACTTTCCGGAGATGGATCGGGAGTATGAGCGGTTGGGGGCGGAGGGTTTGTCGATTGTGAGGTGGTGTTTGCCTGCCTCTCAAATGACGGAATTAGACGTGGAGCCTTTTATCGAGCGGGTGACCTCCCGACGGATCACGATGGAGAAGAGGCGGCGATTAGAGGAGGTCTGGGAGAAAGCTGCGGAGTCGATTGGTTGTGAGGGAGTGCCTGGAGTGGACCATGAGGCAAAGGTCATGGTGGAGGGGTTAAAGCAGATACGAGAGATGATCAAGGAGACGGAAGACAAAATCGAGGAGCTGTGCGAACAGTTTCCGGAGTACCACTACATTTTGACGATTCCTGGTTTTGGTCCTGATGTGTCGGCCAAGGTTTTGGGGGCCATAGGAGAACCGGATCGATTTCAGAATGGGAAACAGGTATTGAAGATGGGTGGATTAGACCTCAGTGCGGATCGAAGTGGAAAGGATTCGGATAAGGCGATTCCTCAGATCTCGAAGAGGGGCAAGGCCGATCTTCGCTATGCCCTGTATCAGGCGGCCCTGATCGCCTCGACGAAGAATCGAGAGTTTATGCGATATTATACGGAGAGGCTTCGAGGCCGGGACAGAGAGAAAGGGATTCAGATGAAGATGAGGGTGAAGCTCTCGGCCAAGATGCTTTTGATCGCTTGGACGCTGATGAAGAAAAAGGAAGCCTTTGATCCGGCTTACCTAAATGTAGACTAAAGACTTTTCATTTTCGACGAGAAGAGCCCGAGCACCAACGTGGAGGCCATGATGGACCTCGTGGGGGACAATACAGGGCCTCTCGCTGAACTTTGGAATCTGGATAAGGGATGATGGGTGGTCCCGCTTCATCGGGACATACCGGATACTGATAACGCTTAGATTCAGAGTTCGCCATTGGCGAGAGATTCGTCGAGGTAGATACACATTTGCACAAGAATTCTAAGGCAGGAGTGTTCCAAAAATCGAAACGGTTTTGTAACCCGTTGTTTTTACAAAAGATGATTTTTTTCGTTTTCCCTCTTGACAGGGACAATATAGGATGTCCCCTTAGTTCTTCCGAGTGGGGCGGCGATGGCCCATGGGTACGTAGTTGAATTTATTAAGGTGGGCCTATGTGCCCCATAACTTTTCCTGAGGAAGTAAGATGAGAATTGGAATAGCGGTATTTGTTGTGGGATTATTAGGTGCTGGCTTACTCATCCCAGACAACGCCTTAATGGCCCTCCAGGAAAATGAAACTATAAAGACGCCTTCCTACGCAGGCTTCGCAGAGCTTAATCATTCAAAAAATTACTTCGTTATTCTCGGCGATACACAAGGCACGATTCACTGGGAGTTCTGGCGCGAAAGGAATGATAGAGAACGTAAGTTAATCATTGATGAAATCACCAAACGTGAACCGGCCTTTGTTATCCATCTTGGTGACCTTACCACTCGGGGAAGCTCAGAGAAACGCTGGCAGGAATTTGACGACATGCACAGAGAACTTTGCAAGAAAAAGATTCCTTATTTCCCAATCCTTGGAAATCATGAGTTTTATGGCAATAATGAAAGAGCGCTTAAAAATTATTTTGGACGTTTCCCACATCTGGTTGAAAAACGTTGGTACAGTTTCACTTGGAAGAATGTAGGATTGATCCTGGTTGATTCAAACTTCTCTAGTCTAACCAAAGAACAAATCGAGGGACAGTCCCAGTGGTATTTAAGAGAGCTTGAGAAATTCGAAAACGACCCGAAAATTGATTTCATTATTGTCTGCTGCCATGAGCCCCCTTTCACCAACAGCCGGGTGGTCGGTCCAAACAAGGAGGTTAAGGTAAACTTTGCTGACCCTTTTCTTCCATTCCAAAAGACTCGCTTATTTTTCAGCGGTCACAGTCATTCTTATGAGCGGTTTCGAATGGACGGCAAGTTCTCCGTTGTCTCAGGGGGAGGAGGTGGACCGAGGCACAAGGTTATAATCGATCCCCGAAAGCAGCGCAAACAAGACCTCTTCTCTGGCCCCGACCTTCGCTTTTTCCACTTCTGCGAGATAGAAAGCCGTAACGATACCCTTGTCTTCAAAGTCCTGCGTCTCGAATCTGATCAGACATTCACAGTAGTTGACCCATTAATAATCCCAAAAAATAAGAAGCTAATGTGGTGTCTCTAACACTTCTTTACAATGATCCAAGAGTTGTCATTCCCGCGAAAGCGGGAATCCAGACCGAAAACACTGGATTCCGGATCAAGTCCGGAATGACAAAATGTGTAAAGCTTTTTCTGAGACACTCCACTAAGTATACTATCCGGTGAGGCAAACCAAAAATTTTCCAGGCAGGCTCTTTGTTTTACCATTTGAATCGACGCAGATATGTTGGGTCTCTCCTTCGGCAATCACTTCCTCCTCCTGATCTTTACGAAGGATCTGATACCCAAAGGTGATCATCCGTTTATTGGCATCCTTCAACCGAGTTCGTACAATGACTGTTTCATCATATCGTGCAGAACTCCGATACCGGCAATGGACGTCGATGACAACAAGCTTATATCCCAAGGCTTCTAAATCGCCGTAGCGGAATCCCCTTTCTCGACAAAACTCAGATCGCCCCACTTCAAACCATACGAGGTAATTAGCGTAATAAGCCACCCCCATCTGGTCCGTTTCCGCATACCTAACTCGAATATCCACATCCACGATATCTTTCATCCCTTTACCTCTAACGAATTACACTAATGATAGCGAATTTAGCGAATACATGAGAGCCGAATTATTCGAATGACAGCGAATTCACCGAATAAGAACGCGTTGATATTCCACCTTGCTTTTTGAAAAATTAACCAGGATTCCGAGGTCGCAACCACTGGGCCCCTCACCCTTTCCCTCTCCCCGCCGGGGAGAGGGGAAGAGTGAGGGGTACGACAGATCTGGATATATAATATTCGTCTTATTCGTTGTCATTCGGCTCATTCGTTTATAATCCTCTCAAATACTCGGGCCGTAATAATTCTGGGTCTTTCCTCCGGAGGACTTCTCGAATTCGCTTAAGGGCTTCTTCTTTTTCCTCCGGCATTTGAATCCGAAGCGGAAGATAGTTGGAGGCGTGATTGGAGGCAAAAAAACAATGGGTGAATTGGCAATGGGTAATCATCATTTCAAGTTCTTGGATCAGACCGAAAGGAGTCGGTAAAACCAACTTTCCTGTTTCGATCTCCTTTTCAATAGGTGTCCCGGGAACAATCATGAGAGAAAGAGCGCCGACATAGTCAGGGTCCATCTCTGAGAGGACCTTCCCGGTCTCCACAGCATGCGCTTGAGTGCCCTCCACACCACCGATGCCCAAAATAACAGTCACCGAGAGAAGAATTCCTGCTTCCTTTACCCTTTTCCCGGCACGGATCAATTGATCCACGGTGGCATTCTTCTTAATGCGTTTCAATACTTCCGGATCTCCTGACTCCAGACCCAGATAGAGAATTCCCAGACCCAGGTCTTTTAGGGCCTTTAGTTCTTCCACATCTTTTCGGAGGATATCCTTTGCATTGGCGTAGATCCCCACCCTTTCGAGACCCTTTAGTTTTGCTTGGAGATAGGATAGGATCTGAAGCAGTCCTTTTTGAGGGATGCTCAGGGCATCCCCATCTGCCAGGAATACTCTCTGAATCTTATACGGACTTACCTCATCGATATCCTCTTTGATCTCTTCGAAACTCTTTATCCGGAAACGCTTCCCCTGATAGGCAGCGCAAAAGGTACATCGGTTGTAAGAGCAACCCACCGTGACCTGAAGGATCAAACTGTCTGCTTCGCTGGGAGGTCGGAAGATCATCCCCTCATATTTCATTTCGAAGACTCCTGTATAAGCGAATTACCTAGTGTAGTGCGTCAATGACGGCTTTACAATAATCTGAGAGCTGTCATTCCCGCGAAAGCGGGAATCCAGGTTGAAAAGACTGGATTCCGGATCAAGTCCGGAATGACAAGATTGTAAAGTCATTACTGAGACACTACACTAGAAAATAGCTTTCAAATCCCCCCTACCCCCCCTTTGCTAAAGGGGGGCGAAGGGGGGATTATTAATTCTCATTGTTCAGGAGTGACGAGACCGCCATGAAACATCACTCAGAAAATAAACCGATTACCCCCTCTCCCCTCGGTTTCGAGTCGCAACGACTGGCGGGAGAGGGCGGGGGTGTCGATAAGACCCGACCACGGGAGGGGATCATACCAGGTCCACCCCCACCTTAATCCTCCCCCTCAAGGTGGAGGGAAGGGTAGGGGGTCAGAAATAATATTCGATCCATTAGCTGTCATTTGTCTCTTTTATCTTTAGAATTTTTATCTTTCGGAGAATCAAATTGATAAATGATCTCTCCTTCCTTGACCATCCCCAACTCCTTCCGAGCGATCTCTTCAATATACCGTTTATCACTCTTTAGCCGTTTGACCTCTTCCTTCAACTTTTGATTCTCCTCCTCCAGTTTAAAATTTTTCTCATTGACCCGGACCAACTCCTTCCGGAGGCGAAAAAGGTGGAGGATCCCTTTTTCCCCAAAGAAGGTGAGAATCCCAAAAATCAAAAGCAAAATAAGAATCAGGAGAAGAAGACGCTTCCTTTTCATTTCAGCGATTTCCCTAGCCCACCCTCCAACCAGCCCTGTTCAATGAATTCATTCCAAATCACTAATAAATTCTAACCAAAGATATTTGAAATCTCCCCTCACCCCCTCCCTCTCCCCAACGGCCTGCCTGCGCGTAGCCGCTTCGGCGAAGGCAGGGGAGAGGGGGAAGGGTGGCACTTTTGAATTTTGGACATTCCTGCCTGCGGTAGGCAGGGGAACTTATTTCTTATTTGGCGCTTGTTCTGCACCCTATTAGGTACAGGGCTTGGGATTGGGTGTTTGAAAGTATAGACAACGTGTAAAAAAATTACCTCCATCCTATTGTAGTCTGAATTTAATGGGGATGGTCCCCGATTGTTCAACCTGAGGCTGATCCTTTGGCAGTGGAGCAAATCGCCACTGCTTTAAGTATTGGATGGCAATCCTCTCCAAATCTGGATCCCCTTTGACAGAGGGGACAACTCGATCCACTGTCCCATCGGGTAATACCCAGAGCGTCAATTCAATTTCCGCCTCCACTTTCAATTTAACTTGAGGCAGATTGGATCTTTCCAGAATTTTCCGGCCGACGAGACCCCCCTTGATCCCCAACCGCAGGTTTTCCTCCAGGGGCTTTTCCTGAGCACTGCTTCCCTTGGACCTCAGAAGCCTTTCGATCACCTTCTCCGTCCCTTTATCCTTTCGCGAGATGAGGTCGGTTGCTTCCTTTAAAGAAGGGGTAGGAGCTTCTGGATAAATAAGATCCTCCTTCTTTCTTAAATACTCTTTCAACTCCTGATCCATTTCCTTAAACTCTGATGAATCCTTCAGGGTTTTCATCTTCTCTTCGGCTTTGGGAGGTTCAAGCTTCTTCATACGAGGATATTCCGGGGCAAGGGTTCTCCAATCTTCTCGGGCGCTGGCCTCCCCCATCTTCTTAAGAATAACTTCCTCTCGTATCCGTTCCTCCTCTGGAGGGATCACGCCCCTTCCCCATCCCAAAATCCTTTTGCTTTCTTGGGTCAGAGTTCTCCATCCATCCTCCAGGCGGGTAGGGAGGGTGCGGCGGAAAATGAATATCCAGGACAAACACGCGATGAGGGTAAAGAAAATGGCGATGAGCAGGAAGATACGCTTCCGGTTTTTCGGAGATCGTTTTTTCATCAACGAATATTCCCCTTATCTATCTGGTCGAGCATTTTTCTGGCCACCTCTCTTCGATCTTCCCTTTTGCTCTTCTCCAACAATTTGCGGTAGATCTGTCTGGCCTCAGAGATCTTTTTCTCTTCCATATAGAGGGTCCCCAACTTCAGAAGAGCATTTTCCATCAAGTCGGAGTGGTGGGGATAGAGATAGACTACTTTTGAAAATTGAACCAATGCCGATTCTCTATTTCCAGCCCCCCAATAGGCCTCCCCCAATTTAAACTGGGCCTGACTGGCCACTCTCTCTTCAGGACTTTGAACCGCCACGGAAAGGGCGGCCACGGCCTCCCCAAATTTCTTCTCGTTGAGGTAGAGAGTTCCCAACTTCAATTGTCCTTCAAACTGGATATCATCTCTGGGAAAATTGCTTGCCAACTCTTTCAAAATCTTCTCGGCCTGATCCATCTTCCCCAGGCTCCGATACCCTTCCTCCATTCCCAGATAGGCTCGCTTGGCTAAAGGGTGCTGGGAATGATTCTTAATCACCCACTCGTATCGTTCGAGGGCTTTGGAGTAATCCTTAAGAAGGAGATAGAGACCTCCCAATTCGACATGGGCTTCGACAAAGAGACGACCCTTGGGAGAATGACGAGCGACCTTATCCATTTCTTTAACGGCCTCAGCCCATCTCTTATCTTGAATGAAAAGAAGAGCAATATGAAACTGTGCTTCCTCCGCCCACTCGCTGTTAGGATAAAGCCTGATCAGTTCTCGATAGGTCTTCACGGCTTTCTCTTTCATCCGTTCTTGTTGGTAGTAATCCCCCAACTGCATCAAGGCCTGACTGGCGAGGGCGTGCTGGGGATATCGTTTCAAAAAAGTCTCTACCATGGAGATAAACGAGTCATATTTCTTTTCTTGAAGAAGGCAGAGGAGAATTCCAAAATCAGCCTCCGGTGCTTCTTTTGATTTAGGATAAGCCCTCACGACATTGGAATAGGAATTGGCGGCTTGAGCATATCGTTTAAGGTTATAATGCCCATCTCCTATTTTCAGGAGTGCGGAGGGCACATATTGGCTTTCGGGGTACTTTTGAGCGAGACGTTGAAATTCTTCGATGCCCTTATCGAACTCTTTCTTTCTGAAATGGGACCATCCGATCCAGTATTGGGATTCGTCTCTAAAGGGGCTCAGGGGGTTCGATTCCAATAGAGTTTGAAATTGACGGATGGCCTCATCAAATCGTTCCTCTCGATAAGCCACCCATCCAAGGAGATAGGTGGCCTTGTCTTTATCTCCATTTTCCTCCGTCATGGAGGACAATCGCATTAAATAACTCCTAGCCTTCTGATAATCATTCTGATTCAAATAACACTCACCCACTAATAGGGAAATGGAAGGGGTGGACCGATATTGAGGGAATTCTTTGAGAATTTTCAGAAAATACTGGTTGGCTTCCTTCCACTCTCGCCTTTGAAAGTGGTACCATCCCAAACCGTTAAGGCCTTTTGGATACAAGGTTGGGTCCCCCCGGAGCTTATCCACATATCCAACCCCTTTTTTATAATCCTGTTTTAAAAGCGAAGCCTCGGCCATCCAATAAAGAACTTCGTTTTTCTCCGCTAAATTAGGAAAAGCAGCAAGGAGTCTCTCCCAATATTGAATAGCCATTTCATAATTTTTTAAATAAAAGTAGGTATAACCCAATTTTGAAAAAACTTGGGGTTCAAGGACTGCCCTTCCTTTTTCCTCCAAGACCTGATGATAGGAAGCGATCGCACCCGAATAATCTTTCAGATTGAACAGGCTCTCTCCCAGCATGAAATGGACCCATTCGCGAAGGTCACTTTCGTGATAGGTCCTGAGGAATTGACGAAAAGTGTTTGCGGCATTGGCGTATTCTTTTTTGCCAAAATAATACTGACCAATATCAAACAGGATCTGCTCTACCCATGGGGAGGAGAGAAACTGCGATATAAACCTCTGATAAAGAAAAATGGCCTTCTCCACTTCATCGGTGCCCAAATAGGTCTTGATCATTCCCCAGAAGATCGGATCTGAAAGTTTTGTTCCAGGGTAAGTTAGGAGAATGTCTTCAAAGGCTTTTCTTCCTTCGGGATATTGTCCCAGAGAGACCAGGCTCCAGGCCAATGCATAACGAGAACTTTCTTCCAAAGGATGCTTTGGATAACGCCTCCAGAAATCCTTGAATCGGTCTGCGGCCTCTTTGAATCTTTTAAGCCGAAAGGTGCTGACACCGATCAAATATTCCGCCTCGGGTCGCCATTTTCCCTTCGGATACTTTTGAAGAAGGGCCTCCACTTCCTGAAGGGTCTCTCCATATCGACCAAGCTGATAGAGGCAATACCCAGACCAAAATAGGGAAGACTCAGCAATGGGAAGGGTAGGAGTTTTCTCATGGACTTGATGAAAAAATTGATGTCCTTCTTCATAGACACCCTGCCTAAGTCGAATCCATCCGCATGAGTAGAGGGCGTAGGTATAAAATTCACTTTTGAGATATTTTCCAACCACCTTATGAAAATACGAAAACGCCTCGACGTCCCTCCCTTGGTGATACCTTGCTTCCCCCATCCAATAATAGGAAGACCCGATCCATTCACTCTCAGGATATTCTCGGATTAACTTCTGGAAAGAAGTGGTGGCATCTTCGTAAGCCTCTTTAATATAATAGGATATGCCCTTTTCATAAAGGGCCCTATCGCCGACTAAGACTTCTGTCACACCCGAGGTGACCCGACTTGAATAGGCACAACCAGGCCTCGTGGTGGAAGGGCTCATCTTTTTCATCGGGCCAATAGAGTCTTCTCTCAAATCGAAGGCATCTACCCAGGGTTCTTCCTTGATCCCTTGCCCCATCATCACAGGAAGGTGAACTTCCCTTTTCTCGATCCATATCGTCTCCTCTTTTCCAAAGAAGGTAATTTCAGAGGCTCCAGTCTGATTTCGGTATTGTCCCTGGCTTTGGAGAATAGGAAAAGAGAAGGTGATAGAAATCAATAGGCAGAGGCTCAAAAGCTTAATGAATGCGTTAAGCATGGTTTGATCCTTTCCTAAAAAGTATCAAATGTTTATAAAAAAAGTCAAGGACGGCCGAGTTTTTATCGTAATGCCTCACTGAAGCGTGGGTGAAAGCCGGATATCGGTAATTTTCCCCGGGAGAGTGAGGCAATACTTTTTGTCGGTTTTCGAAGCGCACGCCGCCCAAGGATTGACAGGATTTTTAAAACTGTGATAGG
>Ga0214474_1001419_pt1 | contig 11068 bp, 10 predicted proteins | sample RVTome_2_FD_187335 | JGI IMG/M metagenome (GOLD analysis project Ga0214474, IMG submission 187335) | Soil microbial communities from uranium-contaminated site in the Upper Colorado River Basin, Wyoming, United States - RVT95D214 HiSeq ...
CATGGCCTCGGATGGTCAACCCTATTGGGAAAAGTGGATTTTCATCAATGACTTCGGCCGTAACATAGCCATGTCCCTCGGGCTTTTCAGAGATTTGGACCTCAGCAGGAATGACTCCGACCATTTTATAAGATCTCCCCTGCCAGTGGATACTCCGGCATAAATACATGAGACCTGCACACTCTGCATATACTAGAAGACCCTCTTCAATCGCCCTGGCGATATCCTCTCGTAATTCGCGGTTTTTTTCCAAATCCTCAAGAAAGAACTCAGGAAATCCTCCTCCGATATAAAGCCCGTCAACCTCGGGTAATCGGTCTTTCAGTGAATTGATGAAGAGGAGGTGAGCGCCCTCTTTTTTCAGGGCCTCCAGGTTTTCCGGGTAATAGAAATTAAAGGCGCGGTCACGCATGACGCCGATCTTGGCCTTGATGGGTTGGTCCTCCCTCTCTTCATTCCTCTCCCCGGATAGGAAAGGGACAGGTCGCCGACGCGCCATAGCCTTCCTTCGGCGAAACACTTCGTGCACCGAAGCCGCTTTGGCGACGGCGCGGCGAGGGGGACGAAATTCCTTTGCAATCGCCAAGATACCCTCCAGATCGAGGTGGGGCTCAAGCTTCTTTCCGATACGTTCGACGAGCGACATCGCTTCGTCAGATTCAGAAGAAGGAATGAGGCCCAAGTGCCTTTCAGCGATGAGAAGATCGGGGTCACGAGGGATGCTTCCAACGACAGGAATCCCGCAGTGTTCTTCCACAGCTCCTCTCAACTTTTCCTCATGCCGGCGGCCGGAGACATAATTGAGGATCACCCCTGCGATCTTGATATCCGTCTGAAAAAGTTGATATCCCTTTACCATGGCTGCAATGCTGGTTGTCATTCTGCTCGTATTGACCACCAGAAGGATTGGAAGATTCAAGAGACAGGCAATCTCTGCCGTCGTCCCATAGGAATCCAAACCATCATAAAGTCCCATCGCCCCTTCAACAACAGTTAAGTCCACTCCTTCGCAACTTCTGCAGAAGGATTGGAGCAACCTGTCTTCGGGTATTAAAAAAAGATCGAGATTGCGGCAGCTTCGACCCGCTGCCACGGTAAGCCATGATGGGTCGATGTAATCAGGGCCTTTCTTAAAGGGTTGGATCGAAAAACCCCGTTGTTTTAAAGCATTGCACAATCCAACCGTAACAATGGTTTTACCCGAGTGCCCCTGGGGCGAGGAGATGAGAAGGCAGCCAAAGGTTCGATCACCGTGGACTAAATGATCACCTCTTGCCATGTTTATCAAGTCTCATGTTTACCGGGGAGAGCGATATAGGTGATGCCGCCAAAGCTCCGATATTCAATCTTTCCTTCTTTCGCCAGTTCTGCAATCGCCTTATCTACGAGATGTTTGTCTTGTCCGACGGCCCTTGCTACGTCCTTATTCTTAGCCTGGCTTACCGTTGCTAAGTATTTCAGAACGCTCTCCTTGAGGTCTTCGTCCATTTCACCACCTTCTTTCTCACCTTCTAATCCCCCTTATCCTCCCTTTAGCAAAGGGGGGTAGGGGGGATTATTACCATTTAAACTGGGTCGTCGTTCTCCAAGTTTCCCTCGCATAGGTATAGTCATCGATGTGTTGTTCGGTAAAAGGTATCTCAGTCAATTGGAAGAACTGTTCCCAACCTATCCTTTCGATCCATTCCCCCATTCTCTCGTATTTGCGGGCCTTTTTAGCATAGACCTCGACGATCTTCTTAATAATGTTTACAACTTCAGGCCATCGGGGAGGGTTGTTTGGAAGGTAGGGAACGATCAAACGAGAAAACATGGGGGGCTTTCTCGCATTGGACACTTTGCCTCCGGCATAGATGGCCACACCGTCCCCTTCAGCATCGGCAAGAGGCATCGCTGGGCAAACTGTAAAACAGTTTCCGCAGTACATACAGAGATCTTCTCTAATGACCACACTCTTAACTTCCTTGTCAGGATGGCGCCGAATAGCCCCTGTCGGACAAGAGCCTATGGTTGTTGGAATCTCACAAATTGCTCCTACCTTTTCATGATCAATCTTGGGTACTTTGGTATGAACTCCAACAATAGCTAAATCTGAACAATGAATAGCACCACACATATTAATACAGCAGGCCAACGAAATCCTCAATTTGGCCGGGAGCTTCATACTGGTGAAATAACCATAGAGCTCGTCCATGAGGGATTTGACGATCGGCGAACTATCGGTGGCCGCACTGTGGCAATGAGCCCATCCTTGGGTGTGAACAATGTTGGAAATGGCATTTCCCGTACCGCCCACCGGAAGACCAATTTTTTTCACCGCTTCAATGATGGGCTTCACATTTTTCTTATTCGGTGTTAAGAACTCGATGTTGTATCGGCTTGTAAAGCGGAGATGACCATCACAATACTGGTCTGCAATATCACAGAGGTCTCGAATAAAATCCACACTGACGAGCCTTGGTGACCCGGCTCTGACTGTATAAAGCTCATCACCACTTTCTGCGACATGCCGCATGACACCTGGCTTTAAAATTTCATGATATTTCCAGCTCCCATAATTTTTCTGGATGACTTCGGGCAACATTTCTTGAAAATTCGGCGGGCCAATATCTGACCTTCCCATGATAACCTCCTCTTACCCTATTTCAGATTTCAGATTGCAGATTTCAGATTGAAAAATCTAAAATCAAAAATCGCTCTGCGCTTTGCGCCATCCCCTTTGCCATTTTATTAAAAGAACACGTAAGGGTTTGTCCTCGGGGCCTTGATCATTTGTGGAGTTGGCTTCACTCCAATGGCTTTAAGGAAGTTTCTCATTCCCAGCCTCTCGATCAGTTCACCTACTCTCTCTCTCGTTCTTCCGTTTTCATCCCACCAATCCCATATTTTTCGAATGAGATCTTTGATCTCCGTATAGGGAGGTTCAATTTTTATAAAGGGAACAACCACCGATGAGAGCATCGCCCCTTTCAGGATGGGTGCTTTCCCACCAATTAATATCGTAGCCCCTTTATCATCTCCAGGTCTGATCGCTTTAGTCATCTTGTTAATACAATGCATACATCGGACACAATCCTGGGGGATCACCTTGAGTTTCTTCGTCTTTTCATCCCACTTAAGGGCGTTGGTGGGACATTTATCAACGACCAGTCCCTTAACATCAAAGCCAGCCTTCACATATTCTTTGACTGCCTTTTGATTGATTTTTAGACTATCCCTCCAGGTACCGATAATTGTAAAATCCGCCCTTGCGATAGCGGCCACACAATCATTTGGGCATCCTGAAATCTTAATCTTAAATTTATAGGGCCATCGAGGACGATGAATTTCATCTTGAAATTCCATCGTGAGGTTATAAACCATATCAAGAGTGTTAATATTTGTCCATTCACATCTGGCCGGTCCGACACAGGCCGTGGGGGTCCTCAGAGCAGACCCTGAACCTCCTAAGTCAAATCCCACTTCTGTTAATGCATCAAAAGAGGGCTGAAGGTTTGCCGTGGTTGTTCCCAAGAGAATGATGTCACCGGTTGACCCATGAAAATTAGTCAAACCGCTACCATACTTTTCCCAGACATCGCAGACTTTTCTTAGAGCTTTGGTGGTGTAAAACCAGCCTGCCGGGTGATTGACACGAAGGGTATGGAAGGATTCCACATTTGGGAAGAGGTGAGGGACATCGCTATATCTTCCAATGACTCCTCCACCATACCCCGTAACCCCCACAATACCTCCATGTTTCCAGTGGGTCACCTTGTCATTAAAGGATAACTCCTGGACCCCCAAAAGATCCTTCGCCGCCGGATTCTTCTTTGCAGCCCGCTTGATTTCTTTCACGTAGCTTGGCCAGGGTCCCTTCTCCAATTCATCCACTTTTGGAGTCTGATCTGCCATTGATTTTCCTCCTATGGAATTACTTTTAATAAGAAGCTTTTGCCTCAGATAAAGATCTTCAACTCTCCTATAGATATTTAAATTTGGTAGCTTATAAGAAAGATTGTTTTATTAAGGGAATATCTTTCTTTTTAACATGGTCTCTGATAGGGTGTCAATCATGTTTTTGGTCATTGTTTTTGGTCAACCAAGCCAACTTTTTCCGGAAATAAAAAACTTGACCTAAATTTTTCTTTTTAGTATTGTTTTCGGAGATATATCTTGATGGGAATGGTGGGTCCCTTATATAAACTCAATCGTTTCTCTTATTAATCAGAAAAAAAATGGCTAAGTAAAGGGGGTGAGAAAGATATCCTAATAAAATGGAGGGAAATAAACATTAGGATAACTGGAGAAAATTAACTATTTATATAGAAAGGGGGTTACCAGAATGGTTGAAAAAAAACAAGGGATTGATTGGACAACGCTTTGGAAGAAGGATGACTGGATGTCAGTATGGATAGGTTTCCTCATTCTGATCATTTTCATGGCAGGAGCCATTTTCAAACTTCCAGGGTGGAAATGGATGACAGACGGAGCCTTCCTTTCCAAGGTCCCGGGATACGCCAGCAAGGTGGAGTCCCTTGCCAAGGAAGCGGAGACCAAGGGAGAGGAGGGGGTGAAGGCGGAGGCGCTGACACTAAAAACCGCACTCGATGCCAAGGACAGAAAAGCCATTGGGGAAGCTTCCGGCAAGCTTGAGAAGGCAGTAAAGGATGTGAAAGATAAGGACTTGAGCAAGAAAGCAGACAAAGTCACCAAAGATATCAAGGGTGACGCCACAACTACCTTTGGTAGGGTACTTTCAGGTCAAAATCTATTGAGGATGTTTTATCTGCTCATCGGTTTCTGGATTCTTGCATTGATCGGGATCCTCATTATGGGAATGCCAGCGGGTAAATTTACAGCAGGGTTTCCTTTTGTGTTTATCCTTTCGGTCATTGCCGCCATTATCGGGGGAAACACAACGATCTCTTATTACGGCCTCGAGACCGTCTTCTGGGCTCTTCTTTTAGGGCTTTTAATCAGCAACACCGTCGGTGTACCGGGATGGCTGAAGGAAGCGGTAAAAACCGAGTACTTTATCAAGATCGGTTTGGTTCTCCTGGGCGCGGAAATTCTCTTTACCACCATGGTAAAAGTCGGTGCCTACGGGATGGTTCAATCAATTATTGTTATTGCTGTGGTTTTCTATTTCTGCTTCTGGTTGGCAAAGAAGTTAGGTCTTGATGATGAATTTGCCTCCATCCTCGGAACAGCCGTTTCCATCTGCGGTGTCTCCGCTGCCATTGCAGCAGGAGGTGCCGTGAAGGGGGATCCCAAAAAGGTGAGTCATACCATCTCGCTGGTACTCCTCTGTGCGATTCCAATGTTGATCTTCGAGCCTGTCATCGCAAAAGCGATGGGATGGCTTCCAGCGATGACCGGGGCATGGTTGGGTGGCACCATTGACACAACCGGTGCAGTCGTGGCTGCAGGCGCCATTGCCGGGCCCGAAGCGATGTCAGTGGCTGTTGTGGTAAAGATGGCCCAGAATGTCCTCATCGGAGTGGCTGCATTTCTGCTCGCCATATGGTTCGTCTTCAAAGGAAAGGAAGGTGGCGAAAAGCCAGGGGCCGCGGAGATTTGGTTCAGATTCCCGAAGTTTGTCGTTGGCTTCATTATCGCTTCCATTGTCTTCTCTTTCTTCATGACAGAGGCATCTGCGAAGGGGATCACGGGTATTACAGGACCTATCAGAGCATGGTGGTTTAACCTTGCCTTCATCTGTATTGGTCTTGATACGAGGTTCAAAGAATTGGTGGCCATGGGTGGCGGAAGGCCTGCGGCTGCCTTTTTGATTGCTCAGGCATTCAACATCCTTTGGACACTGCTGCTCGCGTGGCTGATCTTCGGTGGCGTACTTTTTCCAATTCCAAAGTTTTAGACGATAGACCTACCCCTCCCCCTTCCCCTCTCCCCCAAGGGGAGAGGGCGGGGTGAGGGGTTAGACCCCAAGAATTTTGTGGCATGTTTTACAAGGCTCAGGAGGGCCCGGGAGAGCATTGCCTTGAGAGTCTTTTATCTTCGGATGATCCCAGAGGGAAAAGTATAATTCTCTGAACCCCTTTCCTCTCTCAATAAATCGATTTCTGAACTGCTCATAATTCCCACGATTCCATATCGCAGAGAAAGGGTCTCTGAAGATATTGCCAAAACTTACCTTCTCGATCCAGTATTCTTTTCCACAGAAGATTCGTTTAAAAGGCGAGGGGAGAGGTGGGTAGAGATAGACGCAGGGCGAAACCTCTCCTTCGACGGAGATGTAAAGGTTACCGAGGGGGTTCTCTTCACACACGGGGACATCGATCGCAGATAGGGACGGTCTCTTAAGTCGAATGCTCAACTTTCGTGCATTGGCTTCCGCCTGTTTTACGATCTCTTCGTATTTGTTCTCAACACTCTCCCAGACAAATAGACTCTGTTTCCCCTGCCAGATATTGACCGTATGACAGATGTTGGTGAGAACAACCTCTTCTATCCCTGCTTGTTTAGCAAAAGAGGGAACCGAGGGGACCTCCTCGATATTGTCTTTGAGCATGAGAAAGACGAGGTGTAATTTGGGTCGAAGGAGCTCCTGGCGCTTTTTCTCTTCGTGAAAAAGACGAATGGCGTTAAGAACCTCAGGGAGATGGGAGTTGACCCGGATGGCATCGTGTGTTTCCGGCGTCGTTCCTGCAATTGAAAAACCAGCGAAATCAAGGCCTGCCTGAACGAGCTCCGAAACCCGGTCTTTGGTCAATCCCTTCCCGCTGGTGACAAACCCTACCTGAGCCCCCTCCTTCTTAACAAGCCTGATACACTGAGAAAGATCTTCATGAAGCAGGGACTCCCCCCAACCTTCAAGAATAACTGTTTCAACTTCGCGAAGATAAGGAAGAAGTTTTTTGAAATCCTCAAGGGCCATATCCTGGTATTGCCAGTCCGCGCTTCCTCTGCGTATACACATTTTGCATTGAAGAGGACATCGGGTCGTCAACTCAATTTGCCAGGCTGAAAAGGGTTTTCTTATTCTTCTTCGCAGAAACTTTCGGAGGATTTTTTCAATCATTGCTTCTATAATTTCTGGAGAAGCGCTTCCAGATTTTCCTTTCTTGAGGGATGATAAAAGCAAGAGGCATAAGGAAGAAAAGCCACTGCCCCCCATTTCTTCTTAAAGAAAGTGACACCCGGATTGATTCCCAGGCCCAGGTTAATATATTTTTTCCTCTCTGTTTTTGCCTGTTTGATCACTTTGGAAAGAAGAAGATCTGAGGCGCCCGGGACATACAGGGCGCCTGAGCCGAAATTGAACATATAGAGCGCATAGTCCTTCGGTCTGAATTCGGCAATGTCGAAGGCAACAAGCTCATCCCTGTTATTTCTGGCATCGAAGACCCGTGCGGTAGGTGAGGATGAGAGATACTCATCAATTCTATTAAAGATGAAGCCGGTAGCCTCATCCACAGGATGGGTCTTCAGGAATTCCGCGATCATCTTCCTGTGTTCCTCATCAAATGTATTGCTTCTTTCCACAGAGAGTTCTCTGTCTGCCCGTTTTAACATATTCCTCAATTTTTGAGAAATGGAGATGGCTGAAAGGTCCAGACGATAGTAATGGTCAGGAGAAGAATGAACGCAATTCTTGAGGGAAGACGGAATGGCGGGTGCAGTGAGGGCAACGTTCTTCGGTTTGAAACGCTTCATGGCATTCTCTAAAACCTTAACCATTTGTTTCTCGCCCCAAGGTTCCCTTAAAGGATAGCCGACGAAGATAGAATAATCTTTTTTGACATGGATGAGAAAGTCGTCGATGAAAAATGGTTCGGTCTGCGAAACGGCGGTGACATAATGGGAAAGATGCTCTGGCACATAGGCGTAATCTTCAATATACCGCTGTTGCGAAACTGTGATCATGACTCTTCCTGTGTGACCAGGTACCCTTCACTGAGAAACATGTCTCGGATCCCTGGGATATGAGCAACCCCTACGAAGGCAGTTGTTTTGCCTCTTTCAAAAAAGGCTTTCATCCCTTTAAAAAATATAGGATTGCGTTTGGTAAGGATGGAGTCACAACGAGTAGGAAATTCTCCTGTCATGGAGAAGAACTTAAGCAAATCTCCTTCAAGGAAAGCTTTTAGATAGCTTTCTTTATGGGCTTTCCAATGCTTGATGTGATTGAAATAGTTCACAATCCTTTCAAAGGGTACTCCATCGAGAGCAGCCAGTTGATCCTCGATGGTTTCCAGGTACTCAATCTTTTTGTCAAGTTTTTGAGCGATTTGAAAGGCTTCGACATCCATGGAATGTTTCCAGTTTAGAAAGGTAGACCAGATAATAAAGAAAGCCATCCAGGGACGAACCCCACGTGTATGGACTTCCAAAAAATCTGAACTCGTCGGATGGATGATGTCCAGATAAGGAACCGCCGTAGTTTGGAGGCCGAATCGAGCACCTAAGAGCTTGTTAATCTCCTTGATCACCGTGGGATCAAGGGCCTCATAAATGGAGCGAGTATCTTCTCCGTGCTGACCATATTGGACCACTTCAGCCATGCTTTCCTGATCAAGCGGACCTTCAAAAAGGACTATATCCACGCTTTGGATCAACTTGATAAGGGCTTTCTTAAAACTATAAGGGGAGAAATGGGCTGTTCCTACGAGAAAGGAAGCATGTCGGTCCTTCTCGATTCTCCAAACTGTCCTCAAAGGTTTTCCCTTCCACCAGAAAAAATTCATTCGAATGGCCGCAAGTTTTCAGATTCTTAAAGTCTTCCTTCGAGGCTTTTGATCAGCGAGACCGTCCTTGTATAACCATAAAAGCGCTCACAGAATTCATAGTTGAGGGAAGGAATACCACCCCACTTTTCCTTGAACCTTCTTATTCCATCATTCACCCCCAGTCCAAGATTGATGGTGTGTTTACCGTGTTCGCGCGTGAGTTTGATCATTTCGAGAAAAAGGAGATCAGAGGCATGAGGCACATAATGCTTTTTGGAATGGGAGCCAAGGATGTAGGTCGAAAAATTCTTCGCTCCAAGTTCGACGACAAAAAAGGCACTCAGTTTCCGATTCTTATCCAGCGCATTGAGCGTCCAGGCGCTTGACGATTGAGCCACGTAATCGGGCATAGCGCGGTAAAGCTCTCTCACTCTTGGTGGCAATTTTTCCCTTTTCAGGAGCTCTGCGATGAGCGCCTCATGTTCCTTTGAAAACGAGCGGGATCTTTCCACTGTCAATTCCCTGGAGGCTTTGTCGGCAATCCGTTGGAGAGAAGGCTTCCGCTTCGTCTGCCCGATGTCAAGCGTGTAGTATCGGTCTGTCTCTCTTTCTTTACAGGAGTCCAAAAGAGAAGGGAGAATCTCAGGCCCGATGAACCAGAGGATCTCCGGTCGGAATGTTTCGGCGGCCTGTTTCAAAACCCTTTCGCTTCTTGCCTGAGAAAAATTTCCATCCAGGGGATATCCCACGAAGATGAGCCAGTTGTCCTTTACAAAACATAGGTATTCCTCTTTGAAAAAGGGCTCTCCTTTTGATATGGGTATCATGAGATTGAGGATGTGTTCCGGAACATAGGCCTTTTCCAAGATATAGGCTTCCTCTTCAGGAGTAATCACCTTATTTTTTCTCCTCTTATGGGCTTATTTTATCTCAGTTTTGTCTAAATTTCTAAGAGATTTTAGAAATCTGCAGACGCCTTGTCCCGAGGAAGGAAGATTTTTTGAAGGAGCAAGAATTGAGAAAAATCACAGATAACGACCGAAGGAGATGCTCATGAATAGGAAAGGGGCTAACCCATTTGAGTTAGTCCCCTTTTCTCTTGGTGGAGCAGAGCGGGATCGAACCGCCGGCCTCCAGAGTGCGATTCTGGCGCTCTCCCAGCTGAGCTACTGCCCCGTTCTTTTATAAAAAACGTGTCCGTGCTTGCCCTGTACCATGCTAGGTTCAGGGCTTGCGCGCCGTAGCGCTTCAGCGCGCAGGCGTGATCCGTGCCTGCACGCCGGAGTGTCTTTTAGCGTTTCGCCTGCCTGCGCGAAGCCGCTTCGGCGAAGGCAGGGCACGCAGGCGTGTCACGTGTCCGTAGAAAAATCGCAACTTTTAGAAAGGCCTTTCAAATTTTGGCCGAGTTTTGGACGTTCAAAGCGATGGGCTCTCATGACAACCCTAAAAGTTTTCGGATAGTGATTTTAAAGGCTGTCAAATCTGCGCATTTGACGACATAAGCATCCGAAGCCCAGGTGGTGAGGTCCTGTTTATACTCCCCATAGGCGGAACAGAGGATGACCGGAAGTTGTCTCTCCTTCTCTCGAATTCGCTTTAGGGCCTCAATGCCATCCATCACAGGCATCTTAATATCGAGGGAAATGAGGTCCGGTTTAAAAAGGCAGAGTTTTTCAAGCGCTTCTTCCCCATTCCCGGCGCACTCCACGATGTACCCTTCGTCCTCTAACTCTTCCTTATAAAGGAAGCGTATACTCTCTTCGTCGTCTACGATTAAAATCTTTTTCATAAATCTGACTCCTGGATACGCTTGGCTCATCCCGTTTTTTTCTCTATTCTCTCCTGCCCGGGGAGAGTAATAATGAAATTCACTCCCTTGCCTGGATGGTTGTCCACTTCGATCTGGCCCCGATGGGAAGTGATAATTCTGTGGACAATGGGCAAGCCCAAACCCAGGCTGGATTCCTTTGTGGAATAGAAGGGGTTAAAGATATTATGGAGGTTTTCTGGATCAATGCCTTTCCCGGTATCTTCCACCTCCACCTTGATATAAGATGAACCATTCTTTGAAAAGGAATGAACTCGCAAAAAAAGGATTCCTTTTTCTTTCATCGCCTGGCAGGCATTATTGATCAGATTGAAGAACGTCTGTTTTAATTGATGCGAATCTCCCATGACCTTGGGGATCTCTTCTCCATACTCCTTGATGAATTGAACCCCTCCTGAATGAATTCCCGCTGCCACCGTGGAAAGGCTTTCTTCTAAGATATCCCGAAGATCCAATTCTTTAAAGACCAAGGATTCGTCTCGGGTATAGTTGAGGAGGTCGTTGAGAATCTTCTCAAGACGGCTGACCTCCTTGAAAATCGTCTGGGAGTATTTCTTCTCTTGGGATT
>Ga0214474_1001421_pt1 | contig 11067 bp, 9 predicted proteins | sample RVTome_2_FD_187335 | JGI IMG/M metagenome (GOLD analysis project Ga0214474, IMG submission 187335) | Soil microbial communities from uranium-contaminated site in the Upper Colorado River Basin, Wyoming, United States - RVT95D214 HiSeq ...
GCATATCAGGGCCATGTTCGGGACGACATGGTAGCTTTCACCCATTGTGCCCATCAGTGCCTTCACCGCCTTCTTGGCGTGTGGGACATCGTTCTCATCGATCAGTATCGCGACGCATGTCTGCGATGTGGCTGCAGAGAATATGTTTATCCCTGCTTTGTGGAGGCAATCAGTGACGTCCGCGAGGAATCCAGACTTGTAGCCCGCACCCGTATCATAGACCTTGAATGTGGCAACGTTGGGCACATAGGACACGCTCTTGATGATGTCCTTCCTGGTCGACTTGCTCTTCCCTATCACTGTCCCGGGAGATTCGGGCTTGAACAGGTTCTTGATGACGATCTCGATACCTTTCAATCTCGCTGGATGGACCGCCCTTGGGTGGAGCACCTGCGCGCCGAAGTACGCCAACTCTGCCGCTTCCTCGTAGGAGAGCGTGTCGAGCATGAAGGCTTCCTTGACCAGCTTCGGGTCAGCGCTCATGAACCCGTCCACCTCCTTCCATATCTCGATCGGCCCGGCGCCGAGCGCGTATCCGACCACCGCGGCGGTGTAGTCCGTGCCGCTCCTACCGACCGTAGTGACGTGTCCAGATTCTGTAATGCCGAAGAAGCCTGTCACGACTGGGACCTGCCCTTTCTTGACCGCTGCCTGGAGCGGCGGACCCATGTTCTTCTCGCACTTGTCCAAGATGGCGATGGCGTTTCCGTACTGCTCGTTCGTGATCATGCCAAGAGAATCAGTCTCCAAGGGAATCGAGTCCATGCCTTCGTGGCCGAGCCTCGAGGCGACCACGGTTGACGACAGCCTCTCCCCGAAGCTCAGTATCAGGTCGTTCGTTCTCGGGGTCAGCTCCTCGGTGTATGTGACTCCATAGAGCAGGCGCTCGAGCTTCGTGATCTTCGTCTCGATCTGTTCGATCGCATCCTTCCTCTTCTGCCCGTCCTTCTTGGGGAGCATCTCGACGTGCCGAAGCTTCGTCTTAAGCAGGAAGTCATCGATCTCGTTCTCTTGCCTCGGTTTCGACAGGAACTCCCTTATTGAGTTGGTGATTCCGGACGCGGCGGAGACCACAACCACCTTGTCCCCTTCGGACTCCTTCACGATCTTGGCCATTCTGTGTAATGTGTCCTCTGTCGCTAGGCATGTTCCGCCGAACTTCAGGATCTTCATGCTCCGACCTCTGAGCGATTTATTGGCGTTCCTACGAATTTGTTTGATGACATCCTCGTGTGGACAGTCAGTCTGTCAGGGTTGTGCTCCACCTCGACCAGCTGAGGCACGCGACCCCTAGTCGCAACAGCCCCCTCGAACATGGCCAGCCCGCCAACGAATCCAGGAACGGACGCGAAGTCATCGAAGCAGGTGCCAAGGTCCGAGGCTAGCTTCACCCTGTTGCCGACGGCAGTGGCTAGGGCGTCAGCGAGGACCGCGTCCTCGGCGATGACCGTAGCCACATCGGCATTTCCGAAACTGATCGAGTGGCCAAGCCTGCCGCTGCTCGTGCATACCCCAAGAGGTCCTCTGGTCTGGTCCAGCTCAAGGGCGAATGCTGACGCGCTCCCCGGTTCCGAGAAGATCTCGAGCGTTGCGGGCTCGTCCAGCACAAGCGCGATATCTCCACCGTTCTCGACCCACCCATGGGTGCACCCAACGGCGATCATCGCCTCCAGAGCCTCCTGCGCGATCGTTCCCGCGACGGTCGCCATGGGTCCGACTCCGGCGACCTTGGAGGCAGTGCACATCCTCTGGATCACCTGGCCCGAATCGTCTGGAGGGACGTATGGTTCGAGGGTCGTGAGGAAGAATCTATCCTTCCTGATTTGCCTCTCTATCTCCGCGCGTGCTGCCTTGATGGCCTGGACTGCTGATGAGAGGAATTCTCTCTTGGCGCCAATCGTCGCCGCAGTTTCTTGGATCTCAATTCTTGCGCACACGAACTCGCTCATATCAGGATCTCCATCGCCCTCGGCGGACATGCATCGATGCAGACTCCGCAGGCGACACACTTTTCCTCGGTGAACGTGACCTTCCCTGTCTTGGGGTCATAGGCTAGGGCCTTCGTGGGACAGATGGATACGCACATTCCGCAGTGTGTGCATATGTCGTCGTCACGACGCACGCCCTCCTTTATGGGTCGGACTCCGACGGAGTTCTCTTTCAAGTAGTCGATGCCCCTCCGGATGTCGTCGGCCTTTCCGGATAGCTCGAGGACCATCTTTCCACCGATCTCGTCGATCTCCGCCCTCAGTATGTTCACCATCAGATGGTGCTTCGCGATCAGGTTGTGGGTTATGGGCTGGTTAGCCAACTCCGGGTTGAAATTGAGGACCACCTTCGTCTTCAATCACATCGCCTCCTTCTCCGTCCTCACGTCGAGCGGCTTGAAGACCCGCTCCAACGAGAAGTTCTGGACTGGCTTCTCGATCATGAACTCCCTCCTCAGGATCTGCGTCTTGAGGATCTGTGCGATCTGTCTCGCCTTGTACAGGCTCGAGAGTGATGACGTGGGGACCATCTTCCCCTTGAGGTCGATCTCTCCCGACCTGAGATCTGCGTACGACACTTCCTTGAGGACCGTTCTTGACCGCGTCTGTTGGCTGTAGTCGAATACAGCCGTGAATATCTCGTCGTTCGTCACTGCACACGATTTGGCCATCTCCTCGTCCAGGATCGGAATCGGGACCCCGATGCCGATGCCCAACGAAGTACCGTACCTGGTGAAGGTGAGTCCTCTTAGGAAATCCGGAGACATCCCCCGCAGGTCTCCTATCACAGCGATCGACCCAGCGGGCCTCTTCGGGACGCCGGTCGGGGTCCTCGGTACCCCGGGGTTGAACTGCGTGCCTTCCCAGATGACGTAGCCCTGCCCTCCACCAAGGAATATCCTGGTCCCTATCCCCACGCTGCGGTAGTATGGATCGTTCAGCAGAGGGGAGAGCTCTCCGGCGCTGCTGTATGTCGCATTCCCGAATTCCGGGAGCAACTTCCCCATGTAAGTGTAGAGAGTCCGCGATGATGAGTTGGTGGCGACCGCGTAGTTCTGATAGCAGTTGCGTATGTTCAGGAGGACAGCCTGGTTGACAGTCTTGAGGCTGACGAACGTGTCCATCTCCTTCCTGGGATAGCAGTCGGTTCCGTACGCAGTGGCCTTCAATCGCACTGCCTTGCCCCTCACCAAGTCCTCTATGACGTGCGCCCCACCATGCATCATGTTGTTAGTCTCGTCGAGCTCGGTAGCTCCGAGATAGGCGTCGACCGCTGCGAGGCCTGCATGGGCCTGGATCCCGTCCATCCAGACTCGTTGCATCTTGATCGGGGGATCCGAATGGCCGAAGTTGAAGTACGCACCTGAGGAGCACATTGCCCCGAAGGTCCCCGTGGTCACGATGTCTACCTCCTTTGCCGCCTTCTTGACGCCGTTCGATTTGACGAACTGTTTGAACTCCTCGGCGGTCATGACCACAGCGTCGCCGTTGGCGATCTTCTCCTTGATGTCCTCGTAGCTCTTGACGCTGGGTTTCTTCTTCTCCGTTTTGCTCAAATGACTCCCTCCTTGAATGCTAGCTCCGCGTTCAGGACCGAGCCGCCAGCTCCGCCTCTAATGGTATTGTGCGAAAGGAGGTAGAACCTGAGGCATCCGTCGTTCGCCCTGATCCTGCCGATGACAACAGCCATCCCGCGCGCTCTGTCCGGTGTTCCCGCATATGCGTCGAGCAGCGGTTGTGGTCTGTTTAGCTCCTCCCGGACTATTATGGGTTGTTCGGGCGCGCTCGGGAGCTTGAGTGTCTGTGGTTTGGCTTTGAATTCGCGCAGCGTCTTCGCGATCGTATTCGCGTCTGGGATGTTCGGACCCCGCAGGAACACTGCCTCCAGGTGCCCGTCCCTGACATGAACCCTCGCGCAGGATGCAAGGATCTTAACGGGGCTGTCTACGAACTTTCCGCCCTTCCATGCTCCGAGTATCTTCTTGCCCTCGAGGCCCATCTTCTCCTCTTCGCTCTTGATCCAGGGGAGGACATTCCCCGCTATGTCCAGTGACGACACGCCGGGGTAGCCCGCTCCCGATAGCGCCTGGTATGTCGCGACATCGACTTGCGTGAACCCGAACTTATCGACGAGGGGCTTGAGCCCGAGGGCGAGCCCTGTCACCGAGCAGTTCGCGTTGGTCACGATGAATCCGCCCTTCTTCCTCCTCTTCTTCTGAACCTCGACAGAGGCTAGATGGTCTGCGTTGATCTCGGGTATGAGGATAGGCGTGTCTGGCTCCATGCGGTGCGAGGCCGCGTTCGAGAACACCGCGATGCCAGCTTCGGCGAGATCATCCTCTATGGGGCCTGCCACGTCGGAAGGAATGCCGCTGAACGCCAGCTCAACGCCTTCCTTGATGAGCGCGGAAGCGTCGGTTGCCCGGATGACCTCTCTCCCAAGGATCGGGTCGATGTCGACATCGCTCAACTTCCACACGTCCCCGACCTTCTTGCCCTCGGATCTGTCGGAGGCGCAGTAAGCCACGACTTCGAAATACGGGTGGTTGTCAAGCATGTGGGCGAATCGCTGGCCGATCATTCCGCTTGAGCCAAGTATTGCTGCCTTCTTCTTACGCATTTCAGCTCACCTTCAAGTGTTCCTCGCATCTGTCCATTATGATTCTGAACGCCCTAGGGTCCTCTGCGAGAGCGGCTGCCTTCAATTCGGCTAACCCTTTCTCCAACCCTGCTATCATCCGCTTCGTGCCAGGGTTGAGGGACTGGATATCATGATAAACCCTTCTGCTCTCGTTGGAGAGCTCAACAGCGCTTCTCGCCAATCGGTCGAAGGACGGGCCCTGCACTTGCCTGAGGTCGTCAATAAGCACTTCGGACTTGAGCAGGGTCTCGGCGAACATGAGCACGCACAGGTGCGGTAGACCGAGCACATATGTCATGAGCTCATCGTGTCTGTCAAGCTGGATTCTCGCGACCTTGGCGCCTGAGGAAATGAAAAGGTTGGCAACAGCCCGGTCTGCCTCTGGGCACCCGCATCTGCAGACGACAACATTGCGTCCTCTCGGAGAGGCGGCACTAGGACCGAACATGGGATGAACACTGGTTATCTTCACCCCTCTTCTTGCCGCTTTCATGATCTCCCTTGTCATGTGGTGCTTGATGCTACAGAGGTCGAACACCAATCCGCGTGGAGACGATTTCAATACAGCTCGCAGTTCCTTCCCCGCCACACCCAGGGGGCTCGCTATGAGCACAAGGTCTGCGTCATGGGCGGCTTTGGCCACTGATTTCACAGATTCGTAACCCTCTAGAGTGCCTCTTGGATCCCATACTAGCACGTGGGCGCCTCGGCACGACAGGAACCTGCAGGCCCATGCGCCCATCTTTCCCGACCCACCGACAACCAGCGCCGTCCTGCCCCGCAGGCTCCTCATTCGTTCCTTCTTCTGGACTCTGACTGCATCGTGAATGAGAAGGGCCGCCAGTTTGGCCGCGAGCTCCTTTTCGACTCCGAGCTTGATGGCATTGCGCACGAAGGTCGCCTTGACCTCCCTCTCTCGCCACTGATCACGGATTTGCAGGCCGTCTTTCGCCTTCACGAGTCCTATCTCCTCCGCCACCTCGGCCCGCCTCGAGAGCAGCTCCAAGACTTGACCGTCAATTCCAGATATCTCCTCTCGCAGGGACTTGACTTCCTTCTTCGTCAGAGGAATCCCCCCTGCAACATGAGGTCGAGGATGACCGCCGCCGTGGAGTTCTCCACGACGGGAACCGCCCTCGGAACAATACATGGGTCGTGACGGCCCTTGATCTCTAGCTCGACTGGTTTCTTGTCGACGATGTCCACGCTCAGCTGAGGGCGAGCTATTGATGAGGTTGGTTTGAATGCGACTCTGAACTCTATTGGCATGCCGGTCGAAAGCCCCCCCAGCACTCCTCCGGCGTTGTTCGTCTTCGTGACTATCTTGCCGTTCCGGATGATGTAAGGGTCATTGTGATCGCTCCCCCTCATCGAAGCGGCCCCGAACCCAGAACCGAACTCGACGCCCTTCACCGCTGGGATGGAGAACATCATCGCAGAGATCAAGCTCTCCACGGACCCGAAGAACGGTTCGCCCACGCCGACGGGCAGTCCCAGGACGGAGCATCTAACAACTCCTCCCAGGCTATCATTTCTCTCGTGCGCCCTGACTATCGCATCGGCCATTCGTTCCCCCGTCGCTCTGTCCGCGCACCCCACGGGGCTGACTCGCACGGTCTTCTCGGCGATGCTGAACGGAATGTCTCTCTCAAGCCTTACCGCCCCAATCTGGACCGTCTGTGCCAGGAACGAGACACCCTTCTTCTCCAGGATCTGTCTCGCGATCGCACCGCCTATCACTAACCCCGCTGTCATCCTCCCGGAGAACTGTCCACCGCCCCTGTGGTCGTGGTGCCCTCCGTACTTGACAAGCGCGGGGTAGTCCGCATGGCCAGGTCGGGGAACCCTCAAGAAGGCATCATATGCTGACGAGTCAGTGTCCATGTTCCTGATCACGCCGACTATTGGCCCTCCAGTAGCTTTCCCCTTGTTTATGCCTGAGAGGATCTCGAGCTTGTCTCTCTCTTTGCGGGGACTGGTGACGGGTCCTTTGCCTGGGCTCCTCCTGTCGAGCTGCACCTGGATGGCAACCTCGGATACCCTCGCACCAGCAGGGCAACCCTCTATCTTGGCGCCCACGCATGGTCCGTGGCTTGACCCGAAGATCCCAATCCTGTACTTCACGCCGAACTCGTTCATTTCCTCACCTCGAGCCGGCATCCGAGCTGATGAAGGTCCCTGATGAAGCCCGGATATGATACGTTGAATGAGTCCGTGTCATCGATCTTCGTCTCCGACGACGATACGAGAGCCGCAACAGCTGCGGCCATTAGTATTCTGTGGTCGCCTTCGGTCCTGACGGACGTTCCGTGCAGTCTCTGACCACCCACTATCTCGCACCCATCGTCCTTGGCGACGATGGTCGCACCCATGTCTTGAAGGAATCTTACAGTCGTCGCAATCCTGTCGCTCTCCTTCTCCCGGAGGTTCTCTCCGCCGCTGAGGACTGTCTTGCCTTCAGCGACCGCTCCAACGACTGCCAGGATCGGAAAGAGGTCAGGAGTGTGCCTCACATCTATGTCTACTGCCTTCAGCTCGGCTCCCCTCACCCTCACAGAGCTGTTGGTCCTCGTTACCTTGGCCCCGAACGCCTTCAAGTGATCCAAGATCGCCTTGTCCCCCTGCGGCGAGAGTTTGTCCAGGTTCCGGACGGTGACATCGCCGCCTGATATCGCTGCGGCCGCTAACGGGAACGCAGCTGATGAGTAATCCCCGGGCACGGTGTAGGATTCCCTTGAGAGCTGCTGATCGCCTTTCACGTGGAACCCATCATGGTTCTCCTCGACGTCCGCCCCGAACTCGCCAAGCATCTTGAGAGTGATGTCAACATACGGTCTTGACCGAAGCTGTCCCTCGAGATGTATCTGGGTGTCTCCGACTTTCTGCGAACAGGCGATCAGGAGAGATGAAACGAATTGGGAGCTGATGCCTGCTGGTATGTCTGCACGGTCGCCGGTGATCGGACCCGTGATGCTCAGAGGAGGACGTCCCCGGGCACCGTGATACGAGGTCACCGCCCCGAGTTGGGTCAGCGCTGCCACCAGTGGCTCCATCGGTCTCCTAACAAGGCTTTCGTCCCCGGTCAGCGTAGTAGTCGATGGCAGGAGAGATGCCACGCCAGTGATCAGTCTGATCGTGGTTCCAGAGTTCTTCGCGTCGATAACGACGCGCGCCCCCCTCAGCGATTCGCAGTGGATCACCACTCCCTTCGCGCTGCTCCTGAACTCCGTCCCAAGCGCATAGAGCGCGTCCAGAGTCGCCCTCGTGTCCTCCGACATCAGCGGGTTTATGAGAGAAAAGTCCGAGTGTGTTAGAGCTCCGAGCACCATGGCCCTATGCGTGTAGGATTTGGACGGAGGCGCGGTTGTCGTCCCGTTTGCAACAGAGCTCTTGACTACAATAGGCGTGGGACCACCTCCCTCGCGGGAACGTCGTTGATGTGGGCTCTGAGGACCGAGCCCTCGTGCTTCTGCAGGGCCCCGATGAGTGTGCCCACATCTGCTTTGTCGCACACAATCGCGGTTGCTGGGCCGGTTCCAGAGATGCCCGCTGCAAGGGCGCCTTTCTTCCGCGCCAGTTCGGCGATGTCTTCAGAGACGTCAAGCACCTTTGCATATGCCCTGGAGTTGACCTCCATGGCTTTCAGGTAGCTCCCGTTGACGGCCAGCTCGTAGGCCTTCTCGACCTCCTTCTTGATCGGACTGAAGTCGAGGCCTTTGACGCTAGCCTTCGTTATCTTCCTGTCCGGGACATGCAGGAGAACCTCGAGGTCTGGATCGAGAGTGCCTTTGTGGAGTATGGCGAAGTTCCTGTTGTCTGTCACGACTACGCCTCCGAAGAAGCATGCGGACGCATCGTCGAAGGCACCTGTGATTGTCACGCCGGCCTTGATGGACTCCTCGATCCCTGCCAGCAGGAGCTCCATGTCCGGCAGGTCCGCTCCCATCGCCCTCGCCGAGGCCAGCACGACGGCGTTGGAGACTGCGCTGCTGCTCTTGAGCCCGCGCGAGACCGGAATCTCGGATTTGATGTGGACCTCTCCGTTCAGGTCCATCTTCCATCGGGACCGTCGTGCAATTGCCCTGACGCATCCCGCGACCAAGTCTCCTCCCTCTTGCGAATCCTTCAGGACTATCTCTCCGGGGCCCTCTGTCAGTTCTACTATTGCATCCACCTCGAGGGTTATCCCGAACGCAGCGCCCTTCCCGGTCGCGATGGCATTGACTATCGTCGCTGCGCCTCTGCAGGCCGCCTTGCCGATCATCTGAGCGCCCTCCTCGCAGCGTTCCTCATGACACCCACATCCGGTTCCCTGCCCGTCCAGAGCCTGAACGACTGGGCTCCTTGTTGGACGAGCATCTCGAGACCGCTGTAGGTTTTCGCACCCTTGTTCCTGGCCAGCTTCATGGCGGCCGTTAGCTCTGGATTGTATACTATGTCTATGAACACTGAGCCACGCCTGAAGAGGTTCGCTTTGACGGGGTTCCCTGGCATGCCACGCATGCCTACGGGCGTGCAGTTCACGACCAGGTCGTAGGGCTCTTCGGTGGCCAATGCCGAACGCACGGGCACGGCCTTCCCCGCAAACGCCTTCGCGAGTTCAGTCGCGCGAGTCGCCTCTATGTCCGCGACCTCAAACTTGGCTCCCATCTTCTTGAGCACGTGCGCGACCGCGCGCGATGCTCCTCCCGCGCCGAACACAAGCACCCTGCTCTGTTTTGTGATGTGTATTTTTCCTTCAATAAGCTTTGAGAATCCGAATACATCGGTGTTTTCTCCGATTATCTTGCCATCTCGGAAGATGATCGTGTTGACCGCACGAGTCGCGGAGGCGGAGTGCTCGGTCTTATCCGCCATCTCGAAGGCGGCTGCTTTGTGCGGGATTGTGACGTTCAGCCCGTGAACCCCTATGGTTCTGAGAGTGGTTAGCGCTTGCAGGTCGAACGTTCCCTGAGGGAAGTCCAGAGGCAGGTAGGCACCGGCGAGTTTCAAGTCCCTGAGAGCTGCCTCCTGCATGTGTTTGGATACCGAATGCGAGACGGGATGTCCAACAAGCCCAAGTAAGAGTGGTCTGCCCTGCAAGAGCTTCTGAGTCCTGACGTCTAGCTGGCCGGGAGCGGCCTCCTTCCCGTTCACGCAGGAGTACATCATCGATGATCCAATCTTTTCGGCGCACACCCGGGTGAGCTGGCCCTGATCGCCCATGCCGATTATCACGAATCTCTTCGCACGCGCTGCGAATCTGAGCCCGATGCTGGCTAGCATTACCGCGTGTGCGGCGTTCTCGCACGTCATCGCGACTTTCCCGACATCGCCCAGCATGCATGCTTGGGCAAGGGTCGATTCGACGAGTGATTCAGAGACGGGGTCCGTGAGATGCGAGGACGCTATCATCAGAGGCCTGTCCTTGCTCTCCCCCAGCTCTCGGAGTAGCGCCCGGTCGTTCCCAGTCTCGAGGTCGACGCCGTGGAACCCGGCACTCACAATTTCCCGGAGCATTGACTCCCTTGCCTTGGCAGTCAATCTGGATCTTCCTCCCTCGGCCGTCGACCTGAGAGTCGCGATCGTGGGGCCGTCGCACGCATCCCTTATCCTGGGCAGTGATGACGGCGCCAAGTTCCTGAAATAGTCCAGTCTCACCTCGACCGCTTCCGCTCCTTGTCTGAATGCGGCCTTTGACGAGCGCGAAACTCCAGCAATGCTTCCCTCGACGAGAGAAGCGACAACGATTGTCATTCACTTCTCCCTGATTGTCTCCTTCACATACATCCCGAAATGCCTGCCCCCGCGCTCCATCTTGACGACTATGGTGTCGCCGAGCTTCAACTTGGACACGGAAACGACCTTCCCCTTCGAGTAGACCCTTATCGTCTCGGCGTTCTGGACGATCGTGGAGAACCGCTCCCCGTCCACGTCCGCCTCAATTAGCAGGAGAGGTCTCCTCTCGACCTTGGTCCTGCCGACGACGACCTTCCTCGTGTGTCCGTCGGCGCCGACGACAAGAGCCTCGTCCCCTCCCTGGAGCTCGGAAAGGTACCTCGTGCTCCCATCTGGCATGAGCACATAGGCGTGAACTGGACCGGCATTGACCCTGAACGGTCTCGAGGCTGCGTACTCGGATTCGAGGGTCTCGGAATGTATGAGGAACAAGCAAGATGACTGGTTTCCGATAAGCATTCCCTCGCCTATCTGGAGCATCGAGCATGTGTCGATGCACACCCGGTCTCCCAAGCCCAGCTGTCTTAGGGAGGTTATCCTGGCCTCCCTGAGGTCCAGGCGGGGCGACCTCTCTTCCATGAGCTTACTGAGCTTGGCTAGTTCTTCGAGTCTCTCCGGGACAAATAGGACCCCGTCCGCTCCGCGTTCCATGGTCTCGAAGAAGAGCTTTGCTTCTTCGGCAGTCTTTGCGAGCATCATGAGTTTTGATCCAGAGCCCTG
>Ga0214474_1001423_pt1 | contig 11058 bp, 10 predicted proteins | sample RVTome_2_FD_187335 | JGI IMG/M metagenome (GOLD analysis project Ga0214474, IMG submission 187335) | Soil microbial communities from uranium-contaminated site in the Upper Colorado River Basin, Wyoming, United States - RVT95D214 HiSeq ...
TAGGCTTTTCAAGAGCGAGCTGCCCATAATCGAGAAAGTGCAAATAACGTTCATCACTGACCCTGCGAAAGTCAAAGAAATGTATCCAGCAGCACTGCAAGAGTACGAAGCTCGAGACGCTAAAGCAAGAGGTTTGAAAGACGAGGAAGTTGACAAGTTCTACGGCTGTGTCCTGTGCCAATCATTCGCTCCAAGCCACGTGTGCGTTATCACTCCGCAACGCTACTCCAACTGCGGTGCTATCAGTTGGTTTGACGGTCGCGCATCAGCAAGCATTGACCCCAAGGGACCCGTGTTCGCTATTGAAAGAGGCGAACTGGTAAACGCTGAAAAAGGCGAATTCTCAGGCGTGAACGAAGCAGTCAAGAAGAGGACGCTGGGCGAGGTAAACCAAGTTTGGCTTTACACGGCGTTTGGTCACCCGCACACTTCATGCGGCTGCTTCGAAGCTGTATCATTCTACATCCCTGAAGTTGACGGTTTCGGCGTAGTCAACAGAAGCTTCAAAGGCGTAACCGTAAACGGCTTGCCGTTCTCAACTCTGGCTGACTCCACAGCAGGCGGAAGACAAATAGACGGTTTCCACGGAATGTCAATAGAGTACCTGCGCTCAAAGAAGTTCCTTGCCGCTGACGGCGGATGGAACCGCGTAGTCTGGCTGCCTAAAGAAGTCAAAGAAAGAGTAAAAGACTTTATTCCAGCAGACGTTGTGGACAAAGTAGCTACTGAAGAAAACGCGACGAACATTGATGCTCTGAAAGCTTTCCTGAAAGAGAAGAACCACCCAGTCGTTGCAAGATGGACTGCAGAAGCAGCAGCTGCTGAAGAGGCGGCACCCGCAGAAGCAAAAGAGGAAGAAGGCGCAATGATGCCCGTAGCGACAGCGGCGACTTTACCAATAATGGCTGGCGGCTTCAAAATAATCCTGAAAGACGCGAAAATCTACGCTAAGAAAGTTATAATTCGCTCGATGAAAGACGAGAAGAAAAGCTAAGCAAGGTGAAGCCTGTGGCTGACAAAAAGAAAAAAGACGAGGACGCTGGGCTGAACTTTAGCGCTGACTTATTGGCGCTTCTGGCGAAGTTTCAGGAAATCGAGTTGGAAGACTTCACGCTGGAAGCGAGCGACTTAGAACTGTGGCTGGAATCAGGCGCTTCACCCGCGCAGCTTCTGCCCAGGCCTAAACTGGCTCCTGCGCTGAAAGCTAAACCCATGGAGCTCATGCCTGCCAAATTTATGCCTCCAATCGAGACTTATCCAGGCAAAATTGCCGAAGTCAAACTTGGCGGCACCAAAGGTGAAGGCGGAACACGCGGAAGGTCAATAATCATCGGCGGCGAGACCGCACCTGCCTTTTACACGTTCGAGCGACCAGTATTGCATCCTCCTGTGGTGACGCTTGACGTTTTCGACATGGAAGTTCCCCTATCAAAAGCTGTGAAGATGCATGTGAAAGACGTTGTTGGCGACCCTGCGGCTTGGGCTAAACTTGCAGTTGAAAAGTTCGGCGCCGACATGGTTACAGTTCACCTTATCAGCATAGATCCGCTGTTGAAGGATGCTACCCCGAGGGATGCAGTTAAAACAGTGGAAAATATTGTGCAAGCTGTCGACGTGCCCTTGGTGATTGGCGGCTGCGGTGACCCTGTGAAGGACGCAAATGTCTTCGCGGAAATCACTGAAACTTTTGCTGGTGAACGTTTCCTGATAAGCTCCCTTACACGGGACATGGATGTTGAGCGCTGCGCCAAATTCGTTAAGAAAAACGGGCACGTGGCGTTGTCTTTTACTCCTATGGACTTGAACTTAGCGCGTGAGCTTAACCGCAGATTGTACGATTTTCTGGGCAGAGAAGACATTGTTATGGACTTGACAACTGCAGCACTCGGTTACGGTTTGGATTACGCTTTCACTAACATGGAGCGTGCTCGAATTGGAGGTTTGATGGGTGACGCTGAACTTGCTCATCCTATGTCTTCTGGCACCACGAACGCTTGGGCTGCGCGGGAAGCGTGGCTGAAGATGGCGCCTGAATGGGAACCCCGAGAGCTCAGAGGTCCACTTTGGGAAGTAACAACCGCTTTGACGCTGCTGCTTGCTGGCGTAGACTTGTTCATGATGATGCATCCTGCTGCGGTGAAGACTTTGAAGGACGTGACTGCCAACTTGATGAGCGGCAAAAAAGCTGATGTAAGCAAATTTGCGACTTGGGTTTCCCTGAAGCCTTAAGACTGTTTGGAGCTGTGAAAGGTATGACTGAAAAAGAAGCAAAAAAAGCTGGAATAAAAGAACTTAGCCCCATAGACATTTACAAGCTTCTTCCCAAAACTAACTGCAAAGAATGCGGTCAAGAAAACTGCATGGCTTTCGCCACCAAAATCGTTAACCGGGAAGTGAATATTGACCAGTGCCCACCGCTGCTGAAGAAAGAATATGAGAAGGCTTACAAGCAGCTGAAAGAAATGCTGAAGCCTGCAGTCAAGGAAGTAGTTGTGGGCGCCGGCGACAAAACCGTGAAACTCGGCGGAAAACTCGTCATGTACCGCCACGAATTCACCTACTTCAACCCAACAGCCATCGCAATCGACGTGACAGATGAGATGCCTGCAGAGGAGATTGTTAACCGCATAAAACGCACGGAGCAATTCAGCTACGAGTACATCGGCTACACGCTTAAGCTGGATATGATTGCTGTCCGCTCAACATCAGGCGACCCTGAAAAGTTCAAGGCTGCGGTCAAGAAAGTTGTTGAAACCACTAGGTTACCGCTGATATTGTGCGCGTTGAACGCGAATGTTCTCGAGTCAGGGCTGATGGCTGCGCCTAACGCAAAGCCACTATTATACGCGGCAACTGTGGACAACTGGAAAGACGTGGCTGAACTGGCGCTAATGTACAATTGCCCGTTAGTGGTTTCTGCGCCGAACGACCTGAACCAGTTGGTGTCTTTATCTAAGACGTTGCTGGCTTACGGCGTTCAAGACTTAGTTCTGGACCCTGGCACTTTCCTAAATGACGGTTTAGGCGACACACTGAACAATTTCACGATGCTGCGCAGGGCTGCATGCAAGGGCGGTGAAGAGCTTGCTGGCTTTCCGCTAATGGGTATCCCAATGGTTGCTTGGATGGATAAGGGCGAGACGGCTGACGAAATTGTGAAGTGGCGTGAAGCTTACGCGGCAGCTATGCTTATTGTCCGTTACGCTGACATCATCGTGATGCACGGCACTGACGGGTGGGCGCTGTTGCCTAACACTGTATTGCGGCAGAACATTTACACTGACCCGCGGAAGCCTGTGGCTGTGGATCCTGGCTTGAAAGTATTCGGCACTCCAGACGAAAATTCACCTGTGTTCTTCACCACAAACTTTGCATTGACGTACTACACTGTAGCGTCAGACCTCGAGAGTTCCAAGATGAACGCGTACTTGATGGTTGTAGACACTGAAGGCTCAGCGGTGGATAGCGGTGTGGCAGGGCGCAAGCTGACGGCAGACAAAGTTGCAGACGCCATAAAAGCTTCGGGCTTGGAAAGCAAGGTTAAGCACAGGAAACTCATTATTCCAGGCAAGGCTTCGCGGATAAGCGGTGAGATTGAAGAGCTTAGTGGCTGGAAAGTTTTGGTGGGTCCACGTGATTCATCGGAAATACCTAAGTACATAATAGCCAAGTGGCAACCCTAAAGCTCGTCTTTTCTTTTTTACAGAATTTTTTTCTGTAGATTTGCTTGGAGTTACAGCATTTTGGATGGAGCAAGTTTTTTATTTCAACTCCTGTAGAATTGATGCAGGGTGAGTTGTTATGGATCATACTATTGTGCATTTTGAAATTCCCGCGGATAATGTGGAGAAACTCAGAAAGTTCTACAGTGCGCTTTTCGGGTGGAAAATCGAGAAGATGCATGGTCCAGTAGAGTATTACGGTATAGAGACCGTGCCTTTTAACAAGAAGGGCATGCCTGAGCGCCCGGGCGTTAATGGTGGAATGATGAAAAAGCAGAATCCAGAGCACAAACCCGTCAACTACATCGCTGTGGAGTCTGTAGATGAATACGTCAAAAAGATTGTGGCTTTAGGTGGAAAAGTCATTGTTCCAAAAATGGAGGTTCCTGGGATAGGCTGGTGGGCATCAGCCTTAGACCCAGAAGGTAACCAATTTGCCATAATGCAAAGCATCTAAGCATAGCAGAAGAAAGATTGCACGGTAAAGCTCTAGCAGAGTCCGCCTTGTTTGAAATAGTAGTTTTCTTCTTTCTTAGGGCCGAAGCTTCTCACGCCTTCCTTCTTTAACTGCTGCCTCAGCGTCTCAGCGTGTTCCGTGGTTAATTCGCCTCGCTTCTCCAAATAAGCAATTATCGCTTCTGCCTGCGCGTCCGTGTCGCATCGCCGTATGAAATCCACGGCAGTGGGGTTATAATGGCGAAACTTGTCACCCATCGCGTTTTCAGCCGCGTCAGGATCGGTTCGAACAGAATTTATCGCGACTTTGCTGTCTTCCAGTTTAAGCTCCTTTGACAGGTTCGGAAACATTTTCTTGAAGGATTTCTTGTCAGTTTCCACGGCTGCATTTCCTCAGCAACAGCTGTCTTCAATATTCTGTATAGAAATGCATCCTTATGTGCCTTTTTCCTGAAAGTGCAGTTTAGAATGGAATGAATTTCTGCGTTGGATTTTCTTTAAGCAGCTTTTCCAACTCGCGAGGGCTGAGTCCTTTAATTTCATCTCCAAAAATCTCGCATTTCCTCTTTCGACTTGTCTCCTCTGAGCTTCGGGCAACAATTTCCATTCTCTGCTTCTTCAAAGTTTCTGTGTATATGTGGAAGGAGCTTTCGGTTTTCCCTTTTTTAGTTACGGTAGTCCACTCGGTTTTAGAAACATCAACGCCCTTTGCCTTAAGAAGATTCGCGATTTCGCTGGGTGAATCATGATACACGGCTATGTCGATGTCGCTTCCTCGGCGGATGGTTCCACGCCAAACGCTTCCAATCAATAGAGGCTTATGTGCTTCGAGAATTTTCATTATTTTCAAGGCTTCTAGGCGCATTTGGACTAATCGCTCTTTTCTAGCGGCGCCTTCGGTTTCCTCAGCTATACTGTCAAGTTCCAAGGCAACTTCAAGATTTGTTGGAAGAAAATGGCTGCCTAAAGTTCTTGCAGCCTTCAATTTAGCTTGCTTATACTCTTTTTCCGCCCCAAAATAGAGAAGCGTCGCTGCTTCCCTCGCAATTTTACATCTCAAATCCGCAGGCTTAGTGTTCAATTCTTCACCGCACGCTGAATAAGTCAGCGTTTGAGCAACTGCCCATATAAAGTCGCTGTGTTCTCAGCGATTTTGCCCCATGTGAATTCGTTCAGGACCCTTTTCCTGCCGTTCTTTCCAAGCATTTTTCGTTTTTCTGGGCTTTCCAGAGCGCTCATTACACCCCATGCAATGTCCGAGGGGTTGTTAGGGTCTATGTGGTAGCCGCATTGCTCTTCACCGCAGCAGATAACTATCTCGCGCATTCCGCTGACTCCTGCCGCGCCAACAACCACGGGGCGTTCCATGCTCATTGCTTCAAGAGCAACTATGCCAAAAGGCTCATACAGACTTGGAAACGCTGCCACGTCGCACGCGGCGTAATGGAGGATGCGTTCTTCTTCAGGAATAAAGTCAAAACGGAATTTAACGTAATCGTCTAACCTCATGGTTCTCACTAAATTCGTCAAATACTCCTGCAGGTCACCTACGCCGACAATGACCAACCGCGCCTTTGGAAACTTGGACAAAATATGCGGCATAGCCATGATCAGTTTGTCAACGCCTTTGACGCCTACAAGTCTTCCTAAGAAAAGAATCATGAGGTTATCATCTTTCAGACCGTAACGCTCTCTGATTTTCCGCACTTGCTCCGCAGAAACGCTTGCGGGGTCATATTTTTTCGGGTCCACACCGTTGTAGCTCACGCGGATTTTGTCCCGCGGGAACCCCAACTGTATCAACTCGTCTTTCATGGCGTAGGACACAGTTACTATCATGTCCGCTTGAGTTGCTCCGCGCAACTCGATGTTGCTTACTACGCTGGAGCCATTTCCCAGAGTTCTTCCTTTTTCGGTTGAGTGGACATGGAAGGCGAGAGGCAGGCCGGTTTCTTTTTTCACTGTAACTCCGCCCATCACTGAAAGCCAGTCATGCGCGACTACAAGGTCATATTTCACACTTTCTTTCTTAACGAGCTCATTTACGAGCTTCGCTGCAGACAAGTAATTGTAGACCATGAGTTTGCCGAACAGATGTACGCCCCTGCCCCATTTTTTGATGTCTTCTGCAATTACGTCTGGAAGAGAATCTGAAATATCAATGTGCAGCGGGCGGTGAATTTCTATGCCGCGCCAGATTTCTCTGGTCGGAAGCGTGCCCTCATCATCGTTCATCGTGAAAACAGTCACGTCGTGATCCATTAAGACAAACTTGCGCGTGATTTCAGCAGCGTAAGTTCCCAAACCGCCTACGATTTTAGGTGGGTACTCATAAACAAACACGGCGATTTTCATTCGTGGCTTTCACCATTTCCACTTTAGCTGTGCGTTTTTCATACTAAAGCTTTGCTTATCCCAGTTCAGTAAAGACCATGGAACAATTTGTAAAGAGCAAATTGCAAAAGTTGATTAGTTCGTGTGCACACATAATCAATGAAAGGTGCCGCAAATGAGTTTATCACCCGTCAGACATGAGATACTAGAAGCTATGCTATTGCACGATAAACCCGTAAAGGTCGCGCAGATAGCAGAAGAAACTGGACAAAAATTCCCAGCAGTTATGATGCACGTAGTCGGGCTTACTCGCATGGGATACGCAAAATCGCCTGAAAAAGGATTGTACGCCATCACGGAAAGAGGAAAAAACGCCTTAGGCATACCTGAAATTGACAAAGAAACTGCACAAGCAATATTAGCGGACACGCCGCAGGATAAAGCGTTTCATTTTTACGCAGACATGGGAAAACCGTTAGACTACTACGCGTACGGCCTTCAAGATTTCTGTGACAAAATCCTGAAAATCAGCGTAGACTCGATAGAATTTCACTTAAACCGTGGAGATTTCGAGTCTTGGTTTACAGGACTCGGCGACGTGGAACTGGCGAGGAAAATAGCGTTGTTGAAAGGAAAGAGGTTAGTTGGGGAAGAGCTGCGCATCAGACTGCACGAAATCGTTGAGAATCGCCGCATAGTATTGGCTACGCAGGCGTAGTGCACGTAGTCTGCCTGTGTGATTCGGCTATTCTTTGACAGGCTTGAAACGTTTTCCGAGTCTTTCAAGAACTTGCTGTATCGTTGTGTACGCCATTTCCTCAGCGCCTAACCGTGCTGGTTCAAACTCGTCCATGCGCCGCGGCATGCAAGCATTTTGCATTGATTCACGCCGCGCCAAGGCAAAGGCGCACGCATATACCGCCTGTCGAGCCTTCCTGTATTTCACTATTGCGAAGAGCGCTTTCCCTGCAACATACGTGGCAAGAAACGTGTACCCTTAAGTTATTTGACTGTAGACAGGATGCCCTCTAAATCTTAGCGTAGTTTCAGATTTTTCAAAGGTTCCGCTTGGGAGCCTAGTGCAGATAGAATTGACAATTGCCCCAGTTGAAGTAAATCGCACGCCATCAAGCAACTCGCCTTTGGTTATGCCGGATGCCGCAAAGATGAGTTCGTTTCCCCTTGCCAATTCGTCTTCAGTGCAAGTTTTCTCTACGTCAACGCCTGCGGTCTTCAATCTTTGCAATCTATTTGAGTCATCTTTTTTGTCTTGCCACACTTTTCCCAGCATTGTTCCGCCCAGACATTTTACGCCTGTTGCAGCTATAGTTGCTTCTGCACCTGCTCCAGCACCCAAAAGCAGATCAATACCAGAGTTAGGTATGCAAGTAACAATCGAACCTGCAATGTCGCCATCAGCGATTAGGATTATTCTTACGCCCATTTTTCTCAGCCTTGCGAGCAAGTCCTGATGCCTATCGCGCTCAAGCATGATTACCGTAAAATTCGAAAGGAGCAAACTCTTCTGAGAAGCCACGGTTCGCACAATTTCCTCAATGGACATATCTGCTGAGAGTTTTGCCTCGATTTAGCGAGGGGACGGAGCTGCAATAAGTTTCTGCATGTTTCTGGGAAACCTTTTGGAGAAACTGTGAAATAATAAGAGTTGCATAATCAAGTAGTGGCGGGTGATAGCGCTGGGCGAAGTTAAAGTGGTTTCGGTGAAGATTCCAGAAGAAGTTTATAATGAGATGGTTATACGCGTTCCAGAAGGCGACAGGAGCAACTTTATCCGCGAAGCCATAATCGAAAAGCTCCAGAAAACGCCTAAAGCAGACAAGCTTCTCGAGTTAGAAGAGAGAATGGGCAAAATTGAAACTGAATTCGGAGAAATCAGGAAGTACCTTGCAGACTTGGAATTGCTCACTTACGAGCATGGAAAAATAAACCCACACGCGTTCTGCATCGACGAAACAGACCACAAAATAATGGATTACCTCTTGCATTACAAGGGTGCAACGACGCCTGAACTGGCAGATTACATGAAAACGAACAGGTGGCTGATCCTGAACAGGTTAAGAAAAATTCAGAGAACCTCAAAAAAGCAGTGTGGAAAACCCGTGATAGACTATTACGCTGGAGAAAAATCTGGAAAGAAAAAAGCTTGGTGGATAAACGAGGAGTTAATCCAAGAATAAAGGCGATTAGCTTAAGTTTTAAGGCTTAATTAATTGAGCCTGAACGGGCCCGTAGCCGAGTACGGATTAAGGCGTCGGCCTCCGGGCGCTTCTGCGAGGGAAAGCCGAAGAACAGGGGTTCAAATCCCCTCGGGCCCGCCAATAACATTAAGCAAATCCTTTATGTGACCCGCTTGCCAAGTTTACCTATGGTCAAATACGGCTATCTCCTCAAAGATGCTGATGTAAAGCGATGGAGAAACTTGGTCCTGAAACTCCGCTTTTGCAGTTTGACACTAGAGGAAACAAAACAAACCCCTTCCTTAGAACCGCTTTAGTAACCAGAGATATAAGAGAAGCCATACGTGGCTCAGGGTTCAACTGTAGACCATACGTTCTCAGATCCTATTGTGACACAGCTTTAGACATCGCTGAAAGCAAAGGAATAATCTCTCATCCATGGAGAATGTTTTTTATGGGTCACAAAGGCGACATAGAGGCCCGTTATTCTACTAACAAAACCCGTCTTCCACCCGCGATGGTGGAGGAAATGAGGGAGGCTTACAGGAAAGCCTCCAACTTGATGCAGACAATCAGTGCAGATTCGCCCAGCGAAGACCAGATGAAAAAGGCTGTGAAGGAGCAATTCCTTTTAGTGGCTGGATTCAACAAAGAAGAAGTAGAGAACATGAACTTGGCCGAGATGAGCGATGAGGCGCTTCAAAGCAAAGTTAGACAAAAACTCCTAGGCGTTATGTCCAATAATGGTTCAAGACAAAAAGTGATTTCCATCAATGATGTGAAGTCATACCTTAACCAGGGCTTCGAGTATGTAGCTCCATTGCCCAACAATGAAGCAATTGTGAAGATGCCTTTCTGAAAGGAGAACCTGGCTGCATTGGCTAAATCAGATGTTAGGGTGGACTCCGGGGTGTGAACCCAAACGGGTTCAAGTCCATAGGCCGATTGGTCGGAAAGCGTCTGATAAACGCGTTAGCCTTGGCGAATGTTTTTTCAAATCGACTATTTCAGGGAAAAAGAATCAAAGAATCCAAGACTGTTAGAAGACAACGAACATCATGTTGTCTTAGCGATGTGCACGTATTTGTTCACCAAGTCTTTCTTGTTTACAAGGTTGAGCTGTTTGAAGAGAAAATCAAATTTATTTTCAATTTCAAGCGCAATCGCATCGCGCGTCTGTTGTGGCAACCTCATAATTTCTTTCTTGAAAGAGCCCAACGCTCTCTTTCGTGTCTTGTAAAGGAATTGCTCTTCATTTTCGCCTTGTTTAGCCTCGCTTGCGGCATTGATTTTTAGCCACTCGTAAATTCTCTTCTTAAGATCAACTGGAAAGTGCTCTGATTCGTAAATCATGTTCTGGAATTCAGTAGCCAAATGCACTTCAGCGGTCTCGCATTCAACAAACTTGTGGAATGCCTCAGGAGGCAGAGTTGACGCCCCATGCTGCACAGCCCCAGCCAACCCGAATTCTTTACGAGCGATTTCGGAAAGGGTTTTCAACGTGTTAAAGTCAAGCTTAATCTGTGCCATTGACCCATTAGGTAGGACAACGCCGCCGTGAGTTGTTCCCGTCTGAACTGAAATCTTACTTATGCCCACCAAACCCTTTTCTAGCTTGTCTTTGAGGCCGGCCATAAACGCGTGCAGGTCTTCAGGCGTCGAATTCTGATGCCCAATCTCGCCAATCTCCCCACCCACCGAAATCGTGATCCCTCTCGGCTCAACACGGCGGATAAACCGCGTTAGCCTTGCGCAGACCTCATAATTCAGAAGCTGTTGTTCTTTCAAATCCGGTTTAGACACATCGACAAGCGTTGATGAGTCGATATCGATATTATAGAAACCCGAACTAATCGCATCGCCGATTAAAGATCGCAGACTTTCAATTTCCTTGTCAGGATTCTCTTTGAACTTGCCAGCGTTGACCTGAAAATGGTCTCCTTGGATGAAGACAGGGCCGAAATAGCTTTCCTTTATCGCTGCTGCCAGAACCATGCTTGCATATTCAATCGGCTGCTGATCGGTATAACCGATCTCAGACCTGGCAATCTCAAAGATGAAAGCGCCAGAACCATTTTTCTCTGCCACTCTAAACATCGCGCGAGCCAGATCATAAGTCATGCTCCTAAGGTTTACCGCAGGGACTGTGAAACCGTTGAATTCTCCCCTTCCGCGAGCCATATAAAATTCATGGATGCTCGCGAGGTAAACACCTTTGTCATAAGCAACGTCAAAGATTTTTTTGGCTAACTGCCTCTTTTTCGCATGATCGTCGTTCATGACTATTTCCATTGCGATTTTCTCATAATCATTCGATTCTCTTGCCATGTTTATTTCCTCCTCAGATC
>Ga0214474_1001424_pt1 | contig 11056 bp, 11 predicted proteins | sample RVTome_2_FD_187335 | JGI IMG/M metagenome (GOLD analysis project Ga0214474, IMG submission 187335) | Soil microbial communities from uranium-contaminated site in the Upper Colorado River Basin, Wyoming, United States - RVT95D214 HiSeq ...
TGCAGATGGCAGCCGCTTGCCACCCTTTGAGCTTGCCCCCTCCTCCCTTGGGACCCCGCTTCCGAGCGGCCAGACCAGAATCGCCGGACGTCGTATAAGCTGTAAGCCACTGCCAGACGGTCTTACGTGCGACCCCGAAGACTTCAGCCGCTTCAACCTGTCTCATGCCGCCATGAATTGCAGCAACCGCACGGCGACGGAGTTCTTCCTGAACAATCGGTTGGAGCTTACGAGCATCACGTTTCACGCTCATAAGCATACACTATTCTGAAGTAAAATGCTACTTAATTAGTGGCCAGATTAGTAAAAGGTGGGAGAAATAATATGGACAAAATCGAAGAGATTTTACATTCAAATCTGAAACCCAAAGAGAAACAGACTGAAATAACAAAACACAACCCAAAGGTACAAAAAGAGCTTATCTTAAGAATGAAGGAGATTATTAAGAAAGAAAACAATAATGGCGTAAAGAATGTTTATCTTAAAGCCTTAAAAAACATTGAGAAATGAATGGATGCCCTCAACTGGCATTTGGTGGGATTTCAACTGGTTGTTCAAAGTGCTACACATGACTGTCATTTCACTGCACTTTATAGCGCCCGGCGAGCGTTAACGTGGGTCCTCGAATGGACTTGACAGAACATAGGCCTGGGGCTATACTTGGTATAAACTAAGGGGGTATCCAGATGGTTACAAAAGTTCAGAAATGGGGTAACAGTCAGGGACTCCGCCTTGCTAAGCAGGTTCTTGAGGAAGCTCGCATTTCTGTTGGTGATCTCGTTGATGTGTCCACACAAGACGGCGTGATTGTCATTACTCCCGCAAGGCGACTACGAGGCAAACAGAGCCTACAAGAACTGGTGTCCCGCATTCCAAAGAATTACAAGACCAGGGAAGTTGAATGGGGAGAACCTGTTGGCAGAGAGGACTGGTAAATGACAACCTATCTTCCTCAAAAAGGCGATTTCGTTACCGTTACTTTCGACCCACAGTCTGGTCATGAACAGAGAGGCCGCCGGCCTGCCTTGGTTGTAAGTAACTCCTTATTCAATAGACATACAGGTCTCGCTATAGTTTGCCCCCTCACAAATACAGACCGGAGTTTCCCCTTCCATGTAGCCGTTGTGAACGACCCAACTGTCACCGGATTCGTCATGGTCGAGCAAGTTAAATCAATTGACTTCTGTGCACGTAAGGCCAAACGCATCGGGAGGGCTTCAGACAGCGTGCTTGATGAGGTTCTGTCCATACTAGATGCGTGCATCTATTGATGGCTAACATTCCGCTCAAGAGCTATTTGGGGCCGTTGTTGTAGGTTGGGACGTTGGTGCAAAGGGAAATAAAAGGAGGCATAAAACTTGACATGAGGTCAGGAAAAGAGTAATTTGGGGGCATTCCAAGGCAGGCGAGAGGGCGAGGAGGTTGGGATGCATAGGGTGTCGGTAGTGCGGTTTCTGGAGATGATGACGTCCTCGGTAAACCGGATGTCGAGACCGGAGGAGATTACAAAGCTGAATGAGCGGTATAAGTATTTTTCATTTAACCCTACGTCCCTCTCACATTCTTTCTGATCATATTGGTATAGACTATTGTTGTTTGCACATCGCTTTGGCCGAGCAACTCCTGAATCGTGCATATATCGTAATTTCGTAACTTGTTAATTATTGATAGTAGATTTCCTTCACCTTGCTAAGATACCTGAAACCTATCTAATAATATTGATAGGTAGGCCTAAAGCGTCTACCTATCAAAGCGGTCCGAACAGACAACACCCTTTCAGGGTATGTTCCTCACCCGCCTCATGATGGGGATCGAGAGATTTGCGATGAAACTCAAAATATCGCCTCCCTATGAACCAATCACTGAGAAAGAGTTTTGCTGTGTTCCGGCAGTGCTCCAGATGATCCAAACGAGACGCGGATTCAAATGCCTTTCGCAAGATGAAATTGGATACCAACTGGGATTGATCGTGCCTAAAGAAAAGGAGCATTTATTTAAACAGACTCGAACTGGACCAGAGCCAAGATCAGGCTATGGGACACAGACATCGAAAAAAGAATTCTCAATTGCAAGTTACTTCCGCCGTAATAGTTTGCCCCTAAAACTCGTGAAGATAAAACCTCACTCTCTTGACGAACTACATTCCCAACTTACGATCTCAATCCGAAATGGCGACGATGTTATCATCTGCTACAATAGCCGCCTTTTTGGGGGAGATGGTAACATTGAGCATGTTTCTCTGGTCCAGGAGGTAGACTTAGAAACTGGATATCTCCTTGTCGTAGATCCCGCGATCGACGCTCCAAAACTTCGTGAAACAACCATGAATCGTTTGTATGATATCTTAAGAACACATGTTGTAAGCGAACATGGAGGCCTATGGATTGTTTCATCGGCAACACCATCAACTGAACAGTAGATGTGGACCACATCACTAGCGAATCCATTGGACCGCGGCTTCGCTACGGCCCCTACTGAAAAAGTATCTGGAGATTTTATATTAGCATATCCGCGAAATGTCCATTCCCGGGAAATGCTCCCTATATTTAAATATTTTTAAAATGAATTTGACAAAGGATGGTTTGTTTGCTAACATATAAATTGCTGTTTATATGAAGGAATGTTTATATGAATGCAAACACAAAACTTCAGGCTTGGTTTTCCTCCTTAAGCGATGCCAACCGGCTGCTGATCATTCGGTTTATCGGGAAAACCAGCCGTTCGGTTTCGGAAATCGTGGGCGGATTGGGATTGTCACAACCCCTGGTATCACATCATCTCCGGGTTTTGCGGGAACAGAAGATTTTAATGACCAAGCGCGAAGGGCCGTTTATATATTATGAATTAAACGATCCACGGCTGCTGGATGCCCTGGGGTTGTTTGCGGAAATTGCCGGCCAATCCAATTGTGATAACAGGTCGGAAGATCGGATGTTCTGCTGCCCGGATTGGTTTAAAAAAGTGTTTAAATAAAAACAAGGAGGCTAAGACGATGGGATTAATGGATAAGATGGGTGAGAGGATGATGGGCAAAATGGATCCGGAAGAGAGGAAGGTGATGATGGACAAGATGATGGGCAATTTTTTTGGCAGTATGACACCGGAGGACAAGCAAGGCATGATGTCGGAAATGATGGAGAAGTTTATGGGCAGCATGACGGCCGAAGAAAAAAAGGGGATGATGCAAAACATGATGCCGAAAATGATGGCCGCCATGATGGGAGGCGGCGGATCCGGGATGATGAACATGATGAGCATGATGATGGGCGGTAAAAAAACCGAAGGCAAGGAAAAATCCGAAGGCTCAGGCGAGATGCCTTGGGATATGTGTAAAAAAATGATGACCAATATGAGCAAAACCAGTGAACTTGCGACTTTTGCCACTCCTGAGGTGCGCGGGTTGTTTGAGGAATGGGCGACCCAAATTGAGGAAGAAATATTAAGGTTCATACAGGATGAAAAAACCGATGATTTGGAAAGTCTGTCTGCGCATTTTAAATTATCGGCCGCCAGCATTACTTATTTCTTGACCCGGCTGGCCAATAAAGGCAAAATCAATTTGAAAGCGGAAAAAGCCGATAATCGCTAAGGTCAAAGGATGAAAACAAATTATCAGGTCGGTCAACATTCTACGGAAAAGGAAATGCAACCAATCAAAGCGGACCCTTTTCCGCCAGCTCATTTTAAAGCAAGTTCTTATCATCATGTTATACACTCAACCCGTCGTCGAGATTATCCGCCAGCGTTTCTCTTGCCGCAGTTACCTGTCCAGGCCGCTTGAGCCGGAGCAGAGAGCGCAACTGTCGGCGTTGTTGTCTGCGTCGCCTATAGGGCCTCTGGGCGCAAGTGTACGGTTTGCATTGGCGACCGCCACCGCGCAGGATTGGAGCGCGTTGAAGGGCCTGGGTACGTATGGGTTTATTAAAGGAGCCACCGGCTTTATCATCGGCGCGGTAGGTCAAGCCGAGAAAAACCTGGAAGATTACGGTTATCTCTTAGAGCGGGCCATTCTCCTGGCCACGGATATAGGGCTTGGCACGTGTTGGCTGGGCGGCAGTTTTAGCAAGAACAACTTTGCCCGCAAGATTGCCGCTGAGGCGGGGGAACTGGTACCGTCTGTGGCTGCGGTGGGCTATGTTGCCCATAAACCCCGTCTGTTAGACTCGTTCATTCGGCGGCGGGTTGGGTCAGACGAGCGGCTGCCGTGGGCCAGGCTGTTTTTTGACCAAACCTTTGGCGTGCCCCTGTCGCCGGAAGCGGCTGGGGCTTATGCCACGCCGCTGGAAATGGTGCGACTGGGGCCGTCAGCCTCAAACAAACAGCCCTGGCGGATTATTAAAGACAATCATACCTGGCACTTTTATTTGCAGCGCACCCAGGGTTATGCCTCACGAAACAAGGTCCTCTTGAACCTGGCCGATTTGCAGCGCGTAGACATGGGCATTGCTATGAGTCACTTTGAACTCACGGCCCACGAGACCAACTTGCCCGGAAGATGGGTCGTCAGTGAGCCGGATATTACCAAACCGGACAAGTTGACCGAGTATACCGTTAGTTGGGTGGGAAAGAATAACGGGGCATCAAAATAAAGTATCTTTCAATCGAACAGATGGGGACGTTGGTGCAAAGAGAAATAACAACAGGAATCAAACTTGACATGGGGTAAGTAAAAGAGTAAATTGGGGCCATGCCAAGGCAGGCGAGACAGTACGGAAGTGGGGATACACGGGAGCGTCGCTAGTGAGGCTCCCAGAGATGAGAACAACATCGATGAACCGGGGTTGGGGTGGTAAATGTGTTAAAAGAGAGAACAAGGGCTGAAGCTGACCCGAAGAGGAGAAGGAATGCAGTCAGAGAAGAGTTTGAAAGCCAAACTTTTTACAAGGTATCCATTATATAGTGTACTCGTCTACAACGGAAGCACCATATTGCATTTTCTGTTGGGTGGAATTGGAATAGCCCTTGGCTACAGCTTCTCATCATGGGCTGGCTACACCTTTGGACCTCTGTATCTCATATTTTCCTTTGTGGAGATGTACGTAATTATGCCGCTGAGCGTTTGCCCTAATTGCGTTTACTACCGAGCAAAGGACTCACTTTGCATATCAGGCTTGAATATCCTCTCGAAGAAGATAGCAAAGGAAGGAGACCTGAAAGATTTCCCCAAACGTGCTGAGGGTCTATTTTGTCCCAATAACCTGTATCTGTTCTCTCTCATCGTTCCTGTCCTGGCAATGATTCCTGCATTGATTGTGAACTTTTCTATTGTCCTGTTCCTCATATTTCTTGTTGTAGTGGGCTTACTTCTATTCCGATTTTTTGTCATCTTTCCAAAGGTGGCTTGTCTTCATTGTACAGCGAAGTACAATTGCCCTCAGGCTGAAGCTATGGGCGTTCGCAATCTGTAGCTGAAAGTCTAAAGCTCAAATTTCAAAGCTTAAAGATTCCTTTCTCCGAACTCCGGTACTTTCAATTCTTAATTCGCATTTTATTCCATTCACCCCCACCCTAGCCCTCCCCCAAATAGAGATTGGGTCGCAAGTCTGTTCATGGTTCGACAGGCTCACCACGAACGGACCACGCCGCTTTAAAAATCAATTGCTTAGCCGTTCGTCCTGAGTGTGTCGAAGGGCGGACGGTGAATTGCGACAAAGTCTCCTAAGGGGGAGGAGAGTGGAGTGGGATTTCCATTTTACATCCCAAAAAGATTCTGTTAGATTACCATAAGAAAAGAGGTTTTTGGTCTTAAGGAAAGGGTAAAGGAGAAGGTGATTAGTGTAGATGAAACCCATCACCCCAATGATTAAACAGTATCTCGAGATCAAGAGTCAATATCCGGATTCCCTTCTCTTTTTCCGGTTGGGGGACTTCTACGAGATGTTCTTTGAGGATGCCCAGGTAGCCTCAAAAGAATTGGACATCGCTCTCACATCCAGAAATAAAGGCCACGAGGATAGTGTGCCTCTATGTGGGGTTCCCTATTTTACGGCTGAGACTTATATCTCCAAACTGTTGCAGAAAGGATATAAGGTTGCCCTCTGCGATCAGGTGGAAGATCCGAAGATCGCCAAAGGGATTGTCAGGAGAGAGGTGGTTCGAGTATTTACCCCGGGTCTGGCGATGGATGCGGTCCATCTGGGGACTGGAGAGAACAATTACTTGATGGGATTCTGTGTGGAAGGAGAAGTTTTTGGGCTTTCCTTTTTGGACCTTTCAACAGGCGAATTAAAAACCTCCCAAATCTCAGGATTTGAACCATTCCTCAACGAAGCGCTCCGGAACGAACCCAAAGAGATTTTGTCACTCAAGAGATTTCAAGAACATCCCTATTTTGAAAAGTTCAAAAAAACTTTTGAAAAAAAGTTAATCAGCTTTTTGGATGATTCAAAATTCGAATCCTTTCCATGTCTCAGCAAAATTCAAGAAGGTTCAATTTCCCTCCAGGCTCCATTGGCTGCCATTGCAGCAGAAATGGTCCTTCACTATGCAGAGGTGAATCAGAAGACGTCCCTCGACCACATTCGTTCCATCTCTTTATACCGCATCCAGGACTTTATGGTCATCGATGAGGTCACGAAGAAAAATTTGGAGATCACCCAGCCGCTTTTTGAGCAGGGGAAGAAGGGGTCTCTCTTCTGGGTATTAGATGAGACGATCACACCGATGGGAAGTCGGAAATTAAAGCAATGGCTGAATTATCCTCTCATGGAAATCAGAGAAATTGAACGCCGTTTGGAAGGAGTTTCCGAACTGAAGGAGGGGAAGATCGAAAGAAAGCAACTAAGGGAGACTTTAAGGGGGATTCAGGATATCGAGAGGTTAATCTCCCGAATCTATCTCGGTCATGCGAATGCCAGGGATCTTGTGGGATTGAAAAACTCACTACTAAACTTGCCACATCTGAAGGCCGGTTTGGAGCCCTTTGCAGCTCCCATGATAAAAGAGTTCACATCGGAGATAGGAAATTTTGATGACCTCTGCCAACTCCTCGAATCTTCCATCGTCGAGAACCCGCCCCTGACCATCAAAGAGGGAGAGATCATCAAATCGAACTACGATAAGGAATTGGATGGATTAAGAGAAATCGGTCGAGAAGGAAAGGGATGGATTCTTCGGTTGGAAGCAGAGGAGAAGAAGAAGACAGGGATTTCTTCGTTGAAGGTTCGATACAATCAGGTGTTTGGATACTATATTGAAGTGACCAAAACCAATCTCCATCTCGTACCCGATCGTTATATACGGAAGCAGACGCTTGTCAATGCAGAACGGTTTATCACTCCAGAATTGAAAGAGTTTGAATCCAAAGTGTTGGGCGCAGAAGAAGCCATCTGCCAATTGGAGTATCGACTCTTTGAGGATATTCGGAGAAAAGTTTCTAATGAGGCACTGAGGCTCCAAAAGACGGCTTCGGCCATCGCCGTCATTGACCTCTTGGCCTCCATGGCCGAGATTGCAGACAGGTATCGCTATGTCAGACCCTTGGTGGATGATGGAGATGAGATCGTGATTCGTGATGGGAGGCATCCTGTTTTGGAGAGAATGGGTCTTTCAGAAAGGTTTGTTCCGAACGACACTCAAATGAATACACAGGAGCACCAAATCCTTATCATTACCGGGCCCAATATGGCGGGTAAATCGACTTACTTAAGACAAGTCGCTCTCATCATCCTGATGGCCCAAATGGGGTGTTTTGTTCCAGCGAGCGAGGCCAAGATCGGAGTCGTCGATCGAATTTTTACACGCATCGGGGCATCGGATAACATCATGAGGGGACAGAGCACCTTTATGGTGGAGATGATGGAGACGGCTCGCATTTTAAATCAGGCCACTTCGAGGAGTTTCGTTGTCTTGGATGAGATTGGAAGGGGAACGAGTACCTTTGATGGGTTGAGCATCGCCTGGGCGGTAGCTGAATATCTCCATGATCATTCCTTCCTAAGGCCTAAAACCCTTTTTGCCACACACTACCACGAGCTGACTGAATTGGCTCTCACGAAGGAGAGGGTTAAGAATTATAATGTGGCGGTGAAGGAATGGAGCGGGGAGATTATTTTTCTCAGAAAGATTGTGGAAGGGGGAACCGCAAGAAGCTATGGTATCCAAGTGGCGCGATTGGCAGGACTCCCGCAGAAGGTGATCGATCGAGCAAAAGAAATCCTTTCCAATTTAGAGAGTGGCGAGTTGGATGCCATGGGGATGCCGAAAATAGCAATGACGAAAAGGGTGATCTCGAAGCCCCAGCCGCCCTTACAACCTTCCCTTTTTTCGCAGTCTGATCCCGTTCGATCGAAATTGAAGAAGATCAAGATCGATCAATTGACCCCCATCGAGGCTTTGAATATCTTGGATGAACTAAAGAAGAAGGCTGAGAAGGAAGAATAGAGAATACAAATTCGAGGCAGCAAATTTCCGATAAACAACATATTTGGGATAAGCACCAAATCCCAAACACCAAATACCAAATAAGTACCAATTGACAAAATGCAATGTTCTAAACAAGGTCGTTTCGGTCATTTGAAATTGGAGTTTAGAATTTATTTGGGATTTGGAATTTGTTATTTGAGATTTCCAGACCCATTAGATTCGGTTGCCAACTTAAAGGTTAGGTGACAACGTTCAGGACATCGTTCACAAGAAAAATGTTCACAACATCGTTCAGTCGCATATTTCTTTATGCTTGAACAATTACTCTTTGGATTAATGCTAAGCCTGCATTTATGAGGCATCTGAGAGGGCGTTGTATAGTTCTTAACAGCCTCAACAGCTTTCTTGTGAACGATGTCCTGAATGCTAATTTAGTGAACGATGTCCTGAACGTTGTCAGTTAGAATTTATCCGCCTACGCAGAAAACCACGGGCTTTGCCCGTGGATGAATGCTTAGATTATTTCAGAATTATTCATGGCCTCAAGTATTGCTGCTTCGGCGGATTTCGCTGAAGGCGGATAACCCTCCGAAGCCTTGGCGTAGGAGGGTATTCTATGGAGGTACCACGGGCTTTGCCCGTGGGGCTCCATATGGGAAATTCTTAAAAGAAGAGGGTCTTGGAGGATGATTGATTTCCCGAAGTCAAGGCTCAGAATGGTAGAGGAGCAAATTATCGGAAGGGGGATCAAAGATCCCAAGGTGATCGCTGCGATGAAAAAGGTGCCACGCCATCTCTTCGTTGAAGAGGCCCTCCAGAGCCAAGCCTACAGTGACCACCCTCTGCCCATCGGAGAGAAACAGACGATTTCCCAGCCTTATATAGTTGCCTTGATGACTGAGGCACTGAAATTAGAAAAGAGGGGAAAGGTTTTAGAGATCGGAACAGGCTCTGGATACCAGACAGCAATTTTGGCAGAATTAGCTGGTAAGGTTTTTTCCATCGAGAGGATTCGTTTGATCGCCATAAAGGCGAGGAGGTTAATCTATGAGTTGGGATATTTAAATGTTGAAATTAAGTTCTCCGACGGGACTTCAGGATGGGCGGAAGAGAGTCCATTTGATGCGATCATCGTTACGGCAGGAGCCCCTGAAATTCCTCAACCTCTCGTTGATCAACTTGCCATAGGTGGAAGACTGGTCGTTCCAGTTGGAGATCCGTATTCCCAAGATCTGCTTCGAATCATCAAGACCGAACAAGGGATGAAGAAGGAGGACTTGGGTGGTTGTCGATTCGTCAAATTGATAGGGAGACATGGATGGGAAGACGAATGAACAATGAACAATAATCAATGAACAATAAACAATTAGCAATAAACAATGACCGAAAGAAAAGATCCCTTTTCTTATTAATCAGCCCATAATTGTATGGACGCTGAAGACTGAATTTCCTAGCCGCTCGTGCTGAGCTTGTCGAAGCATGAATGGCGTGATGACGCCCTTCGACAGGCTCAGGGCGAACGGTGACAAACTAACTGGACAGTATTGGGGTGAGTTTTTCCGAAGAATATGTCTAATCAATTATGAACTTCTTAGTAAGAGTAGATTTAGGATAGATGCAGTTTATAGCCTACGAGTTAAATGTTCTAATTTTTGGATCCAAATGTTAAAAAATGTTCTGTGGGTTTCATTTATTTCTGCAATTGTTTTCATGGGTGGATGTGCAAGGCATAGAGTTACCCTTGAAAGACCATCTCCTCACCCAGAGAAAAAGGGCATTTATCATGTAGTGGAGAGACACCAAACCCTCTACCGTATCTGCAAAACCTATGGTGTAGATATCAAAGAAGTCGTATCTTTTAATGGAATTACAGATCCGAGTAAGATTCAGACCGGTCAGCGGATTTTTATTCCTGGAGCGAAGAAGGTTTTAAAGGTTGAGATTGTTATCGATGATGTTGTGGCAGAACCAGATGAAAAGGTGAGGATCACTTATAAAAAATTAGATTTCATCTGGCCAGTTGAAGGAAAAATCGCTGATGTATTTGAAGACTCAGAAGATAAAAGACACCAGGGACTCGATATTTCATCTGCACTTGGAACACCAGTTAAGGCTTCATATGCCGGGAAGGTTATCTATTCCAATAATACTATAAAGGGATACGGAAACCTGATCATCCTTCGCCATTCAGAGGAGTTTGTCACTGTCTATGCGCACAATCAGGTGAATTTGGTAGAGGAGGGAGTATGGGTGGAAAAGGGAGAGACCATCGGAAAGGTAGGCGAAACAGGAAGGGCGACAGGGCCTCATCTCCACTTCGAAATCCGTAGAAACAACAAAGCCGTCGATCCCTTGCCATATTTGAGATAGGTCGAGTAGCGCGGGGGAATCTCACCTCCACGCCCTCTCGGAACCGGACGTGAACCTCTCGATTCATCCGCTAAAATGTTCGTTAGTCATCCTTCTTTCCTGCTATGAATAGTTCTTTATGGACCTTCTCAAGAGAAAATATAACATAACGAGGGGCAATATCCTGCATGGCTTTATCAAGGATACAATATTTTAAAGAGGCCTTTTCCATCCCCAGCCAAGGTCATCTTTAGCGTGGCCCCGGGTCATCCTGTTTTCTATATCTGAGCGTATGCTTTCGAAGGCGTCTGAATCCAGCTCCTCCGGGACAAAAATAGGGTCT
>Ga0214474_1001425_pt1 | contig 11053 bp, 14 predicted proteins | sample RVTome_2_FD_187335 | JGI IMG/M metagenome (GOLD analysis project Ga0214474, IMG submission 187335) | Soil microbial communities from uranium-contaminated site in the Upper Colorado River Basin, Wyoming, United States - RVT95D214 HiSeq ...
GTTCAGTCATCAGCTATTGTGTCAGCTGCCAGATAATGGTGCCGGATGTTAACGCCACTAAATGCCCTGAATGCGGCGCACCGCTGAAGAAAGGACGCAAAAAGTAGGACAAACATTACTATTCAGGGGTGGAAAGGATGAAAGTAGACGAGACTTTGGATTGCCTGGGGCTTTATTGTCCCATGCCAATTGCCAAGACGGCCCAAAAAATGAAGCAGTTAAAACCAGGGCAGGTGTTGGAAGTTCTGGCCGATGATAAGGGCATAAAAGAGGATATCCCCAACTGGTGCAAGACTACTGGCAACGAATGCCTGGGCATAGAAGAGGAAGGCGGGGTCTTCCACGCCTATGTAAAAAAGACAAAATAGGTTGGTTGTGGCATGACATTAAAGAAAGAGCAAAGCCAGACATTAGAAGGGATTAAATTCGCTATTCAGATGGAAATCGATGGCAAAGAATACTACCGGAAGGCCAGCCGATTGAGTGATAACAAGGTTGGCAGAGAGCTTTTTGAATGGCTGGCGGGTGAGGAAGACAAGCATCGGCGTATATTCGGGGGCATATATAATGCCATAAGAAAGCAAAAGGCCTGGCCTGAGGTTCGCATCCAGCCTCGGAAGGGTGCCATACTTGACACTGTATTTTCCAAAGAGATGAAGGTGGCTGCACCCACAGTAAAGGCAACTAACGCTGAACTCGATAGTATTGCCAGGGCTATGGAAATGGAGAACAGAACTCGGGAATTTTACAGCAACCAGCACCAGAAAGCGGCGTATGATGCCGAGAAGAAACTGTACTCAACCCTGGCTGCCGAAGAGGAGGGCCACTATCTGAATCTGGTTGACTATAGAGAATACCTGATTGACCCGGCGGGCTATTTCCGAAAAGCAGAACACCACTCATTGGATGGCGGTTAATAGCATCCCGGTAAAACAATTTTTCGATGGATCCCTGACAGATTGCAGTTCTTTTGACGCTGCAAAATAGGAGAGGAGTAAATTATGAATCTGCAGGCGCTTCACAAGTTTAGTTACGGTTTGTATGTTGTTTGCTCCAAAAAAGATGGCAAGGTCAATGGACAAATAGCGAATACAGTCTTTCAGGTTTGCTCCGAACCACCTATTATCGCTGCGGCTTTGAACAAGCAGAATCTAACTAATGAGTTTGTTTCGATAAGCAAAGTGTTTACGGTGTCGATTCTATCTCAGGACACGCCTTTGAGTTTTATTGGCAACTTTGGTTTCAAGTCTGGTAGGGATGTGGACAAATTCAAAGGCGTAAACCACAAGACGGGTGAGACCGGTGCACCCATAGTACTTGATAATGCACTGGCTTATGTTGAAGCGAGGGTGATTAATCAAATGGACGTGAGCACCCACACTATTTTTATAGGAGAAATTGTAGCGGCCGATGTAATCAAAGAGGGCGAACTGATGACCTATGCCTATTACCAGCAGGTCAAGAGGGGCACTACGCCGAAGACAGCACCGACTTATATCGAAGAGAAAAAGGAGGCAGCGACCAAAATGGCGAAATACAAGTGTTCAGTTTGCGGTTATATTTATAATCCTGAACTCGGAGACCCCGATGGTCATGTAAAGCCGGGCACGCCTTTTGAAAAGCTACCTGACGATTGGGTATGTCCGGTGTGCGGGGCCAGCAAAGACCAGTTTAACAAGCTGGATTAATTGGAAGACCGTAGAAATAAAGAGATGGGCACTGATAAATTCTTAGTGAGAGGACAGCGATTATAGTGGAAGACAGGAAGCAAGTGTTAAAGGGTATTCTCAAGCGGCTGCATGAAGGTGCCGACCCAGAGAAGATAAAAGAGGAATGCCAGAAAAACCTGGGAGACATTCCACCGACTGAGATGGCAAAGGTAGAGGATGAGCTGGTAAAAGAGGGAATGCCCCGGGAAGAACTGCAGAAATTCTGCGATATTCATCTGGCCTTGCTTAAAGAATCATTTGAGAAAGAAGGACCTATAGCGCCTGCCGGGCATCCAATCCGCATTCTCATGGAAGAGCACAAAATGCTGTTACAGTTTGCCGATGAGCTTAAGAATGTGGCCAAGCGGATGAAGGGAGCCAAGGGTTCGACTTCGGCCGGCGACAAGATGGACCAGTTGAAACATATCGTTAAGCATCTCAGGGATTCAGACAGTCACTATGTACGAGAAGAGAACGTTCTTTTCCCCTCGCTGGAGAAGCACGGCATTAAGGAACCGCCAGCAGTTATGTGGATGGAACATGACAAAATAAGAGATATAAAGAAGAATGTTTACCGGATAATTGATAGCTGTAAGATTATGGCTTTTGAGGATTTTGCGGCACAACTTGATACAGCCGCACTGGCTCTGGCTGAAATGTTGTCAACCCATTTTTATAAAGAAAATAACATATTATTTCCGGCTGCCCTGGATGTTATAGGTGAAAACGAATGGCCTGATATTAGAAGTCAGTTCGATGAACTCGGCTACTGCTGTTTTACTCCTGAGCCAGCGAAGATTGCCTTTGGAGATATTGGAAGGCCAGTCATTAAATCGGAGGTGAAAGGCATGCTTTCTTTTGAAACCGGCAGTTTGTCCGGAGAGCATATTGAAATGATATTAAATACGCTACCGGTGGATGTGACTTTTGTGGACAAAGATGACACGGTACGCTATTTCAGCCAGTCTAAGGACAGAATTTTCCCCAGGGCTAAAGCAATCATTGGACTAAAGGTCCAGCAGTGTCATCCTCAAAAAAGCGTACATGTGGTCAATCAGATACTGGAAGACTTCAGAAGCGGCAAAAGGGACATAGCCCAGTTCTGGATTAATCTACAAGGCAAATTGATTCATATCCGCTATTTTGCAGTTCGCAAAGGCGGCGATTACCTGGGTTGTCTGGAGGTTACTCAGGATATTACGGATATAAAAAAGATAAAAGGTGAGAGGAGACTTCTCGAATACTAGTGGAGGGTGAAATGAAACCGAGAGAAATAAAGCGCGGCATATACTTTGTGGGAGCCGTCGACTGGGACCGGCGACTTTTTGATTCGCTTATTCCGCTTCCGGATGGCACCAGTTACAACTCATATCTGATTAAGGGAAGTGAAAAGACGGCACTTATAGACACGGTAGACCCGACTATGGAGCCGGTGCTGGTAAATCATCTGGATGAGCTTAAAGTTAAAAACATAGACTATGTGATTGCTAATCACGCTGAGCAGGACCATTCCGGGTCAATTCCGCGAGTATTGGAAAAGTATCCTGAGGCAAAGCTGGTATGCACGCCCCGGTGCAAGGGGATGCTTATAGATTTGCTTTTGGTTGCAGAAGACAGATTCATAACCGTTGAAGACAAGGAGACCATTTCGCTGGGAAACAGGACGATCGAGTTCATTCATGCTCCCTGGGTCCACTGGCCGGAGACTATGCTTACCTACCTAAGAGAGGACAAAATACTGTTTCCCTGTGATTTCTTCGGCTCGCATCTGGCTACCTCCAATCTTTATGTGACCGACGAAGGGCAAGTGTATGAGGCGGCTAAAAGATACTACGCGGAAATAATGATGCCCTTCCGAACTAATATCCAGAAAAATCTGGAGAAGATCAAAGACTACCCGATAGATATCATCGCGCCCAGCCACGGGCCCATGTACGATAAACCGGAATTTATTATCAAAGCCTATCGTGACTGGGCCTTCGGTGAGCCTAAGAATATTGTCATACTGCCCTATATCTCGATGCACGGCAGCACGCGTAGAATGGTAGCTTATTTTGTTGAAGCTTTAGCCCAGAGAGGGGTGACGGTGAAGCAGTTCGACCTGACCGTCACCGACCTGGGTAAACTGGCGATGTCTCTGGTCGATGCCGCGACTATAGTTATCGGTACGCCCACCGTACTTGCCGGCCCGCATCCTGGCGCTGTATATGCTGCTTACCTGGCAAATGCCATAAGGGCAAATGTGAAATTTGCCTCAATCATAGGTTCCTATGGCTGGGGAGGCAAGACGGTGGAACAGCTGGTAGCCATGATACCTAACCTGAAGGTGGAATTGCTGCCGACGGTTATTATTAAAGGATATCCCAGGGAAGCTGACTTTGGGGCTTTAGATAATCTGGCTGAAACCATTGCGCAGAAACACAAGGAGCAGGGCTTTGTTTAACCTGCCACGGCACCTCATGCCTGGCAATGGCGAGGAATAATTTTGGAATCTAGGAGGTGCGGAGGTATCCAATGGAAAAGAGTTATAAGGCAGTACTTCAAGTTAACAAAAAGCCAATCCCTATGAACCGCTTTGTAGAGGAGTTCTTGTCTCATACGACGGTGGGCGCTGTTACCTCACTGAGAGGCGCGGAGAACATACGAAAGTTGGAAATACGTCAGAAAAAAGGTAATGTCGAAATCACCGTCAACGGAAGTGAAATTCCCCTTACTCCCTTCCCTAACGATATTATTTCCAAGACTTTGCTGGGGATGGTCTCTTCATTGAAAGAGGTCGAGGATATCGAAAGCATTGATATCAGCGTCGAAGTTCAATAAATTCATTTCTAGTGAGAAATTAATATAGGGCTTAATAATGAAGCATGGCGATAAGGCATTCAGGACGAAGATGGCGAAACTAACTGATTTAGTGGACTACCAGGACGGTGCGGTGGTGAGCCGGGAGATTGTAAAACAGAAATCGGGCTCGGTAACTCTATTTGCCTTTGATGAAGGGCAGGGGCTGAGTGAGCACATGGCACCGTTTGATGCCATGGTTTACCTTCTCGACGGCGAAGCTGAAATTGCCATTTCAGGAAGACCTCTTCAATTGAAGCAAGGTGAGATGGTTATTATGCCGGCAAATCAACCCCATTCTCTGAAGGCAATTAAGAGATTCAAGATGGTACTCACCATGATTAAGGCTTAATGCCAGGAGGTGCTGCAACATGGTTGAAAAGACAAGTAATAAGAAATCCGAGAAAGCTCGTATTCATGTAACGGGCATGACCTGTACTACCTGTGCTCGGACCATCGGAAAGGGTCTGTCGGAGACACATGGAGTTAAGCAAGCAAATGTCAACTTCGCTTCAGAGCAAGCTTCTGTAGAATATGACCCTACCAAGGTAGACCTGGCGAAAATTAAGGATACTATCCAGCAACTGGGCTATGGGGTAGCCACCAAGAAATCCATTTTCCCGGTGAGCGGCATGACCTGTGCCTCGTGTGTCGCCCGTGTGGAAGAAGCTCTCTCCAGTGTGCCCGGGGTTATTTCAGCCAATGTTAATCTGGCTTCTGAGAAAGCCACCGTGGAGTATGGTGAGGATGTGCGTGTGGCTGACCTGCAAAAAGCGGTACACGAGGCTGGCTACGAGCTTGGTCCCGAAGCAGAGACTCTGGAGGATGTGACCACAGCATCCCAGCGAGACCTCAGGGCTGTAAGGAATCGATTCATAGTCGCCATCATTCTCGGTTTGTTGATTATGACTCTGGGCTTTATACCTGCAGTAATGATGCAGCCCTATATGCCTTATGTACTGTGGGCATTAGCCACACCGGTGCAGTTCTGGGCAGGCTGGCGGTTCTATAGAGGTGCGTGGGGAGCGCTGAGACACCGGACCGCCGATATGAATACCTTGATTGCAGTAGGCACATCAGCGGCTTATTTCTACAGTGTGGTGGCAGTGCTATTTCCGAGCCTCTTCACTGCTGCCGGTGTAGAACCTCATCTGTATTTCGATACTTCAGCCGTAATTATTGCCCTGATTTTACTGGGGCGGTACCTGGAGACCCGAGCTAGAGGACAAACGTCAGAAGCGATAAAACGGCTAATCGGCCTCAATCCTAAGACTGCTGTGGTGATACGTGACGGTGAGGAGAAAGAGATTTCAGTGGAAGAAGTCCAGGTCGGCGATGTTATCCTGGTACGCCCCGGGGGGCGTATACCTGTGGATGGTATAGTCAGGCAGGGCTATTCCAGCGTTGACGAATCGATGATTACCGGCGAGAGCATTCCAGTGGATAAGAAAGTGGGTGATGAGGTTATAGGCGCCACCATCAACAAAACGGGTAGTTTTCAATTCGAGGCGACCAGGGTGGGCAAGGACACCACGCTGGCGCGCATTATTCGGCTGGTGGATGAAGCCCAGGGCAGCAAAGCTCCAATCCAACGCCTGGCTGACATTATTGCCAGCTATTTTGTGCCGGCCGTAATCGGTATTGCTTTGGTAACCTTCGTAATCTGGTATTTTGCTGGTCCGCAGCCAGCCCTCACTTTGGCCATTCTGAACTTTGTGGCGGTCCTCATAATTGCCTGTCCCTGTGCCCTGGGACTGGCCACGCCCACTGCCATCATGGTAGGTACAGGTAAAGGCGCCGAGAACGGTATTCTTTTCAAGAGCGGCGAGTCGTTAGAAAGAGCTCACCAGATAAATACCGTACTGCTGGACAAAACGGGCACACTGACACGCGGCGAACCGGCGGTGACAGATGTGCTGGCTGTTGTTTCTTCCTCAGAAGAAGAAGTCCTCCGGCTGGCGGCCTCGGCTGAGCGCGTCTCGGAGCACCCTCTCGCTCAAGCGATAGTCAAGGCTGCTTCTGAAAAGAAGCTGAAGACGTCCCGCGTCTCAGACTTCATAGCCTTACCTGGTCTGGGCATAGAAGCTTCGGTGGGCGGCAAGAAGATTATGTTAGGCAACCTAAGGTTGATGAAAGAACGAGGTATTTCGCTGAACGGCCTGGGTAAGAAAGCCGATAAACTTTTTAGTGAAGGTAAAACGGTTATGTTCCTGAGCCTGGACAACAAAGCCATGGGAATAATTGCACTGGCTGATACTCTGAAGCCAAATGCCAGGGAGGCAGTGCAGGCGATACAGCAGATGGGCATTGAGACGGTGATGATAACCGGGGACAATCGACGGACTGCCGAGGCGATTGCCCGCGAGGCCGGCATCAAGCGCGTTTTAGCTGAAGTTCTCCCTGAGCATAAAGCCGCGGAAGTTAAAAAATTACAGGATGGTAGAGTGGTGGCAATGGTGGGAGACGGCATCAACGATGCGCCGGCGCTGGCTCAAGCAGATGTAGGTATAGCCATAGGTACAGGTACGGATGTGGCCATGGAAACCGGAGAGGTTACGTTGATTCGTGGAGATTTGATGGGAATTGTGACCGCCATATCACTTAGTAAAAGCACCATGCGAATAATCAGACAGAACCTTTTCTGGGCTTTTGCATATAATGTGGCTCTTATCCCCGTGGCCGCGGGCGTGTTATATCTTGTCTTCTCTCAAACCGGCGTTCCGGCGGGACTGCGCTTTATATTCGGCGACTATGGTTTTCTTAATCCCATTATGGCTGCAGCGGCTATGGCGGCCAGTTCCATTACTGTGGTATCGAATTCGCTGCGCTTGAGGAGGTTCAGGCCAGCCGAGGTCGGCAAATAATCGGAGGAGGTGACACGATGGCAATAGACCCGGTATGCAAGATGCAGGTGGACGAAAAAAAGGCTCCGGCTACTTCGGAATACAAGGGTAATAAATATTACTTTTGTTCCATTGGTTGCAAAAAGGCCTTCGACCAGAATCCGGAGAAATACATCGGCCAAAAAAGCAAGTGAGGTTAAAACGTTCCTCCGGGTGGTGATTGACTTGTAAGCCGCCGTTAACGGGGCTGTAAAATAAGTTTATAAGGAGAAAGAATGAAAAAAGAAGAAATCATTGCTTTACTCAACGAAGACCTTGAGGCTGAACACGGCGCTATTATCCAGTACCTGAGTCATGCCTATGCCATAGGCGAGGGCGAGCTAGCCTGTGAAATAGAGGCTATTTCTAGGGAGGAAATGCGGCATCTTGATTGGCTGGCCGAGACTATAGTTGAGTTGGGCAGCAAGCCAAGTATGAAAAGAGGAAAGATGCGCATGGAAGGCAAATCAACCAGTGATTGGATGAAAAATGATGTGTTGCTGGAGATGGATGCTATAACCATGTATAAAGAGCACATCAAGGCTATCGATGACCGCAAGATAAAGCGGTTGCTGAAACGCATACTCTCGGATGAGGAGTCTCATCACGGTGACTTTGCCCACTTTGTAGATAAGACGAAAAAGGAAGGCACCAAGGATCTGAGGGGTGACCGGAAGGACAAGGTGACTCAGGTTCTCGATTGGGGCATCGAGCATGAATACACAGTCATCCTGCAATATCTACTGCACTCGTATCTGGCAACGAATGAGGAAATGAAGCTGGAGATGGAGGACCAGGCTATAAATGAGATGCAGCACATGGGCTGGCTGGCTGAGAAGATGGTCAGCGGCAAGGGGAATCCGCGGCTGGAACATACCAGGCTTGATAAGTCGACCAAAATGGGCGACATGCTCCGCGCTGACATTAAGATTGAGAAAGAAGTGGCTGCCGAATACGACCGAGCTGCCAAAGAGCTCAAAGACGCCGGCTTGAAGAAGCTGCTTACTCGGATAAGAGACCATGAAATCTATCATATAGAAGTATTTGATGACCTGCTAGAGGAAGTAGAGAAATCTTAAAGCCAATGGATATCGTGTGTTACCCAGCTTTTGATTTTGGGAGGTAGACGATGTCATTAAAGGGAAAGCGTGTTGCCATTCTGGCAGAACAAGACTTTGAAGATGCTGAACTTACGGAGCCTTTAAAGGCGATGAAGGAAGCCGGCGCTCAGATATTTATCGTCGGCAGTGGCTCTCAGACAAGCTATCAAGGGAAGAGAGGCAAAGCAACAATCAAGGTCGATATCGATGCCGATAAGGTAAGAGCGGAGGACTTTGATGCCATCATTATCCCGGGTGGCTATGCGCCTGACAAGATGCGGCTGCATCAGCCAATGATTGATCTGGTAAAAAAGGCGCATGATTTAGGCAAGGTGATTGCTGCCGTTTGTCATGGACCACAACTTCTTATCTCGGCGGATATAGTTAGAGGTCGCCGTCTAACTTCTTGGCCTTCGGTGGCTATAGACCTTAAAAACGCGGGCGCCATCTGGGTTGATGAGCCCTTAGTTAAGGATGGGAATATTATTACGTCGCGCCGACCGTCCGATTTGCCGGTATTTAATAGCGCCATAATTCAGGCGCTTGGAGGCTGAGTTCCTCGTGAACGTTAGAAACAAAAAATCAGGGAAGATGAAATGAAGGATAGCTGGGTACATTTAGGTGGATTGCCTGGATTACTTCTTATTGTTTGTGTCTTACTTATTCCGGCGGCTATGTTGGCTGCCGCCTGTTCTTCTCCGCAGATATCCCCGGCGTCGCCATCTGCTCCCACGGAGCCGTTATCAACTCCCGAGACGCCCTCGGAGCAACCATCGGATACCACAATGCGACCGACGGCCACATGGACCGCTGACGGTGTTATCAGCTCAGGAGAATACACCAATACAAAAACGTACGACGACTTCAGACTCAATTGGAAGATCGACGAGAAATATATCTATATCGGGCTGAACGTCAAAACGAGCGGATGGGTGGCGTTAGGAATCCAACCGGGCTCGGGGATGAAAAATGCTGATATGGTGCTTGGCTTTGTCAGTAACGATAAAGCTACTTGTTATGACCAATTCTCTACTGGCGATTTTGGCCCGCATCCACCAGACACGGAACTCGGCGGCACCGATGATATCCTCGAGTTCGGTGGCAAAGAGATCGTTGGGTATACCATTATTGAATTCAAGCGGGCGCTGGACACGGGTGACAGATATGACCATCCGCTGCTTAAAGGAGTGAACAAGATTATATGGGCCTATGGTTCGGATGACCAGACGGGAGTAAAGCATTCCAGCCGTGGATATGGAGAGCTCGATCTTTAGTCTTTAGAGTCTTTAGGGCCGACTTTATTTGAAAGGTTTGAGAAATATGGGTTTAAAAGCTATCGCTTTGGTGACACTATTGTCCACAATATTGGTAACAGTAAGTGGCTGTAGTGCTACTGGCACAACTCGTCTACAACCTGTGGAAATAAAGGAATACCAGGGAGAGAAACTGTCATCAATCAATGATTTTCGAGAAAACTCAATTAAAGGTCCCCAGCACGTGGATATACAGAGTTACAGGTTGAAAATTACCGGGCTGGTAGATAACTTAAAAGAATATACTTACGACGAGGTCATTGATAATCACCAAAGCTATGAGAAGGTTGTTAAGCTGGACTGTGTCGAAGGGTGGAGCGTGGTTATTTTATGGGAAGGATTGCTGGTAAGGGATTTATTGGCAGAAGCCAAAGTCAAACCGGAGGCCAAGGTGGTTATATTTCACGCCTATGATGGCTATACCACTTCGTTGCCGCTCGACTATGTAATCAACAACGACATATTAATAGCCTACAAGATGAACGGTGTCACTCTGCCTCCGGAAAGGGGTTTTCCTTTTGAACTGGTAGCGGAAAGCAAGTGGGGCTACAAATGGGAAAAGTGGGTAACACAAATCGAGCTGTCTGACGACGTTAATTACCGGGGCTACTGGGAAAGCCGGGGTTACTCTAACAGTGCTGACCTCAATGAAGACTTCTTTGAAAAATGAAAAATATATTGAAGCAGAACACGGCTAAGCAAATTGTGCATTGGTCGCTGCTGGCTGTGCTATTGCTCTATTTACTAACTGGCTTCGGCATCACGTCATATAGGGCCGTTGAGTTTATAACCTTCGGGTTGCTGACCAAACCGCTTGCTTTTAAAATTCATGACAATCTGATAATTCCGTTTGTAGTTCTGATAGGTTTACACATCTATCAGCAAACAAAGAAGAGCACTATGAAGTGATTTATTTGTGGTTAAGGAGGAAACCCTAACATTTCGGTAGAAGGAGGAACGGATGAGCGAAAAATTTCAGCGGATTTTCTCAACGGCTTTGTGGGTCTCAACGCTGGCGATTCTCGTTTTCTTGACTATTCAAGCCTTTAGCGGGAACTGGATTACTTACTTTCTCATTTTGCCGGGCGCTCCGGCAAATTTAACCCAGAGTTTCACTAATGCAATGGCAAAGCTTGCTACCTATCATGTAGTGGCAGGATTTGTCACAGGCGGCATTTCCATATTGGTCCTTATTTTCGCTTTCATACGCC
>Ga0214474_1001428_pt1 | contig 11050 bp, 15 predicted proteins | sample RVTome_2_FD_187335 | JGI IMG/M metagenome (GOLD analysis project Ga0214474, IMG submission 187335) | Soil microbial communities from uranium-contaminated site in the Upper Colorado River Basin, Wyoming, United States - RVT95D214 HiSeq ...
CGTTATTATAGTCATATCTCTTCTAATTCTTTACCAGATAAGAAAAAGAAATGTTAACCAGTAATTATCTGTTAACCCTATTATTAACGTTAGTAATAGAGGTCCTTGTAGCATTAGTTTTTGGTTACAGAAATAAATTCGCATTGTTAAGTATTATTTTTGTTAACCTAATTACAAACCCACTACTAAACTATATTTTGTGGTTAAACACTTCCTCAGCATTCTTTACAACAATAATTACAAATTTAATTCTGTTAGAAATTTTAGTCGTTTTGGCAGAATGGCTTTTATTAGTATTTGCTCTACGGCGAAGCTTTAAGCCGTTATTGCTGTTGTCATCAGCTATGAATTTTGTTTCATTTTCTGTAGGATTGGTTTTAAGATAGAAAAAGAATTTTCCGCAATTTTTACCGAAATTACTTTGTCTCTCTAAAATTCCTTTTGCCCAGGTGGCGGCGCAGAAGGGTAAAACTCATTTTACGGGTTGAAGCTCTTCCTCGACCTTTTCCGCTAAGTAGATCTTCATTAGAGACTGGTAGGGAACATCTTTTTTGTTCGCCAGTTCTTTGAGCGCGTTTAACAGCGATTGAGTTAGACGAATCGAAACGGTTTTAGTTGAGGGTTTTAAATTTGGGAAAGATGGGTTAACAATCGCTTTACTCCAATCGAAATACTCGGAAGTATCCGCAGTTGCCCAGAAGTCGCGTTCCTCGTCCTCATTTTTAAATTTTGGTATTGGTTTAAGTTGCTTCTTCATATTTTGCCTTTTCCTTTCTATTCATATCACGAGCCGAAATAACTCTAACTTTCCCATCTCTAAGAGTAAAGATGACCGACAATTTTCTTTTCTGATTCGTTATACCAAGAATTTGGTATCTAGGTTCCGTTAGTGAGTGCTTCGCGTCTTTCGAAACAATTCTCGGCTTGTTTTCAAAAACCTCCTCCGCTTCAGTGTGCTTTACTTTGTGCTTTTCCCAATTCTTCAAAACATTAGCTTCATCCCAATCAAAACCAGTAACCTCAGCCAAAGCCATGTATATGAAGATAATATACAATTAGGGTGAGTTTGTCAACAGCTAACTGACCAATTTGCTTTCCGAGAAAATTACTTCGTACTTTCTAAAATCCCTTTAGCCCAGGTTTTTGCTCGCTCGAGTTCGCCTTCCTTTAGAGGGCCTTCCTTACCTTCCACAAAAAAGCCCTCCGGCTCGGCCACAAGAACGCCGCCTTTTTTCTTCAGCGTATCGGCAATTCTGGGAGCAGCAAAGTTTATTACGGCCATTAATAATCTTAAACCAATTCCATGCCCACTTTTCTCAAATCTTGTGTCGAATGCGGCGACACTGACACCTTTCAAACTATTTTCTGGGATTTTATCGAGGAATTCGGTAGTTGTTGGTTTTGGTTGACCGCCGTGAGTTGGCGAACCGATAATAAGCAGATCAAGACCCTTCAATTCGGAAGGGCGCACTTCACCAACAAATTTAACCTTCCCACCCGTACCTTCACCAACCGCCTTGGCGATTTTCTCTGTATTTCCATATAGCGAATCATAGATAACTAAGGCTTTCATGGTCTAAAATTAGCATACCCACCGTTCCTTTACAATAATCAAGCGCTCAAAAGTTCGAATATAAGATTTGCTGGCGAAAAATCGTCAGGAAGGCGGTTTTTGGTAAAATAAATATAGTGAAAAAGAAAATTTTAATTGGTTTAATAGTTTTAATTTGCCTAACCGCAGGAGGATTTTTTATCTACGGATATATCTCCACCCCGCTTGGAGTTAGTAATACCACAAGAAGCGGCAGATTAATCAAAGATGAAATTTGGAGTGGTCAGATAAAAGTAATAGGAGATATTCTTGTGATGCCGTGGGCAAAATTAACAATTCTTCCGGGAACTATCGTAACTGTTTCTGCAAATAAGGATGCTTATAATTTATGGGGCCGGCAAACATGCGATGGAATTAAAAATTATGATATGCTTATCGGAATAAAAAAAGAGGGCAATTATAATTGCGGGGTTCATCTAAACGAACCTTACAGAGATGAAAAAAATCATATTTCTATCATTATTCTCGGTACTCTAAAAGCAGTTGGGACAGAAGAAAACCGGATTGTTTTTAAGGCTGATTCGCAAAATCCAACAATTTATGATTGGAATAACCTCTTAATTATGCGGGGAGTTTTGTCTTATGCTAACCTGGAAAATTATAGGAGTATAGGGACATCCTCGGGAGAAGAGGTAGAAATAAGCCATAATAATTTAAAAAATGTAGGAGAGTGTGGAATCTGTATGGAAAAGAGTAGAGCAAAAATATTTTCTAATACAATTTCTTATGCCGATCATGAATTAATATACGTGCATAATAGTTCTCCAATTATTCGTCAAAATTATCTCGGACCCAATCCTGAACATATGGGTATTGCAGTAGAGGGTGGCTCTCCTCGGATTATAGCTAATGAGATTAAAGAATGCGGTGCAGCTGTTGTTTTTATTTCTCCTCCTGATCAACCAATCATTAAGGATAATGTTCTCTTGAATAATGATAGGAATATAGCACATGATTACTAGTGGTATCTGAATTTGGAAAATTTTCCCAAAACCAAGTTCGAATTACGTCCCACCTACACTAAATTCCGCGGTCGCCCAACCAATCGCCACGGGGGCGGTTTTTTAGTAGAATAAGTGTATGGTGACCAAGAGGATCTTAAACCTTTTTCTGCTAGCATCAATTTTGGAGATCGCCCACGTACCTTTAGAATTGTGGCTTTTTCGAATTGATCACATTTATTACGCCGATGCAAAGGCTGTGTTCGATGGCATAACAAACGCTCTGACACCGATTTCGCAAAACGCCGACGAGGCCTTTATCCTGATGGTCGGAATCTTTGGAGTACTGTGGCTAGGAACAAATTACCTTTCCTTGAGGGGCGGAAAATGGCAGCTTGTTGTGATAATGTTCTTTAGCCTTCTTTTTATCTCCGAAATTCACCACCTGATTCGTTCCATCTCACTTGGGATATATTATCCGGGAACACTCGCTGGTCTCATTCTAGTTGTCTTAGGTCTAATACTTTTCTGGGAAGCAATCAAGGCTTGGAAACAACAATAGCCAACCAATTCGTTAAGTTGTTGCAATATCCCTTTTGACAAAAGCAACCGCACCAATTATCGTGCAGATTATTCCGACCGCTAAAAAGACAGAGATGTTTAGTAGATCGATGTGGTTGTGAAGAAGCGCGGTGTCGAAGTCAAAGTAATGGAAGAAAGAGGCGTATTTTAGATCCTCTATCGATTTTTGAAAGGCCGAGAATATGTTAAGAGCATACATAATGATTAGTAGCCCACCGGTGAGAGCAGCTGGTCTGCCTTTCGAAGATGAGACGGCTGAGAGCATAAAACAGATGCCAAAGATGGCAAAAGCAAAGAGGAATCCTAAGATGGAAATACTTACAAAATTTTGCCAGTGGAAGCTTATATTATAAAGACGAGCAAAAAGGATGACTGACGAGTTGGAAATGGCGATAAAGAGGATGATGATAAATAAGCCCGAAAAGTATTTGGAAAAGAAAATTCGCAAGCGTGAAATTGGTTGGGCAAGCAAAAGTTCAATCGTGCCTTGCTCAATCTCGCCGGCAATTGCCGACCCAGCGTAAGCAATAATTAAAACAATTAAAATTATTGGCCAAAGCAGGCTAAAATATTCCCCGGACATAAACCCTTCAAAACTACTTAAAAAGTTCTCTAGATTGATATTGAAAGCCTTCATCAAATCTTGCGGATAGGCCTGAAAAGCTTCCTTTAATTTTGCGCTTTCTTTAAAGATTGAGGGGAAGAAAGCAGCGTAAAACCAAACAAAGCCGATACAAATGGCGTTGTAGATTAATAAACCTGCTCGATTAGTTTTTAGTGTTTTGGTAAATAGTGGCCACATATTATTTTCGAACCTGCTGGTGAGAAAACGTCATCCGCAGGATGTCATCTGTAAAACTCCATAAAAACTTCCTCCAGAGTCGCGTGAGTAATTTCTAGATCTTTAAGGTTGTCGTACTCACTTAGCTTATGTAAGAGCGGTCGGATATCAGCTTTAATTCTTAGAACAAGGCCATTGGAGAGTTCCTTGACTAGTTCGATACCATCGGTGTCAAGTTCCTTTTTTGGGACCTCCCCTTCGAAATAGGCGTAGATGGTATAAATCCTCTTTCTTTTAATATCGTTAATACTTTCTACAGCGGCGATTTTTCCTTCTTTGAGAATGATTACCCGGTCACAAATTTTTTCCACCTCAGCGAGATTATGCGAAGACATAAAAACGGTGTTGCCTTTGGCCGCTTCGGCTTTCAAGATTTCATAAATATAATTTTGCAGCAGCGGATCAAGGCCGACGGTCGGTTCATCGAGGATCAAAAGTTTCGGTTGGTGCATCAAAGCTAAGATGATGCCTAATTTTTGCCGGTTACCGGTTGAAAGTGCCCCTGCCCTTTTTTTAGGATCGAACTTTAACTCTTCGATTAGTTTTTCGTCAAACTGACTGATGCCGCGGATTCTTTCGAGAAAATGAATGTGCTCATTTCCCGTCCAAGACTTATAAAGATTAGTCTCGCTTGATAAATAGCCAATATCAGATTTTATCTTGGCGGTATTTTTTTGGGCGTCTTTCCCAAGAATTTCGATTTTACCTTCTGTCGGTCGAATAAAATCCATCATACAACGGATGGTTGTTGTCTTCCCAGCACCGTTTGGGCCCAGGAAACCCATGATTTCGCCTTCTCTCACGTCAAAAGATACACCATCCACCGCTTTGGTTTTCCCAAAATGTTTTTTTAGATTTTTAACACTTATTACAGCCATAGGTCCGAAAATTCATATTAACATCTTAGTTTCTGTTTGGTCAACGATTCGCGTAATAAAGAAACCTTTTTATATTGAAGTTGCGGAAGCCTTTGATATAATTAGGAATCATATTTGTAAAGGGGGTGAAGTTTTGTGGAAAAACTTGACAATCAAGCAGAAACTGGGTGCTGCAAAAGGTTTGATCCTGCGCCGTGGCAGGAGAAAGAAGTTACTTGGAAAGATAAGCTATTTCTCAAAGATCATGTCCGCAGTTTCCTGCACATCCCTCTAAATATAAACCAGGTGATGACACGCGATATGAAACTGATTGAGGACGCTGGCGCTCTGGGGACAGAGCAACTAATGCTCTCTGACGAAAAATCACTTTGGGGCTCGGGCATTTACATTTCGGTCAGTAAGGAAGTGCCGGGAGCAGCTATGGAGAAACTGTCAGGAACTTTTTTGACCAAAGTCTTTGAAGGGCCGTACAAAAATATCGGAGGTTGGGTGAAAGAAATGAAGGCTTACATAGCCACAAAGGGTAAAGAAATCAAAAAGCTTTATTTTGGCTACACTAGTTGCCCAGCATGCGCCAAGGCTTACGGCAAAAATTACGTCGTTTTGCTGGCGAAAGTGTGGAAAGGAGGTGGAGAATAATGAAGTCGCTTAAGTTGGCTATTATTTATGGAGTTTTGATTTGGGCGATCGTCTTCGCAGTTTCGTTCGCAGTTTTTCCGATTCACGATTCAAACAGGCCGCTATTTGAATCCGTAATGCCCGTTGCAATAGCTGTCAGTGTTGTTTTCTTTTCAGGGTTGTATTTCAGGAGGATAGATAAAGGTTTCCTAAACGAGGGAATTAAGCTGGGTTTACTTTGGCTAGTTATTAATATTGCAATTGATGTTCCACTATTCAGCACCGGTCCAATGAAAATGACTCTCGCTGAATATGTTTCCGACATTGGTGCCACTTATCTAATAATTCCGGTAATTACAATTGGTGCTGGGTTCTTACTTGAAAGGCGAACATAATCAATTTAGCTTTGGGGTCTGACCCTTAAGTTCGTACTTGTTGTAGATACACTCCTTTCCTAATCAATCGAGTGGCCTTAGTTTGAGAACAATAATGTAAATTATTGCTCAAACGCAGACGGCGCAATACTTGGCTTGCGGAGCAAAACATAAAGTATGAGCAGCCTATAGTTGATATTAATTAATCCACTGTGGTATAATCCCCGAACAACTGAATATAGCGGATAGCGCCTGAAAGGGCTTTCGAAGGGAGAAACAGAATCATGCCAGAGGCAACGCTTTCAGTGCTTCTTCGGTTTGGGAAGAAGCTGGCGGCGATTGATGACCAGGTGGCTTTCATCAACAACATCTGTTCGGATGATGCCTGGCCAATCGTCGGCGAGATTGGCGAGGGTAAGATCGAGGGCTGGGAAGCGCAACAGCTCCTGAAGGAGATCCGCTCTCGCATCAAGCGGTTCGAGCAGCCAGAAGAGATTCTGGCCAAGGTGCTGTCCTTCGGCGATCAGTTCGAAACGGCCCGTCTCACCGTCATTCCGGGTGGAGAGACGCTGGAGTCCCAGCGGGACAACGGCGTCATTGGCTTCAGGTCGAACTGGCACTTCAATCCTGAAGAAATCGCTAGGCTCTCGGTGTCTCCGTCCATCGGCAGTGAGGTCATCTACCTCGCTGACTTGATCGAGGGCAGTCTTGACTGTACCTACGACAAGGTGGATGAGCGAGACCACGTTGAAGCGATCCTAGACCGTCTTCCGAAGGTGGAAGGCTTGCAGTGGATCGTCGGCAACACGACGAGCATCAACCGAGTCCTAGCCAACCACCTAGAGGAGACAGGTGTCGAACTTCTTCCTACGGTCTACACCAGGGCGAGCGACACTTACAACCACCCGACCTACGGCCTCCGCCGTTTGTTCGTGGGTCGCCTGTGCTCTCGTAGGGTCCGCGTCGACTACCTGCCGCCTTCGAGGTCGGACGGCAGTGTCGGGCTCTTCGTCCTGGGAGTGCCTGCTTAGCGCTTGGTCCGCCGTAGGCGGATTGGAGTCCTTGGAATTTTTGGAATCTTGTTCCATGGATTTCGCCGAAACTGTTGAGATTCCTGGTGGCACGGAAGTTGCACAGAGTTGCGTTCCGTGCCTTTCCCTTTTTCTGAACAAAAGTGAAGAAAAACATGTCTTCATATTTCTAAAATCTTTTGATATATTTTCTTTGGTGTGGTTAATGAATTTCGGTTTACGGATCGGAGTCACCAACCTTCTAATTTCCGTGTGAAGCCAGAGTCTTGAGTAACTACGGTTCTCAAGAGCGTGCTTTTGGAAGCTAGAAACTCCTTGCCTGCTTCTAGTCTCCATAATGGGAGCGGATAAAATACAGAGGAGACAGTATATAGCTTGATTGATTTCGAGAGTAAAACTGAATCTTCAGTGGGTTTGAAGGGAAGTAGGTAATATAAATGGACCTCAACCGTTTGATCGTGGGTAACCTGAAATCTCGTAAGGTCAACGTCAACAACCTGAAACCTTCGAAGTCGAACAACAATGTCGGGCTCTTCGTCCTGGTAGTTTCTAGCAAAACTTAGGTAATTTGCTTGGTGCGTTAGCGAGCCTTAGTGTGCTTTAGCCAGCCGCCAAGCATTTTACCGATTTCTTGTAAGTAGTTTTCTAAGTGAATGTATCTTTTATTATCTAAAGATTGCGTATCTTTGGCGAGTCTAATTAGGAGTTTGAGCGTTTCCAGTTTGGTTGAAGCCTTTTCTAAAAGTAGAAGTTTTTGTATTGGTTCTTGGGTGCTGGCGGCAACTAGGGATTCAAAAACTTCGAGAGTTGTGCTATCGAGTCTTTGCCCAAGAGAATAGCGATGAATTTTTGGGAATCGGGTTAAAGATAAATAAAGTTCCTTATAAAAGTCATAAACTTTCTGAAATATTGGTATGTCGTAGTTGGCCTGGACGGGGGGGGGCCGACAGGTGAAAACCTTTAGCCATCTTTACTCTAAAGTTATCTCATTGAACAATCTTTTTCAAGCTTGGAGCGAATTTAAGAAGGGAAAGAGAAATAAATTCGATGTCGGTTGCTTCGAAAGACATTTGGAAGATAATATCTTTCAATTATACAAAGAGTTGGCCAATAAAACTTATCGACATTCGGCTTACACTGGATTTTACGTCCGTGATCCGAAAGTCCGCCATATTCATAAAGCAATCGTCCGAGATCGAATCATTCACCACGCTTTATTCAAAGTTCTCAACCCGATCTTTGAACAAACCTTTATTTCCGATTCCTTTTCTTGCCGTGAAGGGTATGGAACTCATAAAGGATTTAAGAAATTAGTGACCCTCGCCCGTAAAGTTTCTAAAAACTATACCAGCGATTGCTGGGCCTTAAAATGTGATATCCGAAAGTTCTTTGACAGTGTGGGTCATAAAATCTTACTTTCGATAATTGAGAGGAAAGTGAAGGATTCAAATTTGATTTGGTTGCTTCGAGAAGTTATTGAAAGTTTCAATACGTCTGACAAGGCCCGTCCTTGTCAAGGTATTCCAATTGGGAATCTGACGAGCCAACTTTTTGCCAACATCTATTTGAATGAGCTTGACCGGTTTGCTAAGCACAAGCTAAAGATAAAATGTTATCTTCGTTATGCTGATGATTTTTTACTTTTAAGTCGGCGCAAGGAACATTTACACTATTACACTAGTGTATTAGAACAATTTTTAAGCAGTAAATTAAAACTATCGCTTCACCCAAACAAGATTTCGATTCGAAAACTTTCTTGGGGGATTGATTTTGTCGGCTATGTTGCTTTGCCCCACCACCAGGTTTTAAGAACTAGACTTAAACAAAGGATTTTCCGGAGGATTAAAGAAAGACTTCAGCAATACGAACACGGCCAACTTAGTTTAGGATCTTGTGACCAATCGATCCAATCTTACTTCGGGATCTTGAAGCATGCTAATACCTATAAATTAGAGCAGGCTTTAAAAAACTATGCTAGTTTGATATTCTTAGACAAATTTTCCTACCTAACAAAATGACCTACGAAGAAACCTTGAAAAAACTAAAATCTTTGGGGAACCCTAAAAATGTCGAGGGGATGGCCCGTTTTGGTATTAATCCGGAGAATACCTACGGCGTTTCAATTCCAAACTTACGGAAACTAGCCAAGGAGATTGGTAAGAACCATGGTTTGGCGCAAAAACTTTGGGATTCGGGGATTCACGAAGCGAAAATTTTAGCCGGCATGGTTGATGATCCAAAGCAAGTTACCAAAGGCCAAATGGACGCTTGGGCAGCTGACTTTGATAGTTGGGACGTTTGCGATCAGGGTTGCATGAATCTTTTTGATAAGACCACCGTCGCCTACGAAAAAGCGATCGAATGGTCAAAGAAAGATCGCGAGTTTGAAAAAAGAGCCGGTTTCGCGCTGATGGCATGTCTTGCCTGGCATGACAAAGAATCTGCAGACAGCAAATTCATGAAGTTTTCCCCGCTGATAAAAAATGGTTCCACAGACGAGCGAAATTTCGTCAAAAAGGCAGTGAACTGGGCACTTCGTCAAATTGGAAAAAGAAATAAAAATCTAAACAAAGCCGCGATTGAAATAGCAAAAGAGATTCAAAAATTAGACTCAAAGCCTGCCAAATGGATTGCTTCTGACGCACTGCGTGAGTTACAAAGTTCTTCTGTCCAAAAAAGATTACGTGGATAATTATTAGCATGAAAGAATTTTTCATTACAATAAGAAATATAAAGATTCGGTTTTTATACAAAGCAATATTGCGGCGGATCTTCTTTTTGATCGAGCCAGAGAGCATGCATAACTGGATGCTTGAATTTGGTCAGTTTCTTGGCTCGAATGCTATTACTCGAGCTATTACCACCTTATCTTTTTCTTACTCCAACAAAGTGTTAGAACAAAAGATTGCGGGGATCCGTTTTCCAAACCCAATTGGTTTAGCCGCTGGATATGATAAAGATGCGATTTTGACAGATATTCTGCCACTTGTAGGTTTTGGATTTGCTGAAGTTGGGTCAATTACTGGTGAGCCTTGCAAAGGAAATCCCCGGCCGCGACTTTGGAGACTACCGGAGTCAAAAAGTTTGGTGGTTTATTATGGCTTGAAAAATGAAGGGTGTGAAAAGATCTCAAGGCGATTGAAAAGTAACAAGTTTTTGATTCCTATTGGTACAAGTATTGCTAAGACGAATAGTAAAGACACGGTGGGTCTGAAAGAAGGAATAAACGATTATGTTAAAGCATATAAAAAATTTATAGACAGTGGAAGCTATTTTGCGATCAACATCAGTTGTCCAAATGCTTTTGGTGGGCAGCCGTTTACCGATTCTGGAAGGTTGAAGGAGCTTCTTACCGAGATAGATAAAATCCAAACAAAAAAACCTATTTTCTTAAAACTCTCGCCTGATCTTACAAGAGCCGAAATCGATAAAATCTTACTTGTTTCCGGCCAGCACAAGGTAGATGGGTTTATTTGCACCAATCTTTCTAAAAAAAGAAACACAAAAAGGATAATAGATAAAAATGTTCCAGAAAAGGGAACTTTCAGCGGTAAGCCTGTTGAAGATGTTGCCAACGAGCAGATTAGTTATGTTTATCAAAAAACAAAAGGGAAATATGTCATAATCGGTTGCGGCGGTGTTTTTTCAGCTGAAGATGCTTATAAAAAAATCAAATTGGGCGCCTCGCTTGTTCAATTAATAACCGGAATGATTTTTGAAGGGCCACAAGTTATAAGTGAGATTAACCAGGGTTTGGTGCGGCTGCTAAAGAAAGATAGGTACAGCAACATCTCACAAGCAGTTGGAGTTGAAAATAAATAACTTAGAGACCACAGATTAGGCTAAATAATTCTCTTCTCATCATTTAAGGACCTCTATTAAAATTACTCCAATATTCTTGCTTTAAGGACGATTCTTGTCTATAGTAAAGATAGCATTCTCCGTAACCCCGATTGAATCGGGGGTATTCTCGCATGCTGCGACCACTTCGTGGGCTAAAGGAGGCTAATTATGATAAAAGTAGCGATCAACGGTTTTGGTCGAATCGGAAGAGGTGCTTTTAAGGTTGCCGTGGATCATCATAAAAATGAAGTTGATATCGTTGGAATTAACGATTTGACAGACGCAGCAACTCTTGCCCATCTTCTCAAGTACGACACTGCTTACGGTCCT
>Ga0214474_1001429_pt1 | contig 11048 bp, 11 predicted proteins | sample RVTome_2_FD_187335 | JGI IMG/M metagenome (GOLD analysis project Ga0214474, IMG submission 187335) | Soil microbial communities from uranium-contaminated site in the Upper Colorado River Basin, Wyoming, United States - RVT95D214 HiSeq ...
CGGACAAAACTAGCAGGCGCATCCCGATTATTGCAGGGTCAGTTGCCAGTTGCCTGATATTGTTGGCTGTCCCGTTCAGTACGCAGTTTCCAATATTGCTGCTTCTCTCCGTAGGGTACGGCATCGGGTTCGCAACGGTGATTTCTTCAACGTCGCCGCTGATTAGCGAAATAGCTCCCTCCAGCTTAATCGGCGCGTCTATGGGTTTTCTCAGCGCCATTATGGACACTGGACAAACGATTGGACCAATAATAAGCGGCGTAATTCTTGCAACCAGCTTGCGATATGTAGGGCTGTTTGTTTCTCTGAGCCTCATCTTAATCGTGTCCAGCGTCGTCTTTGCTCTGTCAAAAACAGCAAAACAGCAAACAACCACATTGTAAACGAGCATGTTATCCACGCAATCGCAACTCCCTTATACCAACGCAGCATCATAGACACTGTATTAGTGGGTGGAGAAAGCAAATGTTTGTTCACACCAGCATCCGCACAAGCAATATGGAACGGTCAATAAACTTTTACACGTGGCTATTGGGACTTAAGCTTGTTAGTCGGCGGGAGATACCGCAGAACAACGCTGAAATCGCGTTCCTCAGAGACCCCGAAGCTAAAGGCGCCACGCTTGAGCTGACTTTCTATCGTAACCAGAAGAAGTTCAGTCAACCCGACTACGAAGAGCGCCTATTCGACCACATAGCATTTGAAGTCAAAGACATGGCAAAGACAATTGCCGCGATGCGGAAGGAAAACGTTACTGTAACTGACGAACCGTTTAGGCTTGGCTCATCTGGCTCATTGATTGCTTTCGTGGAAGACCCTGACGGAACGCTGATTGAACTAATCCAGAAAACGTGAACCCTGCCTCTTGCGACATAATTGGATTAGATTTAAATATAGTTCGTTTTCTTTATTGGCAACGTGGCGTATGATGCATGAACAGCGCATATGCGGTTGAGTTAAAAGGCGTTGTGAAACGATACAACGAGATTTTAGCCGTGAATCAGGTTGACTTAAACATAAACACAGGTGAAATTTTCGGTTTACTTGGACCCAACGGTTCCGGCAAATCCACCACTATGAAGATGCTTTTGGGATTGGTTAAGCCTGACGCGGGGGTAGTCACCGTGTTAGGGACTGATGTGCAAAGAGACCCTGTGGCTGTGAAGCAGATGATAGGCTATGTTCCTGAGGCTCCGCGTCTCTACGAGTTCTTAACTGGAATCGAATACTTGGACTTCGTGGGCGACGTGTATGGCATGCAAGCCGCGGAGAAGAAGAGCCGCATCAACGAGTATCTGAAGGCTCTGCAGCTTGAGGGCCGCGAAGGCGACATGATAACTAGTTACTCAGAGGGCATGAAGCAGAAAATCGCGTTGATTGCAGCGTTTTTGCATAGGCCTAAACTTTTGATTATGGATGAACCGTTAAACGCTTTGGACCCGCGGTCTGCGCGCATAGTTAAGGATTTTCTGCAGGAATTGAAAGCGCAGGGCGTGACCACTATAATATCCACGCATGTGTTGGAGATTGCTCAGGCTATGTGTGACCGCGTAGGCATCATGTATAGGGGCGAACTGTTAGCGTTAGGCAACATGAGCGAGTTGCGGCAGATGGCGAAACTGCCTGATTCTGGTTTAGAGGACATTTTCCTGAAGTTGACAGGTACAGGCGACATAAGAGCGGTTGTTGAGGAACTGCTGAAATGAATTGGAAAAACGTGCTGCGCCTGATGCGGGTTGACAGGAAATCTGGCAGGCTCCTCAGAGGAAAACTTACCAAGTACCGTGAGAACAAGTTCTTCGCTTACTGGGCTTACTGGGTTGCCTTAGCTATCGGCTTGGCAGTTGGTGTGCTGGTCAGTTGGGTGTACACTTCCATTTCAGCGGGCGACTCAACTCTCCAAGCGCAATTTCAGGTAGGAGCGCTGAGTCTTTTTCTCTCATTGCCTACTCTTGTTTTGATTTTAAGCTTAGTTTTCACGATGATGCAGCAGATTCAACGCAGTGGCGTGAAGTCCTCGTCTCAAGTGCCTTACTGGCTGCCTATCACTTGGCAAGAACACGCTTTAGCGTCTATCTTGGCTAGTCTGTTGGGCTTTCCGTTGGCTTCGATAGTGTTCATTGGCTCAGCTATCATCGTGTTCTCCATATTTATCGGTCAGGTTTTTGCAGCAGTGCTGACCGTGCTTGCTGCGTTTGCAGCGGCTTTCATGGCTAGCGCTATAACGGAAGTTTTCAGAATCTTGCAGGTGAGGTTTATAGGTGCAGTTTACAAGTCCACGGGTCGAGCAGCAGTGTGGGTACGGTTCGCTGGTTCTTTGTTGTTTTTCATCGTTTTCTACGCTGGCTACTTCTACGTAACATATGGCGCTGGCGCTTTAACATTCATTCAAACTATTGCCTCAGCTCAGAGCACGGTTTGGTTTATTCCCTTCGTGTGGTTAGGCATGACCCTCTTCTATTTCACTTCTGGAGTACTGCTGGAAGGACTTGCCTTTCTAGCTCTTTCGCTCTGTTTTATCGCTGGCTTGTTTTTCCTCGCTGTTGAATTGAACAGGCGGTTCGGACTTTATGAGCCGCCAGCGATAACGGTTTCGCGTGGAGTTTACGTTCCTAAAACTGGTTTCTTGGGCAGAATTGGTTTTTCCGCTGTTGAAGCAGCCTTACTTAGAAAGGATTTCAGAGCATATACGCGTCGACGAGAGTTAATGACTATTTTTATAGTGCCCATCGCGATGGTTATGGTGCCCATTATGCAATCTTTAAACATGGCAAACGAGCCTCCTCTAGGTTACATTCTGTCTATGGAAGCCACAATTTTCTTGCTTCCAGCTTTCGTTTTGGTTCTGAGCTTAGGCAGCTTCATAATAGGCGAAGAAGGTCAAGCTGTTTGGCGAATTTATGCTTCTCCAATTTCGCCTAAGAACTTGGTGAAGAGCAAGTATTTCTTCATACTATTCTTCGCCCTCGTAGTTTTGCCAATCACGATCTTAGTCGGCATCGTGATGTATCATCCGTCATTGCCCGCTACAATCACCGCAGTACTAGTGCCAATTTTTCTAGTGTTCGCGCTAGGCGCGATTTCACTGTCAAACGGCATAAAAGGCGCCGACTTCACCGAAGTGCCTAGACCGAGAATGATACGCGTAAAATGGTCTATGATCAACCTAATCTTCTGTTCCCTAGCAGCTTTAGCTGTGCTGGCTCCCTTTGTGCCCTACGTGCTTTCAATTTTTGTTCCAGGCTTGTTCGCTGCGTTCATAGATCCGTACTTGGCTATTGCTGTGAGCGGAGTTGTCGCCGCTGTTATAACTGCAGTCTTCTATCGGGTCGCAGTTAAAAACGCTGAGGAACTCTTGTCAAAGGCAGAAGTATAAAGCACCCCCGCATAATGCCGAGTTACCTTTGCGAAGCAGTCTTTTCCACAGTGTACTGTACGTAGCACGTACTGTTTTTCTAGAATTTTTGTGCCTTTAGCTGGAAATCAGCGGTTTCGCGATGCCTGCATGCTTCTTTTTGTAGACAATTGCCGCTATCATCGTTATTGCCATTAACAGTGGCAGAATCAGCACTGATGGAAACTCTGGAACTACCCAACCGTTTGTTTCCTTGAGTTTCCATGTAACCGTTTTCGTTTCTTGGCTAGAAGTAACTGTCTCATGTGATTCAACCAGAATTCCTGTTTGCTTGTCAAAATACCAGTCATCGCGTTCTGTAGTTCCTGTTGTAGCGTTTATGTACTCGAGTATGATGCGATTCGTGTCTCTGTTGCCGCTTTGGTAGGTTTTGGTTACAGTCTCGTTGATAGTAATTCCGTCCGCGCCCAGAGGATGTATTACCTCATGTGCATTAAGGCTGCCAGCTATAAGCGTCGCAAACGCACCATAACTCACGCCTGTATCTACATCTATGAAACCGTATCCACCGTCGTAGCTTTCATCCCTGTAATACACTGCAACAAACGTTGTAACATTTGCATCAGTAACGTTATGTATGCGTACATCTACAGTTTTTGTCCTGTTAATCTCCACCAAATCTGCTGGGATTGACGCATATTCGTCAGTGGAACTCCAATAGGCAGTTACATCGTAATAAAAAACGGCGCCTGGAGCAACTCCTGGCGTTAAAACCAGAGCCCTTGTGCTCGTAATCATTGTGAAGGATAGAAACATCAGAAGAAGCGCCGCGATGGTTATTCTCTTGATCATGCGTGACATGCGCTTTATTCACTTCCATCTAGCTTTTATGGTTTTTGCAGAATTCCACCAGCATGTCACTGCCAAATCCTTTACTGTACTTTTCAGCGCTCAAGCCCTTTTGCCTGCTTTTTTCGGATTCTTGAAGCCGTCAAAAGCATGGTGCATCGCTAAAACTGGATGATGCAAAAGCATTCGTGGTCCAGCGTATCGCATAACCTTTTTCACCTTCTCTCTCTTTTGCGGCTGATAACAGTGTATTGGGCACTTGCCGCATGTAGTTTTCTTTTCTTGAAAAGGACACTTATCTAAACGCATCTTTGCATATTCTAAGAGCTCGTTGCATTCTGGGCAAAGCTTGCCTTGGCTTTTATGATGCTTTTTGCAGTATATGCGCACCATTGCTTCAATTGTCTTTTTCTCGCGTCTAATTCTCGGATGTTCACTGTTCACTTAGAAGTCCGTCCATGCTTGATGAAGAAACTGGTTACGCACTCTATTAAGCCTTCAAGGCTCCAGTTTGATTTTGTACACTTAACAAAATGCTGTTCACTTGTAATGACAGGATTTCCGTAAACCTTTTAACCCATCCTCATGTAATAAAAGGGCTGAATCAAGATGGGCAGCCGAATTCTAGCAAATCTTGGTTTCCTACTCCAAATTACAGGAATACTTACTATTTTGCCGATAGGCATAGGACTTTACTTCAACGAAATTGATTACGTGATTTCTCTTTTCATAGTATGCATCGCCTATCTTGGGCTCGGTTTCCTGTGCAATGCTATGTGCGAGCGAAAAGACTTGGACTTCAAATCTTCGAACACTCTGTTTTTGGCTGCTTTCATCATACTACCCCTAATAGGTACTTTACCATACATCTACAATGACCCATTCACCAGTGCAAACTTGTTTGACAGGTTCACCAACGGCTATTTTGAAAGCATTTCAGGTTTCACAACGACAGGTTTCAGCTTTTTATCAACTGATCTTCTGCCCAAATCCTTGCTCATCTACAGGAGCCTAACCGAGCTGATGGGCGGCGTCGGATTAGTTTTCCTGCTGCTCGCCTTCTTCCAATCAAGAAAAGCTATGAGTGGCTTCAGCAACGCTTTAGGAGTAGACACCTTAAGCAAAAACCTGAAGCAAGTATTTTTTTCCGTCCTCGCAATCTACGGCGTATACATCATTGCCTTTACCATTATCTTTCAGAGTATGGGTTTTACAGATATAATCAAAACTGGCACGTTCGTTATCGACACTTTAACTGGCGGTTTTGCGCCTTCTGCCCAACAGTTCCAGCAATACCTGAGTTTTGGTTCAGCAGCGAAGATCTGCATGATAATCCTTATGTTTTTGGGATCGGTGAATTTTGCCTTCAATTATAACCTGTTCGCTCGGAAACTCAAGAAAGTGCTGTCTGCAGAGATTGCGTTATACTTGCTGATAATCGCTGTTGGAACAGTAGCAGTAGCCTTAACGGCACAGATTGGCGCTTTTGACTCGCTGTTCCACGTTGTAAGCATGTCTTCCTCAACAGGGTACGACTATATCGGGTTGACATCGGCATCTTTTAACAATACAGCTTTCTTCATTTTCATTATGCTAATGCTTATTGGCGGATGTGCCTTCTCGATGGCAGGCGGTATACGCGTATCTAGGCTTATCACTTTTGCAAGATCGATAAAGCACAGCATTGAGGACGTACTTATCAAGGAAAAAGTCATGTCGGAACCAGAAGCGCCAGAGGAAGCAAATAACCACGAGTATCTTCCAGCCCTCGTTTCCATACTGCTGTTTGTATTTACTCTCGTCATCTTCGCATTGCTTTTCACAACGATGGGCGTATCATTCACTGACGCTCTTTTCGAAGTAGGCTCTGCACTTTCAACAAACGGCATTTCAATGGGTGCAACAACCATTTCCATGCCCATAGGCTACAAGTGGCTGATGATTGTTGCGATGACTATTGGGCGAGTTGAACTCATGTCTATTCTAGTCGCGTTGTTTCCATATAGACCAAAGGCGAAAGCACCAGAAAGTATCGCACAACAGGTAACTAGTAGCGACGCCGATAGCACTTGAACTAACCATAAGTGACGCTACCACAGTTTCTATTTTTGCGTGCTTGGAAAGACTTCAAGCCTATATTTAGCATAATCTAAAGACTCAAGTATGCAATAGGATAACTCGATAGAGTGATTATAGTTGAAGCTGCTTAACGATGAACTCAAAGCGAAAATCCAACGTGATATTATAGCGAACATTCTGCAGAAAAAATACGATTCAGCAATAACACATGTCCTCGCTATTCTGAAGGAACTCTACGATAGCATTCCAGACAACAAACGAATATCTTTCGGCAGAGTCTACACCATTCAAGAATTAAGCAAACACCTGTTCTCAAGTCTCACAGAAGCTAACGCGGCAGTATATGAGATTGGCTCAGCACTGTTCGAGCAAAGTGGTGATTTCAGAAGCAAAGGAGTCGCGTTGGGCATACTCTCATTTTACGGAATTGACAATTACGTGCGAGTTTTGCCTTTCTTTGAATCCTCAGCGTCGTCACATAGTTGGGATATGCGAGAATTCGCTCAGATGTTCTTCCGCAAAATCATACAAAAAAACCCTGATGAAGCTAAGGTGTACCTGCTGAAACTTGCAATGTCCAAGGATCCGAACACGCGAAGGTTTGTCTCTGAAACTCTTCGCCCAGTAAAAGAAAACCAGTGGTTCTACAAGCATCCAGATTATCCCTTGTCCATTTTGAGGTGCTTGTTCAGGGAAAGCTCAGCGTATCCACGTACATCTGTGGGGAACAACTTGAGCGATTTGGCAAGGCATTTTCCTGAATTAGTTTTTGGATTAGTGAAGGAGCTTGTTGAAAGTGGCGACCGCAACTCTTACTGGATAGCCTATAGAGCCTGCAGAAATCTCGTCAAAAAAGAACCAGCCAGAGTTATGAATCTTTTACGTGTCGACGAGTACAAGTATAAACAGAAGGTGTATAGGCGAAGTGACCATCCAAGAAATTAAAGCAAAATCAATACTGCTTAAACACGGCAAAATTGATTCATGGTTCGTTTCACGTTACGGCATGAACCTTTACAGAGGCTGCACCCACAGCTGCGTATACTGCGACGGGCGCTCGGAACGCTACCGAGTTGAAGGCGTTTTTGGCGAGGATGTGGCAGTGAAGACAAACGCGGTGGAAGTTCTTCGCAGAGAACTAAAACCGATTGGCCGGCATGCAAAACTTAAGCCGGGCTTTATTATGCTGGGCGGCGGAGTCGGCGACAGTTATCAGCCAGCGGAAGAGAAATACCAGTTAACACGCAAAACCCTGCAGCTCCTATGCGAGTACAGGTGGCCCGTGCACATACTGACAAAATCCACTCTTGTCGAACGCGACATCGACATCATTAAGCGCATTAACCAGCAGAACAGGGCTATCGTAAGCTTCAGTTTCTCCTCGGCAAGTGACGAAGTCAGCGCCATCTTTGAACCGCACGTGCCCCCTCCAAGCGAACGCCTGAAAACGCTTGCAGCCTTTGAAAAGGAAGGTGTTGCATGCGGCATGTTTCTTCTTCCCGTAATCCCGTTCATAACCGATACGCCTGAAATGATTGGGGAAACCTTGAAAAAAGCGCGTGATGTTGGTGTTGACTTCGTGGTTTTCGGCGGCATGACGCTTAAAGCTGGACGGCAAAAAGACTATTTCTACAAAATACTCAGCGAGAAGCATCCTGAACTTACAGCAAAGTATGAGCAAATATATCAAGCGAATGAGTGGGGTCAAGCAACAGAAGAGTATTACAACTCGATAAGCTCGGTTTTTAACCAAACCGCCAAAACGTATAAGCTGCGTAGGCGTATGCCGCCTGCGCTTTACAGGGACCTTTTATGGGAAAACGATTTAGTGGTTGTGATGCTGGAGCAAATGGACTATTTTCTGCGGTTGGAGGGCAAGCGCTCCTCTTTTGGCTATGCTGCTTACGCGATTTCAAAGTTGAATACGCCGCTGTCGGCTATGAAGAGTAGGCTGAGAGAGATTAGCGGGGTTGGGGAGAAGACGGCGCAGGTAATTCTGGAAATACTGGAAACCAAAGGTTCAGCTTATTATGACAGCTTAAGCTAGCGCTTCCATGTTCAGCAGTGCTAAGTGTAAAAGCATATTTAGGTTAAAAAACAAAGAGACAAGGCAACTGTTTGGGTGTGTGGTGGCTTTCGGGGTGAAGTTGGTTTGGTGAAGGTTCTGTTCGTTGAACCGCCAAAAGATTACTGGTTTGTTATGGGCGAATATCTTCCGCCTCCATATGGGCTTCTTCAACTTGCTGCGTATCTTGAAAGCAAAGTAGCGGACGTGGAAATCGAGATTTTGGACTGCCAAGCCATGTCTCTGGACTGGAACGGCTTAGCAAAGCGCATTGAAGCCTTCAATCCTGATGTAGTTGCGACAAGCGGTTTTGCAACGTGCAACGCCTACGTGACCGCTCGCGCGCTGGAGACTGCCAAGAAACTGAAACCCGACGCTGTAACCGTTACTGGGGGTCAGCATTTCACGGCGCTGGCGCAGGAGAGCCTTGAGGCGTACCCTGAAATAGACGTGATTGTTCGCGGAGAAGGCGAAGAAACACTGGTCGATTTGGTTAAAGCAGTGGGTGACAAAAAGGATTTTTCAGGGATAGCCGGCGTTTCTTTCAGGCACCGCCAAAAGATTTTGCATAATCCTCCGCGTCCACTTATTGAAGACTTGAATCAGCTGCCTTTTCCAGCGTATCATTTCGTTGGGGAATACGCGCATAGGTATCATTTCACGATGATGGCAGGTTCCGAGGCAAAGTATGGCGTGGTTGAAGCGTCGCGAGGCTGTCCGCATCGTTGCACGTTTTGTTCGCAGTGGAAGCATTGGCAGGGCAGTTGGAGGCATAAGTCGGTGAAGCGGGTGGCTGACGAAATGGAGTTCCTCTACAACAATTATGGCAGTAGGTTTTTGTGGTTGACTGATGACAACTTCGGCTTGGGTCCGCGCATGGACGAGTTTTGCGATGAATTAATCAAGCGTCCCTTCTCGCAGGACATAAGCTGTTTTATGCAGGCGCGATGTGATGATGTGGCGAAGAATCCGCAGCTTGTAGCCAAAATGAGTAAAGCAGGGATCAATTGGTTGCTGCTTGGCGTGGAGAGCCACAGCAAAGGCACTTTGGATAGTTTTCGTAAAGATTCAAAGCCTGAGTACGCTGAAGCGGCTGTGAAATTGTTAAAGCAGAACAGCATATTTTCTCAAGCAACTTGCATAATCGGTGAACGCGGCGACTCAGCTGAATCCCTAGCAGGCTTAAGACAGTTTGTTAATCACATTGACCCGGACATTGCTATTTTTATGGTTTTGACGCCGTTTCCAGGCACTGACCTCTACGCGGAAGCGAAGCGGAATGGGTGGATTGAGGATTGGAACTGGGCTAACTACGACATGGTGCACGCTACGATGCCGACTGAGACTTTGACGAGGGCGCAGGTGCAGCATGAACTTTACAAGTGTTACCGCAGCTTCTTCGGCTCTTGGAACAGACAAATGCATGGTATTTTCTCCAAAAACAACGTGAAAAAACGCGTTTACCGTTATATGACGCGCCAAGGCCTCTTAAGGCAGCTGAAAAGCATAGTCTGAGCTTGATGGAAACATGTTGACGCTTAACAGCAAACTCGCCAGCTTGACCCTGCTATTTTTGGTTGCTGTGTCATTCTTCGGGCTGACGTTGGCTGTTGTTTTCGCTGTTAATCCGCCTGAAGCTCAAGACGATTTCGCGCTGCGAAAGCCTGCGGTTGGCTCAGCATTAGCTGTTGTGTGCGTGTTAGGCATTTTTGCGGTTGTGTATCCCGCTTCATGCGCAGGAATTATTGGTCTCAAAGAGCGAGGTAAAACCGTGCATAGCTTCAGTAGGTCACGCACTACAGTTTTGCGTGGACACCATGTTACCTGCGAGCCTTATTCCACACACGTCATGCGAATTGGCGATAAACGCTTTTGCGCTAGCTGTTCGGGGCTTCTTGTCGGCGCAGTCATTGTTCTCGTATGCGTCGGCTTGTTTTTCTTTTTGAACTTGAAAATTGGAGAAAAACCGTTTGTGCCCGTTTTAGTCAGCGTGATTGGTGTTGCGGCTGGGCTGCTTTATCCAGTTGTGCCAGTGAAGTTTCAGAATGGGTTCACGCGTTTTTTTGCTGGCGTTCTCTTGGCTGTAGGCTCCTTTCTGATTGTTGCAGGCGTGGAAGAAGCGGCAAAAAGCCTTTCCGTCGACCTTTTCTTTGTTGCTTTGAGTGTGTTGTGGTTGGCGACGAAGATGTCTCTGTCCCAGTGGGAACATAGAAGAATTTGCGCCCGATGTTCCTTAACTTCGTGCGACGCTGAACCGATTGCTTGATTATTGTGTTATTGTAGGTGGTGATTTGCTGCGTCTCATTCCGTAGATTGCGCCGGCAATCAGTAGGACGCCAAAGATGATGATAACTATATACCAAAGGTCAAACGTCTGAGTCATCCAACCCATTTGATGAGCCAGTGTGGAAATTCCCCAAAGCAAAATGATTACACCGATTACTAGTCCTGCAATTGCGCCTCCGTGAGGAAGCCCAAAACATTCATGTTCCATTCTTCTGCGTTCATATTTGCGTGACGCGTAGGTTCCTGTTTGCAGGTTTGCCCCGCATTTGACACAATACTCTGCTGTGTCCTCGTTCTGAGTGCCGCATTTTGGACAATAAACCATGTGAACGTCTCCCCTCTAGGAAGGGGGTTTGTATCATTTTGTTAATAAGGTTTTTGGCAAATCTGACATTCTGCACGGGTCGAATATGT
>Ga0214474_1001431_pt1 | contig 11033 bp, 9 predicted proteins | sample RVTome_2_FD_187335 | JGI IMG/M metagenome (GOLD analysis project Ga0214474, IMG submission 187335) | Soil microbial communities from uranium-contaminated site in the Upper Colorado River Basin, Wyoming, United States - RVT95D214 HiSeq ...
ATGAAGAACGCGGTTGAACGCTACGGTGCAGACGCAACACGCTGTGCGCTACTGTTAGGCGCGGAAGGCATGGATGATCCTGACTGGAGAAGCGAAAGCGCCGCAGACATACAAACCAAACTTGAATCCCTATACAACTTCGCCGAAACCATAATCAAAACGGCGCAGAAAGATGAGGAAACGCACCTGGAAAAGTGGTTGCTGAGTAAACTTCAACAGCGCATAGCCGCTGTTACGGCAGGCCTTGACGAGTTGAAAACAAGAACCGCGCTAGAAATTGCCCTGTTCGAAACATGGAACGATTTCCGCTGGTACACTCGCAGGAAAGGAAAAACAAACGCCAAAGCACTTCTAGCGGCGTTAGAAGTGTGGCTTAAAATGCTTGCGCCCTTCGCGCCCTACGTGTGCGAGGAACTGTGGAGCCGCATGGGCAAAACAGGCTTTATCTCCACGGCTGAATGGCCACGCGTTGACGAAAACCAAGTGAATGCACTTGCTGAGGAACGGGAGAACCTGATAACTGACTTGATTGAAGACACGTTGAACGTGTTGAAGGCGACGAAAATCACGCCTACGCGAATATGCTACTACACGGCTGCCGCATGGAAACGAAAAGTGCACCGAAACATTCTCGCTAAAGCAGTGCAGGGCGAGGTTAAAATCAACGAGGTCATGAAGGAGCTTGCTAAAGACAACGCCTTAAAAGCGAACATGAAGGCTGTAGCTGTGTTTGTTCCGAAAGCGCTAAAAACGTTGAGTAAGTTGCCCAGCGACAGAAAGGCGCGCATCGCGCAGGTTGAAATTGCCAGTGAGAAGGAAATAATTGAGGATGCAGCGGTTTTCCTGAAAGAACGCTTCAACGCGCAAGTTACAGTCTACAGTGAAGAAGACGAGGCGCGTTATGACCCTAAGCAGCGGGCAACAATGGCGGTGCCCTATCAACCGGCAATCTACATAGAATAAGACGACAAGTGTCGCTGTGACGATTGCAGTGGCTGTATTTGTTTATTCAGCCTGTTTCTTTGAAATTGCAGTGTTTTTGCCCGCGCGTTTTCTGAGTACAAGTACCACTGCAACAATAACAACTATGGCTACTGCTATTACTGCTGCGTAGATGTACCCGTCTGGTATGGCTGTTCCGTTTCCAGATCCAGTTGGAGTTGGTGAAGGCGAACTTGACGAGGGAGTCGGCGTTGCAGAAGCTGATGGACTGGACGACGGAGTAGGAGTGGGCGTTGTCGAAGGTGCAGTGAGTCTGGTCTGGATTGTAAGTGAGTAAGTTGCGATATCTGCCACGTTCGTATAGTAGGTAAATTCATCAATTGCGAATGCAGCTGTGCCTCCAGGAGCTATAGAGGCTGGAGTCAAAATGACACTGTATCCAGCGCCAACCACGCCTCCTGTGGAATTGTAGAAAGTTGCCACAACCCATGTTTGGTTAGATGCTTGAGAGCCTGTGTTCTTAATGACACCTGTGATATAATAACCAAACGCGTCACTGGATTCTGAGTTGCTAATCACTGTTAGATCCTGATATTGGCGCGTGTCAGTTGGATTGGCATAACTAACTGTGAGGGTGAAGTTTGTAACATCTGGCGATGTCCAGTTGGTGCCACTTACGATGTTGGATGGAGAAAAGCCTATGACAAACGGCGTTTTCTGTTGGGGAAGAATTTGAGTTACGTATGCTTTGGCGTAGTTAGACATGAAAAGCGTTCCATCAGGCGCGTAGAAGGTTCCTGTCACTATGATGTAATCAATTACATTTGGGCCGGTATTTTGGGCTTCGCCAACCAAGATCAAGTAGTCACTGCTAACCATGTAATAGCTGTAACCGAGGATACTAGCGTTTTCTATTTGACTTGATGCGTTAGGAATCAAGGCGAGACACAAGGCTATTGTGCTAATGCTAACAAGGACAGCGAACGCGCTCTTTTTCATGGTAGTTTTCCCCGAGCCTAAACTTTAGATGTGCATAAGAGACCAAGAATTATAAAACTCTTTCTCAGAATTGCACCCAATTCGTTGCGGTGCATCGCTCATCAGTGTGTTTTTCTTTTGTAGGCTACGCGTACTATTATCATTGCGATTAGGGCTATTGGCAGGATGATGAGCAAGTAGGAGAATTCTACGGCGGTTGGGGCGTTGGCGGTTGTGAAAGTAACGAGTATGTCGCCTAAAAGGGGTTTACCGTATTCGGATACTATTTGGAAGGTTACTGTTTCTGCCGTGCCATCTGTTGTGGTTGTGTAATTCATCGGGGTGACTGTTTCATCTGTGGCTATGGTGTTCACGTGGAGGCTTGTGTAGTTTGTTTCCATGCGTATGGTGAAGTAAGCTGTGGATTTGGTGGATTGCTCGGATAGGTAGGGGCTTATGTTGAGGTCGTATAGGAACGTGTGGCTGCCGTTTATCAGCATGACCGGGTGCTCATAGTGGATTTTCAGTGTGAAGTATTCTGGGGCGGGGTTGATTGTGCAGTTTATCATGGGCCAGTTGCCTATGGCTGTGAAATGGACGGCTTCGGGGTAGATTTCAGTGAAGTTGTCCCATTCGAGTTCGGTTTCATCCATTTTCAGGGAGATGTTTGTTGTGCCGGGCGGTGTGGGGTAGACCAGTGGTAATGCTCCTTGCCAGTATAGTACGTGCAGGGGGTAGGTGCCGTCGATTTTTGCCCATAGGCTTCCGTTGACGGTGGTTATTGTGTAGTTGACGTATTCTACAGGCATCGTGATAAGCGGTGATGGATAGTTTGCTTCTTCTGAGTTAACTAGTTGGGTTGCAGCTGCCGCTGAGAGCAAGAGTGCCGAGACAAAAATTAGCGCTAATGTTATTCTTTTCGTGGTTGCTCACCGTGATGATTGCGTTTCTTAAAGTAAACCAGCAACCCAGCAACCACAATAACGGCAACGATGACAAAAGCAGCTATTACTAATGCTGTTGGGAACGGGTCTGGTTTAGCTACGGTGAAGGTTATGGTTTCTGAGGAACCGACGTTTCCAGCAAGGTCAGTTGCATAAACTGTTACATTATGCTCTCCGTTGGGCAAGTCCGTTAAGGTTGTGTTGCACTCGATTGTCAGGTTTTCCCCGCCGTCAAGCACATAGGAGATTTGTGAGACTGGCTCGTTCAATGCAAAGTCTAGCAGGGCGTCAGATGCGTTGTAGGTTTTATTTTCTAAAGAAAGGACAGAAATTTTTGGAGGAGTTGTGTCGATTGTAAAATTGATGACAGAAACACCTGCCATTTCAAAACTATACCATTTCTCTGAATACAAGGTGCCTCCTTCGCCTGTAGCAACGATTGTGAGGTTGTGTTCGCCATCAGGTATTACATAGGTGGCATTATGTTCAGTGTGTTCAGTGAAGGTGTGCCTATTGCTCCGAACAGCCCCCGGGTAGACAATTACGTCTTTTGGCAGCCAATCTGCTGTATAATAGACCTTCAGTAAATAGCTAACACCTGTTCTCTCCGGTGTATTCACATTAAAGATGACAGCAATGTTATTTGTCGTATACACCGTATTATTTTGCGGAGAGGCTATTGGGATAATAAGTTGAGAGGAGAATGTTCCTCCATAAGCAGGATAAGCATGAGGATTAGCTTCTGCCAAACCAACGAAACCACTAATAACCATCACCGAAAGCAAACACGCTAAGACAAAGGCTACAAAAAGAAACGGTTTCTTCACCTCTACCCTACTGTGCAAAGGCATTTCTCTTCCCTAAACCCAATGATATCAGGCGGTTTCTCGATAAAAAGGGTTTTTATCAAAGTTTCTTGACTAAACAAGCCAGCAACAAGCTTTTTTAGTCAAATTTTCTTGACAAACACACCGTTCCATGGGTCAAGATTCCTTGACTAACAGCATATTTGGAGCCTAATAGTCAATCATTGCAGAATAATAGGAGGAGGGGTAGGTTGCTATTGGCGAAAAACAAGCCCAAGAGCATGTTAAAAACACGAACATATTTGCAGCCTAATAGAAACTCATTGCAGAAACCTATAGGGGTCTATCTGCAGCGCCTCTTTCAGAACTATATAAAGTGCCTTTAAATAAGGGGCTATAGTTTTTTCCGAGCGCTAGAGAACACGAGGCAATCATGTTCCGACTTTATACATGCAATTTTTATATTAGAATTGGCAGATAACACAATAGTTGTCTTTGTAGTTGTTGGACTGTGTCTTTAATGAGAAAGACGATATTCAAGAAGCTTGAAGCGCAAGGGCTAATCGCAAATTACAACCGTTTGCGAAAGAACTTGCCGTCGAAGCTTCCTCAGAGAGTTTTCATTAGAGACGAAACCTTCCGAGAAGGAATCCAAACACCCACAGTTTTCTTAACTTACGTAGAACAAGTCAAACTTGCCAAGTTAATGGATGAAGCAGGAGTATCCATAATCAATGTTGGTTTTCCCTCTCTATCAGAAGATGACAAACGCGCTGTCAAACGAATCGTAAACGAAACATTTGGAAAAGTAATCCTTACAGCGTCAGCACAACCCACGAAAAACAGCGTAGACGCGTGCTTAGAATGCGGCGTAAAAGAAATAACAATAGAAGCCCCATTCAACGGACTTAACCTCCAATGCAGACTTAACATGACTAAAGAACAAGCATTGCGAGAAACCGTTGAAAGCATCGAATACGCGCGAAAACACGGCGCAACCGTGGATTTCATGCTCATGGACGCATCACGAACGCCGCTTGAGGATATTCTAAAGATTTTTGAGGCTGCTGCAGCAGCAGGCGCACGCAAATTGGGCATAGCCGACTCGGTCGGTTTCCTAAGACCCCTATCAATGCACTATCTAGTGGCACATATAAGAGACGGCTTATCCGATGCTGCGAAGAAGAAAACAGCGCTTTCCGTTCACTGCCACAACGACTTTGGTTTGGCAACAGCCAACACTTTAGCAGCAGCAGAAGAAGGCGTAACTTACTTGCATACTTGCATCGCGGGTTTCGGGGAACGCGCAGGTATAGCGCCTTTCGAAGAAGTCGTCACCAGCTTGGAACTTCTGTACAATATTGACACTGGAGTTGACTTGGAGAAGGTATATAGGCTTGCGCAGTCAGCTGAAAAAGCCTTTGCGTTGCCAATTCAGTTTCACAAACCGATAATAGGCGACAACCTTTTCTCGCGTGAAGTGGACGATGAAGTGGAGAAACTGCGCGCGCAACCGCTGCTCTTCGAGCCTTTTCCCCCTGAGATTGTTGGACGTGAAACAAAATTTTTTGTAGGCAGAAACACGGGGCAGACGCTGATTCAGCGGCTTTTGGAGCAGGCTGGAGTAAGGGCTTCGCCGCGGCAAATGGACGACCTGTTCAGGCATATCAAAAGCCCACAGGAGAGCCTGGATAAAGGCGAGACTCAGATGACGTTTTACCAAGTGAAGAAGCTTCTGAAAGATTTGCAGAAAGCCTTGACGATGGACGAGTTTTGGCGTTTAGTTGAAACGATAACTAGGCAAAAGCCGAAGCCGCCAGAATCCGTCACGCAACCGCCAGACTCGGAATCTAGCTGACCTTAGCTTCTCAGCCGTTCAGAGTTACGTTTCAAAATTTAGTTGCCGCCTTATCACCACAGTTTCTTCAAGGCGTATACTTCTCGGATAATTGTATAATGGTCCGCTTGGCTTTTCATTATAGAAAGGCCTATTGCAGTCTGGGCATCCCGAAGTAAGGAAGGGCTGTCCACTTTCCACCACACGTTTTAACGCTTCTTTTTTGACGCTGAAATCCACTATTCTGCCATCAACATCAAAACGCATGTTCTCGTAACGCGCTGTGCCATCCACAATTAGGTATCTTGCAAGCTGAACTCGCCTATAAGATTCAATTTGAGGCTGCCGTTTATTCTCCAGTGCTGTGCCGCGAATAGGCGTGAAAGCAAAAAGAGCAGGTAAAACGTGCATGTCTACACATTGCTGAATAATGCCGACTGCTTCTTTTTCCGTTTCGCCTAAACCAACAATTAAGTGCGTGCTGACGTTTCCTTTTCCAAAAACCTCAACGGCTTCCCGCAGCTGCCTGAACTGGCTTTCCCACTGGTATGGACCACCAGCAACTGAACCCTTAACTTCATCAAACAGCTTCTCCGTTGCCGCGTCTAAAGCTATGCCAATGCGGTCTACACCTGCTTCAGCTAAACGCTGTATGTTTTCTCTGTTCAACGGCTGGCACGAAACAGAAACTGGAACCTTCGCCTGCTGCTTTACAGCTTTTGCGAGAGCGGCAAGATGCGCAAAAACATCAGTGTAGTTCAAGGCTTGGATGCACACGCGTCTTATTCGTTTGTCATTAACCGTGCTTTCAAGCCTTTTAAGAACGCTTTTGGTTGGAAAAACAGGCCAAGAAACCCGTGAAAGCAATTCGGCTTTGCTGAGGCTGCTTCTGGCTTGAGGGCAAAAACCGCAGTTCGCGGTGCACTTACCCGTTTTGTAAGTCATCAAGTAAGCAGTCGTGGGTTCAGAGTCAAGTTTGCCCTCTAAAAGCCCGAGAACTATGGCGGAACCTACTGAAACTCGAACCTGCCGAGGCAAATTAGATTCTCCGCAACGCGCTGTTCTCGCTAAACATCCCACCCGAGAAGGCTGCTGGCTGAAAAGAATAAAGAAACATAGTATATTAGCCTAGAGCCGTGCCTACGCTTATGCTTGTTCAGTGTTGCTAATACTAAGAAAAAAGGGAAGTGAAGTTTGCTTGTTTTGCCGAGTTTACGCTCTTTTTCTGAGCAGCAGTATACCCACTATGGCGATGGCGATGATTATGGCGATTGTAGCAACCACCAAGTATGTCACCAGTGGCTGGATAACGTCGTTCACGTTTAGCGGCGTTGGTGTTGCAGCAGGTGCAGGTTGTTCTGTCACGGTCATGAATGATTCCGCGAATGATGGATAGTACGAGTTGGAGCCTCCGAACGAGGCTATGATCTTGTAGTTGCCTGCAATTGTCGTATTTATTGTGCAGCCGAAACTACCCTTATAGTCAGTTGTAGCATCGCCGAGGTGGACAAAGTTGTTGTTGGGGTCAACAGCATCTATCGACACATTAACGCCAGTAACGTTCGTTGGAAGCGGAAACTGCGCGTAAACGTATTTCATCCATTCGCCCACGCTTGCGTCAGATATAGCGGGAACTCCGTATGGGAAGCGCAGCTTCATGGTATCATCTTGTGTGCCTGGAGATATATCAGTAACGGTACCCCTGATCACAAACGGTGTGCTTGTTTGGACTGCCACGTTTGGCGCTTCAACTGTCATTGCGCTTGGTCCCTTGCCTATAGCGTATACGAGCTGGTCATAAGTGTTGTACATCGCTATTACGCTGTCGCCCAAGATTGGGCCTCCTCCCCAGTCGGTTTTACGGTACAAGCCATCTACTCGCCATACTTCGTCTCCGGTTTCTGCGTCGAGGCAGATCGCTGGTGCACCACGGTATAACGGGTTGATTGGCGAGTGCTCACTGTGGAAGAAGTAGAGTTTTTTGTCGTTGGCAAACATAAGTTCAAGAGGCCAATTATTGCCCCACAAGTTTTCGTGGTAGACGTCTTTGGCTTCGTATGTCCATATGCGTTTGCCGTTTGTGGTATTATAGCAGTACACTACGCCGCCCATGCCTACTGAGTAGACTTTGTCATAAGCGATGCGGACGCCTTCGCTGTATATGTCCAAATAGATCTGCGGCTCAGTCTTCCATAGGTACTTTCCTGTTTCGAGGCTGAAGGCGTAAAGTGTTCTTTCTTCTTTGAACCATATGAGTCCAATTCTCGCGTCTAAATCCGTAGTTATCCAAGAGCTTTCGTACATTGTGAAGCTTATGTTCGCTGCTACCCAAGAATCAGGCGTCTTCCAAGTGGTATTGAACAGCAAACGTCCTTCTAGCCCTGGCTCCAAGCTGAAGCCCCATACAGTGACTGCATTAGCGCTTGTCGACGAACCGACGACTCTGTCGCCAAGCTTAACTCCGCGGACGCTTCCAAGTAAGCCCGCTGGAATCGATATGTTCAACGCATATGCCCGACGAGCCGCGGCGCTATTAGCTGCTGCGTCTAGCGTCCCATACATGTTGCCGCCAAATCCGCCTGACGGAGTCCAACTGCCTTCCATTGAGCCAAGGGCACTTTGGTTCCATAGAGTCATTCTGGCTGTTGCTAGATTAACATTGTATCTGAAGATGTTGCCGTTGTCACCGTATATGTTGGTGCCTGCAGGCACGTTAATAATGGAATACCGCCGTTCTCCGCTGAAGACCTCAAACGCTGTCCAATTGGTTTTTGCGGTCGCACCAAAGCCACTGGAAACACTTACCCACAAGTATGCAAAAGTGCCGTGATAGTTGTATGAGTCCCAGAAGAACAGTTGACCAAACTCTATCGATCGGTTGTCTAGGAACGTTTTCTGCCACAGCTCTTTGCCAGTACGCAAATTTATGGCAGTGTATACTAGCGGGCGAATGTTGGTGTCGTGCGTGTAGATGAGGGTTCCAGCGATGATCATTCGACTCGACCATTTGCCTTGGTATGCATCTCCATGTTCCATGGAGACATCACCAACGTCTCCTCCAACGAGTCCTCCTTCAGTCAGCGGTTTCGTCCACAGTACGTGAGGACTGTCTGGAGCGTCATTGTATTCATTATCCATCCAGCCGCTTCCCGCAATCGTCGCCCACTCTCTAAATTGCGCATTTATCGGGCGAGTCCAGTATTCGGTTGGAAGCGGCACGCCTGGATAATACTGCGCTGGCTCCTGCGTTACGTTAACGGCCAGTATCTCGCTGTCGGCGGCTAGCATTATGGTACCCCTAGGTTTACCACCCACCGCAGCTGGCAAAGCCTGTTCAGGGAAATGCGTCTGGAGATAGTATGTGCCGACCATCGTAGGAGTGTATGTTTTAAACATTCCGCCCGTCGAAATGGTCCTGATTGGTCCCAGAGTATCTGTTTCATTGTTAGGTTTTTTGATTGTTACAGTTAAGTTATCCCAGTATTGATTTGCAGCGGCCAACTCCAGTGTTATGCCAGTATGAATCCACAATGTCTGGTTGACACCTACTGGGTTGGGAAAAGCTCCGATGAAGGGAAAGCTCGTAGAGGTTGTCGCTGCAGTAGCCGATGGCAAAAGTACTATTAAAGCACTCACAGATAACATTAGAATCAAAGTAACTGCTGAGATTTTTGTTTTATTCATTTGCATTCTTTTTCTCCTTTAGTTTTTCCGCAAATTTTTGCGTTACATCTACTGTGCCTTCGTTGACTTTATAAGGTTTGAGGCGAAAAGACCATACCCCAAATATTTTCTGAAAAACTGCGCCTTTTGGATTAGTGATTTTAAGCATTGCTGTTTTACGCTAAAGATTCAGAATTCGCAAATGCTTTATTAAAAAACAGACAACCAACCATTGAAGCGTGCAAACATGCATAGGTCAAAACTAGAATTATACGCGGAAGTGCTGCATGCGTTAGCTAAGAAACCCCTAACAATCGATAGCATAGCCTATGAATGCAACATGGACTGCGTAATCCTTGGGCAACGCTTAGACTTCTTAGTTAAAAACGGTCTCATACAACAAGGAGAATACCTGAAGAAAACGTGTTACGCTTTAACAAAAAGAGGCAGAGCCATTTCCAAGACTCTTGTAATCACGCGGCGCTTGGAGAAGCTGCAAACCACTAGCAAAATGCTTGACGATGCTTCACAAGCGCTTCCTGCCCTTTCAGAGTACGGCGAAGGCAAGCCTAGGTGGACGCGGCGAAACGAAAACTATTAAGCAAGCCGCGGAACCTAAGAGAAAGTTATGGTGCCAGTTTCCCCTGAGACAGTTTGGAGCACAACCGCACAAGAACTTTTACGCTTACTAGACACGGGCATTCTGGCTCCAAAACCGCGAAAAGCCAGCTTTTACGCACCAAGTTTCATGCATTACCGAACAAGCCGTTATTGTTCTAAGCCAAACCAGTTTCCAACGGTATCCGTGACAGGCGAAGGCTGTGCGCTTAACTGCAAGCACTGTGGAGGCATACTCCTTGAAACTATGCATCCTGCTGAAACGCCTGAGGCACTCTTCGAGCTTGGTTTAAAGCTGAAGCGGAACGGCGCTTTAGGCTGCCTCATAAGTGGCGGATGCTTGCCAGACGGTTCTGTGCCGCTTAAACGGTTTATTCCAGTTCTTGCGAGAATCAAACGTGAATTGGGTTTAGTTGTCAATGTGCACACGGGCATAGTTGATGTTGCCACGGCTGAAGCGCTTAAAAACGCTGGGGTGGACGCTGCGTTAATCGACGTAATAGGCTCTGACGAAACGATAAACGGCATCTACAACTTGAACGTGACAGTTGCAGATTACGCGCGTTCGCTGAGGGCGTTGCATGAAGCGGGCTTGAATGTTGTGCCTCACGTCATCGTCGGGCTTCAAAATGGAAAACTGCAGGGCGAGTTTCACGCTTTGGAAATGATTGCGCGTTACAAGCCTTCTGCCTTGGTTATTATTGCTTTTATGCCTATTCGCAGCACAGCGATGGCTTTGGTTGAGCCGCCGCTGCCTATTGATATAGCTCGGGTTGCTGCAGCTGCGCGTGTGATGTTTCCTGACGTGCCTGTTGCTCTTGGGTGCATGCGTCCGAAAGGCAAGCATCGCGCTGAGACTGATGTGTTGTGTTTGAAGGCTGGCGTTAACGCTGTGGCGTTTCCCAGCGAAGAAGCTATTGCGTACGCGGAGAAGCAGGGGTACGTGTTGTCTTTTTCCTCGTACTGTTGTTCTCAAGTTTTCATGGATAAAAACGTGGAATAGTTCTTCGAAGCCTGTCGAAGTAGCTATTGAAGAGGCGTTTTCACGGACTGTTTTATGTTGCGTTATGAAGTTTTTGAGCGTGACGCTTTCCTAAGCATCTTGCCGCTTAAGACTGCAGCCCACACTGCGCCTGCAAACGCTGATATTGCTTCAGGCACAGCCACATTGGGCGCATAGGGAATTGAGAAGTAAAGCACCCATGGCGTAGCTGCGGCAACAGCCACCAGCAGCGTGAATGCGGC
>Ga0214474_1001432_pt1 | contig 11031 bp, 4 predicted proteins | sample RVTome_2_FD_187335 | JGI IMG/M metagenome (GOLD analysis project Ga0214474, IMG submission 187335) | Soil microbial communities from uranium-contaminated site in the Upper Colorado River Basin, Wyoming, United States - RVT95D214 HiSeq ...
TGTTGTCTGATCGGCTATTGAATTGGCGACAACCGGCGGATCGTTCACATTAATTACGGTAACATGGAAGTTATCGGCTACGCTGGCTCCTGCCATATCGGTCGCCGTCACTTTCAGCGGTAGTATCCCAACGTTGTCATTGGCAGGCGTACCGCTAAAAGTCATCGTCCAAGGATCAAAGGCCAGCCAGGAGGGAAGAGCTGTTCCATCAGCCAATGTCGCGCTATAAGTCAGGGCATCTCCTAAATCCACATCAGCAAAGGTGTTGGCAGGAACCGTAAAGTTAAATGCCGCATCTTGCATGGTCGTCTGATCAGCTATCGGATTAGCAACCACCGGAGCATCATTGACATTGGTTACTGTGACATTGAACTCATCCGATACGCTTGATCCGGCTGTATCAGTCGCCATCACTTTCAGGGACAGTGGTCCCACATCGCTATTAGCCGGCGTACCACTGAAGGTCATCGTTGCCGGATCAAAGGTTAACCAGGATGGTAGAGTCGATCCGTCAGACTTTGTTGCGCTGTAGGTCAAGGAGTCACCTAAATCCACATCAGCAAAGGTATTGGCGGGAATAGCAAAGCTAAATACCGCATCTTCCGTGGTGGTCTGATCAGATATCGGATTGGCAACCACAGGAGCATCATTTACATTTTGCACCGTCACATTGAACTCATCCGATACGCTGGCTCCTGCTGTATCAGTCGCCGTTACTTTGAGCGGCAGTGGTCCTACATCGCCATTAGCCGGCGTACCGCTGAAGGTCATGGTCGCAGGATCGAAGGTGAGCCAGGAAGGAAGCGCCGTGCCGTCGGCCAATGTCGCGCTGTAAGTCAGGGTATCTCCTAAATCTTCATCGGCAAAGGTATTGGCTGGAACAACAAAGCTAAATGCCTCATCTTCCAGAGTGGTTTGATCAACTATCGGATCTGAGACAACCGGAGGATGATTGACATCTCTCACCGTCACGTTGAACTCATCGGACACACTGGCACCGGCTGTGTCAATGGCCGTGACTTTGAGTGATAAAGTTCCCACGTCCTCATTGGCCGGTGTGCCGCCGAAGGTCCTGGTCGCAGGATCGAAGGTGAGCCAGGAAGGAAGCGCCGTTCCATCGGCCAAGGTCGCGCTGTAGGTCAGGGTATCTCCTAAATCTTCATCGGCAAAGGTATTGGCTGGAACAGCAAAGCTAAACACCTCATCTTTTATGGTGGTCTGATCAACAATCGGGTTGGCAACCACCGGGGCGTCATTGACGTTTTCTATCGTCACATCGAACTCATCGGACACACTCGCTCCGGCTGTATCAGTGGCAGTTACTTTGAGTGGCAGGGCTTCCACATCCTCATTAGCAGGCGTCCCGCTGAAGATCCTGGTCGCAGGATCAAAAGACAGCCAATAAGGAAGCGCCGTGCCGTCGGCCAATGTCGCGCTGTAAGTCAGGGTATCTCCTAGATCTACATCGCTAAAGGTGTTGCCAGGAACGGTAAAACTAAAAGCCGCATCTTCTGTAGCGCTCTGATCTGCTATGGGGTTGGCAACAACCGGGGGGTTATTGGCACTGATCACTGTCACATTGAACTCATCCGATACGCTATACCCGACTGCATCGGTAGCCGTCACTTTCACTGAAAGGTTTTCCACATTAGATGACGTTCCGCTGAAGGTCATGGTCACAGGATCAAAGGTCAGCCAGGAGGGAAGCGCCGATCCATCAGCCAAGGTCGCGCTGTAGGTCAGGGTATCGTTTATATCGAAATCATAAAAGGTGTACTCAGGAACGGTAAAGCTGAATGGCGCATCTTCCATGGTGGTCTGATCGGGTATCGGATCTAAAACAACCGGGGGATCATTAGTGAGAAAATCGATAAGAGCCAGCTGCGTGCCGTCGGCAAACCCTAACGTTCGGGTAACAAGGGAACTGGACGTTTCGTCTTGAGAAAAATCGAGTAAATGAATGGCATCGCCATTTGTGCCGACATTGATGGTTAAGACACTGCCATTTATTACAAACGTTAAGTCGTATGGCGTGATTCCCTGACCAAAGACAATCATGTTGCCTTCAGCTACTGTGGATATATCCTCGATGGTATCCACACCATCGCCGATATTAAACACATAGGTGTCATTGCCTGTGCCACCGATCAAGATGTCATTCCCCACGCCGCCTATTAGCACGTCGTCTCCATCACCCCCGGACAGAGTATCATTGCCCGCATATCCATAAATCGCATCGATGCCGGTTCCGCCGGAAAGTGCGTTGTTGGCAGATGTTCCATAGATCGTATTGGCGATCTTCTCCTCCACCTGTGAAGGAGTCAGAACTGTCCCGTCAGAAAAGATAATTTGATCCACCTGGTAAGAAAGATCGCTCCCCCAATACCAAATCAATAACGAATCTGATGTTCCATTGATACTGATGCGCAAATCGAGGTCATACCCTTCAATGGTCATGGTCACATCATTGATGCCAGCATTGATTTGTATGGTGTCTATGGCGGTAGCATAATCATAAGCAGTGTTATATATTATGTCGGCGCCATCTCCCCGGCCGAAGATGTAGGTATCGCTGCCGCTGTCTCCCTGCAGGTAATCATTACCCGTTCCGCCATAAAGGATATCATCGCCGGCCTGGCCTAAAAGAGTGTCTGCTCCGGCTCCGCCGTCCAGATAATCATTGCCGGCAAGAGGGTCAACGTCGCCTTGAAGATAATCATTGCCGTCACCGCCATACAGCGTATCATCTCCCCCTGCGCCGAGGATTTGGTCATCTCCCGCCTCACCATCGACAAAATCAGCCCCATCGAATTCGTTTCCGCTATCTGCGTAGATGTAATCATTCCCGGCGCCGCCATATATTGTATCCGCGCCGGCGCCAGCCCAGATTTGATCAATACCCGCTCCGGTATAGATGACATCGTCTCCGTCCCGACTCTGAACGATATTGTTTCCATCGCCGGCATCTATGTAGTCGGAGTTATTAGCGCCGAGGATCTGATCATCGCCTGCTCCGGCATAGATTTCATTGGTGCCGTCGCCGCCAATGAGGGTGTTGGCCCCCTCTCCGCCGTCGATGTAGGTATCACCTGCATCGCCGGAAATATAATCATTGCCCCCACCGCCATAAAGCGTGTCATTGCCGCCGTAACCCCAGATCGAATCATCACCGGCGCCGCCGTCGATATAGTCATCGCCCTGATCGTCCAAGGGAGTATCGGAGGCGTCTCCGTGCAGTGTATCGTTGCCCCCTCCGCCATAAATTACATCCGCGCCGGCCTCGCCGATGATCATGTTACCATCATCACCGCCATAGACGAGGTCATTGCCGGCGCCGCCGTAAAGTGTATTTAATCCCGCTCCACCATTCAGATAATCGTCGCCTTCGCCACCAGCAAGCGTATCATTGCCAGTCCCTCCGTACAGCATGTCGTCTCCGCCATCACCCTGGACTAAATCGTTTCCCGCTCCGCCGTCGACATAGTCATTTCCGTTGAATTCGAGCGGCAGGTACGGACCATTATCTCCAATGAGTACATCGTCGCCCTCACCGCCTTTGATAAAATCATGGCCGGCATCACCGAAGACTGTGTCATTACCAGCGCCACCATAAATTTCATCAGCGCCACCTCCGGCCTGTGCAAAATCATTTCCCGTGCCGGCATAGATTACATCGTCATCGCCTTCAATCTGCACAGGAGAGTACAAAGTTACCCCCGTAACGACTGCTGTATAAAGATTGTCCGTGAACTCAATAGTAAAAGCCCAGGTATAATTGTCGCCTCGGTCGGTCTCAAAGCTACCTCCAAAGTCGCTCATGATCAAATCATCGCTGCCGCCGCCGACAATTAAATCTTTCCCGCCGCCGGATAGTAAAATATCATATCCATCGGAACCATATATGTAATTGCCGCCCATAGCAGCACCGCCGATTATCTCGCCGCGTTGATTCGTGCTTGGCGCAAATTCCCCCGCCGCAATGAAATCATCCATTTCTCCATAACTGTCTGCGAACAGCCTATTGACATCCGTGTCGCCATAAGCGCCCCAGATGATATCGCTGCCAGGCCCGCCCTCAATAATACAATTATCAAACCGATTCCCATCAATGATGTCGTATCCTTCGCCGCCATACAGCCATCCATCACCGTTTGAATTCGTAGTAATCCAATCATCGCCCGCGCCGCCGTAAATGCGGGCATTAAGAGTCTCTGCGGTTGTTTCTATGTCATCATTGCCGCTTCCTCCCTCTACCAGAATGTTGCCGCCTGCTTGTATGCGTATGGTATCATTGCCGTCTCCGCCCAGCACCCAATCCCCAGTACTGCTTCCACGACTTACAATGATGGTGTCGTTGCCGCCCAAACCCTCGATCTTATCGCTGGCGGTTGTATCGTAAAGCACATCACCTCTGCCCGGATCCGGCTGGTCGGGATAAATAAGCACATTCCCCCATAGGTCATAACCATATTGAATTCCCTCCTGCACCGGATCCATATCTATAGGCGTCAAATCACCAGCGATCGTATTCGATAGCTCGAAGTCTGGAAGTGCAGGAATATCACTTGGCAGAGTAATCAGAGTGGTCCCGAAATCCCCCCAATCGAAGTTTTCATTGAGGATAACTTTTGTGAGGGTGCGAACATCAGTTACCTCACCTGTACTTTTATTGATAGTTTGCCAGCCATCAGGACTTATATAGGTGGTACCATTATAATAAAAGACACTAATCTCTTTTCCGCAGAGTAGCACTTTATTCATGCCCTCTTTATCTTCTATTGTTGTTGTGTATACCTCTTCGCCTGTATTGATGATATAGGTATCGTCATTTTCACCGCCTATTAGAGTGTCGTTACCCAAACCACCAAAAAGAGTGTCATTGCCTATTCCACCATAGATGACATCGTTGCCGCCACCGCCATCTAATTTGTCGTTCCCTCTTTCTCCGAAGATGAGGTCGTTCTGAACATCGGTACCTATAATATTATCTGCCAAGTTACCTTTCTCTATATAATTATAAGAATCAAGGCCTTTACCAACAATTACCCGACCATCAATGGTATTGCCCATGGCAAAGTTCGCAATAAGATAATAGTTGGCATCATGAACTTCCGCATCTATTGAATTAGTGGGTTCCGCTGCGTGATTTTCTTTTTGATCTTTTTCATATGTTGATAATTTTATATCAAAAATCTCATATCGTGTGTACATTCGCATAATTTCTTTCGCTTGAGCAGTTTGTTCATCAGCCGTTAGAGTACCGCCGTCATATAGACCGAACAGATCGGCCTCCCGGTATCTCCGTGCGGCATGTTGATCATCTGCATTTGAGTTATATCGTATTTCATACCATGCTTCAGCTCGGTTGTCGTTAATAAGTGCTTTAGTTAAATTGGGACCAAGAAGGGTGGGCAAGCCAGTGTCATCCCATAATGTATCTTGTCGATTTGTTTTATATGTTCTACTATTGAAAGCGAGAGAAAGGAGTGCTAAACGCTCCTTGCTGTCGTGATTGTAAAGACCCGGCTGTATTGCACCAACGCCTGTTACATTTAGCCACTTATCCAGAATTTCTTCGTAACCCGTCTTTATGTTATCTGTTCCAGGCTCTATATATCCGTCTAAAGCCAGGTTTAAAAGATTTTCTCTTACAGTCGCCGAAGGTAATATAAAAGTCTTCTCCTTGAAACTTTGCGTATTGTGAAATTCTGTGTATGCTTCAGCGCTGACAAAGTTTTCCTGATTAGCGTAAACAGGATTTTTTGCTCGTTGTTTGAGAACGGCATTGAATTCAGCTAATGCTTTGTTGTTTGGTTTGTTATTTGGTGGATAATATTCATTAAATAATTTTATAAAATCATTAATATATTGTCTTTCAACCTGTAAAGCTGCTCCTATAAGCTGTGTTTCATATAAATCAAATCCCAAAGCCTGCAACATCAGTCTACCGTGCACTTGTAAATTGAGACCAATTCCAATTGTAGCAATACCTTCAGTATCAACATATGCATAAGGCTTATCGGCTTCATATTCTTTTAAAGTATTTAAGCGTAATTGATTATAGTTACTGATAGTATGTAATTGCATGGCATCCTCCATTTATTTATTTTAAATTGATAATTATTTGTCACCCATCAGTACAAATTTATATTTACAAATTTCATTTATATTCTTATTTTCAGCAATAAAGACTCTTAGATAATTATCAAATGGACCACGCCACCCTGATACTAAATATTCATCAGGAAAGCCCCAAAGATCAAAATATGTTTTGCCTTTGAAAATAAATACACTATATATAGATCCAGCAAGAGCATCACCTACGGCCACATAGATACGGTTAATATCATTGGGCTCATTGCCTCCGGCATCCATTCTCAATGGTTCATAATAACCTCTACCTAATTCCTTCCAACTCGGATGCATCATAACAAGTTTTGTTTTTTTATAATCGATGCCGCTGTAATCATTTTTAAGTACAAGCAATAAAGTCGGATGATCATACATTGAGTCCAAATAAACTGGTTCAAGCACACCATCATTATCAATATCGACCTCCGCAATAAGATGAGTATTTGGTACTTTCCATCGGCTTATCTCATGGCGCAAGACAAGGAAAAGCTTGTAGGCATCAGCAAGTTGTTTTTTCGTGCCGCGCCATTTTGATAAATCGTCTCTGAAATATTTAGCTGGATTGACATCACGATCCCAAAGAAATTTGCTTATATGAAGATCGAGATTAGAATCACGTGGAATCCTGTTTCGTATGTCATCTAAATGTACCCATGCCGGTTTGCTAAAATCAGCCATTTGGGGATTTAATTTACGATATTCCATAGGCGAGCGGGGCTTGAATGAATTCAAATTATTCCTGTATGCCTCGCACACTTCTATACCTTCACCTTTAACTAAAACATATTCTCCGGCTAAAACATAAACAGGTAATAGAAAGATAAAGACAACTATTGATACGAAATATTTCTTCATGCCGCCATCCTGAATTTTCTGCCGCAAAGTTCCGCTACTTATAGCAGCGAAACAACTGCGCCAAAGATTTTTCATCGTCTGCCTCTTTTATCTTCATTTCTTGTATTTGTATTTACAAACTTCCTTTGCCTTGCCCCTTGAATCAATATAAACGCTCAATGTCCAGTTGCGCATATTCCATTTGTCAAAATACGTCTGGTCCTTATAAAAGAAAACATTGTACATTTGATAAAGGGTATCTGCTTTGGATCTTATATCTGCACGAGGATCTGTAGTATTCTGCAAAAGATGTTCTGTCTTTTTAACATCTATCTGATTATTAACTTCATCGAGCACAAGCAGAGCCCGCGAATAAGCATGTGTTTCCATGCAGCGGCCGTCGTTATAGAGAATTATTTTTTCCTGCTTGCCGTCGTTATCAATATCGATTGTTGTAAGAAACATTGTGTCGCCGATACGAATTATCTCCTCTAAGTAGCTTTCGTACTCATCTTTATTATCGAGCATTTTCATTTTTTCAAATTGGTCTCCAAAATAAGATAATTTCTTTATTTTTTTTACCAGCTCTTTATTCTCCTTCAAATCCAATACTTTCCATTGTGGCCTCGTTATACCGTTTTGTTCAGGATAATATTCTTCTCGCTTACAAACCATACCCTCAAGGGACTTCGTTCCCCTTAAATTTTTATAGTGCGCTTCGCATACAGGGACTCCCTTGCCTTTTATCAAAACAATTTTACCCGCAAATACTGCGCATGGTAATGCTAGAACCAAAAAAAATATGAATAGCGATATTTTTCTCTTCATGCCGCCCTCCTGAGGTTTTCAAAATCCTTCGGTGTTAAATCGCCGAGAATAGAATTCGTAGTATCCGGATCTGTAGGAAGAGTAATCAGGGTGATGCCGAAATCACCATCCTCGAAGTTTTCATTGAGGGTAACTACTATGTGGTTGTCTGCATCAGTTAGTTTACCCGTACTTTTTTTTAGTTCTAGCGTGCCGTCAGAACTTATATAGGTTTCATCATCGCCAGTATTATAAAAGAATTTAAGCTCTTTACCGCACAGGATAACTGTGTTATCGTCGTCCTTGTCTTCTATTGTGTCATTCCCATCACCGACATTAATGATATAGGTATCGTCATTTTCACCACCAATTAAAGTATCGTCACCTATACCGCCAACAAGTGTATCATTGCCAATACCCCCTATCAGCGTATCATTACCAGCACCTCCTTCGATATAATCATTTCCACCTTCTCCAAAAATCACATCGTTACCATCGCGGCCATTGAGTATATAATCGCCAGTCGTACTGTTGTTGTTTCTGTCATCGCCCATCAGGATGTCGTCGTAAGTTATCGGCATCGACCCCCCCACACTTTGCCAGTTTGCAAAAATCATATCATTTGCCGGCTTGCAGACGTATTGACGAAAATCATTGACAGCTTGCCTGCGGCCACTGGTCTGTAGCAATTCGTTCTCATAGCGGACATAAAGATATGTATAAGCTCGAAGAATGCTTTTTGCTTCATCAAGATTGTTCAGTGTATAGCCTCCTGCCTCTTTTACTACATTCGCAAGACGACGAAAGGGATCCCATGGCTGCACCTTACGCTTATTGTTTTGGGGACTAATTAATAGCTGACGTTGACGGAAATATACATTAACAAGATCATCAAACGTAAAATCACCTTGTTTTGTGTAGCCATTAATATCACCGCCGTTAAGGAATGCCGAAATCCCGAAAGTACCTTGGTTGCGAAGATCTATTAACCATAAATATCCGAGGTCTGTTCTGAGAAAAGCTTGATCTCCAGCAGGTGCATTATTGATAATATTATTTGCATAATTAATCAGAAAGTTAATTTGTGCATCGACAGCTTGGTCAGTAATTTCCTTTCCTCGGCTACTCTTTAGTGCTGCATTAATTAAGTCGATTTCTTGAGCATTCAGTGCATTGGTTTTCTTTATGGCTTTATTGTATAAGTCCAAGACCTTCTTATCTTCAACAGCAGTTATAGTTCCTCTGCCGGTAGTCGGATCATCGTCGTGAATAAGGAAGTTCCCTTGGCTATCTGTAGCTTCAAGTAAGATCCTGAGAAATGCATTTAGGCCAATCGTATTATTGCTAGCCAGATCAAACTGCACATCCCCAAAGGTCCATCCACTGGTCGCGCCAGGCGCTCGACTTAACACAGAGGGGTCCGTTACCTGACCAATTTCATTAGCTTGTAATACTCGAAGAATCTTTTCTTTTAACGCAGCATTATCTCCTGTAAAGTTAATTGCCATTGGTCTTTCCCCCCTTGATTTGTTTAATACTACCCAAAGCTTCTTCAAGTGCTGCTTGCCGCTGAATTCCTTTTTTTAAGGCCTTTATATATACTGCCACTACATTGTCATATGTTTGTCTGTTAAAAACATCCATTTCAAACAAATTTTTTTCTAGAGCTCTTATGTCTGCTGTATTTACTATAAAGACATTCCTGTTAAAAAGATCACTTTTTGAATTGAAATCTTTGTCAAACCTGATGATAAAATTTCCAAAAGAATCATAAAGCAAAAAAGTTCCGTCCTTCAACGGTACAAATATTGGAAACACCGCAAATACCTGCTGGTGATAGACCTTATCTCCAAATCGCTGCCAAGACCCCGTACCTATACATTTTTCGAATGGTTCAACATAGCCTTGCCGTATTGGCTCATCACTAAAGTAAACAATGCTCAGTTGCTCATTCGTTCTGTATGGGGCGTATTTAGTTATGGGAAATTGAGAATATTCCGGACAGCAGCTAAAGCACGCCTGACCTCGGCCCCACGATATTTCATTATCTATTTTAATATCACTTTGACCAACTGTTTTTCCGCGAATATTCCTGTCTCCTTCGAGTGTTTTTAGATCTTTACTCTCAATTTTTTTGCCGGAAAAGAAATAAATTCCTTCAAGTCTCCACTCTGGTGGGCCATCCTTTTTACTGATATCGATTAAATACGTGACAGCGTAATCGCCATTCAAGATTTTATGAACCGCAATCTGGGAACTTCTAAAGCGTTCACTCATTGGAAATCGATATCCCCACACATCGGAATATGGAGGATACTGTTTTTGGTTTGTTTCAGTAGTTTGGGGGTTAACTTGCTTCTGCGGTGTATCCCCCGCCCCTGCCGGGATTGTTGCAAGTATCACGGCCAGCGCCACCATCACCAAAATTAATTTGTCGATTGTCTTGTAACCTTGAAATATTTTTCTCTTCATGCCGCCTTCCTTAGGTTTTGGAAATCACCCGCATCAAGCCTCACCATCTGCCATTATAAAAAGTTTTCGCCAAAGCGATGAGCGCCCTCAGAATGTTCCGTCGTCCTCCCCAGCGGATTTCTACACAAAAGGGCACACGTCATAATGACAAATACAATGCTTTTTTGTCGATTGTGAAACGGAAAAATTAATAGGATATTTCCGGACAGAAACCGAACTTCCTCCATCCATCACCCCCGTTGCGAAAGAGAAAGTCTTGTTAGGATTATTGGCCTCATAATATAGGAAACAATAGTCTTGTCAAGCGAAAAATGGCTCTTATGAAAAGAATCTTCTACTATATAATAGAAGGCTGGGCTTGGAACAAAATGTCCAAAGGAATGCAATCTCCGTTGCCACGTGTCACAATAATGGTATCATTGCCGCCCAAGCCCTCAATTTTATCGCTGGCGGTTGTATCGTAAAGCACATCACTCCTGCCTGGTGACGGAGCGTAGGGATCAACAATCACATTCCCCCACTGGTCAGTTTGGGTTTGTATTCCTTCTGTTTCCGGATCAAAATCAATAGGCGTCAAATCACCAGCGATCGAATTCGATAGCTCGAAGTCTGGAAGTGCAGGAATATCACTTGGCCGGTCAATCAGGACGATGCCGAAATCGCCCTCCTCGAAGTTTTCATTGAGGTGGGGATGTGGTGGGGATGTGGGGTCAGACTTGTGGGGGTGTGGGGTCAGACTTGTTTATTGCTTTTGTTTCTTCAAATTCTCATGCACCTTTTTACTAT
>Ga0214474_1001433_pt1 | contig 11028 bp, 9 predicted proteins | sample RVTome_2_FD_187335 | JGI IMG/M metagenome (GOLD analysis project Ga0214474, IMG submission 187335) | Soil microbial communities from uranium-contaminated site in the Upper Colorado River Basin, Wyoming, United States - RVT95D214 HiSeq ...
GTGTGGCTACCCGTCAGCGAGCCTCGCGGGCGTGAACAAGATTGAGTACCCGCCAAACATACGAATCGTGAGGGTGATGTGCAGCGGGAGCGTCGAGCCAGCAGTAATCATGGACGCTTTCGAGAACGGGGCGGACGGAGTAATCGTCATAGGCTGCCTCTTGGACAACTGTCACTACGTCTCCGGGAACAAGAAGGCCCAGGAGCGCGTGGACGCTCTCAAGAAGCTTTTCGACGTGATGGGTCTGGACTCGAGAAGGCTGAGGACGGAATGGATAAACGCCTCCGAACGCGCCAAGTTCGCAAAGAGCGTGACTGATTTCGTCGATGAGGTTCGGGAGTTGGGCCCTCTGGCTCCGCCCATTAAACGCAAGACCAAACAGCCCAGGACGAAGGAGCAGACCGTGAAGGCCTTGAAGCAGCTGATAGATGACACAGGCGCATTTGACTGCGTGGAATGCGGGAAGTGCACGACCGTCTGTTCCATCGCGAAATTCGACCCCAACTTCGCACCAAGGACCATCGTGCTAAGGGCCATGGAGGGGATTGTCGACAACATAGCCAGTGACCGCGACATCTGGACCTGCACAACCTGCGAACAGTGCAACTCGATGTGCCCATACAAAGTGGACTACTCCGGATTCATACGTGGCATGAGAGAGGAGGCCGTGAGATTCGACGCGGCGCCCTTGTGCTCTCAGGGCGGACTGATCCACGCCTCCCAACGGATCATGGCCAACAGCGATCTCAAACAGAAGCGGCTCCAGTGGGTAAGAGAGGACATGAAGATTGCCGAGAAAGGAGACGTGTTCTATTTCGTCGGCTGCCTGCCGCACTATGATGCTATATTCTGGGACCGGAAGGGTCAGAAAATGACCGAGATTTGCGAGAGCGCCGTCCGCATCATGAACAAAGCAGGAATCGTGCCCGTCGTAAGCGGAGAAGAGAAATGCTGCGGACACGACCTCAACTGGACGGGAGATGATGATAACTTCCAGAAACTCATGGAGTACAACATCGACCTGATAAAGAAATCAGGAGCCAAGAAAGTGGTGTTCACTTGCCCAGAATGCTACAGGACCTTCAATTCCGACTACCAAGACCTGATGGGCGACTTCGAGTTCGAGCTGATTCACATATCCGACTATGTGAAGCTGCTCTTGGAGTCGGGGGACCTCAAGATCGAGGGGGCCAAGAAGCCGACTTTCACTTTCTCGTATCATGACTCGTGCAGGATGGGAAGGCACTCGGGCATATACGATTCCCCCAGGGATCTCGCAAAGGCGTTCTCGGGATCCAAATTCGTGGAGATGGAGAACACAAGGGACAAGGCAATGTGCTGTGGCGTCAGCGCATGGGCCAACTGCAACGCCTACGCCAAGCGTATGCAGATCGACAGGATAGTTGAAGCAAAGAAGGCCGGGGCAGACCGATTACTGATGTTCTGTCCCAAGTGCCAGATACACATGCAGTGTGCCATCCAGGATAAGGTGCCGGTGGATCCCGCGACTGTCGACGTGCGCATCGAGGACTACACCGTAGCCTTAGCGCGGCTTCTCGACCTGCTACCCGAAGAAGAGAAATCAGACGGCTGAGAAACAAAGACTGTTGGGAGAGGTGATTTGACCTCTCCATTGGTTTGGCCGCATCAAGGTGTCGATCAGTAGTACTTGGTCGTGGACGTCATGACCTCGTCGACTAGGATCTTTCGCTTGCCGAGTTCTTTGAAGAACGGCTCTGGCTCAACCGTCGCCTCCGCAGGGAACACCCCTGGTTCCTTGATTCTCTTTGTGTGCTGCCAGTGGGCCACGATCGCCGGCGGAACTGCGGTGTCCCTCGCGGACGAGACGCCTCTGTCTGGATCGTTCCAAGTCTCTATGAAGTAGGTGATCGTCTGGGGCATCCCGTTCTTCTTGCCGGTGCAGTCCAACCTGAACATGTCGTACTCGAACTTCTCCTTCGGCGGCGCCTCCCTGCCCTGCGACACCCCTCTCTGGTACATGGCAGTCAGGTAGTCGAGCGGAGAGACCTTGTGCGGGTCAAGAGGCTTCTCATCGGCGAATCCGAGTGCCCTGAGCGTCAAGAAGGTCCCCATGTCCTGTGCAGGGAACCCGATCCTGAACGTCACCCGCTTGGCCTTCAGGTACTTGCCCATGGTCGCAGGCTCAGAGTGCTTGATGAAGTACGCCTTGACCTTCCCGATAGGTTCAGGCATGACAACGTCCGTCTCCCCTCCGAGTATCTTCTGCTTCTGGTACTTCCCATCGAACCATTGCACGGACTCCTGGGTGAACTCATCAAGTACAGTCCTGATCGAGTATCCTGGCCATCCAGCTTCCTTGACGGGGAGTGTGTTGCCCCACGCGCAGACAATGTCAATGGCGTCGACGGAGTCCAGCTTCTTGGCACCGGCTGCGCCCGCTATGTTCGTCATACCCGGGGTGCTCCCCAAGCCGATCGTCGCGTTCACGCCGGCATCCTTCCACTTCTTATGAAGATCGATCTGTTTCAGACACGTGTCGAAGAAGCCCCCGAGGTCGGTGTAGGTGGCGCCTCCTTTGACGCAAGCGTCCATCACTCCCAGGTTGGTCTGATACCACGCACAGTTGACAACCGTCTCGACCTTCTCCTTCTTGATGGTGTCGAGTACCTTTGCGGTGTCATGCGCATCGATCTCCAGCAGCTTCACTTTCTTCGTGAGCTTAAGGTCATCCATCGCCTTCTTCACATTGCTCATCCTTCGGCTCGAGGCAATTATGTCCTTCTCACCACAGAACTCTATCAAGTCCTGGACGGTGTAGGCACCAATCTGCCCCGATGCGCCGAGAACTAGTATGCTCATCTGTCGCACCTCCCAATACTCGCTCAATCGAGCCTTGTAGAATAGTCTCGCGGACTAGACAGAATCCGTACAGTCACATTCTACTTAAACCTTGCTTGCATAATTCGTTGCTTGGCTTGACATCGAGGCCAGCAAGCAGGCTTCCGCCAATCGAAATGCGACACGATTCTTCAGAAGTGCAACGGAAAACGCAGACACGCCCACATTTGAGGCTTTGAAGATCTCGGCAGAGCGCGGGCGTCCACTTGTCGATTGCGGCTCACCTGATATCTAGCCGCTTCTTCCGAACCTTTCTGACCTTGACCCTGAGGACCCCGTCGGACAGTTCAGCGTCTGCCGAGTCGGGATCTAGGACCGAGGGTGACTCCACCTCGACATAGTAGGGTCTGCAGACGACATCGTTCTTGCATGCGAGGACCTCTACGCTGCTGGTGTTGACGCGCAGCCGGATATCCTCCCTGGAAATCTCAGGAAGCTTCGCCTTGAGCACAAACTCCTTTTCCGTCTCCTCCACCTCGAAACGAGGAGTGATGGGGAGTGGTTTCACGCAGGCGGTCACGCGCCTCTCCTGGACATCCCAGACCATATGGTCCAATCCGCCCTCCAGCCTGAGCATCTCTTCTTCGTAGTTTCCGAGCATGTACTCTGCATCCCATTGCCGGGAAAGGTCCGCAATATCCTTGAGCCGCTTGCTCCTCTTCCCAGTCTCATCCATACATGTACGACTTCCCCAGGCGTTCCGCCTGCGCCTGCCTTGCAGCTAGAAGTTCCCTGGTCCGGTCAACTGTTGCCCGGACGTTCTCTTCTATCCTCTCGGCTTCTTCGTAAAGCTCCCGCATGTCCACCTTGACACTGGGGATCACCTTCGCTACGGATTCCACGAGTCTTGCGGCACCTCTCGCGTCAGGGTACAGAGCGTTCGCGCTGACCAGCAGGACGACCACATCTCTTCCCTGGAGCTCGCCCTCGCTCAGCAATGCACCGGACACGCCCGTTATCATTCCCATCTTGAACTGCTCAATTCCTGCGTTTGCCAGTATTTCTCTTGCTTTCGGGGTGGACCCGACTCCGAATACTCTGACTTCCTTCGATGGTTCGGCCGTCTGCTCGGTCATCAGTCCTTCAAGTCCGACTATCAGTTCATAGCCATTCTCGGATGCCCAGGACATCACTGTCCTGGACAAGGAGCCGGATATCGTCATGGGCAGCTGGAACTCCGAGGTCAGGATGGAGACGTTTTTCTGCCCCATCACTCGCAATGGGTATGTTGGTATGCCGTCCTGGACCAGGGCGGCGGGCGGAACGTCCTCCGATATCACGTAGGCGATTCTCTCCATTTTCAGGGCTTCCGCCAGGAAACTCCCCGCAATCGACCCAACCATGCCCACGCTTGGGAAGGCCGTGATAAGGCTCCCTCCACCTGCTGATGCTCCTCTGGCAAGCTTGATCTCGAACATGTCGCCACTCCGTCCGATTGATGGCTGTTACCGCGAATCCTGTATGCAGAGCCCGGAAATAGAAATTTCCCTTCCAGCTGGGAGATCCACCGCGAGCATGAGCCCATCCGGTCGTGACGCCTCGTCTGTCGAGACCAGTATCCGTTCCAGCTCTGCCGGATCATTTATGTCCTGTGTCTCGACTCGCATACACGCACTCTCCGCCAACAACCGTCATCATCGCCTTGATCGTGCCAATCCCATGGGGAAGCGCGAATGGATCCCCTCCTAACACAACGAAATCCGCCTGCTTGCCCACACTCAGGCTGCCCCACTCCTGCTCCGCGAAGGACGCATACGCTCCATCGCGCGTGTACGCGCACATGGCTTCCTGCGGGGTTATCCGCTGAGAAGGGAATGGGGCATTCACCGCCGAATGTATGCCGTAGATCGGCGAGAAGGGCATGCAATCAGAGCCGAACACTAGCCGCACCCCGGAGTCGATGACTTCCCTGAAAGGATTGTTCCTAGCTGTTCGGACAGCACCGAGCCTGGACCTGTACATCCCTTCCGTGCCCCCCCACTCGCCAATGAAGTTCGGTTGCATCGAAGCCACGACCGAGAGCTTCCTCATACGGGCAAGGTGGCGTCTGGAAGGCAGCTCGAGGTGTTCCAGCCTGTGCCTGTGATTCCGCCTAGGGCTCTCGCCCAGAGCCCTGTCAAGTGCGTCGATGGCTCTCTCAATACCCATGTCGCCAATCGCGTGGATTGCTAGCTGAAGGCCGCTTTCGTGGGCCTTTGAGATTATCTCGTAGAATTCCTGCTCCTCGTGCACAAACATACCGCTGTTGGCTTGATCGTCAGCATACGGCTCAGATAGCGCGGCCGACCTTGCTCCCAGTGCGCCGTCACAGAAGACCTTGATGCCACCGATCCTGAAGAATTCCGATCCCAGCCCAGTCGGCAATGACAGACTTCGGACGCAGTCGAGATCGCTCGAGGGTATGTTGAACCACACACGAACGCTGAGCTTCCCACGCCTTCCAGCTTCACCGTATGTCTCCAAGTCGCTTACACTTCCGTTATCGTGGATCGAGGTAACTCCCAAGGAGTGAGCCTTTCTAATGGCAATAAGCAGGCCTTTCATCTTCTTCTGCCTGCTTGGCCTCGTCGCAGAATGTACCCGTGCAATAGCATGCTCCTTCAGAATTCCCGTCAGACGACCAGACGAATCCTTATCGACCCCGGACTCCTTGCCGTCGATATTCAATAGAGCAATGGCTTTGGAATTCACCGAGGACAGATGGCCGCATACTCTGTGGGCAACCGCAGGGTGATCAGGACAACACTTGTCCAAGTCGTCCCTGTTGATGAACCGCCCGTCACGCCAACCGCTCTCTTTCCAGCTCGACGCTATCACCCATTCTCCGTCAGGAGTATTCCGGGAGGCCTTGGCCATCAAGCGCATCGCATCCTCAAGCGATTTAGTGCCCGACAAATCCGTGTGAAGACTGTCGACCCCCATCTGAATGAAATGAGTGTGACAATCGATGAACCCCGGCAAGACGGTTCTCCCGCCCAGGTCGTGTTTCTCACAGCCTCGGGCAGCCACATTCCTGACCCACTGGCTGTCGCCCAGTGCAACAACCTTACCTGCTTCAATCGCCAACGCCTCGGCGGACTTCAGCTTGGGATCGAGAGTGTGAATTCGGGCGTTGTAGTAGACAGAATCAGCGCATTTTGCCTTCGAATGGAACATAAGATTGAAAGAGAATGTGCTTCTCGGATATTATTGTTGAGCAGCTCAAGGGACTTCGTCACTTGGGGAACATCATCATCTCGACGAGGTCCAAGAAGGACTGCTCGACATTGTAGCCCGTCTTAGCAGAGGTCAGCATCGCGGGTGAATTGTGCTTTTTCGCGAATATCTCAATATCCTGGAACGGAATGCGTGTCTCATCCCTCAGATCGCACTTGTTTCCAAGAAAGACGATGGGGACAGTGCCCGTGGTGGAAGTCATCGCCTTGATCCAATATCTCAGCTCACCGAGGCTCTCCTTGCTTGTGACGTCGCATACGGCCATTGCGCCCTCGACCCCGTAGAAGTATGCCTCCCTCAACACCTCGCGGAAGCTTGGCTGACCCATGATATCCCAAATCAGCAGGACGACTCTGTGCGGAGAGCCAGTTCTTGGATCCTTGACCTCAATCTCCTTCTTCGTCACCTTGGTTCCAATGGTGGCGATGTACTTATCATCAAAAACGTCCAAGACATAACGCCTGATCAGGCTCGTCTTGCCCACTCCCACGTCGCCGATCAAGCACATCTTCAGTTTGCGCGAATCATCAACAGGGGTCAATTCGGGAGACACTCCTAAGCTGTGGATTGTATGGTGCAATGGCATAGAAGAATCTTTCCTCTTGATTAACAGAATCAGCTTGTGACAGAATCAACAGCAACATGCGACGCATCGCGAGCTCATACGTGCTAACGCACCCCGAGCAGAAGAAGGTAGATATGTGATGAAAGCATATACAGACACACGGATGCGTCTAAGAAAGAGCGAACTGTTGCAAAATGAAAGCTCTTGGATGCGGAAGATGCACCGAAGATTTGGACCATAGCAAGAACCGAATAGGAGGAAACAGACATGTCCTGCGGAAAGTGTGGGGCTAAGGCAAAGAAGAAGGCCAAGAAGGCCAAGAAGAAGAAGTAACTGACCTCGGGCCCGATGTTCTGGAGGAAGACAAGATGGCTAAGAAGAAAGCCTCTAAGAAAGCCGGCAAGAAGGCAAAGAAGAAGGGTTACTACAGAGGCAAAGAAGTAAGGGCTTCAAGATCGCGCTGACTTCAGGAAAGCGGGAATAACGATATTAGAGACCCGTGGATCAAACTTCAGAAACTCTCTTAATTCTTTCATTATCATGCATTTTCTGGACACCAATGCGTTGAGCGACAGCGGAAGGCGCATCAGCCTCGAGTCCCCTGCCGTAACCCACTCGTCAATGGGGTAATTGCGCTCTGTCCTTCTAGCCAAGGCCTTGCGCTCTTTTCTGGGCATCGTGTACGCCTTCTCATCATTTACGACCACGTGAAATCCCCGGCCCGAGTAGACCACACCAACATCTTCGTAAGTCCCCTTCAGCTCCTCGGCAAGCTCGAAAGCCTTCCGCCTGACAACTCTGAACTCGTACATGCAGAACGACAAGCCTCTGCCAAGCTGCATCTTCTTCCCGATGTGCCCGTGATACGGGCAATCCACATTCTCGGGGTCCAGATCGAACGCCAGCTGCTGACCGGAGAATTTGTGACACTTCGGACAGGACTCAGGATAGTCTCCGCATTTCGAACACGCTGATAGGTCGTGGTACCTGTTCCTGTCATAGTACAAAGACTCGGGGAGATACTCGAGTGCGTACTCTCTGATATCTCCTCCGCTCTTCCAGTCATCGATCAAGATGACGTTGTCCTTGTCATTCTTGTGATACGCAGACACGATCCCCGTGTGCCTGCCAAGTATCATCGCGAACTTGAGACTGCCCTGCCTCTGACCTATCCATTTCTTGAGCCCCGCCACGTCGAACTCGCTTCTGTAGAACTTCTCCCGCTCGTCTATAGTGGACGGCCTCATGTTTCCAGGGAATTTCAGCACGCTCCGCTAACCCTGAGCATCGTCTATAAAGGTTTGCAAATCCACTTATCCGTCCTCGGTGATTCCCGCCGAGAAGTCAAGACAATGCACGACAGGAGATTGCTGTGGACCGTATCATTTCACCATCTCTGCAATGACGGCACGCTGATGGTCCTTGTAGCTGTGATCCCTGTCCTCGTAGACGTGATGGACCTCTCCTACTACGATGTCGGCATACTCGGGCTCACGCTCGCAATCACCGTGATAGCGCAGTTCATGGTCGGCAAGTACACTGACAGGAGATTCTCCGTATACGTGCTCGAGATAGGCGTGGCGCTCATGGCAATGTCGTTCTTGCTTCTCCTCCTCGTGAACGATTTCAAGGGAATCCTGCTGGCCGTAATCGCAATGCGGGTCGGCGCGGCGTTCTATCATCCAGTGGGCATCAGTTGGATCACCCGAGCATATGCGGGTCCAGGGCTGGACAGAGCTCTTGGCGTCCAGAGCGGGTTTGGCAACATGGGAGTCATTCTAGCGCTTGCCAGCTCAGGATACCTGGCTGAATCATTCAGCTGGAAGATCCCATGTGTCATTTGGGCCCTGCTCAACATAGCCGCGATAGCAGTTGGGCTGAGTGTCATCAACCGCTCATCAGAGATGTCAGGGCCCGCAAGATCCAAGGAACCCATCGGATCCGTGCTCACCCTCCGAAAGATAGGCTGGCTGACGGTTCCGATAATAGCAGGTGGAGCACTCTACCAGGTCACGAGCTATTTTGGTCCGCTCAACCTGACCACATCCGCTCTGCAATGGACCGCAGGCGACGCCGACCTCATGTTTGCGATCTGGATTGGAGTCGGGACTGTTACCTCCTATTACTTCGGATCGTTCAGTTCGAGATTCGGCCGGACCAAGATACTCTGGGCGGCATACACGATTTCTTCTGTCGCAGCCGTGATCCTCGCCATCACAGCACTTTGGTATGTAGTAGCGCCAACACTCGTTTTCTACGGCGCATTGCTTTTCATCACCTATCCCGCACTGTTCGCTCTGGTCACGGAGGCGACTCACGAGAATGAAAGGGGGACTGCGTTCGGCATAATATTCGGATTCCAGCTTGGCGGCGGGGCGATTTTGGTCTACGCGTGCGGCGCGGTGGCTGAGGCCTTTGGCGACCCCGCATACGCGTTCATCATTGTCTCAGTGCTGTCCGCTGTCTCGCTGGTCTTCCTCAAGGTATGGGAAATGGACCAAAGGATTAGGTCTGAGAAGAAAGCAGCCTAGGGAAGACGTCCCTTTCTTGTGGGCACGAGTTTGGGAGCAGGTTTCATGTCTCTGGATGGCCCTGATATGCTACCGCCCGTCTGGAACTCCGCAATGACTGCGCCAAGACCACGCTTCTGCTGCTGTGTCTTGATCCAGAACGCGACCATGTCGACGGCGACCGCAACTATTCCAGTCAGGTACACCATGTCGAATATGTTCGCTCCACCAACGCTCAGTATCACGACCTCGCTGGGCGCGGTGAAGGAGAGCATCTCTGACAGGTGGAACACGTCAGCCCCGATTAGGGTCCCGAATATGCCGCAAGTGTAGGCCAGCGGGGCAGCTTTTGCGATGTCCATCCAGAAGACCGATAAGGAGAACAGCCCCGCAGCGATCGCCGGGATGAACGCATAGGGCAGATCCGACACGATTCCCACTCCTTCTTCAGGGCGCGTAACGAAATATGACGCGTATGCCACGATCAAAGTGCCAAGGGCGACTTCCGCGATGTCTGCCCTTCTTGATTTGAGCAGATGAGCGCATATTATGATGGGAACCAGGGCTCCTCCAATGCTTATGCCCACCCACCAACCGTTGTACGGAAACACCGGTATCGTGACCCATCCCAGGAAGAGGGTCAAGAATATGATCGCGCCGGCTTCCTGCGGCGTAAATCCGATTGTCCTGAATGCTCTCTGAACCGCCGACAGGTAGAGGTAGAAGAGCAGCAGCACTATCCCAGCGACTACGAGCGCGATGAGGACATCCTGGTCTGCCATCTCACATACAAGACCGTCCCCCAGCGATAAAAGGCTATCTCATTTCAGTCTCGAATGTGAGGTCGGACGAGCACAAGCAGGCTAGATAGACTTCGATGGATAGACGCATTTCAACATGGCTAGTCGCATCGACACGGCCTCTGCAACCCATTCGGGGTCTGAGTCGCCAAACAATATCAAGTGGGACGAGCAGCTGCAATCAGAGGAGCCGAATCCCTCGCGGACTACTCTGGCACCTTCGCACTCCAGGAGTGATTGCGCAGCCGCACACTCTGCCTCCTTCGATGTACCTGGAAGTGCGATTACTGACAGCACCTCAGCTTTGCCCAGGAAGTAGTCCACATGCCACCTGCGCTTCTTCTCCTTCGAACGATGTCTCCCAACCCGATTCTGTATGCCACGTTGCGCAGATCCGACATAAGCATACAGACCCGCCGGGAACTGGATCCTCCCCAGTGATCCGACTACGATCTCCTCTTCCTGCGAGAGGCTGGCCAAGACGCAATACGTTCCTTTCATGTGAATGTCGTATGGGAATCCTCACATTAAGAGTGGCGCCTGGCTGCCGATACGCACGTCCATCAAAAACTCCATTATTGTCCAATGCATACTCCGTGAAGCACACACAACTCAGGGATGGGGCACGTTGGACCTGATCTCGTTCGCATATATCCCACTAGTAGCCATTGGTTTCGTAGTATTAAACCAAGGCGCGAAATTCATCACAGACAATGCTGTCGTGGTTTCGAGGAGTTTTGGGATCAGCAGATTCGTAATCGGGATGCTGGTTGTGTCCACACTGGCGGCATTGCCCGAGGTCCTCGTTTCTCTTATCGCATTGAACGAAGGCGCTACCGATATCGCCTTAAGCAATGGCCTTGCGTCGATTGTGGTCACCATATCCTTCGTGATAGGAATGACTGCTCTTCTAGTCCCTCTCAGGGTGACCAGGGACATGATCATGCGCGATGCTGTCTTCCTGATGACCATAACAGTAGTTGCCTCAGTCCTTCTCCTGGATGGTTCGCTGACTCATCTGGAGGGAATCGCCCTGATGGTATTGTTCATACCGTAC
>Ga0214474_1001436_pt1 | contig 11021 bp, 7 predicted proteins | sample RVTome_2_FD_187335 | JGI IMG/M metagenome (GOLD analysis project Ga0214474, IMG submission 187335) | Soil microbial communities from uranium-contaminated site in the Upper Colorado River Basin, Wyoming, United States - RVT95D214 HiSeq ...
GCAGCAATTAAAGCTGTCACCGACGGTAAGATTGCCATAGTTCCGGAGCGCTTTACCAAGGTCTATCTCAACTGGATGGAGAATATACGTGATTGGTGCGTCAGCCGACAGCTATGGTGGGGACACCGCATACCGGTGTGGTACTGTCAGAAATGCAATGAACTGACGGTGGCTATCGACGAGCCTTCAGCCTGTAGTCACTGTGGCTCTAAAGATATTGTTCAGGACCCTGATGTACTCGATACCTGGTTCAGTTCGGCACTTTGGCCACACTCAACTTTAGGCTGGCCTGAGGATACCGAGGACTTGAAGTATTTCTACCCCACATCGGTTATGGAAACCGGCTATGACATATTATTCTTCTGGGTTGCCCGGATGATTATGATGGGGCTGGAAGACACGGGCGATATTCCTTTCCACACTGTCTATCTGCACGGGCTGATTAGGGACGAGAAAGGCGAGAAGATGAGCAAGATGAAGGGGAATGTCCTTAATCCCACCGATGCTATAGGAGAATATGGCACTGACGCACTTCGATTTGCTGTGACCACCGGCACTTCCCCGGGAAATGATATCAATCTTGGTCCCCACAGGTTGGAAGCCGGGCGTAACTTTGCCAACAAGATGTGGAATGCTGCCAGGTTTGTCCTTCAAAGCCTTGAAGCTAATCCCATAGAGAGCGGCGCCTTAGAAAAACTAACGCCAGAATGTTCAGAGCCGATAGAGGACCGCTGGATTTTGAGCCGGCTTAATCGCCTGGTATTAAGTGTGGATGATTTGATGTCCAATTTTCAGTTCGGGGAGGCTGAGCGGCAAATCCATGACTTTTTCTGGGGCGAATTCTGTGATTGGTACATCGAGATAGCCAAAATCCGCCTGACCAGGTCGGATTATTCACCTTTACCTGTACTGGCATTTGCTCTGGAGACGACGCTGCGTCTTCTTCATCCCTTTATGCCCTTCATCACCGAAGAACTGTGGCAAAATCTGAAGCAGCGCTTGCCTGATGGTAGCCTTGAGTCGCCTTCTATTATTATTGCGCCTTACCCGGTTGGCAATAAAAAATTCATCGACGCTGAGGCTGAGGCGGTGATGGAGTCAGTTGTAGAAATCATCCGCTCCATACGCAATGCCCGGGCTGAGCACAAGGTGGCAGCAAGCAAATGGATTGAAGCTCGTATCTATGCAGATAAGCTCCAGTCAGCTATAGCTTCGCAGTCTGAGGCTATAGAGACCTTAGCCAAAGCCCGACCGCTGGCCGTTCTGAGTCGCAACCAACGTCAGGCGAAGGAAGAGAAAGCCCTGGTGCTGGTGTTGAAGGAATCCGAGGTGGTCTTACCTTGGGCGGGTATGGTTGACATTGCTGCTGAGCGAAAGCGTTTGGAAGGGGAAATCAGCTCTATCGAGAAAGAGATCGACCGTCTGGGACAAAGGCTGAAAGATGCCGCTTTTGTGTCCAAAGCGCCAGCAGCGGTGGTGGACAAAGAGCGAGACAAACTCCAAGGTTATAAAGATAAGTTGCTCAGGCTGAAGCAAGAGCTGGCACAACTCAGCTAATGTAAATTCTAAACAATACCAAAAACCGAATTATCAGATTCTAAAAAAGAGTATTTTTAGCAACCAAACTGCCATTGCGAGCCCTTCGCCTCCGCTCATTCTGAGCCTGTCGAAGAATGTACGCTCAGGATAAACTCCGCGTGGCAATCTCTTCTTTGAGATTGCTTCGTCGCTGTGCTCCTCGCAATGACGCTTCTGTTTGATATTGGAGCTTAGAAATCGGAAATTGAAATTGGGGGGTCTTCAGTGGTGGTGTTTAGGGGGGTGGCTTCTTGGCTGCCAGGTTGCGTTGCATTTTAATCAAGGCTTTCTTGGTATCGCTGGCTACGCGGGACTTATCGCACCTTTTTACTCGGTACTTGAATAGCCAGTAGGTGAATTCCTTCATTTCGCTCAGGGTCATAGATTTGCGCTTCGGGTGCTTCTTTTCTTTTCTGAAGCTATCGAGCAGAGTCTGCTGATTATCACCGTAAATTCGACTGTATGCTTTATCCAGTATATCCTCATGCTTGGTTGAGCCTGACGCCAATCTGTCTTTTCGAATCTCGTCAACCACAGCGGCAACCAGGTTTTCCTCGATAAGGACGCCGTAGAGATAATTTAGATAAGCTCGATATTTAGACGCGCCAATCAATTTCTTGAATTCCTCTCTGGTTAACTCCAGCGGCGGCAGGTCGAAGAAAAGGAGGTTGATTTTTTCCTTTTCTGGAATGGAATCGCTTATTTCGTCGCTCAGGCGCTCTGCCAGTAATAGCCAGTCGAAAGCCTCGCCATCAATCAAATAGCGGAGGTGGCGACCTTGATAATCCTCCTCAGCGCTCTTCCACAGCTTGATAGCCTCAAGCAAAGCTGTATACCAGTGCTTGCCGCTAGCTACAGCTTGTTTTAGATGCTCGATAGCTCTGGCATCTCCTGTAGCAGGTGGGGTCGGCATGTTTTTGGCTTCTTTTGATGACATTTTTGATTAACCTTTTGTAAGTAGAGATTTTACCATGTTTAACGACGAGAATTGCTGCTGGGTAAACTCGGCTATGGGAGCTTCATTGCCAAAAATCTGCTGCACAATCTCGGCTGGAGATAGACCTTTATCGTGCAGTTCCGTGACCTTGAGTCCTAAATCTTCTAGGTATCGGATGGTCCGTTCCAGCACGGGCACTGGTTCAGTTCTTACGTTTCCCGGGGCGGGAAAGAGGATTTGCGGCGATAAAGCCTTTACTTTTTTGAGGTCGGCTATTATTTGCCGCACGTCGTCCATAGGTCGGACTGCGTTGGGGCGAGTAGTGCCAACAAACAAGTCACCGGTAAAAAGCCAGCCGTGTTTTGGCTCGAAAAGGCAGATATGGTCGCGGTCGTGTCCCGGAGTGTGGACTACCTCGAAACGGAAATGTGGGGTGGTGACACTATTGCCTATTTCCTTAACCTGGCTGGGGATAGGATAGCCCCAGACCTCTTCCTGATAGGGATAAAGGGTAGCCGGCTGGTTAATTTTGTTTACCGCCAGGGGATGGGCTAGAAGCTCGACGCCGTATCTTTCTTTGAGCAAGGCATTGGCAGCGATATGGTCTTCATGATAATGGGTGTTGACCACCGTTTTTACTCCTTTGTCCTTTAGAAAGTCGGTCAACTCCTCGGCAGTGTGAGCCGGTCCGCTGTCTATCAAGAGGCTGTCCACCAGGTAGGCGGAGACAGTGCCGCCGGGATTGAAGTCCGGATAGCGGCACAGCTTAATCTGGGTCACCTGCCCATATTCAATAGCTGCAAGCATGTCTTAATTCTTTCTGAGGAATGCCAGCATTTCTCTTGTAGGTCTGGTATTGAGTATATCTTTAGCCTGGCACCAGCCGCGCCGAGCTACGCCGACGCCGAAGCGCATAAAGCCCAGGTGAGCCGTGCTGTGGGCGTCTGTGCCCATGATTAGCTTCACTCCCAGCTCCCTGGCCCTGTATACGTGAATATCTTTCAAATCGAGTCGGCTGGGCATAGCGTTTATTTCCAGGGCTTTATCGTATTTGGCTGCGGCTCGGAAGACGGCTTCCATATCTATGGCTACAGGCTCTCGTTCGCCCAGAAGGCGGCAGGTGGGGTGGGCGATAACGTCAATGTGAGGGTTTTCAATAGCGCCCAGGATGCGCTTTGTTATCTGCTCCTCGCTCTGAGTCATGGCTGAGTGGATGGCAGCGATAACGACGTCTAAATCGGCCAGAAGTGTCTCAGGCAGGTCTATGCTGCCATCGGCGCGAATGTCCACCTCAGTGCCGGTGAAGATGCGAATTCCTTTGAGCCGCTTATTGAGCTGTTTGATTTCTTCAATCTGCTGTCGCAGTCGCTCCTCGTTAAGTCCGTGGGCGATTCCTCTACCGGCTGAGTGGTCGGTTATTGCCATGTATTCGTATCCCAGAGACCTGGCTGCCTGAGCCATGGCTTCGATGGAGTAACGGCCGTCGCTCCAGTTGGTGTGAACGTGTATGTCCCCCTTTATATCTGAGAGCTCCACAAGCTGCGGGACTTTGCCTTTCTCAGCCAGGTCTATTTCGCCCTGGTCCTCCCTGATTTCCGGTGGAATGTACTGAAGCCCCAGTCGCTGGTAGAAGGCTTCCTCGGTGGTGAATTTCTCCAGCTTGTCGGTTCTGGTGTCGGTTATGCCGTATTCGCTCAGCTTGAGGCCCCGTTTCTGTTCCCTTGTCCTCAGGGTGACGTTATGCTGCTTGCTGCCGGTGAAATACTGGAGCAGTGAGCCGAAGGAATCGTGCTCCACCATTCTCAGGTCGGCTTGAAGTCCGCCGGGCAGTATGACGCTGGCTTTGGTGGGACCTTTAGCCAGCACCTCCCTTACCTGTGGCAGTTTAACGAAGGCGTCGATGACCTCCTCGGGATTATCGGCGGTGCCCATAAGGTCGATATCGCCCACCGTCTCCCTGAATCGGCGCAGGCTGCCGGCAGCGGTCAGGTTTTTCACGCCTGATAGAGGGCGCAGGGCTTTGAATATCTCGTCCACCACTGGCAGGGCTTCGCCTATTGGTATGCGCTGGTCTTTGCGGCGCAGAGCTTCAATCTGCTGTAGTATGTTATTGGCTGCCTTGTCGCCGAGGCGGAACAGCCCGGCAACCCGCCCGTCTTTTATAGCTTTTTCCAGTTCATCCGCGGACTTAACCCCCAGCTCGTTGGAAAGCCGGTTTGCCGTCCTGGGACCGATGCCGGGGATTTCCAGCAGTGTAGTTATGCCTTCGGGGAACTCTGATTTAAGCTCCTCGTAGACATGCAGCTTGCCGGTGTTTACCAGCTCGATGGTTTTCCTGGCTATTGCCTCGCCGACGCCGGGTATGCTTTGCAGGTCTTGTTCTTCCTGGAGCATAATCTCTATTTCTTTAGGCAGGTGCTCGATGGTGCGTGCAGCCCGCTGATAGGCTCGAATCTTGAACACGTTCTCCCCCTTAAGCTCCAGCAGGTCAGCCATATCCTGGAATACTTTGGCAATAGCGGTGTTTTTCATTTGTATAGACTATTCTTTGACTACAGTGGTGAGATGGGGCTTCTATCGTCCGCAGCAATGTTTATATTTCTTGCCTAGGCGCGCTTAATTTTTAATTAAGATATGACATCAACTTTATCGTATAAATCTGGCAACCTATCTTGTCTGAGCCTGAACTTAGTCCCGTGATTATGACCTGTACGTGCATCGAAATCCACTAGTATAGAGCCGTTTTCAATTGATTTTAAGAACTTATCGAAGCTAAACTTCTGCAATATAGTGATATGCTTGTACCAGAAAAACTCTTTGCCAGATTCTTTTTTAACTTGCGCACGTACGTAGAAACAATTCAGAAGCTTGGTTCCTGCCTTATGGAAAAGATCATCAAATCCCCAATAAGGTTGAGGGTTCAGTTCACCCAAGCCTATTCGCCTCTCTACGGATTTGAGCCATTCATGATGCCGGTCATCTACAGCGTGTGAGTCAAAGGAAATTAGTACTTTATTAGCAGTGCGGTCGACTATAACGATAAAGCCGCGGTCTGTTCTTGATAAACCATTTATTGTTTGACGGAAACTCATTTCGTTGGGTATTGATTCATGTTTCCATCCATAAGATGGTAGTAGGAGATTAGGCACAAATTTAATTACCCGTGGGGATGGTTCCATATGAAATAGAGTCGTCAGAGAAGATGTGCCTATCCGTTGACATTTAAGTTCCCATTCTGCTGCATTAGGGATTGGTAGGTTGTTCTCCGTAATACCGAGTAAATCTTCAAGCGTGTTTCCAACTCCGCCAGCATTACCGGGACGAGCATTGGCGATCCACCCCATCCCTTCTATTTCCTTTAACCTGTTGATGAGTTCTGCTTTGGAAAGAAGCTCCATATTCAAATCACTCGTCTCTTATTTTCCTAGATGCAGAAGGCGGACGCCAAAAGTCTAGCAAATACTCAAAAGTGACTCCCATTGTAATATAGTTACTCGGCCATCCGAATATCCCGATTCTATTGACGAGATTTGTTCTATCCCAGATTATGATATTTCTTAACTCATATCCTCGCTTGCGTAGTTCTTCGATTAATGAGACGTGTATAGTGATTCGTTTATTTTCCCACCACATGTCAGGCACATTTATTACGCAGTGTCCTTTTGGTCGAAGCAGAGGCAGCAATGATTCGAAAATTCCCCCCATAGCACTGGTGTATTCGTCAAGCTGCATTGTGCCAAGATCTCGGGGATCTTGTGAGTACTGTTCTATTTTCCCTAGCTGCTCATTATTTCTAAATCTTCGTGATTTATTTTTACGCGCCCTGTTTAAAAGATTTGAATAAGGTGGGGAAGTCCATATTAGACTGACAGTTTCACTAGTGAAGTATTGGGATATGCTTCTAGCATCATCTTGGATGGCTAATTGTTGAGATTTGCCTAAAAGGCTCTTTTGTGCAAGGCGTTGCTCACACAAATCTATATATTCTTTCTTCAGGTCGAAACCTACAGCATTTCTGTTTGTATCTCTTGCAGCTACCAGAGTGGTGCCACTGCCGACAAATGGATCAATCACTAGTTCGCCAGCGTGAGTAAATAATTCGATTACTCTCTTAGACAGAGATATGGGGAATGTGGCTGGGTGGGCTTTCTTGTCACGGACGTCTCTTGACTCATAATTGAATTGCCATACACCAAGCTGATTCTTGAGCCATTCTCTTGGAGTTATGCAATTTATATGGGTAGCTTTGCAACTGCAAATTCTCTCATAGTTGATGCTTAGTTCTTTTCTATATAGCTTACTGCTTTCTCGAATTACGGTGGGCCTTTTCACAGCTGTCATTTTGAATTCCTAATTGTCTATCGGCCGCAGCAGTGCTTATATTTCTTGCCTGAGCCGCAGGGGCAGGGCTGGTTGCGGCCGACTTTTTTGCCGGATGGTACGGCGGCTCTCTGGGGTTGCCTCTGGGCTGGGGCTTCTTTTTTGTCGATGCGCACCTTGAAAATAGTATGGACGACATCGTGCTGTATGCTGGCGGTGAGGCTCTGGAACAAGGCGTGGCCTTCTTTCTTGTAGACGACTATGGGGTCAACCTGTTTCATAGCATAAAGGCTGGCTTGCTGGCGGAGATGGTCCATGGCGGTGAGATGGTCTTTCCATAAGTTGTCGAGGGATCGGAGCATAACCAGTCTCTCCATGAGACGTATGTTCTCGGCGCCTATCTCAGCCTCTCGCTGCTCGTACAGATGCTCGGCGTACTCAATCAGCTTCTCGGTGATTTGGTCTGGTTTAAACCGGGAAAAGGTATCGAGATTGAGTTCAGGTGAGGGGGGTAGGATAGTGGCAAGTTCTTCGGTTAAGCTGGTGAAGTCTGGCTCTATAAGGTCACGGCTGCAACTGGAGGCTACCAGTTTTTCAATTTCCTCTCGAACCATAGACAGGATGTTTACCTTGAGGTCGGCGCCCTCAAGGATTTTCCTTCGTTCGTCATAGATTACCTCGCGGTGCCTGTTGACTACATCGTCATAATCAACGAGGTGTTTGCGGACATCGAAGTGATAGCCTTCAACCTTGACCTGGGCATTTTCTATGGATTTACTGACCATAGAATGCTCGATGGGCGTGTTTTCATCGAAGCCAGCCCACTCCATGAAGCCTTTGACGCGGTCGCCGCCGAAGCGGTGGACGACATCGTCTTCAAGGGAAACGTAGAAGCGGGAGCTGCCGGGGTCGCCCTGCCTTCCGGAGCGGCCGCGGAGCTGGTTATCGATGCGCCTGGCTTCGTGGCGCTCGGTTCCGATGACGTGTAAGCCGCCAAGCTCGATTACTTTATCGTGCTCTTTTGGCCATTCCCGAGATTCCTTTTGCCACTTTTGGTGTTCTTTCTGCCATTCTTGTTCATCCGGGAAATCCTCGCGTTTGGGTTCTTCAGGTTTTTTCCCTCCGAGTATAATGTCAACACCACGCCCGGCCATGTTGGTGGCAACGGTGACGGCGCCTGTGTGTCCAGCCTGAGCTATGATGGCAGCTTCCTTTTCATGGTTTTTGGCGTTTAGCAGCTGATGAGGTATGCCTTTTCTTTTGAGCAGGTCGCCTAATTTCTCGGATTTCTCGATGGAGACCGTGCCTATGAGCACAGGCCTACCCTGCTGATGGAAGGTCTCGATTTCCCTGGCGACGGCTTTGAATTTGGTTTCTTCGTCCTTGTAAATCTGGTCGGGGTTATCGACGCGAACCATCGGCTTATTGGTAGGTATGATGACCACTTCGAGCTTGTAAATCTTGTGAAACTCCTCGGCTTCAGTGGCGGCGGTGCCGGTCATGCCGGCAAGTTTCTTGTACAGGCGGAAGTAGTTCTGGAAGGTGATGGTGGCTAGCGTTACGCTCTCTCTCTGAACCTTGACCCTCTCCTTGGCTTCGATAGCCTGGTGCAGCCCTTCTGAGTATCTGCGGCCGAGCATGAGACGGCCGGTGAACTCATCGACAATGATAACATTGCCGTCTTTGACCACATAGTCGCGGTCTCGCTTGAACAGCACACTGGCTTTCAGAGCATTTTCAAGGTATTGGGTCAAAATGTAGTTAGCCGGGTCATAGAGGCTGGGGGCTTTGAGCAAGCCGTCCCGGCGAAGCCATTTTTCCATCTTGGTCATGCCGGATTCGGTGAGGTAGGTCTGGCGCTCCTTTTCTTCGATGGTGTAGTCTTCATCTTTTTTGAGCTGAGTTATCAGGCGGGCGAATGTGTTGTATTTTTCAGTGGCTTCTTCAGCAGCGCCGCTGATTATTAGCGGTGTGCGGGCTTCGTCGATTAGTATGTTGTCCACCTCGTCGACGATGGCGTAGTTGAGCGGGCGCTGGACGTATTGAGACAGGTCTATAGCCATATTGTCCCTGAGGTAATCGAAGCCGAATTCATTGTTTGTGCCGTAGGTAATGTCGGCTTGATAAGCCTGCTGGCGGCTGACGGGCTTGAAATGAGGCCAGCGGGTGTCTTTTTCATCGGTGTAGTCGGGGTCATAGAGGCGGGCTGGTAGATGCTCATCTGGATTTTGTTGCGGGTATATGCTGGCAACGGTTAAGCCCAGGGCATGGTATATGGGGCCCATCCAGTAAGCGTCTCGCCGCGCCAGGTAATCATTGACGGTTACGAGATGGCAGCCGTCGCCGCTAAGTGCGTTCAGATATAATGACAGGGTAGCAACCAGGGTTTTGCCCTCGCCGGTTTTCATCTCGGCTATTTTGCCCTGGTGAAGTACGATGCCGCCTATGAGCTGGACATCGAAGTGGCGTTCGCCTATGGTGCGCCTGGCAGCTTCTCTGCAGGCGGCGAAGGCTGCAGGAAGTATATCATCCAGCGTCTCGCCGTTCTTAAGGCGGGCTTTGAGTTCGTCTGTCTTGGCGCGAAGTTCAGCATCGCTGAGCTTCTGGACTTCGGGTTCCAGCGAATTTGTCTCGTCTACAATAGGCTCGAGACGCTTCAGTTCTTTTTCGTTGGAATCGGTAAGGCTACCTAGCCACTTAAGCATAATTTTCTACTCGAACATGGCGCCTACGGATAGGCCGGTGTGGATGCGGTGAATAGCTTCGCCGAGAAGCGGAGCTATGGGCAGGACGGTGATTTTATCCAGCTTCTTCTTTTCGTCGGCGGGGATGGTGTTAGTGACCACGACTTCTTTAATCGGCGATTTAGCTATTCGCTCTATAGCTGGACCGGAGAATACGGGATGGGTGCAGGAGGCGTAAACTTCTGTGGCACCGTTCTCCAGAAGTGTATCCACGACGCCGATAAGGGAGCCGGCGGTGTCTATTTCATCGTCAATGGTTAAAGCGCGCATACCTTTGACCTCGCCGATGATGTTGAGAGTCTCGGTGGCGTCCATATTGCCTATGCGTCTCTTCTCGATGATAGCCAGCGGTGCGTTGAGCTTTTCTGCCATATCGCGGGCATGTGCTGATATACCGATATCGGTGGCAACTACTACCAGGTTGTCCAGTGATTTCTGTTTCCAGTAGTCGCTGAGTATGAAGAGAGCGGTTAATTCGTCAACCGGTATATTGAAAAAGCCCTGAATCTGGGCGGCATGAAGGTCTATGGTCAATAAGCGGTTGGCGCCAGCGGTGGTGAGCAGGTCAGCTATCAACCTGGCGGTTATAGGCACTCGAGGCTGGTCTTTCTTATCTGTGCGGCCGTAGGCGTAGTAAGGTATGACAGCGGTGATTCTACCGGCAGAAGCTCGCTTGAAGGCATCGATCATAATAAGGAGTTCTACCAGGTTCTTGTTGACCGGGGTGCATAACGTTTGGAGGACAAAGACATCTCGTTCACGGACGTTTTCCTGGATGCGAACGAAGATGTTCTCATTGCGGAATTCGAAGACCTCAGCTTTGCCCAGGGGTATTTTGAGATATTCGCATATTGCCTGAGCTAGCATCGGGTGGGCGTTGCCGGTGAAGACCTTGAGTTCATCCATTAGTCACCCCTACCATTTCTAGTGAGATAATTATAGCACCAAAAAGGTTGTTGTGTCCTAGTATTTGGCTTAATTATAAATAAATCGCAGTGTATAATAGTGCCTAAATGAGCGATATAAGCGTTAAGCAAGTCATTAAATTGTTGAGTGCTGAGTATGGCAAGCGCAATTGGCAACGGCGGCAGAGTCCGATAGCGGTGCTGGTGCAGACGATTCTTTCCCAGAACACGTCGGACAGGAACTCCGGGCAAGCTTTTGAGCAGCTTTTGGCTTCTTTTGGCAGTTGGGAAGATATGGCTGATGCCAGCGTTGATGCTATTTCTCATTCTATTAAAGCTGGTGGTCTGGGTGTAGTTAAAGCCAGGTATATCAAGCAGGCACTGGAGGAAATACGGCGAAGGCGCGGTGATTTCGAACTGGATTTCTTGAGGAGGCTGCCTGTGGATGAAGGCAGGGACTGGCTGAGGCAGTTGCCCGGGGTGGGCATGAAAACAGCTAGCTGTGTATTGCTTTTCTCCCTGGGTATGCCAGCTTTG
>Ga0214474_1001437_pt1 | contig 11019 bp, 13 predicted proteins | sample RVTome_2_FD_187335 | JGI IMG/M metagenome (GOLD analysis project Ga0214474, IMG submission 187335) | Soil microbial communities from uranium-contaminated site in the Upper Colorado River Basin, Wyoming, United States - RVT95D214 HiSeq ...
TAGTTAATGGTTACAAGTTATCGGTTAAGGGTAAAAGCGAAGCTTTTCTTGTCCCCATCGTCTAGCTGGCCCAGGACACCGGCCTTTCACGCCGGCAACAGGGGTTCGAATCCCCTTGGGGACGCCAGAGATAAATAAAAGGGTCAATGCCGTCTTACCATTGACCCTTTATTTATACGTGGAAACTAGTAACCAACAACTAAGCGACTGGTCCAGGACATCCCACATACGTGGGACAGCGAGGTGAACTTGTCCTAGACGCATAGCGGCTGAGCCTAGGCTTGTGGCGGGGTTTCAATTGATCTCTGATGAACACCAATTTTTTTGACTATTACGAGACAGAAAACCTATACATCCTCAAAAAAAGCCGAAATATGTCAAAAAAAAGGCAAGATATGTCAAGAACTAAAAAACAAAATATAGTATATATACTATGTTCAGTCGATTATTGCAGCGCATGATCTGCAGCGTCGGTTAAACGTTGTTGCTGCGCAGCGGAGACAAAAAAAGTGAATTTGGGCCAAACTTTTAAAAAAGGAAGGATAAAATGACTAAAGAGCAAATCGAAAAAATTAAGAAGTCCCTTGCCGATGCAGGTATGGGAGATATTTTGCTGCAGCAGCTTCTAGATAACATCACTCAAAAAGGTTGCGATGAGAGCTGTGGCACTGGCTGTTCGAAGTGCTGTGCTAGCGGCACAGCCAACCGCGTAGGGGATTGATCTTCTACCTCTGCAGGTGTCCTAAATAGCAGCAGATTAATATGGAGCCGAACTGGCGTGTACGACGTCGAGGGGGGATATTTTCCCTGATCTTCATATAAATATAGAGTGCTATCGCAAAAAGAGTTCCGTTACTCGATTTGAGGTTATGCCTGTCATGTGTGCGGAATAGCATGTGACGGATTTTGATCTTCAGCAACATCAGAAAGAATCCTCTGGGTAAGAATTATTGATCCTCTCAGAATCGACTTCACATTCGCAATGCCGCTTCGTGATTGACCCTCAACTGCGGCTAAAATCCGACGTAGACAGGGCAGTGCTTATCACCAGGACTTCCCCGTTTGCTGACCGCAGCTATCTCATGCGTTTTATGCATCCAACTGCTGCTGTTATTTTAAGCCTCTTCGATGGTCGTCGTACATTCAATGAAGTAGTGCACTTGTGGTCGGAACTAAGTGGCAAATCTATTGGATCTAGCCATGAAGAAGTTACTGCCTTATTCAATTTTTATACCAGCGGAGAACGTGGGAAAGATCAAATCTTGGTACACTCCGCCGGCTTGAGCGCTCACGTTATACCGAATTACGATCCAACTGAATTCATAGTACCATTTGAAACAGTTAACTTAGTGGAACGACGATTGCGCATTCCATATGTTGTTCATTTTTTACCAACTCTCTATTGCCCGAGCCGATGCATCTATTGCTACGCCAAAAGGCGTGGTAGACCGGAGACTAAGCTGCTGCCGGTCGAACGCCTCGTGGAAATCTTTCGCGAGCTCAAAAGTCTGGGCGTCGAATCGATTCAAATTTCCGGAGGCGAAATTTTTAGTCGTACGGACATTTTCGAGATCCTCCAGGCAATCATCGACTCAGGGCTATTGCCTGACATCCCCACCAAGGCGGCCATTAGTTACGCCATGGCGGTTCGTCTACGGGATCTGGGAATAAACCTCATTCAATTCAGTATTGATTCAGCCGAGCCAGAGACCATGAACCACATGGTGGGCCTGCGAAGCTATAGTTACCGGGCATTTGCTTCCCTGCAAAACTTACGTCGTGCTGGTCTGTCGGTCCGAGTAAATACAGTGTTGACACCGATAAACATAGAAGGGGTTCCTTTGCTTCTGCAATATCTTGGGGAGCTTGGCAATGTGAACCGCGTGACCCTGTCCCCCTATGGACGCTCTATTTTTCGTCACTCAGATGAATTATTTGTGACGGATAACAGCTTGCGAGTTCTAAAGGAACAGGTTGAACTCAGGAGAGAAACCTATCCGCACATGCGAATAACGGTCGGAAGCAATGGTTCTCCTGAACCTACCAGCCAAGAGGAAAGAAAGTTGAATTGGGCAAGAAGGGCTTTTTGCACCGCAGATAGAGATGGATTCGTAATTCTGCCGGACGGGCGAGTGACCGTCTGCGAGGAACTCTATGATCACCCAGCATTTATTATTGGAGACCTGAACAGACAGATGGTTATGGAAATGTGGAATTCATACGACGCCTGGGCTTTACTTACTCCTGATCAAGCATTGGTAGCCGACGGACCTTGCAAAGATTGTGAAGATTTTGTCGAGTGCCACAGATTCCGTGGGCGTTGTTGGCGCGATGTGATCAAGAGCTATGGTTGGAATAAACATTATTGGCCGGACCCTCGCTGTCCAAAAGCGCCCCCTGGCGCACGGCTGGGTTAAGGCATATTTTTTTATATTCCTCGTGTTAAAAAGAGACGGCAATGATAGTGAAGAGGTCAACTAAATCAATGACTTACCCAACCTAGTCTGTCCGCCGGATCGCCGATAAAGTCGGCTCCCGGTAACTTTCGCGTAAATAGAATATCATTTTTGTCGGGAATCTAGTCGGGACTTAAAAATGTGTTTGAAAGGGTTTTAAAGGGTTTAAAATGGCGGAATAAGGCTTTTTTACCGCGCCTTCACGCCGGTATAGGGATTCAGGTGAAATTGTCGCATATAAAAAAATGAGGAAGGGATTTTATACTGATCATAAGCCCTGTTAGGCATTGGAATGGAGAAAAGAAATGTTCAATCTTGATTGGCCATGGATCGTAATCATCATTGGCTTTCTAGCCTTGATAGGAGCACGATTAAGCCGTTTCATGACGGGCGTGATGAGACATCTTGCCGCGCCGCCATCCGATGTAATGCCGGTGGTAGTGTCCATAGCCGTACTCGGCGCCGCGCTGTATGTTGTTCTGTCCGGAAGTTACGCCGAAGCCGCACAGAAATGGGCTTTCGGCGCTATCGGGACGATCCTAGGTTATTGGCTAAACAGATAACTAACTAATATGGCTCATGCCTAACAACTCGTTCAAGCGGACGGCGCTAGGCGCAGCCACTTAACTCCAGCTGTTACTTCTAAGTAACAGATAATAATTTTAGTCGTAAGTCTAGTCGGGACTTAAAGTCGTTTAGAACGGCCGCGGATGTCTCTGATCCGTCCAGTGGCACGAGGATCTTTTCCTGCTCTTTCATGCCGCCCTCCTTTTTCGCCGGCTGTGATGGCGTATCCCAAGACTAACCCCTCAGCCGATTGAGGTCAATAAGCCATGCCGCCGTGAAAACGATGTCTACTTTAACAAATTTTTTGTATATATTGACACTTTATGAGTATTGTGGTAATAGTAGGTTGGGGTTTTTTAAGTATCTATTCAATACTTAAGTTATATGGGCGGCATCCATGAATCTGGAGAACACAAATGAACGGTCAAAAGGATCTCCACCTTCGTAGACTTCACGAGAGCCTTCAAGACATTCAAGATTTTCGCGATCGCCGGGCAAATACCTCTGATCCCCATTTTCCAACATGGCTGGAGCGCACTCAGCAGAGCCTTAACGAATTATTTGGCAGAGAACACGACTATGCGCGCCGTTTTTCGAGTCTCCAATTCAGGACGCTTCGAGTTAGAATAGTTAGCCTGAGTCGTGGTAGTAGTCCAGATTGGACTCGAGAAGATCAAACAACTTTTGAGAATGCTCTCACCCGTGCCCATAATATCATCACAGATGCTTTGGAAGAGTTTTCTACTCTGCCTACTCAAGCGGAACCTGCCGCAGTCAGTAAGCCGCTCAAACAACCCCAAATCGTTGTGAATGTTACCAACGTGTTATCCCAAAGTACACATGTTGAGCTGAGCCAAGTTATTTCTAATCTCGATTCGCTGGGTCTACCACCAGATCAACTCTCTCAGGCGAAGACGTATGCCGAGGAACTAGCAAAAGAAACACAAGGGGAGCAACGCTGGCCAGTTCTTGCAAAAACGCTTGAAAAACTTAAGTCGATGGGTAAGTCCGTGTACGAGAATGTTGCGCTTCCATTGCTCGTGGAAATGCTCAAAAAGCAAACAGGCCTCAACAGTTGAGGCGTTATAACAAGGCAATCCAGCCGACTCGTTACCTTTGCGGCTGATTTTTGTGTCGGAACCAAAGATGAACAAGAAAGCACAGAAGATCGCAGCGAGCAAGAAAGGCCATCGCGTCTTACTTTTTGGCGAACAGGTGTTCGGAAGCGACTCGCGGGTTATACGACCACACGAGAACGCGGAGATTGATGCCGTTCGCCTCCGAGACTACGCTAAGCTCAAACGGTTGACCGACTACACCCTTGTCATACTCGACTATGTCCCCTTTCCCTCGTCAGGTGGCATCTCAACCGACAAGCAAAATGTATTCGACAAGATGATGATGGAAGCACTCGAGGGAGGAACTACATGCTGCTTCGTTCACTACAACGAGCAAGTCCCCGAATTCGACCACTATGCGTTCGACACTGGACACATGAAAGAGGAGGACGTCAAGGCGTGCCGAAAGCAGCAACTGGGCTTCCGTTGGCTTTACAAACTCGCTATTGGACCCCAGCGATTGAATCAACCCATAGTGACAGGAACTACCACACGAAACGAGTTTCGTCCCTTCATTTCGAAATGGGGAGCGTCGCACAACCGCTTCTTGACCATTGGTGATGGTAAATTTGATGACACCATCTATGAGAGTCAAGGATTCCCAGTCGCCTTCAGCGTCCTCGTACGCGCTGGCCGAATAATGATGATGCCGTTCCAGCGCGATTTCGAGCGCCCCAACGACCTCTCGGATGCCATCTATGCTCTTGTCGACTGCCTTCTCACGTACATTACGAAATCTCTGACGGAACTGCCAGCATGGGCTCGCTCCCCTTTCTTCGGCGCTGAACAAGTCCTCTACGATGAGTGCAAGGAACTTGAGGCCCGACTTGAAGAGAGCCGCAAGGCGCTCGAGCCCTTCCTGGCGGCAAAGGAACTCATGTGTCAGGCTGAGTACACCCTTGAGCGAACCATACCGGCATTCGTTACGCAGCATCTCCAGCTCCTAACGCAACGTAACGATGAATTCAAAGAGGATTTCTGGATACTGAATGCTTCGGGTGAACGCGTCGTGATCGCCGAAGTGAAAAGCTACGTGAAGGGATTCAAGCGCAGTGGCATTTTTTCCATTTACAATCATCGCGAGACCAACAAGCTACAAGCGTCATTCCCTGCTCTCCTTGTGGTAAACGCAAACATGCAGGCCGCCTCGTGGCAAGAGAAAGATCGCGGGATTGACAAACAGGACTACGAGGTAGCTGCGCAGAACAATGTCCTAGTTCTCCGCACCGAGGACCTCGTGCGGTTGTGGGATGCCCTGCGAACGGAGCGAATCACGCCCGAAGACATCTTATCGGCCTTCACATCCAAGACTGGATGGTTGCAGGTTCAATCCGATGGGACAATGATTGATCACAAGTAAAATGAGGTTTCAACAACGGCCTGCTCACGTATTTGCCAACCCGGATAGGTCGTCAAAACGGAGAGACCCCGGGAAGGGGCCAAGGGGTCAAAGGGGCCAAGGGGTCAAGTCTTTGATTGATGGGGAACCTTCGGGACGTTGATGCTCAGAGTGCTTTTCTCTTGACAGGGAAAACGCAAAGAAAAGAAAGAGGACGCTGTTCAATTTTTTTTCACCTTGCTGATAAGTTAATTTTAGAGCAAACCGGAATGTCGTATATGAAATGTTAGGGCTTGCAAGTACAGGTGAAGATCAGGCTTGGCCATTAAACTTCTCGCTGTGAGATGGGGAGGAGAATCATGCGAATCGCAATTACTTTGTTCTTGTTGTTCTTGTTAGCCTTCGCCACCGGGGATGTCGGCGCGCAGGCGCTGCAGGTCGACCGCATTGAAGTCGTGGAATACGGCATCTACACAGTTAGCCTGGTCCACGCCGAACGGGACGCCAAGGGTATTTTACAAAGTTCGCTAAGCAACATCCAGCATGTGGAAACGACCCGTATGGTACCAGCAAAGATTGGTGTGAGGTTCGGTTTTCGATTCGTGGTGGTGGGAACACCGAAGGATGCCAAAGTGACGTTGCGAAAAATCACGCACTTCCCACCCGGAGGCCTTCAACCTCCTGGCTCGAAGGAAGCCCTCAGTCGCTCGGAGACAACCATGACGAGAACCATCGGTGGCGAAGCTCGCTATACTGACTACGGGTTCGATGATCCTTGGGAACTTGTGCCTGGTCCCTGGACTATTGAGCTGTGGTACGGAGATCGCAAGCTCGCATCGCAAAGCTTCACGGTATTCAAGCCGTGAAGACGCCCTCGATGATGGAAGCGACGTCTAATGTTACTTTATAGGTATTAGATTATAATTTTAGTCGTGAATCTGGTCGGGACTTAAGAACGAACTTTGGGGACGGTGATTCTCAGGGCGCATTTCTCTTGACAGGGAAAACGCGAATAAAAGAGGCGGAGGCGCTGTTCAATTTTTTCACTTCACAGATGAATTAGTTTTAGAGCGAACCGGAATGTCGAATATTAAATATTAGGAGTAAAAAAATGGCCAAATATAAAAATCTGATAATCCTTTTGGTAGTTTTCGGCGCCATTCATCTTATCTCTACTAATGCGATACTCCCCGCCCTTTCGAAATGGATGATTGACAAAGCATTTGAAACCAAAACTTACCTCCATCAAATGTCTTACATGATTGCTCTTCTTCAATATGCAGTAGTAATAATATGGATTCCAGTAGCAGTTTGGATTTATAGAGATTCAAAAAAATACATGTTCGCGCCATGGCTTTGGGCAATATTAGTTCTTATAGCCCAATATAATGGTTTAATTATTTACCTTTTGATTAAACTCTTAACTGAAAAAAGCCGGAGAAGAAAGTACTCGTGAAGCTTACTGCACTACATTATATAATTCTAGCAATAGTTTACTTCGCCGTGCTTATTTTATTAGGCATATTGGCGGCAAGACAGAAAGAAAAAATAAGAAGTGCGGAGGAAGAAAATAGGGCTTATAGGAGGGCCTTCGTATGGATGACTGCCCCCTTGGTTTTATCACCGCTTGTCGGAATGTTTGTTTTTGTAGGACTTTTACTCTTATCGGTATTGCTGAAATTTATGCCTGATCTAAATCCAATCTTATTAGGGATAATCGTAATTTTATATTTAGTGTTATCAATATTTTGGGGAATCAAAGCGTGTATAGCTATTTATAAATTGTATGCCAAAGGGAGAAAAGGGAAGGGCTCCAATTTCTTCATGTGAGAGGTGGGGACCCGGCGGAGCGTTGTTCAGTTTGTCCACTTCACAGATGAGTTGATTTTAGAGCAATACGGAATATCGTATATTAAATGTTGGGCAAACAGCTATCTAGTATATGTCACGGACGAAGTCAGAAATGACGGTTGACAACGGACCGAAGCGAGAATAAGGGGTCAAGTCTTTGATTGATTATATCTTTACAGTTGGGTAATTAGAACTTTGGAGACGTTGATTCTCAGAAAGCTATTCTCTTGACAGGGAAAACGCGAATAAAAGAGATAGGACGATGTTCAAAAACAGATAATAATTTTAGTCGTAAATCTAGTCGGGACTTTAAGTCGTTTAGAAGGGTTTTAATGGGCAGAGAAGATGAATTCCTCTTTTATTGATCCTTTGGTGATGGCAGAAAAGATTGGGAGTATCGTTAGCTCTGAAGAGAAAAGGAAATATTATCGTTTCCGTCCAGCTTCCTTTTATGGAGGGATTGCAACTGCTGACTGCGTGGGATGTTGTTTGAAATGTCTTTTTTGCTGGTCCTGGAATATTATCGTTCAACCCGAAAAGGTCGGAAGATTCTATTCACCCGAAGAAGTAGCTCGAAATCTCCTCTCTATTGTCAGAAAGAAAGGATTTCATCAAGTCAGAATCAGCGGTAACGAACCCACGCTTCATCATTCTCACCTCTTACAGATCCTTCAACTCATCCCAAAGGAGATCCGTTTCATCCTGGAAACGAATGGCATCTTAATTGGCCATGACCCTTCTTACGCAAAGGACCTCTCCCGTTTTCCTAACCTCTATGTCCGTGTGAGTTTGAAGGGAGCTTGTCCCGAAGATTTTACACGTCTCACCGGGACAAGGCCTGAAGGGTTCGCCTTACAATTAAAGGCATTGGAGAACCTTGTGGAGGCAGGGGTAGATTGTTTTCCGGCGGTAATGGCCGCAATTTCATCCCGGAATGAAATTGCTAAATTGAGGCAAAGATTAAAGCAGATCCGACCCGATTTTGCTGACTTTGAAGAAGAGGAACTGATCCTCTATCCTTTTGTTATGAACCATCTTCAAAAGGCTGGTCTGAAATGGACCGGTGAGTCGGTGAGAGGATAGGGACGCTGTTCAATATGTTCACTTCACAGATGAGTTGAGTTTTGTTAATCTTGGATAACATTCCTATCCTTTTCCCCATTCCGCAGGAGGATCAGCTATGAAAAAGATTCTGTTTGCGGCACTACTGTTATTATCCCTGATGGCTTGTGTGACCTCTCCGGCATGGGCAGGCGGTTTGAACGATACCGAGGCTGGTGAGGCTGCATTCCAAGGGGGCAACGATGACGCGGCCATAAGGCTCCTCACCAAGGCCATTGAGTCTGGCGAGCTTTCCCGGAAGAACCTAAGTGACGTCTACTACAACCGCGGTCTCGCCTGGGGGAAGAAGGGTGACCATGACAAGGCCATTGCCGACTATACCAGGGCCATAGAAATCGATCCGAAGTACGCCAAGGCCTACAACAACCGCGGCAACGCCTGGGGAAAGAAAGGCGCGTTTGACAAGGCCATTGCCGACTACACCAAGGTCATAGAGATCGATCCGAGGGACGCCGACGCCTACAACAACCGCGGCGTCGCCTGGAGGAAGAAGGGTGACTTTGACAAGGCCATTGTTGACTATACCAGGGCCATAGAAATCGATCCGAAGTACGCCAAGGCCTACTACAACCGGGGCTTCTCCTGGTATAACAAAGGCGACTATGACAAGGCCATTGACGATTTCACCAGGGCCATAGAAATCGATCCGCAGCACGCCAAGGCCTACTACAACCGCGGCGTCGCCTGGGGGAAGAGAGGCGCGTTTGACAAGACCATTGTTGACTATACCAGGGCCATAGAGATCGATCCGAAGTACGCCAAGGCCTACAACAACCGGGGCTTCTCCTGGTATAACAAAGGCGACTATGACAAGGCCATTGCCGACTACACCAAGGCCATAGAGATCAATCAGAATTACGCCAAGGCCTACAACAACCGGGGCTTCTCCTGGTATAACAAAGGCGACTATGACAGGGCCATTGTTGACTACACCAAGGCCATAGAGATCGAACCGAAGGACCCCACTGCCTACAATAGGTTAGCATGGCTCATGGCTACGTGTCCTGACGGCAGGTACAGAAACGGCAAGCGCGCTGTTGAGCTTGCCGAAAAGGCTGTAGCGTTGAAAGATGTAGGCGGCATCCTGGATACCCTGGCTGCCGCCTATGCAGAAGCCGGGAGGTTTCAGGAGGCAACAAATACCCAAGAAAAGGCCATAACAAAACTCAAACAAGAGGGTGGGACGCAATATCTACCGGCATGCGAGAAACATCTCTCGTCGTATAAGGCTGGCAAGCCGTGGCGCGAGAAGTGAATTTAATGAGAATTCTAGGGACACCAGATCCTACCCCTCAACTCATAGTTAGGCGTAAAGAGAAGGGAGGCCGTTATGAAACGCATAGGTTTTGTTTTAGTTGGTTTGTTACTTTCTCTTTTATTTCTGGATTGCGATCAGCTGTGGGCAGGATGGTCTGATTACAAGGAATCCTCACTCTCCACTTTATCCTTCTGTGAAAATGAAATGAGTTCCAAGGGTGTAGCGACGTGTGTCTCTATCCCGCAAAACAAGTATTTGGTTAAAGCTACCTATACAGGTAATTTTAGAAAGATCGATTGGAAAAGATATAAGATGGCTCTTACGTGCATTGATATGTTAAGTGAAAATAAAAGTTTAAAGAATATGATAGGTTCGTATATATATGAAACACAAGTCAAAGAAGGCGACAAGTCATATTGGTTACCAATCCAAGATGCTGTCGTCCCAATTTTGAAAGAGGTTAAGGAAGGTGAGATGCTTAATTTCTATATAATACGACTTGGGGCACAAGGCTGTGAATGGCTTTTTTTCATAATGGCTTTTTAGTGGGTTAAAGAGGGTTAAAAACATGGCGGAATAAGGCTTGGCCGCCAATTGGAGGCAATAGTCAATCAACCATAACAAAGGAGAGAGCTATGAAATACTTTTGTTTGCGTACGTGGCTACGGTTGATGTGGGTACTTGTGTTGTTCGGCGCGATTGCGGCGGCCACGAATACGGCCGCTTCGGCCGCAGACCTGGCCGGAGTGTGGGAACAATACATCGTGCCGAAGTCCGGCTGGGACCTCGTCTATCTGTGCCGCATCGAGCTGCGCCGTAGTGCACAAGGATACGAAGCAACTACCCTTGACGTCGGCCCCCGGACAGTGCCCAAGCAGATTCGGACGTTCAATCACCGATTCGACGGGACGACCTGGGCATTCGATTCCGACTGGCAGGATAAAGGGATCGCGACGTTCCAGCTCAAGCGAGTAAACGACGACCTTTTCATCGGGTGGTCTTACTTAAAGGGCGAGCAGCAGGGCGCTAACCTTTGGCTGCGCCGGCCCACGCGCTGATGGCATGCAGTTGTGCGTTGCGAAATTACGCTACCTAGGAAAAAGATGATAATTTTAGTAGGGAATCTGGTCGGGACTTAAACTTTTTAAATGTGCTATATTGGACCATATCAAGATCAAAGTGGAAATTCGTATATTAAAAATGTTAGGCGTTCACAAAATAATAGAGGAATTGCCACGAATAAGACACGATTAGTCCTCGGACTTATATTGCTTGCGTATGTTCTTTTCCCGCAATTTGCGCTGGCAA
>Ga0214474_1001438_pt1 | contig 11011 bp, 7 predicted proteins | sample RVTome_2_FD_187335 | JGI IMG/M metagenome (GOLD analysis project Ga0214474, IMG submission 187335) | Soil microbial communities from uranium-contaminated site in the Upper Colorado River Basin, Wyoming, United States - RVT95D214 HiSeq ...
AAACCTATCGGCCCAGCCACATCCTATTCATTGTTCGAAAAGAGGCAACGCCGGAGGAGATTCAGGTCATCAGGAAAAAGTGTCATAAAGTCTTAGAAAAAATTAAAGAGGGAGAAGATTTCGGGGGAATGGCTCTTCTCTACTCAGAAGATGCATCGAGTAGAGATCGGGGGGACTTAGGTTATTTTAAAAAGGGGGAACTCCTCCCCGCTTTTGAAAGAGAGGTCCGTCGCCTCAAAGTCGGAGAGGTGAGTGGAATTGTTCGAACGGAATTTGGTTTTCATATCATTAAACTTCTTGATCATAAAGGGATAAATCCCTTTCCCTTTGAGGAGGTCAAGGAGAGGGTTCAGGCGGATTATTACGACAGTGAAATGGAGAAGGCGTTAAGACAATTTCTCAGCAACTTGAAGGAAAAGTCCATCATCGAAATCAAGCTTTAATCCTTCCCCCATTTCCCATATTTGGGTGTTTCGACCTCCGCTGTTGCTAAATAATTAGGAAAAGCTCCCCAGAATTTTAATAATAATTCAACTTAGTCAACAACATCCCCCCAATCTTCCATAATAGGGGAGTCATTAAAAAGTGCTAAGTGTTAAACTTCGATTTAGTCAAATCCGTACCATTTGGCAACTTCATCCAACGGCTCTCTTTGGGTTCGTGATTGGGTTACAGGGATATCCCAGTCGGGATAGCCAATCGCTATTCCCAGTGCGATGAGCTTGGACTCAGGTATCTCAACTACCTTTCTAATGATGTCGGGATATATCACCGATTGCGCCTGGGCCACGGTTCCCAGCCCGTAATTGGTAGCGAGCAGCATGATATTCTGTACCACCGAGCCGCAGTCGTACAATGACCATACGTTTATGCCCTTCGACTGATAGAACATAGTCCGATCGATAAGGAGATAGATAACCGCTGGGGCACCATAATTTCTGAAGTTCTGTATCCGGCGAAAATCCATGTTTTCCTTGGTTGGCGTCCAATTCTTTGGGGCCAGGGCCTGGATCCGGGAAAGGTAAGGTTCGGGAAATTCGTAAGGGCGGGCAACCTCTGAATGAGGCTCTTGTTCTCCCCTTTCGAGGAAACCTTTCTGTATTTCCTCCAGTGGCTTACCGGTGACTATGGCAAATTCCCAGGGCTGGGTGTTGGCCCAGGACGGAGCTCGTAGGGCTTGCTCAACTATCTGTCTTAACATGTCCTGAGAGACGGGGTCAGGTTTAAAGGCCCGCACGCTCTTTCTCTCCCTGATGGCTTCAACGACATCCATATCTTGGTCCTCCTTTTCTCATGTTACTGTGAATAGGGTTTATAGTCCGTCCAAAATTATCCATGGGGACATCTTTACTTTGCTAACACAAAATGCATTTTTTCTCAAATTCAATTTTTTCCTCTATATAAAAATTGACAAAGTTCATTTAAAATTGCTAAATTATAATGTCTTTTATCCCTGTTTCACTTCTCCCACACTTCAGGAGGAGGGGTGAAGAAGATAAGTTATGAACCGAATTTATATACAACTTAAGCAGGAAGGTCCAATCATTGACATAAAGATGACCAGCCGATTTTTAGGCCTCCCTCTCTTCAAAGTCCATGCTTTTTTTATCGATGGGTTACTGATCGATACAGGATTCGCCCATGGACGGGATAGATTCCTGAAGCTCTTCGATGAACTTCATCCCACCACCGTTGTCAACACACATCATCATGAGGATCACACTGGCAACAACTTCTGGATTACAAGAAAGTATGGCCTCCTACCACTGGCTCATCCCAAGGCATTTTCTTATTTACAAGACCCCTCTCGGTGGATACGATGGTATCGGCGTTTAGTTTGGGGATGTCCTCATCCTTCTGAGACAGGAGAATTGAATTCAAGGATTCGAACCCGGAAGTTCGACTTTATGGTGATTCCCACGCCTGGGCATTCAGATGACCATGTTTGCATTTATGAGCCGAATGAAGAATGGCTCTTCACTGGGGACTTATTTATCAGTGAGCGATTAAGATATTTGAGAGAAGATGAAGACATCTATGCCGTTATTGATTCCCTAAAAAGGATTGCCAGTTTCCCACTTAAAATGATGTTCTGTTCCTTCGGCGGTAGGATTGATAGGCCGAAAGATGCCATTCATCAAAAGATTGACTATTTAGAAAGTCTGAAGTATGAGATTGAGAAGGGGCTCAAGCAGGATTTCTCTTCTCAAGAGATTCGGCGAAAATTATTGGGAAGGGGAGACCGATACCGTCTTTTTACAGCTGGGCAGATCTCAAAACAGAATTTAGTTAATGCTTTCCTTAGAAATCCCACATTTCCCCCCCTTAGCAAAGAGAATGTGTGAAAAAAATCGGGGGATCGGTCGGGCAAGGATATCTCCAAAGTTTTACAAATGCGGTTATTTGAGATGGCAAAGGTAACAGAACCCTGTAATCAATCAACTCTTATGGAATTTTTCACCGTAGGGAGTTTACGCAGAGTGGTACCGCCCTGCCTTCGCCGAAGCGGCTACGCGCAGGCAGGTGTAAAACTTTTCTAATACCCTTGCTCGCCCTCTCCACTCGAGGACTTTTTTTTCAAGCCTTCAGGGGGCATTGGGGGATTTGAAAGTTATTTGAAAAAATAGAACTCAAAAAGGGGTTAAACAATGAAACAAAAGGTTAAAAAAGCAGCGGTATTGGGGGCAGGGGTCATGGGAAGTGCGATTGCTGCTCATCTGGCAAATGTGGGAATACCTTCCTTCCTCCTCGATATTGTCCCAACAGAGATGACCGAGGCGGAAAAGAAGAAGAAGTTGACATTGGAACACCCGGAGGTGAGAAATCGGTTCGCCATCCTGGGAAAGAAGAGAGCTCAAGATTCGAGCCCAGCCTCCCTCTATTTGAAGGAGGATGCCGAACTCGTCACCATTGGAAACTTTGAAGATCATCTCTTCTGGGTTTCGCAGGCAGATTGGATCATCGAGGCGATCATCGAAGATCTGGATACGAAGAGAAACCTTTTCAACAGATTAGTCCCCTTATTAAAAGAAGGGACCGTGGTCAGTTCAAATACCTCTGGCATCTCCATCCAGAAGATGTGCGAAGGGTTTTCACGGGACTTCGAAGAGAGGTTTTTAGGAACCCACTTCTTTAATCCACCAAGATATATGAGACTACTGGAAATCATCCCGACCCCTTCAACCTCCAAAAGCGTCGTGGAGCGAATGGCCCAAATGGGCGAGATGATTTTAGGAAAGGGAGTGGTGTATGCTAAAGATACGCCCAACTTCATTGCTAATCGAATTGGAGCCTTTGCAACCGCTGTGGCCATTAGGACGACGATCGAGGATGGCTATCGGATTGAGGAAGTGGATCAGATCACAGGCCCGGCCATGGGAAGACCAAAGATGGCTACATTCAAGCTTGCTGATCTGGTTGGACTGGATGTCATGGTCCATGTTTCCAAAAATCTTTATGAGAGCCTGCCCGTGGGGAAGGAAAGGGAATATTTTGTTTTTTCCTCTTTGATTCAACAGATGTTGAAAAACCAGTGGTTGGGTCAGAAGACCAAGCAAGGCTTTTATAAGAAGGTGAAACAGGAGGGGAGAGAGGAGACTCTAGTTTTGGATTACGAAAAACTCGATTACCGTCCCCAAGAGAAGGTGAATCTTCCATCCGTGGAGATGGGTAAGAATATTGACGATGTCAGAGAAAGAATCAAGACCTTCGTCCTGAGTCCTGATCGGGGAGGACAATTTGCCTGGAAGATTTTGAAAAAGACTCTGCTCTATTCAGCAGAGAAAATCCCTGAAGTCTCTGACGACATCATCAATATCGATCGGGCGATGAAGTGGGGGTATAACTGGGAACTCGGACCTTTCGAAATTTGGGACGCTATTGGTTTAAAATCCTCCGTAAAAAAAATGGAGAAGGAGGGAGAAACGATGCCACCGCTGGTGGAGCAGATTCTCAGCAAAGGATATTCTTCTTTTTATGAAAAGAGGGATGGATGTACCTTCTTTTTCGACCTTGGAGCAGTTCAATATCAGGAGGTGAAAGAGAGACCAGAGATCATCTTTCTACCGAGTTTGAAGGAGAGAAAGAAGACTGTTCTTACCAATCCTGGAGCCAGCCTGATTGACCTTGGTGATGGCGTGGCCTGTCTCGAATTTCATTCGAAGATGAATGCGATCGGAACCGATACCATCCAGATGATGAGAGATTCACTTAAAGAAGTGGAAGAAAAATTTGATGGGATGGTCATTGGAAATCAAGGTGAAAATTTCTCTGCAGGAGCCAACCTGATGCTCATCCTCTTTGAAATTCAGGATGAGAACTGGGATGAGGTGGAAGCATCTGTGAAGTTTTTTCAAGATACCTTAATGGCCGTAAAATATTTTGAGAAACCGGTGGTCGCTGCTCCCTTTGGTATGACCCTGGGGGGTGGGTGTGAAATTTGCATGGCATCGGCCCAGGTTCGAGCGGCGGCAGAAGCCTATATAGGTCTCGTGGAGGTAGGTGTGGGGCTGATTCCTGCAGGAGGAGGGACAAAAGAGATGTTGCTCCGCTCGATAGAGAACATCCCTCCTGATGTGGATGCCGATACCTTTCCTCTTGTTCGCCGAGCCTTTGAAACCGTGGCGATGGCTAAAGTTGGAACAAGTGGAAAAGAATCACAGAAATTGGGTTATTTGAGACCGACCGATCGAATCACCATCAATCGGGATTATTTGATTCATGATGCCAAGAGGTGTGTCCTCAAACTTATTGAAGAAGGTTATCGGCCCCCTCGGCCAAAAAAGAATATTAAGGTCATAGGAGAAAAAGGCTTAGCTCTTCTTCAAATGGGTCTCTTCTATATGAGAGACGGTAATTTTATCAGTTCCTATGATGAACATGTGGGGAAAAAATTGGCTTACGTCTTTTCAGGAGGGAATTTACCAGACGGCAGCGAAGTAACTGAGCAATACCTCTTGGATTTGGAGAGAGAGGCATTTATGAGCCTTTGTGGTGAGCCCAAGACCCAGGAGAGGATGCAGTATACACTGAAGACGGGAAAACCTTTGAGGAACTAAACCATTCGAGGAATTATGATATAACTCCTCCTAACCTCCCCTTAACTTAAGGGGAGGCAGGGTGGGGTTAAAAATGGGGAGGGAATAAACAGGAGGAAAAGATGAAAGAAGCGGTGGTAGTTTCTGCAGTGAGGACGGCCGTTGGGAAGGCCCCTCGGGGGATTCTAAAAGATACACGTCCGGATGACATTGCAGCGATCGTCGTCAAAGAAGCTCTTGCAAGGGTACCTGGTCTGAAGATGGAAGAGATAGAGGATATCGTTTTAGGATGTGCTTTCCCTGAATCTGACCAAGGATTGAACCTTGCAAGAGTTGTGGCAATGAGAGCTGGTTTTCCTTATACGGTTCCGGGACAGACGGTGAATCGATTCTGCTCCTCAGGACTGCAAGCGATTGCGACAGCGGCTTATGAGATCATGGTGGGAGCCACAGAAGTGATCATTGCTGGAGGCGTGGAGTTTATGAGCCAAGTCCCAATCATGGGGCTGACTCCTTCTCCTAATCCTTATTTAGTTGAACATAATCCACAAGCCTATACTTCCATGGGGCTTACCGCTGAAAATGTTGCTGAGAAATTTGGGATTTCAAGAGAAGAGCAAGATCGTTTCGCCCTCTTAAGCCACCAGAAGGCAGCTAAAGCCATTAAGGAAGGAAAGTTTAAGGAGGAGGTCATTCCTATTACTGCAAAAGTGAAAGAAACCAAAGAGGATGGGACCGTTTTTGTGAAAGAGGTTATTTTTGACACCGAGGAAGGAGTGCGATACGATGCCTCTCTGGAAGGGATGGCAAGCCTTAAGCCTGTTTTCAAAGCGAAAGGGGTGGTGACTGCAGGCAATTCATCCCAGACGAGTGATGGAGCTGCAGCCTTGGTCTTGATGTCCAAGGAAAAGGCAGAGGCATTAAAGGTGAAACCCTTGGCTACATTCAGATCCTTCGGGGTAGCGGGGGTGCCACCTGAAATCATGGGAGTGGGTCCTGCTTACGCCGTTCCCAAGGCATTGAAAAAGGCAAATCTCACCCTCCAAGACATAGGCCTAATTGAATTGAACGAAGCTTTTGCCTCACAATCCCTCTATGTCATACGGGAGTTGGGATTAAATATAGATATCGTGAATGTTAACGGTGGAGCGATCGCCATGGGCCATCCCTTAGGATGCACTGGAGCAAAGTTAACCACCACCTTGCTTTATGAGATGAAGCGCAGGAAGGTCCGCTATGGACTGGTGACCATGTGTATCGGAGGTGGAATGGGAGCGGCCGGGATTTTTGAGAGAGTAGACTGAGCAAGTAGAAAAGTCTTTTAATAAGTGTTGAGCGTGAGGTAGAACAAATTCGAAATGGTTTAAACTCTAAACACCAAACTCTAAATTCTAAACAAATCCAAAATCTAAAACTCAAAAGATTATACCGTCTTGAGTTTTGTGCTTTGGACATTTGAGTTTGTTTAGTCCCGCGTCTCGCGGGATTAGGATTTCGAGTTTAGGGTTTGGAAATTTGGATTTGTTTCGCCTGCCTGCGCGAAGCCGCTTCGGCGAAGGCAGGGATTTCGATATTCGGATTTAGGATTTAATTTTCAAGGGAGGATGTTATGGAGGAGTTCGTTAAGGGGGGAGCATTTCTGATTGAATCGATTCCACCTCAAGAGGTTTTCACTCCGGAGGAATTTACAGAGGAACAACGATTGATTGCAAAAGCGGCTGTAGAATTCGTCGTGGGTGAAGTTCAACCTCAACTAGAGGATATTGAAGCGCAGAAGGAAGGACTCCTACCAGGTCTGGTTAAGAAGGCAGGGGAATTAGGGTTCCTTTCCGGAGACATCGGCGAGGAGTACGGGGGACAACAACTGGATAAGGTGAGTGTTGTCCTGATGGTAGAAAAATTGTCCCAGGGCGGAGGATCCTTCATGGTCGCCTATGTGGTCCATACGGGAATTGGTTCTCTTCCGATTATCTTTTTCGGTAATAAAAATCAGAAGAAACGATACCTTCCAAAAATCGCCACAGGAGAGATGATTACGGCCTATGCCCTGACTGAACCTGAAGCAGGATCGGATGCCTTAAACGCCAAGACTACAGCCACGCTTAGCCCAGATGGAGAATATTATATTCTAAACGGACAGAAACAATTCATTTCCAATGCCGGGTTTGCTGATGTGTTCGTCACCTATGCCAAAGTGGACGGCGAAAAATTTACTTCCTTTATTGTTGAAAAGAAGTTTGAAGGCGTTTCGGTGGATGAAGAAGAGAACAAGATGGGCATGAAAGGGTCTTCCACTCGAAGTCTCATTTTCACCGATGCCAGAGTCCCTGTTGAGAATGTCCTCGGGGAGGTTGGAAGAGGGCATATTGTGGCTTTTAATACCCTCAATATTGGTCGGTTGAAGTTGGGTCCGGCTTGTGTGGGATCGGCAAAGAGTGCGCTGCAGGATGCCATCACTTATGCCAAGCAAAGGGTTCAGTTTGGTAAACCGATTGCGGAGTTCGGTCTGATCAAACATAAAATAGCTGAGATGGCGATTCGTGTCTTCACAGTAGAAAGCATGGTTTATCGGACAGCCGCTTTAGTCGATCGGGTACTTCAGCACATTGACCACCATGCTGAAGATGTCGGGATTCAAATGGCAAAAGGGATCGAGGAGTATGCCATCGAGGATTCGATTAACAAAATCTATTCCTCAGAGATGCTGGATTATGTCGTCGACGAAGCCCTTCAGATCCACGGAGGGTATGGGTATATTCATGATTATGCGATTGAGCGGGGTTATCGGGATTCCCGGATCAACCGAATCTGGGAGGGGACGAATGAGATCAATCGTCTCCTTATCATGGAGATGTTGACGAAACGGGCCATGAAGAACCGCCTTCCCGTGCTTGCAGCAGCCCAGAAGGTGGCCAACGAACTCCTCACCCTTCGGCCAAAAGTAGAGTCGGATGATGGAAAGCTTACTCTTCAAAATGAAATGGTAGAGATGTCGAAAAAGATCTCCCTTCTGGTGGCGGGGGCCGCGGTTCAGAAGTATATGATGAAGTTGGAGGAAGAGCAGGAGATTCTAAGTTCGATCAGTGATATTGTGATTGAAGTCTTTGCGATGGAGAGTGCACTGCTTCGAGCAATAAAATCCATGGAAAAACTTGGAGATGAGAGGGCACAGATTCAGAAAACCATGGTAAAGGTCTATGTCAATGATGCTTTTGATCGGGTGGAAGGGTTTGCAAAGAGGGCCTTCGCTGCCATTGCCGAAGGTGATACGCTAAGGACACAGTTATCCGCTCTCAAGAAGCTGACAAGGTTTACCCCCGTGAATTCAATCGCCTTGAGACGGGAAATCGCAGATTACGTGATCAAAATAGGAAGATATCCATTTTAGTTTCACCACAGAGCTTTGTTGGGCAACTGGCAAGGCTATCGATCGTCTCGACTTGGTTTACAATGGCTGGTGATCTACCGAGTTATGGTCGAAAAAGTTTTGTTCCAGGTTGCTTCAATAACCATCCATGCCTCTCGGAGGTCTTAAATGAGGCTTGTCTTCCCTGGTTGGAAACTTCCCGAAGAAGCTGCGACATAACCCTTCGATTCAGGGGTATCGCTCATATTTTACGAGTAGGACAATAATACTGTAATGCCTCTATGCTTCTTATCCCTGGCCTTTTTTCGATCCCCACTTCTTAAAACCGGAGTTTTTACCCTGAAAATGCTCTTCTAAAGCTGAAAACAACCACTCTTTTTCAGCCTTCATCCATGGAGTCAATCAGTTAGCTTGGCCGAACCTCCAAGGCACCCTAACAGAAAATTCAATTGACTTTTTGAAAATTTTCTGTTGATATTCCTATCAATTGGCAAAACTCAAGGGAAGGAGGATCAATCAGCCATGAACGAAAAAAGAGTATTTACCGACCAGGAACTCAAGGAAATGGGGACACGGACGCTGGACCTTGTTTTTGAAGCCATTGATGCTGGAAATAAGGATAAAGCTAAAGAGCTGGCGAACAGGATGTACAAGGAGTTCAACTACCTTCATGATGGTTATATGTTCTGGGTTTCCGGCCTGTTGACCCACATTTATAAAAAGTACGGGATTGACGCCGTAGAAGCGGCGGAAAGAGAAGCCCATACGATTGAAGGTAGAGTGGTTTTCAAGCCGCCGGAGAAGACCGATATCCGTTCCCAAGTGGAACACCTAGCAAGCAGTCTTCGAGGACATCTACAGCCGATAACCATCAAGGAAGATGACGAGAAGATCAGTCTCACCATGCAGCCGTGTGGTTCAGGCGAAAGGATCATACAGAAAGGCGGTTATAAGCCGGAAGCCGGCCTGGCCACGGTTAAGGATCCCCATTGCATCACTTGGGGTATGAAGGATTTCCCCATCTACTGTGTACACAGCCCGGTAATGGAGATGCTGCAGATAGAAAACACAGGCCATTTGGGAATGGCCCACATCGTGTCCGAACCGATTTGCCATAGATCTTGCCAGTTCGTTATTTATAAAAATCCCGATGATGTACCGGAAAAATTCTATACTCGAATCGGCAAGAAAAAACCTGCCGCCGGTAGATAAAAATCGAGAATTAGAAACGGCGATCTCTCCTGATAGAACAAGCACACGAACGTTTTATGGGCATTCCTCAGGCTACAATCTCGGCAATCGAAAATGATCGAGTCCATCTTGGGTGGGGCGCGCGAAGATTCTATCTCGGACACTCAATTGTCACCCAGGTGTTCTGGTCTTCCCCGGCTAGGAACTCCCCGAAGAAACTGCGGCATAAACAAGACTATTATCGAAACTGCAAGAAATCAGATAGAAGGATCTGTCCAGTAGGCAGGGGTTGCATCACATCATTTTCTGGCTGCAAGATGATAAGCTTCTTCTTCCGGTAGGACCTTTTTACTGTGGCTTCATCTGCTAAAGCCCGAGGTAGGTTTTGCGTAGAACCTCGTCTTGAAACAATTGCTCGCCGGTTCCTTCGGCGATAATTTTCCCAGAGGAGAGGACATAGTTGCGGGAGGTCATCTTAAAGACCGTGTTCACTTCCTGTTCAATGAGCAAGACGGTGATACCAAGCTTGCTGATCTCTCTGATCTTCTGAAATACCTCTGCTCGCAAAAGGGGGGCAAGGCCTGTCGAGGGCTCATCGATGCACAACAGTTTGGGCTTAGACATCAATGCCCTGCCTATGGCGAGCATCTGTTGCTCTCCACCGGAGAGCGTTCCGGAGATCTGGTTTAATCGATCCTTTAGCAAGGGAAAGAGTTGATATACCTTACCTAAATGATCCCGAATTTCATCCTTGTTCTTTAGTAGGTAAGACCCGGCCATGAGATTATCGATGACCGTCATCTCTCGGAATGGCCTGCGCCTCTCCGGACAGAGGATCAGACCTCGCTTAACGATTTCATGGGCAGGGACCTGATCGATTCGCTCGCCATCAAAGGTTACTGCACCCTTAAGAATAATTTCACCATGGGTTGACCTCCGAGTAATCTCCCTCTCCCAGGCTACCAATCCGGTGATGGCTCTTAACAGGGTTGATTTGCCAGCCCCATTGGGACCCACGAGGCTGACTAGTTCACCTTTATCGACCCTCATGCTCAGACTATTAATGAGCATGGCCTTGTCATACCACACCGATAAATTGGCAACTTCAAGCAGCACGCCTAAATACCTCCTCCGCCGAGGTAGGCCTCAATAACGTGAGGATCGTTGACGATTTCATCGGGCGTTCCGTTGGCAATGATGGTCCCGAAATTCAATACAATAATACGATCCACAATCTTCATCAACCATTGAAGCTTATGTTCGACGATGATCATGGCCGGTCCTTCGCTGTGCAATCGACCGAAACGGCCACCCTTATGCAGGCGCTTGATGGATTTGGCCATAAGATCAGTCTCAGCAGGACTTAGCCCACCGAAAGGCTCATCCAGGAGGAGCAATTCCGGCTCTGTGGCCACGG
>Ga0214474_1001442_pt1 | contig 11000 bp, 8 predicted proteins | sample RVTome_2_FD_187335 | JGI IMG/M metagenome (GOLD analysis project Ga0214474, IMG submission 187335) | Soil microbial communities from uranium-contaminated site in the Upper Colorado River Basin, Wyoming, United States - RVT95D214 HiSeq ...
CCTTCGATATACAATAGCCCAATAATAGGCCGGGATATAAAAAGGACGAGGTTATGGAAAACGTATGTAACGAGCTAAATTCGATAGTAAATGCTTTCTACAACAAATATGAGGACCTGGATAACGAAATCACTTCAAAACGATTGGGGGCCGATAAATGGACTTTAAAGGAAATTGTAGGGCATTTAATCGATTCCGCGTCCAATAATCATCAGCGATTCGTCAGATTGCAGATTGTAGATGAACTAATATTCCCCGGCTATGGAAAAGATAATTCAAAATGGCTTCAGATTGAAAAGTACAATGAATTGAACTTTTCTGACGTAATTTTACTCTGGAAGCAATTTAACGTCTTAATCGGCAATATAATTAAAAGAGCCGATGAAAGTAAATTAGAAAACCGCTGGGAAAACTCGGAAGGGGATAAAAAAACTCTTCGAGATCTGATGATAGACTATATAAGGCACTTAAAAGACCACCTAAAACATTTTGAAGAAACACTCGAAGAAATAAAGGAATGAAAGGCAACAAATGGTGGCATACGGTATGACATAACCATAATTGAAATGATCGAGGAAGAGCTCAAAAAAAATGAATAAGGACCGATATCGGAGCCGATAGTACTTAGTGCAAACTTGAGCTTGACGTAGTTTTTAAATATCTTGTGGTAATTAGTCGTGCGTTTTATAATATATAATGGCAGATAGGAGTTAAGCATTGAAATTTGAATTCAAACTTGTCCATATAATGGAACGGGAGAGAATATTAGATGGACTGGGCTACTATCAAATTGATAATTGCAAGACATAAAGGTTCCGATGAGTGTCAGCAGCAGTTAGAAAGCTACATTGCCAAGCTAGGCCTATTGGAGGATTCTACTACTTTGGCAATTATAGATACTTGGTGCCGACTGCATACCCCTATCGCAATGCCAGATGAAATGTTTCAGGATTTTCCACAACGTAAGCATCTCGGTTATATTATCTCGTTCTTGAAGGAAATAGACACAGAGGACAAAACTTTGGCTTTGCACTCTTTAGACTATTTAGCTTTATGCATGGTCAAATGGGGTATAGAAACCATGCACGATCTCTGGGAGACTTACCTCGATATAGATTCAATCTTTAATTCATTTAGCCCGGAAAGACAAGAGTTGATAATTAAATTGATCGGCTGGGAAGCCTGCAACTATGGCACCACAAACCATACAGCCAATTTGGTAAGGAAATACGAAAAACAGTGCTGGTTTGAACATTTACTTAATGATCTCATTCAATTCAATAATGTGACCGTTCACAAGCAGACGTCGCGATGGTATATACGAAGTATTGGTGTTTATACTGATTTCCTAGAACTTATTTCATCCTCTGTCACTGAAAACGAAGTGCAAAAATTCCTTGAACTCAAAGCGCCAATGTCATTTTCACCAACAGAAGACTTCATAGTCGAGGAATTTGGCTATAGCCGTGTCCTATTGTTACGAGAATATCTTCGAATCTTCAGAAGGGTATTCTTCGAAACTAACCTCAAGATACCGGAGGAAATAGTGGGGGCATCTAGAGAACTGTACTCAGCCATAACTGATGAGACAATGACAAGAGAGGAACTCGAAGTAGCTCTTTGTACACTCAAAGCGGTCGTGCGTAAACCGCATCTGCGAACAGGTTATTTTATGTGATCAACCCCTTTAAATATTTACAAGATAGTTAAAGTCATGTGGAGTAGCGTTTTTGATGATTTAGGTAGATAAAGATTTAAACCTTACGGCGGGGTGTAGCGCAGCCAGGGAGCGCACCTGCCTCGGTAGCAGGAGGACGGGGGTTCAAACCCCCCCACCCCGATTTGGTCAGAGAATGCCTATCCACATACAACATAAAATCCTGTCACGGCCAAGACCCATATTTCTTAAAAATGTGGTAAAAAGTGAATAAAAGTAACGAAAACACGAATCTGAATGAAAGAAAGAGACTTTTTGCTGTTGCAAAGAGGCTTGTAATCAAGATCGGATCATCTCTTATCCTTGATAGTGGATATAACTTTGATATGCCACGGTTAAAAAAACTCTCGCAACAACTCGTCAGCCTCAAGAAAAATGGCAAAGAGGTCATTATAGTAGCCTCTGGAGCAATTTCCGCTGGGTCTATCCTGTATAATCCGATTCGGAAGATATACGATGAATATGAAATCAAGCAAGCCGCTGCCGCGTTAGGTCAGTGCCTATTAATTGAATCTTATCGCAATTCATTCGCACAACTTGGCCAAAAAGTCGCTCAACTCTTAATCACGCGCAGGCAACTTTCAAATAATCCCGAAGCTTTGAAACTTTCCAATACCATAAATGCCTTATTGTCAGACCCTTGCGTAATCCCAATCTTTAATGAAAATGACCCTCTTTCTCAGGAGGGTGCGCGGCTTCGAGAAAATGACAAACTTGCAGTCATATTGGCTTGTTTCTGCCATGCAGACTTGCTAATTATTCTGTCTGATGTAGCGGGATTTTATACCGAAGATCCTAAGAAGAATCCTAATGCAACCCTATTGACTACAGTAGAGCAAATCACTCCACAGATTTTAGGGAGAAAGGAATATTACAAACCAAGCAAAGGGCTGGGTGGAATGTCTGCTAAGATCGACGCAGCAAGAATAGCACTGAGTTCTGGTATGCCTATGATCATCGCCAACGGCAACGAAGATGAACTATTCGAGAAACTTGCCTTAGGTAGGATAGGTACACTCTTTTTATGCTCTACTGAACAACGGAAATATAAGAATGCATTAATGAAACAGCCAAAAGGCACAGTGATAGTAGATGATGGTGCCAAGGAAGCCATTCTAAATAAAGGTGCAAGCCTACTATCAGTAGGTGTTTTGGATATTCAAGGGCGATTTGTGGCTGGTGATACAATAGTGATAGCGGATCACAATATAGCCGAGTTTGCTCGTGGCGTTGCCGAACGGTCATCGAGGGAATTACTAAAGACAGTGAGAAAAATTAAAACAGGGAAAATGGAAGATACGACTATCAAGACTCGAATTTCAGTTATTGTTGTCCACAGGAACAGAATGGCCCTAGTCTGATCAGTCAGGCCATAGCTTAATGGCAGAAATAATAGACAGTAAGGTGCAGTCATGTTGTATAGCTAAGAAAGGAGTAATAATGAGCGATTCTGTTTCCAAAGGGCTAAAATTTTTTAAGACCACAGATATCACATCAGTCAAGGCAGAATTATCCTCAACGCAAATAACCGAAATCCAGAAGCGTGTTGATATGCTTATTACTGAACTTACTGGAGTCACTGATATGCTTCGCGGTAGTAGGCTACTATTATTAAACGGTAGTTTGACGTCAGGTGGATTAAAATTCGCAGCTTTTAGGGTTCAAACACTTTCACTCCTTTTTGAATACGCTCAAAAGTACATTACTAAGAGTCAAGCCCCGGCAACTTATGCAGATTTTTTAACTCATCTTGGCTACGAAGTTGGTTTTACATATGCTAGGGAATTACTAGGCAAGCTTAGGGATTTGCGTTGTCTGCCAGAGGATGATTTGGCACTTATTGAACTCTGGATCCAATTTGAAAATGAAACAGGAGCTGGGATTACTAATATCAACAAAGTTGGTGCAACAAACCTAGAGATTGTCTTAGAACGAAATCCTCTTGGATATTATTATGATCTAGATGGGGAGCATTCTCATTGTCATTTCTATTGCGAATATTATAGAGCTATTCTCAATGAATTCATGACAAATAGACCTCGGTTAGCACGAGACTTATTAAAAGATATAAAGCCTACAACAATTTGGAAAGTTCCTGAGGTCAAAGAACGAGCAAGAAAGGGTATGTGTTCATTTGAATGTGAGCTTAGACAAGAAAGACTCACGGGTGCTTTTGATATGCTACATGATGCGTTAGAACATTTGGATAAAAAGCACTATGGGGATGCAATTTCTCTTGCACGCGAAGCTTTACTTGCAGCACAAAAGACGACATTGTCCATTGTGGAAGAAAAACCAACCGAGAGCTTTTTTGAATGTCTTAAACCATTGTTGCCAAAAAAGGATTACGGTTTAATGCATGACACCTATCATCGACTTTCCGCATTGGTTCATAAGAAAACGCTAAAAGATCCAAATGAAGTAAGAAAGGTTGTTCTAGACACCCACTATTGTATCCATAATCTTGAGCGTCTCGAGGTCGCCGAAGGTAAGTTGGCGTAAATCAGGTAAAAATTATCATAGGATTCAAAAATTCGTATTTAGGATTTTAAGTTACAACTTCACCTTAATCCTCTCCCGTCGAGAGAGGAAACAAGGAGTCCTATTCAAAATATGATGGTTTCAATCAAGTTTCTGGGCATGCAACGCGTGCTAACCAAGACCGATAGCATAGATATGCATATAACAGACAAGACTAAGGTTAACGATGCACTGGAATACGTCAGGCAGCGTTATCCCGAACTACCTCTAGAAGAAGGTATGGTACTTGTCACCGTCAACCATGAAGTAGCCGCTTTGGACAGAATTCTGAACGACAAGGACACTATTTCGTTTCTACCCCTCATAGCCGGTGGCTGAAAAAGGAGGTTAACCAGCATGATAGTTGTGGCTGCGAAACTAAAGGCAGTCGAAGGCAAAGGAGATGAACTGGAGAAGGAATTCCGGAAGCTGGCGCCTAAAGTTCTAAAGGACCCGGGCGCCATAATTTACGTCGTTCATCGCAAAGTGGATGCTCCGAATGAATTCCTGGTATATGAAAAATACGAGAGCGGGGAAGCTTTAAAATTTCATGGCTCGACGGAGCATTTCAGGGAGTTTTCCAAAGCCATTGCGACTCTATTGGACGGCCGCCCCGAGGTCGGCATTTACAACGAGCTAACCTAATTAGGCCCTACTCCCAGCCCTCTGCTGCCAGTGCATCGTGAAGTTCATCAGGATGATGGCGGCACCTGTATTCAATCCTGCTGGACTCTTCGTGCGCTTTACTGTAAGGCCATCCGTCTGCCATGCGGTTGCGTTCATGCAGTTCATGTAACAGAACAAATCCGCGTTCCGCCTCTTCAATTGCGTCGTCAATCCATACCTCATTTTCCGGCACGAACTCATAGACATGGTCATGCCCGCCTTCGGTAAAGTCGATATCGAAGGCGCTGCGGACCAAGCGACCATTGACCACCCACACGCTGACACTGTTCTCCAACTTTTTCCATAGCCGTTCGTGTACACCTTTAGCGTCTGGCAGTTGTTGCCCGTGATGCGTCAATCGGCTGATGTCGCCGGCGCGACGGCGCTCCTTGCGCTCCTCCCTGTCGGCCTCGACCAGCGCCTTGTCATACGGTACGCCTTTGGCCATCAGCCGGTGCTCCACCAGCAGGTGGTCGATGAAAAACCGCGTCTCGTCATGCGCGGCCTCGCGGTCAATCCAGAACTCGTTCAACGGGATATATTCAAATGCATAGTGCTGGCCGAAGTTGGTAAACTCCTCGTCCACATGACCGCGAATATAGGGGCCGTCGACAATCCAGACCGCTATATCGCCTAGTTGGTCAACCTTCTGGATATATGGCGGTTTCACTGACGTTGACATATTCACCTTAAATTTATTATAGACGTCAACATTAGTCAAGGCATAGATATATATCTACTATCATATTTTCATAGAACCTAGGCTGAAAAGAAAGTGGGACGAGGCACAATCATCACGCTTTGAAGAGATGGCTGCGGAATTAATGACGCACGTAAAAACCAACAAAGCCGGCTGCTGTGCAGTGGGATGTGACCTTCTACCGACCCCCGGTTAAAGCTCGCCTTACTTCTCTGCTTAACTGCTCGGCATCAAAAGGCTTGTCAATATAGGCAACTTTAGTCTCGGAGAGGAACTTTTCGGTATCCGCACCCATAATATCGCCGGTGATGAAGACCACTCTCCGGGCTAATGATCTGGCTATCTTTTGAATACGCTTGTATAGTTCCACGCCATCCATGCCTGGCATCTTGATATCCACCAGGATGAGTTTGTATCTCTGGCTCTCGATTTTCTTCAAAGCATCAGTAGCATTATCTACAGTCTCTACCTTGTAACCTTCACCAGTTAGCACCCGATTGACAACGTCCCTAATCACTTGCTCATCATCCACCACCAGTATCCTGGCTTTGCCCGCCTTCTGAGACGTTTTAACAAGTGGCTCAGCCGGCTTTGGCGGTGCGACTTCGGTGACTACAGGCAGCTCAACGACAAAGGTAGCACCTTTGCCGGGCTTGCTTTCGGCGTATATCTTCCCCTTATGTTCGGTCACTATGCCATAGCAAAGGCTCAAGCCCAGCCCGGTGCCTTCACCTACCTCCCTGGTGGTGAAGAAGGGGTCGAATATCTTATCCATGACCTCTGGTTTTATTCCCGGGCCATTGTCTTTGACGCATATCTTTATGGTCTTGTCGCTTTTCTCCGTGGTTATGGTGAGCTTGCCCTTGCCGTGAGCCAGCTTCATCTCAGCCTCGGCATTGACGATTAAGTTAAGCAGCACCTGTTGTATCTGGCCGGGGTCGACCACGGTTTCGAGCATATCAGTAGCCAGCCGGGTAACAACTTCAATGTTGTTGACCCTCAGGTGATAAGCTCGCAGGACGAGCGTGCTCTCTATAAGCTCATTGATATCGACCAGCTTTCGCTGCGGCTTGGTCTGGCGAGAGAAGGCCAGCAGCGTCCGTACGATGCCGGCCACGCGTCGAGCACCATCATTGATAGCTTCCAAATCGCTCCTGATGTCAGACGGGATGTCCTCTCGGCCCACAAGCAATTGGGCATAGCCGGTGACTGCGGTGAGAGGGTTATTTATCTCGTGGGCAACGCCGGCTGCCATCTCGCCCACAGAAGCCAGACGGCTGGTAATTTGAGCCTTTAGCTCCAGTTGAATCCTCTCCTCTTCAGCCAGCTTGTGCTCGGTAATATCACGACCAACGCCCCGGAAACCGATAATTTCTCCTCCCTGGCTGCGCAACAGGTAAACCGAGGCATCGGCAAATCCTGCACTCCCATCCTTTCTGGTGACTTTCCAGAGAAAGCCTTTATTCGGCTTGCCTGTTCTGTAGACTTCGTTAAAAGCCTGATACACGTGCTCGATATCCTCTTTAGCCGTGAAGTCTCGATAATTCATCCCCAGCAGTTCTTCTCTGGAATATCTCAGGTTGTGGCATGTAGCATCATTGACGAAGGTGAGGTTGCCGGCAAGGTCTACCTCGAAATAGCTATCCGCTATTTCTTTGAGGATAGTCCGGTATCTCTCCTCGGATTGCCGCAGCGCATCCTCAGCCCGCTCGCGCTCGGTGATATCTATAGCTGTGCCAGCCATAAAGAGAGGGGTTCCGTTTTCATCCTTCACAAGTGTACCACTCATCAAAGTGGGAAACTCGGTGTTGTCTTTTTTTCGGTGCCATACCTCTTCTGCAACATAACTACCTTCCCGGTTAAGCTGTTCTACCAGTCTATTCACATGCGCCATTTGCTGCTCATTGTGAAAAATAGAAAGGTGTCTACCAATGAGTTCATCCGGCGTATACCCATGCATTTCAGCAAAAGACGTATTGACATAGTTTATGTTACCTTCAAGGTCGACTATCGTAATACCATAGCCTGCTTTATCAGAGATTATTTTGAATTCCCTCAGTTCATTCTCTGCCCGTTTGCGCTCGGTGATGTCCTGATATGCCACCTGAAATTGTCTTTTGCCATTCCACTGTACTTCCCCACGGGATACGGCTAAATGACGAACTTCACCATTCTTGCACACGATGCCTATTTCATAACTTGACGGAACGAATTCCCCATGTCTCCGCTTCTCCTTCCGTTCCTGGTGTTCGGCATAGCTTTCGGGAGTGTAGCGCTTCCTGGTTGGGGTGGCTTTCAGCTCTTCAACGCTGCTGTAGCCGTAAATGTCCAGAAGAGCCCGGTTGGCATAAACGGTTTCTCCGTCCGCGGTAACAATACGTATGCCCAAAGGCGAGTTTTCCATTGAGTCGCGGAAGTTCCGCTCCGAGCGGCGTAGAGATTCCTCTGCTGCCTTTTGTTTATCTTGCAGGTCAATATCGTATAGCGCAAAAGCGCAATCGTTGGCAAGTTCCTGGAACAGCCCTATTTCCGCAGCCGTCATAAAATCTGGCGGCATTACGGCGCTTAACAGCCCATAGACCTTGTTATTGTGTTCCAGCCTGACTGTTAGCGCTCCTTTGCCATCAGGCTCACCAGATAGAGGACAGCCACCACAGGTTGAGCGCTGCTCGGAAATAACCACTACTTCTGACTGTCCCATGGCTTGTTGACCACAAGGTGGCAATATGCCTTGTTTTAACTGCTCGACTACAGACAGGAAACTACTGCCAAAGCCAACCTGGGCATGTGTTACCAGCTTTGACGACTCATCCAGCAGGGCAACCCAGACACCTTGATAACCGCGGCTCTTTGTGAGGCAACGACAGACACCTTCGAGCAGCCGGTTACGGTCTTTTTCGTGGCTAATTAGTTGATTGACATTGCGGATAGCACGCAAGGTCAGGTTCAGGTGTTTTAGCGCCTCCTCCGACCGCTTGCGCTTGGTGATGTCGCGGATAATTTCCTGGAGATACGGTTTGTCCTCTATCTTGATGGTTCGTCCACTGGCTTCCACGGGGAATGTGGAACCATCTTTGCGTTGGTGGATGGCTTCTGCTACGATTGTTCCTTTCTGCTGGATTTTGTGCAGCCGTGCCTCGTATGCAGGCAGGTCTCGGGGTGGTATGATGGCTGTCAGCGGCATACCAAGCATTTCCTGTCGCGTGTAACCGTAAGATTCAAGCGCCCGGTCGTTAACTTCGACGATGTGTTGGTTTTCATCGACCAGGATGATTATGTCATTGGCGTATTTCACCAGGTACTCGAAGTGGCTGCGCAGTGCCTGAGCCTCAACTTCTGCCTGGTACAGCGCCTGATATGCCAGCCTCTGCCTCCGCTGCCAGATAAGCCCGATGCCGGCAAGCGCGGCAGCCAGCAATCCAGCGAAGAAAGCTATAATCATGCCGGCCCGAAAGCGCCATGCCGAGAGCGCCTCACTGGTATCGATTTTGGCTACCATATACCACGGGGAATCGGGAATATGCTTCAGGACAGATAATACCTCTGCCCCACGGTAGTCTTTGCCTTCAACGACTCCCTCCTTTCCCAGGACAGCCATAACAGCGGGGACATCCTGCTGGCTCAAGGGGATTCTCAATTTGAGAGCGGTGTCTTTCTGGTGGCGCAGCTCGTTCAAAAACAACACCTGGTCACCATCGCGTTCCACCAGCAGAGTCTCGGCGGTTTCGCTTGGTATAGGCCAGGACTGCACCAGCGGGTAAAGGTATTGAGAGGGGTCGATGCACAAAACCACGGCGCCTATTGCCGGTTGCGAATCTTGCCCCCAGGGGAAGAGCGGCGCAATAACATCCAGATGTGGAGAGTTGCTATCCGGAGGATAATGGAAATCAGTAAAGACGGCTTTGTGCTCCTTGATGGCAACTGCCAGTTGTGCCAGTGTCATATCACTGAGGCGAAACACGCTATCATTGAGGTTTAGAAGCACTTTACCATTCACGTCAGTCAATAGTATATCCTGGTATGGATAGGCTTTCGCTATGATTGCTAACCTGGCAAGTATCTTATCTTTAGCCTCAGCACCCGTTGGCGAAGCCAAATACTTCTCGACACCTTCGGTGAAGAATGGGCTTTCCACCAGCACATCGGCATCCATCAACCTTTCAGCACGCCACTCTACAATCTGCTCCGCCTTCAACTGAGCCACGATTGAGAGCCCACCATCAATGCGCTGGCGCATTTGCCTATCCTGGTCATGATAGAACAAATATCCTCCCACCAAGATGACCATTGCCACCAGTGCCATCACCAAATATAACACGCGAGAGGAAGGGGGCCTTATGTGTTTGGGAGTGCCTTTTAGCGGAGCTCTAAATTTTTCTTTGCCCGGTGGTTTTGCTGCCACTAGCTCCTCCATACATGAGAAGTATTCAGGTTAAATTTGTAATCTATTTCAACAAACAAAAAAGGGCAGGCGAATACCATTTTGAAATCCACCCATCGTGCATTCGCTTTGCCCTTATTCATGTCCACATCCACCTCCACGCCTCACGAAGCGAGAGACCTATAGGTAAGCTATGTCATAATCGCCTTCTTGATTCATTCTATTGTGTCTAAATCTAGTTGTCAATAAAGTGTACTCGGTACATTAGTGACACTTTCGTTCTTGTTTTGAGGATGGAGATATAGCTTTCAGCTCTGCCCCCTTTTCCCCTCTCCCCTTATCAATATTACCACCTTTATTAAGATACAAGGGTGAAGTCTGAAATCCTAAATCAGAATTTCTAAATCCTGAACAAATTCAAATATCCAAATCGCAATGACATCTACCCACCTGTCATCGCGAGGATAACAAGAAGGAGTTGCTAAGCAAACAGGCTCCGAGGTTGTCGGAGCCTGTTTTATCTAACCGAAGAGACTTTTAGCTGGTTAAAATCTTGACTGCTTCTTTTCTGTAGGCATCCATGAGATAGGGTATGCCGGTGACCCTGGCACACTCGTCAGTTAAGGACATGAGCTCATTGCGAGTAATTGCAGGCACGCTGAAGCACCTGGCGCCGGCCATCAACTGCTGCAAGCCCACCTTGATTTTATCGGAGTAGCTAAAGATACCGATGGCGCCCAGCGGTATATTCTTCATCTCATCCGCGCCGACTATGCTCTTTACCTGCTCGTAGCAGACGAATATTTCCTCGGGAGTCGAGCCGAACTGGCTAACCGTGTTCGGCAGCTTGCCGTCCTTTATCCACTCGGCGATATTCTTGCCGACCATACCCGGAATCATCAAGGCCCGGCCCATGCACACCGCCCTGGTAAAAGGAGCACCCAGGGCGAGTGCTTTGAACACGCCGTCCTCGCTGCTGAAGCCGCCGGCAAAGGCTATATCTGGCGGTCGCTGGC
>Ga0214474_1001443_pt1 | contig 11000 bp, 12 predicted proteins | sample RVTome_2_FD_187335 | JGI IMG/M metagenome (GOLD analysis project Ga0214474, IMG submission 187335) | Soil microbial communities from uranium-contaminated site in the Upper Colorado River Basin, Wyoming, United States - RVT95D214 HiSeq ...
TCAAATCCGGCTGCAATCTTGTGCCGGACATCTTTTAATGTATTACGCACGGTTTCTTCATGTCTCGTATAGTCACCTACAACGCGATATCGCGATAGGACGACTCTGTCCAGTGTGCCGATGAAAGACCGTGCCTCGCGTGTCACAGGATCATCCGCAGCCACGGTAAGATCCGGAGCCGATGGCTTCCCGGACTTCACCCCTTGGCCAACGGGAACCAGGTCGCCCAGGAACTCAGCAATGGGGCTCAGCACTGATTCAAAATCACCAAGCCAAGGAAGGTGGTCCCGTCCCTCTAGGGGGACGAAGCGGGCATTTGGTATCAGAGATGCCAGCTCTCTACCCAACCGGAAGGGCACGGCCCGATCTTGCTGGCGATGAAGCACCAATGTTAGAACCCGGAGACTGGGAAGGAGATGTATTATATCAGTTCTATATAGAAGGTCTAGTATTTTGGCGGCTATCTCTGGGGTGGCGCACTCACGCTGGTATTTTGCCCACAATTCAATGCCAGCGGCACCGGCACCAGGTGAAAAAAGGTCAGCCAATACCTTCGAACCGATTCCCCAATGAGCGCGGACTAGCGAAATTAAAGAGGCTTTGACCTCCTTTGTGGTGATTGCCTCACCGCGGGCATAAGTATCATAGAGGATCAGATGAGTGACACGTCGAGGATATTTCGCTGCATAGGCTACCGCCACAGGACCACCCCAAGAGTAGCCCAGTAACGCCAAGTGTTTCAGTTTGAGACGGTCGATAACCGTTTCCAGGTCCTGAATGTCTGAATCTAGTGAGAATTCTGTCCGATTTCGATCGGAGAGACCCGTCCCGGGCCGGTCGTATTGCACCAATGTGTGACGATGCGCCAACCTTTCCCAAAAACGGCGATATGTCAGTTCTTGCCACCCCAACTCTTGATGGCTGATCCACGGTGGTGGCACGACCAAGGCGGGTCCTTGACCAACTATAGAATAAGCAACACGCAAACCATCCGCAGCCATGCAAAAACGAATCTGATGTTCCATAGCTGAAACCTTGTCCCCGAATTTCGCAAATCTACCAGTGAATCTATGTTAAGCCCCCGCAACCCAGCTGTCAAGCTTGCCACACCCTAGATTCATCAAATGAGCTATGCCCGACAACTTGAGGCATTGAACGCCTTCAGTCTTCCTATGACCGAATTATGGTCAACTTTTCTGAAGCACAGGGCTTGCTGACCGGGTCATTTTGAAATTGACAGGTCATGATTCGAAGGATAGGATTCAATATGCAGCAAAAATCAGGACAGAAATGAGAATGTTATGCAAGCTGAGTTGATATACAACCCTTCCGGTGGACAGGTGATGGTCAGGCACGAACTTGACAATGTAGTCGCTTTTTTGAGCCGCTACGGATGGTCTGTCACCTTACGAGAAACCAGCAGGCCGTTGGAAGCGACCGAACTGGCCCGCCACGCCGTGAATAGAGGCGCCCGGGTAGTTGTTACTGCCGGTGGCGATGGTACCGTCAATGAGGTAGCAAACGGACTCGTGAACAGCGATGCGGCGCTGGGGGTGCTTCCTGTGGGCACGACCAACTCATGGGCATTGCAGATGGGCATCCCGGCCCTGAATCCCCTGCTTCCGGGCACGCAAGCGGCCAAGATGATTGCCGCTTTGGAGGAAAGAATTGCACGCCCATTGCCTGCCAATTACTATCGAAAACTGTTGTTGGATGCTGCTCGAGTGCTCGTAGACGGACATACCGTCACCGTAGATATGGGCGAGGTCTCCGGCCGCTACTTCTTAATGTGGGCAGGTATTGGGTTCGATGCCGCCATCGCTCAGAGCATACCACTGAAAGAAAAAAGGGCATTAGGTTCCTGGGCATACGTGCTCCCGGCAATCGAGTCAGCTTCTCGATTCTACGGCACGGACGCCTGGCTGAATCTGGACGGGAAGCTCGCAAAGGTCAGCACGCCATTCATTGTCGTCAGCAATATCCAACTCTATGGTGGCATGATAGCGATTGGGGCCAGGGCCTGCGTAAACGACGGCAAGCTGGATGTGTGCATTTTCAAGGGAGGCGGTTTCTTGGCTTTCGTGGAGCAAGCCGCGAAGGTGCTCGCGCATAAACATCTCGAGGACCCGAAGGTAGAATACTACCAATGTCGTGAAATAGTTGTCGAGTCAGCGCGCTCATTGCCGGTTCATGTAGACGGTGAGCCCTTTACAGCAACCCCCGTCGCCATACATACCGTGCCTTCATCACTGAAGGTGATAGTGCCGACGACTGCGCCGGCTAACTTGTTTAACCCGCTAACCTGACTTGCTCTTCGCAAATGAATTCGATTCCCCTTTGGGTGAAGTTTACAGTACAGTTCCCACACTTTTATTTGAAAACAGGGCAGAAGGTAGATAGGGTCTAGTCGCATTGAAGAATCGCACCAATTATCAGATTGACAGCCGTTGTCGGTGGCAGTAGTATTGAACTCAAAGGGTTGGGCTTAAACTAGATAGGAGGTTGGCCATGAAGATCGAGTATTATCACGCGTCTAAGTATGGAAATGGAGTTAAGGTAGCGGAAGAGTTCCAGAGGCAGATGGAGACCAAAGAGGTCACCGTCAACGTCCATCACGTCAAAGATGTGAAACCAAAGGAGATACCGCTGGCCGACCTGTACCTGTTCAGCTCGCCGGGACGCTTCGGCAAGCCCATAGGAGATATGCGCGGTTTCCTGAAGAAAGTCAACTTGCCATCGGGAACGAAGTACGCCATCTTGGTCACCGAGCTCGCGCCAGAGCCAGAGAAGAGCATACGAATGCCCACCACCGAAGAGGAGATCGGCAAGTGTCAGCACGTCATCCCCGTCATGAATGAAATGCTGCAAAAAAAGGGCCTGGTCAAGGTCGCCCAGGGCAAGATTCTTGTGACTGGTCTCAAGGGGCCGCTGGAGCCGAACTGGCAGAAGGAAGTGGAAACCTTTGCATCCCGGATCCCCATCCTGCCCTAATGCTTCAGCAGATGAGAATCACCTACAATTGCTGGAACGGCTCCACTTGGCTTTAGCTTGAAGGGCAATACCTAATTAGACTCAAATTCGTTCCCGAATAGAAGGCCGTCTTAAAACCAGCCGGCATTATCAGCTAACTTCGTTCCCAATATGAAAAGCGCCAGCAGTGAAAGGCTGGCGCTTCTGATTTTCCTGGTGGAGGCGGGGGTTTTAAGCATCTTGACGCCGTAGCTCATGACAGCACGATACAGAAAAACGAGCTAAAATATGCCCCTCTAAATGCTGCAATAGTAATCAGAGGGAGGGTTGGGTTGTCACAAGGTTACAGTGTAATGTACAGCTACGTTCGCTCTCGACAACTGGAGGGTACATACAATGACGACCCGACTATAGGTTGTTGGCCTATCACTGCGCTCAGGATTGACCGAGGGTGGGGCAACCCAGGTGAAGAAAGATGGCCATATAACGGTTCTGCGGAAGCATGGCCACCTAAAGAACCCACTCATGTTGACCAGTACGCTAAAGAAAATAGAATAGTATTCGCTTATCAACGAGTACGCTCTGCTGGTGAATGCAAAGAGGCAATGTCTAGACTTAAAGCAGGTGGCATTCTGGTGTCAGTAGATATAACAAAACCTTGGTTCAATGCTATCAATGGAGAGATACCTCTGCCAAAAACAGAAGATGAGATAATAGCTGGGCATGGCTTTCTGATGATAGGCTATGATGACCGTACAAAGAAGTTCAGGTTCATAAATTCTTGGGGCGTGGATTGGGGTGATAAGGGTTATGGTTATCTCCCTTATGAATATTTCGACCGCTTTCTAACGGAGGCATGGGTAGACGTAAGGCCTAAACCTCACGATATTGCTCCCTATACTCAATCTTATAAAGCTAACGGTGATGTCGCGATGGAGTGGTGGCTACCCTCGGTATTGCATGGTATTATCAATGGCATAGAAATCCGCGATTCAGAATTTGATGAGCGCAAAGCATGGGGGTTTGCCATTGAATACGGTGGCTGCCTAAATGTGGAGGAACTCTTTGTAAAGCCGAAATATCGAGGAAGGGGCTACTCCAAACAACTAATTTCCAGCTTTGAGCAAATGTCGAAACATTCATCCATTCCTTTGAGGTTTTGGATTTCTCATCCTGACAATAATATGGAAAATATGGTAGCTCTAGAACACATAGCGAACAAATATGGTTATCATTTATCCTATTCGGGAGTTCGATGGGCAGATTTTAAAACAGAAAAAACTGAGGCTTCCATGCAAGAAAAGGATCGGCTTAATAGCCCTTCAGTTCCCAACCGAGTTTTGCGGCCATCAGCTCGCCAGCATCCGTCCGACCCGCTAACACATACTTGTCTGCATTATCAATAAACCCCATCCAGATATAAAAAGCGCCAGCAGTGAAAAGCTGGCGCTTCTAAATTTCCTGGTGGAGGCGGGGGAGAGTTGAACTCCCCGTCCAAAAGAAGGTTGCCAGAATATCCTACAGGCTTAGTCAGCTCCTTTTGTCTCGTCTAGCTTTCATCTGCTGACCGAATCCAGCCAGACCAGCCAATATTTCTTAGCCAACCCCTATCGGCATCAGGATTGGAGCGCCTCGATTTGTCTGACACCTAATCCCAAGCTTCGAAGAGAGCTCAGGTTAGATCGAACCGTTAAGCGTAAACAGGTTCAGCAGTTGTTTTTTGCCACTTGTTTTGTGAGGTTAGTGGCACCTCAGCCTGCAATTCTGTAGGCCTCCCCCTGTCGAACCCACGCGCCCCCGTACTCTAGCCTCCCCTCCTATCACCTCCTTCTATGCTTCATCGCCCGCTCGATTTCCCTATCGGCGTCCCGACGAGCAATGGCTTCTTTCTTATCGTAAAGCTTTTTCCCTTTGGCCACCCCCAGCTCTAGCTTAGCCACCCCATGTTTAATATACAGCTTGAGGGGCACTAAAGTCAAACCTTTCTGCACTACCTTGCCGACAAGGCTGTTAATTTCCTTTCTGTGCAGAAGAAGCTTACGAGGTCTGGTTGGCTCATGAGTGTTATAGCTGGCAGCATCGTAGGACGCAATGTGGCTATTGTAGAGCCACAGCTCGCCGTTTTCCGGCTTGGCATAAGCATCACTCAGATTTACCTTGCCTTCCCTGATGGACTTAATCTCCGAACCTTTGAGCACAATGCCTGCCTCAAAGCTTTCCTGGATATGATAGTTGTGATAAGCCTTGCGATTAACGGTTATTGCGCCGGAGCCCTTTGCCATACGGCAATTTTAGCACTGGAGTATATGGCCAGCAATTTACACTACAATCCCTGGCGCAGTCAGCCGAGGCAATCTCTAATACAACAGGAGGATGCTTGAAGAGCAAAAGGTGGGCAATCCTGAAGACGCAGAGAAATCTGAAGATCAAAAATCAAAGACCAGAATGACAACTCAAAACGTAAGACTTCTTAACCTCTGCTCTGTCATTCCCTACTCTTGCTTTTATTTCTTGCATGGCCTCCATCATACACACCGGTCTGTTGCCTACCTTACTACTGCAGAGCATATTTAGGAAAGCATTCGCCAGAATCCGCAGCTCAGTGTTACCCATGTCGTCAGCCAGCACATGACCAGATATTCTATTATACTTGATAATACTAATGGCAGTTATTGTTTACGCCATTCGGCATCCTGACATTGCTGACCGGCGAGAGCATCCTGTATTGACACTTCACTTACCGATGATACAATAATGCTCGAAGGCTCATCACATGGCAAAGCTCAGCATCCTTTTGATTGTTTCAGCCTTAATTGGCGGGATGCTAGGCTGTGGTAGTGCTCCTACTAGACATTACCTCATGATCGTCAGCACGGAAGGCGGACAAGTGACCCTACCTGGAGAGGATGTGTTTCTCTATCATGAGGGAACAGTGGTCAACCTGGTGGCCGAGGCTAATGAGGGCTGTCACTTTGTGAAATGGGGTGGCAATATATCCACCATTGCCAATGTCGAGGCCGCCACAACCACCATCACGATGAACGACAACTACTTCATCTACGCGATCTTCGGCCTGAACATACGGACCTGGTATGATTTGGATGCTGTGAGGAATAATCTGGCTGGCGGCCACACACTAATGAACGACCTTGATTCAACTACTCCAGGTTACGAGGAATTGGCGAGTCCGACAGCCAATCAGGGAAAGGGCTGGCAGCCGATTGGAACTTGGTCTCTTTCAGCATTTACCGGTAGTTTCGATGGTCAGGAACATGAGATAAGGGACCTGTTTGTCAACCGCCCTAACGAGAGTCCTGTCGGGCTTTTTGGTTTTACAGGAGAGGAAGGGATCATCAAAGATATCGGCTTGGTGAGCGCCACTGTGACTGGCTATTACTATGTTGGTGGCTTGTTGGGATATAACAATGGTATTGTCACCGATTCCTATACAACAGGAAATGTGAGTGGCATAGTAGGGATGGTTGGAGGCCTAGTGGGGAAGAACACTGCCACTGTAGTCAGCTCCTATTCCAGTGCCAGTGTGAGCGGCGTCGTGAACGTTGGCAGTCTGGTGGGAGATAATTGGGGTGGCACGGTGAGCAAGTCCTATGCCACCGGTAGCGCGATTGGCTATTCGTGTGTTGGCGGTCTAGTGGCATATAGTAATAATGGCATAATCAGCGACTCCTATTCCGCCGGCAGCGTGACTGGTAATGAGGAAGTCGGCGGTCTGGTGGGACGCGGTGAAGAAGGTAGTGTGAGCAGCTCCTTCTGGGACATCGAAACCAGCGGACAATCCACTTCGGCTGGCGGAATAGCCAAAACCACTGCAGAAATGCAGGACATCACTACGTTTTCAGCGTGGCACATAGTGGCAGTCGCTAATGCTGATACGCGTAACCCATCCTACGTCTGGAACATCGTTGACGACGTGACCTATCCCTTCCTGAGCTGGCAATCTGTTTGAAATGGGGGCAACTCTGTTTGTGCTTTGCGCCACGTTAGCGCGAAACAAGAAGCCCGCCGAAGCACCATCCAGAGACTGCCAAGTCCTTCAGCGGAAGGACTCGCAATGACACCTCAATACGCCATTGTGAGGAGCATAGCGACTAAGCAATCTCGGTGGGGACGAAGATTGCCGTGCCCCGAAGGGTCGGGGCTCTCAATGACGAAAGGCGAAACGCTAGCAGTGAAGATTCGAGCTGGCGAAATAGGCTAGCTATTCCTATTTCTTGTCCAGCCCTTTTTCCTTAACAAATGCCTTTGTGCGCTTGCCTATCTCGTCAGCTTTGCTGATCAGGTATATCATGGCGCCCAGACACACAAGGAAAGCGCCAACGCCGATAGGTCCCGTCCAATATAGAACTAGCCACATATCCATTTTCGCCTCCTTTAATTGGATATTTAACCTTGTCTTTGATTGTATGTACAGGCTCAAACAAAGTCAATAGGGTGTGCTCGTTCATATGACTAGTGGCATTTCTTTGTCATTGCGAGGAACGGAAGTGACGAAGCAATCCCATGGGCCTGGTAATGATTGAGATTGCCACGCACCGACAGGGTCGGTGCTCGCAATGACACAGGAGGTCATTACCCAACGTTACGACCATATGAAGTGTCACTCTTCTGTCTGAACTAGGTCAGAAGGGCACCGCCAGACACTATTTCGCAAAAGACTGATTTACTAGAGGAAAAGGCTGTTTTAGAATATACTGGACGGAACGGGATTCTATTATAGAGTATTATGTAAAATATTTTCCGTTGAGAAAGGAGCTATGCCGTGAGCCACACAAGTAGATTTTACCTATTCGCAACCATCTTTCTGGCTATCGCTGCAATAGCTGGGGGCATCATGCTGGCCGTGCAACACAGCAGACACCAGCCTGTAGAAATCGTTCTATCCCAAACAGAGCTTCCAGCGCAAAGCGGGGAGCTTTACATCGGCGGCGCTGTGGCCAACCCCGGCATCTATCCCTGGCAGGAAGGTGACACCTTGCAGACTCTTTTGCTGAGTATCGCAGTTGAACCCGGTGCCGACCTCAACCACATCGAGATTTATATTCCGCGGGAAGGCGAAGAACAGTCTCCTCAGAAGATAGACATCAACCGGGCCGAGCCCTGGCTCCTCGAAGCCCTGCCGGGCATAGGAGAGGTACTAGCTCAAAGAATTGTGGATTACCGCAGTGCAAACGGCCTTTTCAGAACAATCGGCGATTTGCTCAAAGTCAGCGGCATCAGCCAGGGCACATTAGACAAGATAAGGGACTACATAACCGTGTCGGATTAAGAAGCTTTTTCCACCCTGTTGAGCAACGTTGCCATCTCAATTTCATTTTCTATGTCAGGACCGTATCATCGTGAGAATCATCTTGAAATTCTTTATTGCTCGCAGAGCGTGTGGTTGATTAGCCGGCATTATAACCATCTCGTCACTTTTCACGCGAATAGGTTTGCCGGAGATAACAATTTCCGCTTCACCTTCAATAAGATAAACCAGGGCATCAAATGGCGCCGTATGCTCACTTAAGCCCTGTCCTTCGGCAAAGGCGAAAAAGGTGACTGTGCCCGTCTTTCTATCAATTATGGTTCGACTCACAACAGAACTTTCTTGATAATCAGCTAAATCAATTAGTCTGATGGCTTGCCCTACAAGCTTCTCTAGTCTTTTTTGCTCCATTCCTTTCACCTCCGTTGTTCTTTGGAGCAACATTGGCTGACTCCTTCATAATAACCGAAACGCCTCTTCCAAATCTACCACCCGGCTACACATTGCCGTCTAGCACCATCTCTCAGATGATTTTGCTTGGTCGTATTCCTGGTGTGTTTACAGGAAAGAGCAGTATTTTTTGAAATGTATAGCCATGACCTATTGACAACACTTGTTACACGCACTAGACTTTTATAAGCACATCTGCAAAGTAGTCTGGCAGCTTGCTTATCCCGCCAGTCACCGTGACCCGAGGGATAGAGACTGGCGGGGACGTGCTTTTATGGGGCGATATGATTGGAGCTAGCACTTACATCAGGCTTCTGAGGCACTTGGGCATTGCTTTGATATTTGCCCCCGAACCCTTCACCACCCCGTTCGGCGTGGCGGCTATACTTGCCGCCCGCCATTTATCCAGGAGGCTCGAGGCCAGTCAGAATAGTCGCCTCAGGGAAACGGTGAAGTACTACTTGGCTCACAGCGGGCGTTCTGGCGACTGCGCTGACGGCGCATCCAGCAGCCGGGACCCGGCAAAGCGCCACGGCTTGAGCGACGAATATCCTATTCTTGGGCAAATTACGGGTAGCCTTAGCTCTGCAAATAACACTACTCCCTCGGTTCAGCAGAGTGAGCGTGATATACGGGGAGGTACCATACACCACACCAGGGATATCCAGAGCCTTTCCCAGCGTCATAAGGCTGTTGACAGCTTCTCTGATACATCCACTAGAGCACAAAAGGTGATTTATCACACGATAGATATGGAGTCGATTTCCCGGCGCTATGAAAGCACGAATGGCGCTGTGGCTCATTCCAGCTGGGCTACAACCTCTGGTGCCGTGGAGGGAATAACACACCACTCCGTTAACATGAACTCGCTTTCTCAGCATCATAAGACGGGTAGTGTTGGACACAGGAAGGCAAAGTACCGTACCATAAACATGGGCCAGCTTCGGCAGCGTTGTGGGTCAGCGTTGAACTACACGACGGCTCTCAATGCCCTGCAGAACAACAACTACTACTACGACATGCTGTCTAGAAGGAATGTCATTGGGGGATACTAGTGCTGTCAGCCCTTCTGTATCTCGCTGATAGCCCTTCCCATTCGGCCGAGATTTAATCCTTGGGCGTGGCCTGGAAAGTGATTTTCCTGCCCCGTCTTACCACCTCAGCGAAGTCAATTGATAGTGTCTCGGTCAGCTTCCTGTTCGAAGCATCCTTGAAGTCGAGGCGGACATTCACAAAGCCGTTGTATCGTCTGATTGAGTCAAGGTCGGTAATAAGACTAACCTCTTGCGATGTATCGAGAGATGGGACAAAAAGCGCTTCTCTAATCTTCGGGCCTCCTTCCATCCCCTTTTCAATATCGATGTCAATGTCCCTGGCTACAGCGCCGGTGTTGGTCAATATTAGCTCGTCGAAACCTCCTCCGTACGTATACATTCCGGTCCTCAATGATAGCTTCGGCCGTAGCGCCTCTTGCCTAATCCTCCTTGTCTCGTAGGCGTAATATCCGGTAACCGCTGCAAATACAAGTGTCACTATTATGTAAAACCACGAAAGGTTCATGGCTTCACCTCCGTGCCTCTTGTTCTTTTCTCTCCAAATCCGCCTTTTGAGCTCTGACACAGTCACTGAAGCATGAAATTGTTTATACTTCTCTGGCGGGAACGGCACTTAGAGTCTCGACAATATAGTCTGTCTCAAATGCTATATCCAGCACGAAGCGCATGGCCGTCTTGGGGGTGGCTGCTTCAAAAACAACCACGCCGTCATATCGTCCGAAGGTAACATAAACGTCATGGAGTGTGATTCCCTTCGGAGCTTTGAGCTTTTTCAAATAATCAACAGCCTCTTTACCTATTCCTCCCGGTGATAGCAGACTCATGAATAACATAGCTGGCCTCCTTCTTTGTTCTACTACTCAGCCAAATCCGCTGGCTGGATTACGTTCATTTTATTCCCTTGCTATCTGTAGGGGAGGGCTGAAATAGAATTCGCTCAAGATTGCAAATAAATCGACCCTTACCTCATCACTTCTTCGGGCCCTTCCGAAGATATTCCGCGGATTTCTTCCGCGCTGTCTTTCCTGTCTTTTTTTTGTCTGCTTTCTTCTGAGCCATACGTCTCCTAGTAAACGCAATTCCCTCTGCAACATTATAGCAGCCTGGTAGACAACACACAAGAAACGTAAGGTTTGAGGATAGCTTGAGGCTTTGTCTCCAAATCCGCTGGCTGGACTTGCTGCTATTCGCCTTTAGGCTGAGCAACCCTCACCCTGATTGCGTGGAGGTGCCCGTTGGGATCCCGTGTAACCTCAAAT
>Ga0214474_1001444_pt1 | contig 11000 bp, 13 predicted proteins | sample RVTome_2_FD_187335 | JGI IMG/M metagenome (GOLD analysis project Ga0214474, IMG submission 187335) | Soil microbial communities from uranium-contaminated site in the Upper Colorado River Basin, Wyoming, United States - RVT95D214 HiSeq ...
ATAATCCTTCCGTATCCCACACCGGGGGCAGATTCCCTTGATCGACGTCAACGATCTTCGCAAAGGCGTCACCTTCGAGCTCGACAACAGCCTGTACAAGGTGCTCGAATACTCGCACCATAAGCCCGGCCGGGGCAACGCCACCATCCGCACCAAGATCCGCGATTTGCGCACCGGTGTCGCCCTCGAGAAGACGTTCCAGTCCGGCGATCGCGTTCAAGACGTCCGCCTCGACCACCGGACGGTCCAGTTTCTCTATTCCGATGGCGAGCTCCTTCATTTCATGGACACCGAGACCTACGAGCAGCCCACAATCGGCAAGGCCGTCCTGGGAGATACCGTCAACTTCTTGAAAGAGGGCCTGGAAGCCAAGCTCACCCTCTACAAGGACGAACCCATCGATCTCGAGCTTCCCACTTCGGTGGATCTCAAGATCGTCGAGGCGGAATTCGCCGTCAGGGGCGACACCGCCACAGGAGCCAACAAGATGGTCACCACCGAGACGGGGCTGCGAGTCCAGGTGCCCCTGTTCGTGGAAGCCAGCGACACCATCCGGGTCGACACGCGCACCGGCACCTACATCACGCGCGTCTGACGGCCAGGCCGTGCGCACCCCCGCGGGCACCGAGTGCCCTTTCTACTTCGAAGACTTCTATCGCGGCCGCGACAAGCGGGAGTGCCGCTTGCTTCCGCCGGCCGCGCAGCACGCCTGGTCGCCCGACCTTTGCAGCCGCTGCAGCGTCCCCCGCATCGTCTTGGCCAACGCCTGCCCCCGCCTCGTCCTGGAAGCCCGAGTGGTCTCCGGCCCGCTCGGGATTGGACGTCGTATGCAGATCAGCGCCTCGTGCACCCGCACCCTTGCCGAGGTCCGTGAGCCCGAGATCGGTTGCGGCCACTGCCACGAACCCGGCCCCTCGATCGCATCACCGCCGTGATCCACACTCTTTTTCTGGACCTGGACGACACCCTCCTGGAGAACAATGTAGACGAGTTCTTGCCGGCCTACCTCCAGCGCCTCGGTGCGTTCCTGAATGACCTGGTTCCCGCCGAGCGGCTCATCCCTCTCCTGCTGCAGGCCACGCGGGTCATGGCTGAGAACCGCGATCCGGAGCTCACTCTGGAGAAGGCGTTCGCCGGGAGCTTCTATCCTTCCCTCGGCATATCGGAGGACGGCCTTCGAGATCGCATCGATGCGTTCTACGAGACCGAGTTCCCCCGGCTGCGGGCCCTCGCAAAGCCGATACCCGAGGCGCAGACCCTCGTTCGGAAGGCTGAAGAGCGTGGTCTCGAGATCGCCGTGGCCACCAACCCTCTGTTCCCTCGTACCGCGATCACGCAACGCCTTGAGTGGGCGGGCCTACCTGTTGCACAACACCGCTATGCCCTCGTTACCTCCTATGACGCGGTCCATTTCGCCAAGCCATCCCCGGCCTACTACGCCGAAGGTCTGGCGCTCCTTGCTCGAGCTCCGGCGGAGGCGGCCATGGTCGGGGATAACGTCGACGCCGACCTCGCGCCGGCTCGGCTCCTCGGGATGCCTGTCTACCATGTGGCGGCCTCGCCCGAGGACGGCTTCCCCGGGGGAGGCGTGAGCGGCGTGCTTCAATGGCTCGACGGACAAAGCCAGGCCCCCGAGCCTCCGCCGGGACGATCGCCCCAGGCCCTGGACGCCACCCTGCGCGGCAATCTGGCCGCCCTGCTTACTCTGACCGGGCGGCTTCGGGACGAGGCCTGGCTTGCACGCGATCCTGTGAACGGTTGGTCCTCGATCGAGATCGTGTGCCATCTCCGCGACGCGGAGACCGAGGTGAACCTCCCACGGCTCCAGAAGATCCTGTCTCAGCCCGCCCCGTTCCTCTCGGCGGTCGACACCGATCCCTGGGTGTTGGAGCGTGCCTACCAGCGCCAGAGCCCGGTGGAGGCGATCGCCGCATTCACTCAATCCCGCAAGCAGCTCCTCACCAGGCTGGAGTCCCTCAAACCGAGCGAATGGTCTCTGCCCGCCCGCCACGCGCTCCTCGGGCCGACGACACTGGCCGAGGTCATGGGTTTGATCGTCGAGCACGAACGGATTCACATGGCCTCCCTGCGCCGTGCAGCCGCGACCGAGGAAATCTCGAACCCTCGCTAGAGCCGTCGTGTGTCGTCCGTACGCCCCGTGCCACGCCGCGGCTTTACAGCGTTCCCGGCGGCGGCTATAATCGCCCGCCAGGGGAAGTGCTGGAACTGGCAGACAGGCGTGACTTAGAATCACGTGCCGCAAGGCGTGAGGGTTCAAGTCCCTCCTTCCCCACTCCAGGCGTGCTCAGGCTGCTCCATGATCCGGAGACCCCCGGATACGCGACACATCTCCGGGCGGATCGCCCGAAGAGGACAACGACATTGAAGGTCGAGACTCAGGACCTGGCGAACCGCCAACTTCAGATGACCGTCGAGGTGCCCCCCGAGCAACTCGAGGCGGCAATGCGCTCGGCGGCGCGCAGGCTGGCATCGAAGACCTCCATCCCCGGCTTTCGACCGGGGAAGGCGCCGTATGATGTGCTCCTCAAGCGGCTCGGCGAGGCAGCCGTCTTCGATGAGGCCATCGACACCCTGGGGCAGGAGATCTACCGGGAGGCGCTCGAGAACGCGTCGCTCCAGCCCTTCGCCCCGGGTTCGTTCGACGAGGTCGTCAGCCAGCAGCCGCTCGTCCTTCGCTACACCGTGCCGCTCCAGCCCGTGATCGGGCTTGGAACCTATCGAGAGATCCGCATCCCCGCGGACGACCCTGAAGTCAGTGATGAGGCGCTGGAAGCGTTTCTCGAGGAGCTCCGGCAGGGCCAGGCGCTCATCGAGCCGGCCGAGCGCCCAGCCCAACCCTCCGACGTCGTCCTGGTCGATATCCGTGCCGAACTACCCGCCGACGGAGAGAAACCCGCGGAGACGCTGCTCCGGCAGGAGGGCGCTTCCATTCTTGTGTCCGAGACAAACGATTGGCCCATCCCCGGTATCTTCGAGCACCTGGTCGGGCTCAAGGCGGGCGATGAGAAGGAATTCGATTTCACCTTCGGCGAAGACTACCCTTCAGAAAATCTACGGGGCAAGGCCGCCCACTTCCACCTCCAGTGCCGCGAAGTGAAATCCAGGCTTGTTCCCGAGTGGACCAACGAGTTGGCCCGAAGCCTCGGGGACTTCGAAGACTTGCTCGACCTGCGCACGAAAGCTCGCCAGAGCCTCGGCCAGCAGGCGCGTCAGCGGGCCGAGGCCGAGCACCGGGAGAAGGTCTTGGCGGCCGTCGTGGAGGGCGCCTCCGTCGAGTATCCCCCTCAAGTCTTGGAGGAGGAGCTGACGGACCTGATTCGCGATCTGGAGGTCCGGCTGCGCTCTCAGAAGCTCAGCCTGGCCGACTACATGAAGATCCAAAAGAAGACCGAGCAGGAGATACGCGCCGACCTGGAGCCTGCGGCTCGAGCCAGGATCAAACGCGGGCTCGTGATCTCCGAGGTCGCCGAGGTCGAGAAGATCGAAGCCACGGAGGAGGAGGTCACGGCCGAGATCGAGAAGATGGTCGAGCAGTCGAAAGACGTCGGCGAGAGCCTGCGGAAAGTCTTCGATACGCCCACCGGTCGACGCCGGATCGCCGTCGACCTCGTCACCGAGAAAGCTGTCTCGCGCCTGGCCTCGATCGCCCGCGGCGAGGCCGAGGCCGAGCCAGTAGCCGAAGCGGCGGAAGCCGCGCAACCAGAACAGGTGGAAAAGGAATGACTGAATTGAACCCATCCTCCCTGATCCCGGTCGTGATCGAGACGTCGGGCCGAGGCGAGCGCGCCTACGACATCTATTCGCTCCTGCTCCGCAATCGGATCGTCTTCCTGGGCACGCCGATCAACGACCAGGTGGCCAACGTCATCGTGGCCCAACTCCTGTACCTGAACCAGGAAGACCCCGAGCGGGATGTGCAGATGTACATCAACTGCCCCGGGGGCGGGATCTATGCCGGGCTGGCCATTTACGACACGATGCAGCAACTTACCAACCCAATTTCGACCGTAGCGGTGGGAGTTACCGCCTCCTTCGGCACCGTCCTGCTGACGGCCGGTACGAAGGGGCTACGTTACGCCCTGCCCCATGCCACAATTCACCTCCACCAGCCCTTGGGGGGAGCCCAGGGACAGGCGACAGATATTGAGATTCAGGCCAAAGAGATCTTGCGGCTGAAAGAGAAAATCAATACTATACTTACAAGACACACGGGTCAGACGCTCGAGGTGATCGAGCGCGACACCGAGCGCGATTTCTATATGGACGGGTCGGCGGCCCAGGAGTATGGGCTGATCGATCACGTCCTGCTCCCGGCTCCGCACCCGGAGAAGACGCCGGAAGCCAAGTAAGGACGGTAGAAGCATGCCGCCTCGCAAACCGGCGCCCCCCGAGGTGCGTCGGTGCTCCTTCTGCGGACGCAGTGAAAGCCAGGTCCGGCGGCTGATCACGGGCCCGGAAGGCGCTTACATCTGCAATGAGTGCGTGGATCTTTGCCGGGATATCCTCACCGGTGAGGAGCCGCGCGCCGAGGCCGGCGGGCTCACCCCCGTAGGCCGGCCCTCCCTCTCTCCGCAAGAAATCTTCGCAAAACTCGAAGAGTACGTGGTCGGACAGGACTACGCCAAGCGGGTCCTGTCCGTCGCCGTCTACAATCACTACAAGCGTATCGCCAACCGGGGCGCCAGCGAGGTCGAGCTCGAGAAAAGCAACATCCTCCTGGTCGGGCCGACGGGCTGCGGCAAGACCCTCCTGGCCCAGACGCTGGCCCGAATCCTGGACGTCCCGTTCTGCATTGCGGATGCCACCGCTCTGACCGAGGCCGGCTACGTCGGCGAGGACGTCGAGAACATCCTCTTGCGCCTCCTGCAGGCGGCCGATTTCAACATCCCTCGCACCGAACGCGGCATCGTCTATATCGATGAGCTGGATAAGACCGCCCGCAAGTCGGGCGACAATCCCAGCATCACCCGCGACGTATCGGGTGAGGGTGTCCAACAGGCCTTGCTCAAGATCATCGAGGGCGCGACCGTAAACGTCCCACCCCAAGGGGGGAGGAAACATCCGCAGCAGGAGTTCATCCAGGTGAACACGACCAACGTCCTGTTCATCTGCGGCGGGACTTTCGACGGCCTGGCCGATATCATCTCCGAGAGGGCCGGGCGGCGCGGCCGCCTCGGGTTCCCGGGGTCCAAACCTCACGCCGAGGCGCGCGAGCTCACCGATTCCGAGGTCCTGGCCCTGATCACTCCGGACGACCTGATGCACTACGGCATGATCCCCGAGCTCGTCGGCCGCCTCCCCGTCGTCGCCACGGTGCAGCCGTTGGATTTCGCCTCCCTGCGGGCGATCCTCACCGAGCCACGCAACGCGCTCGTCCGCCAATACCGACGGCTATTCGAGATGGATCAGGTCGACCTCACGTTCTCGCCGGATGCCCTCGACGCCACCGCCCGGAAAGCCCTCGATAGGGAAACCGGGGCCCGCGGCCTTCGAGCGATTATCGAGGGTGCGCTCCTGGACGTAATGTACGAGATCCCCTCGCGCCCGGAGATCCGCGGCGTCATGGTGGACCGCGACGTGATCGAAGGGATCGCCGGGCCCAGGCTCCTGGATGGCGACGGCCGTCCCCTGGGCGGGCGTGGCGAGGAAGACCTTCCCGAGGCTGCCTAGCTCTCCCTCCAGGCCTCCAGCTCCGTGCCCCGAGTCACAACTTTCTCGATCGCCGCCTTCGACCCCGACGGCCCTTCCTGGGGTGTGGCAGTGGCTTCGAAGTTCCCTGCCGTGGGCGCGGTCGTCCCCTGGGCCGCGGCCGGCTCCGGCGCCGTCGCCACCCAGTCGTACGCCAACACATCCTTCGGGCCCCGAGGGCTGCAACTCATGGCCTCGGGCAGGTCCGCCGACGATGCCCTGCAAGCCCTCCTCGCCGACGACCCCGGCCGCGAGCAGCGGCAGGTGGGCCTCGTCGATGCACAGGGCGGGTCGGCGACCTTCACCGGAAAGGACTGCTACGCCTGGGCCGGGGGAAAGGCCGGTGAGCACTTCGCGGTTCAGGGCAACATCCTCGCAGGCCCCGATGTGGTCGAGGCCATGGCCGAGGCGTTTGCCGGGCGCGAGGGGGATGTTGCCGGCCGCCTCTTATCGGCCTTGCTCGCCGGGGACCGTGCGGGAGGCGACCGACGCGGCCGCCAGAGCGCGGCGATCCTCGTCGTCCGCGCGGGCGCGGGCTACGGCGGCTTCAACGACGTCTGGCTCGACTATCGCGTCGACGATCACCCCGACCCGGTAACACAGCTCTTCGAGCTCGTCTCGCTGCACCGGCTGTATTTCGGCAAGAGCTCGCCGGAGGATGAGATCCCGGTCTCCGGCGAGGTGGCGCGGGAACTGCAGGCGATGATGAGGCGCCTCGGTTACTACCAGGGAGAGGCCACGGGCGAGTATGATGGCCCCATGCGGGAAGCATTCCGGCAGTTTCTGGGCAATGAGAACTTCGAAGACCGCACCGATTTCGACGCCGGCCGCATCGATGCGCCAGTGCTCGAATTTCTCCGCCGCAAGTTCGGAAATTGAGCCGTCCGGATTCATCACGCATCATGCCTGACCTCGAGAGTTGCCGCGCCCTGATCGTCGACCTTGACGGGGTCTTGTGGGTGGGCGAGACCCCGGCCGAGGGTCTCCACGGTTTCTTCGCGTGCCTGCGCCGGCGCGATCTCCGATTCCTGCTGGTCTCCAACAATGCCACGGCCTCTCCCGAGAGCGTTCACTCCAAGCTTCTGCGGATGGGGGTTGAGGTGGGTATCGACGCCGTTCTCACCTCGTCTGAGGCGAGCGCAACGTTTCTCCACGGGAGGCTCGAGGCCGGCGTTCCGGTGATGGTGGTCGGCGAGGGTGTCCTGCGCCAGGCGATTGTGGAGGCTGGTTTTTCCCTGGCGTCCACAGCCGGCGAGGCTCAAGCGGTGGTCGTCGGGCTCGACCGGCAGGCCACCTGGTCGAGCCTGACCGAGGCGGCGCTGGCTGTCCGTCGCGGCGCCCTCTTCATCGCCGCCAACCCCGACGTCACCTTCCCGATCGAGCGGGGCCTGGCGCTCGGGAGCGGCGCCCTGGTGGCCGCCATTCAGGCGGCGACGGGGGTAGAGCCGATGACGGTCGGTAAGCCCGAGCCTCACCTCTACACACAGGCGCTGGCGCGCCTGGATGCGGCGCCGGAAGAGACGCTTGCGATCGGCGACCGCCTCGAGACCGACATTCTCGGCGGGCAACGCGCGGGGATTCGCACCGCCCTGCTCCTCTCAGGCGTCACTCGCCGTGAAGACCTGGCTCGCTCGCCGATCCAAGCCGATTGGGTGTTTGAAGGGTTGCCGGATCTCACCCGCGCGCTCTGCGGCGAGTGAGTGGACCCCGTGAACGAAGCTCCCCTCGTCTACGATCTCGATTTCGACGAGCTCACGTCCTTCGTCTCCCGTCAGGGTGAGCCGGGGTTTCGGGCGCGTCAGATCTGGCATGGGCTCTACCGGCGCCTGAGCGAGGATCCCTCCTCGTTGACCGACCTCCCCGCCCCTTTCCGTTCCCGCCTGGCGGAGGCGCTGCGTTTCGATTCCGGCGAAGTGCTCGCCACCGCACACTCGCAGGACGGGGGAACGGAGAAGGCCGTCCTGCGCCTCCGCGACGGCGTCGAGATCGAGGCGGTATTGATGCGCTACCGACACCGCCGCACCGCCTGCATCTCGACCCAGGCCGGCTGCGCCATGGGGTGCGTTTTCTGCGCGACGGGCCAGATGGGGTTCGCCCGCAATCTCACCTCCGGCGAAATCGTCGTTCAGGTGTTGCACTTCGCCCGACGTCTGGCGGCGGAGGGAGAGAGCCTCACCAACGTGGTTGTCATGGGGATGGGCGAGCCCTTTCACAACTACGATGCCACTCTGGCCGCCATCGATCGGCTCAACGATCCCGACGGCTTCGATTTCGGGGCGCGCCGTTTCACGATCTCCACGGTCGGCCTGGTCCCGATGATCGAGCGCTTCACGGAAGAGAACCGCCAGGTAAACCTGGCGGTCTCGCTGCACGCAGCCACCGACGAACTCCGGTCACGGCTTCTCCCCATCAACCGGCGCTATCCGCTGGGTGAGTTGATCCCGGCCTGCCGGGGGTATGTCGAGCGAACGCGACGGCGACTCTCGTTCGAATGGGCGCTCATCGAAAACGTGAACGACACGCCCGAGCAGGCGGAGGCCCTCGCATCGCTCCTCTCGGGACTCACGTGCCATGTCAACCTGATACCGCTCAACCCGACGCAGCGGTACGGCGGCCAGGGCAGCCCGCGCGAGCGGGCCGCAGGCTTCCGCGACCGCCTTCGGTTTCACGGGATCCCCTGTACGGTCCGCCTTCGCCGTGGGATTGATATTCAGGCCGGTTGCGGCCAGCTGGCCACGGAGCGCCGCTCCCGAGAACCCGGATCGGCCTCCTCGGCGGGAGGCGCCTGAAGGCGGAGCGGGAAGACGCTCTCGGTTGCCGGATGGGCTTCCAGAGGGAATCCAGCGCCCGTGGCTGGGGATGTCCCAGGGCTTGAGCTAGCTATGAGGGGCTGCGTTCCGCTCTTGCGGGTTCGCGGGTCTTTGCGCCTTCATCCTCTAGCGAAGGCGCACCTCGAGCTCGAAAGGCGTCGACTCCCCATCGTAGGAGCATACCTCGAGGTAGTAGGTCCCAGCCTCGGGCGCCGATACCTCGACGCTCTCGTCGTCATTACCCGGCTCGTTGGATTTCCACGTGTACGTTTGGCCCTCCACCAGGGCTTCGCCGCTGACGGCCTCGATCGAGCCCAACCCGACAAAAAGGTCCAGGTCGGCCGATGCATCTCGCACGTCGATCGTGAGATCGCCGGCCGGCTCGCGAACCATAACGCAATAGTAGAGGCAATTGGAGGGATACGGGCCGGTGGCCGGTGGCATCTCTTCACGGTAGAGGCGGTTCGCCTGGATGAGGTGGGCGCGCTCATCGCATCCCGTCGCCACGCCGCTCTCCTCGGTCGCGGCTGCGGGCGTCGTGCCGGCCTCCCCGGTCCGTCCGCAAGCCAGCGACCCGGCAGCCAGCAGCAGCACCATGATCCACCCTCGACTTCGCAGCATCTCTCCTCCTGCGTCGATCGCCCAGGCTCGCCCCTTCTCGATTGTAGCCGACGCGATCCTCACCGGCAACTCGCCGCCCCCGCGGGCCGTCGTGAACGGGATCTTGCCATTCTCGCGGCGCCGCCCGGGGGGCCACCTTGTAAATTGCCCTCGGCGACGGTATCATAGCCTGCATGCCCAGGCGGCTTCTGATTGCGCCCTCCATTCTATCCGCCGATTTCGCGCAGCTGGGAACCCAAATCCATGAAGTGGAAGCAGCGGGCGCGGATTGGATCCATGTCGACGTCATGGACGGCCACTTCGCGCCCAATCTATCCATGGGGCCGGTCGTGGTCGAGGCCTGCCGGAGAGTCACCCGGCTCCCTCTGGATGTGCACTTGATGGTGGAACAACCGGCGCGGTTTCTGGAGCCCTTTGCTCGCGCCGGAGCCGATCACCTCACGGTTCACATCGAAGCCGACCCGCGCGTGGATCAGATCGTGCGCTCCATTCGGGAGCTGGGGCTGCGGGCCGGCGTCTCCCTCAATCCCAGCACTCCTCCCGAAGCCCTCGCCGAGGTCCTCCCGCTGGTGGATGTGGTTCTGGTGATGTCGGTCAATCCGGGCTACTCGGGCCAGCAGTTCATGGAGGCTGTCTTGCCCAAGATCCGCACGCTGCGCAAGTGGATCGATGAGGGCAAGGGGACGGCGGTGATCGAGGTCGATGGGGGAATCGATTCCACCACTGCCCCTCTCGCCGCCGGAGCCGGGGCCGAGGTCTTCGTAGCGGCCAAGGCCGTATTCGGCCATCCGCAAGGGATCCGGGCCGGGGTCCACGCCCTGAGGGAGGCGCTCGCGCTGGCCCATGCATGAAAGGGCTCGGCCGCCTTTGCGGCGGCCGAGGGGGCGTACGAAACCTGAAAGGAAGAGCGTGGGCCGATCAGACGCGGGCCATCCGCTTGATGCACTTGGCGCAGAGGATCTTGTGCACCGGCCGTCCGCCGGCCATCACCAGCACGCGCTGGAGATTGGGACGGAACGTCCGACGAGTGGCGCGCATCGAGAAGCTGCGATTGTGCCCAAAGGTCGTCGTCTTGCCGCAATTCGCGCACTTCGCCATCGAGATCGAGTCCTTTCCGACGGAACAAACGCCGCGTGGAGCGGCCAGCATCTTACCACAGGTCGCGGGGTTCTTCAACATGCCTTTCCGCCAAGCTGAGGTGAACCACCCATGACTGAAGGGACGAACACCCTCGGCCGGATCATGATCTCCCCGCGCGCCATCGAGACCATCGCCGCTCAGGCGGCGCTGAGCTCCTATGGGGTGGCAGGGATGGCCTCCCGCAACCTGGTCAGCGGAATCGCCAACGCCCTCGCCAAAGACCCGAGGGTCGGCGTGGTGGTGCGCACCAGCGACGATCGAATCGAGATCGACCTGTACGTCATCGTCGAGTATGGGACACGCATCACCTCCGTCGCCTCGAGCGTTGCCAACACCGTCCGCTATCAGCTGGAGAAGGCGCTCGGGATGGCGGTGGGCGCGATCACGGTCACGGTGCAGGACCTGCACGTGAGCGACGCGGACTAGGGCCGGCAGCGTGAGACCCTCGACGGCTCCCGAGGCGCAGGGCGGCGTGGGCGAAGCCCGCAGGCGGCTGGGCGAGCGCTACCGCGAGATCGACGGCCAGATGCTGCGCCGCCTGGCGGAGGGCGGGCTGCAGTGGCTCCGCACCAACCAGCAGACCGTCAACGCCCTGAACGTCTTCCCCGTCCCCGACGGCGATACCGGGACCAACATGGTGCTCACGATGCAATCGGCCTGGGCCGAGATCGCCGAGATGGGCGAACGGTCGATCGGCAAGCTCTGCCATTCCCTCGCCCA
>Ga0214474_1001445_pt1 | contig 10996 bp, 4 predicted proteins | sample RVTome_2_FD_187335 | JGI IMG/M metagenome (GOLD analysis project Ga0214474, IMG submission 187335) | Soil microbial communities from uranium-contaminated site in the Upper Colorado River Basin, Wyoming, United States - RVT95D214 HiSeq ...
CCATCCTGAATCACCGGACGGATTCGGGGGGATCAGGTTGAGGAAGATAGCAGGGTCTTTGGTGGTATGTGCCGTGATGTTGCTTGTAGCTGCGGCTCCAATCATTGTGGGCACTGATCACACGGTTGTCAAGGGAACTAGTAGCCCAAAGGCGAGCGCCATCACTTGGACATTCATTCCCGCTGCATATGGTCTTTGGAACGCCAAGCTAGACAACGACGGGCTCCGAAGCGTCGTCATCGATGTATACGAGAACTCATCCGGCTTTCCAGAACTCCTGCTCCACCAGAGGATCAGGTTTGACAGGTACGACGCGTTTCCGACGGGTACAGTCTTCACGGACTCTGTGGCAGTGAGGTACGGGACCATCTACGAAGTAGTCGCCACTCCGAACGGACCGAAGGGCTCCTCTTGCGTGATAACCGACTACTATCCCGCTGTGGACGAACCACCTGTGGCTCGCTACGCTTGGACCGTTGTTGGGAATACTGTCGATTTCGATGGGAGCGCATCCACGGACGACACCGGTATCGTTTGGTACAGCTGGGACTTCGGAGACTCGAGCGAGGGCTCCGGAATGGTCGTCTCACACGCATACCTGTCTCCGGGGACATACACAGTGACGCTCACGGTGGTTGACCTGAGCACGCAGTCTGGTTCGACGTCCGAATCGGTCGTAGTACCTGAAAAGGGTTCAGGGAAGACCTACACGATATATGACATCGGGTCGGAACCGTGGGGTGAGTGGTGGGAGAAAAGGAAGGTGGTCTACGGGGTCGATTTCGAGATCACAGACAGTTCGACTGATGGATTCAGTACGCTTCTCTTCCTTCCTAAGGTATCCCCGTCTCCGGCATACCGTGGCATTGTCTATGCCCCGTACAGAATGGCGATAGACGCAGGGGCGATCCCGGAACTCAGCGTCGACAGGCCAGAATTCATGCCCGTCATCGGGCCCGAAACGGAGGGCGCTCTCGCCGAGATAGACATCTACTTCCAGTATCTCTATCAGGAGTGGTGGGACTCGTACTGGGTGCCGACCTGGGGGAATGAGTCATACTGGCTACCTGACATATGGATCAATAGGCAGGCTGCTGATGGATACGACCTCGGCGTCGTCTACACAGTGTCCATGAACAGACAGGCCGCCGAGCAGTGGCTAAACATGCCTCAGTCCGCGGACACCGCGACATGGTGGGCGGAGAACGAGGCAACGTACATCTCGAACTGGGAATCGTGGATTTTGAACGAGGGCAACACGAGGCTCGACATATACTGCGGTTACGAGTGGCCTTACGACATCAACGGTGGGACTTGGATGAGGCTGACGGACGAGCCAGACGGGACGGTCACCCTGAGTATCGGGCACGTTGCAACGGGATACGAGATCTTGATGACGCGGTGGCTGGACGAGACCAAGCTGTGCAATCACGAACCCTGCTACGAGGACTTCTCGCTCCACGCGACCTACGGACCCGCGTCCGCGAACGTCATGACGGACGCCGTCTGCCAGTACAGCCTCCACGCGGTCAAAGCGAACCAGACGGCCAATGGGATGGCATGGGTCTGGGAACCGAACAAGATTGACTACATTTTCGGCAGACCAGGGCACCCTTCTGACTTCGACCCATACCGGTACAAGGTGGGCGATCTCTGGGCTTATCGCACTTATCAGAGCTGGAACGCGGGCGACATCATGATTGGAGAGCCTGCTAGGTATGAGCATACTCCGACTTGGTTCAACCTCTCCGCAGGAGACTCCCTGGTGTTCAAGCTCCCGATGAACCCCGTACTTGGAGTCGTCCCATACCCGCCTCCGACCACATTCGCCATTGACCAGCTCGCCTTGGGCAATCCCGACCCCATGAAGGCGCTATTGATGCCGGGGAACATGTCCCTGGGCTATTTCGTGACAGGTTGGCCAAAGGAAACCGGGCTCGACCTCTCGCCTCTGTATGATTCCGCCACGAAGACCCTCACGATCGTGGGGGCGGTCGACTTCAACAACTTCTGGCACACTCCGACGGGAATCCTCTACCACGGCGCGCCGTGGATCGAGTTCGATGTCACGCCATAGTGTCCTGGTCGGCGAATTCGGGAGCGAAAGGTACGATAACAGGAACGGCATACACCCTCACCATGGACGAGACTGATGTCAAGATCCTCAACCTGCTCAGGCAGAACTCGAGGACGAAAAACACTGAGATAGCCAGACAGGTCAGTCTCACTGAGAGGGCGGTCAGGGCTAGGATAGAGAAGCTTGTTCGGGAGGGCATCATAAAGCGGTTCACGGTCGAGACCTCGCCTGTCGGCGTCGAGGGCATAGTCCTCATAGGGACGAATGTGGGGAGAACCAGTGCTGTCAAGGAGAAGGCGCGGGAAATGTCTGATAGTGTCTTTGAATGCACTGGCGAGTACGATGTGGCCGTCAGGCTGCGTGCAGACTCCCTGGACGAGCTCAACAGACGAGTCGATGAACTGAGAGGGTTCCCCGGAGTAGTTCGGACATCGACTCTGATCAAGCTGGTCGAGGGTTGACCCTCTGAAACGCTTGATCAATGATGCGTGCCAGGCATTCTCAAGAAACAGCATCAGTGCGCAAAGGTTAATACTCCCTTCTAGACATACTAACGGCAAGTGACTCCATGGACTTGATGGAGGCCATCAAGACTAGGCGGAGCATTCGAAGGTTCAAGGAGACTCCTGTACCCGAGACGCTCCTGAAGGACGTGTTGAACGCCTCGAGATTGGCCCCCTCGGCAGACAACGCACAGCCTTGGAAGCTCGTCGTCGTCAGGGATGAGCAAATCAAGGTGCGACTGGCGTCAGCCTGCAACGGCCAGAAGTTCCTCGCGCAAGCGCCGATAGTGGTGGTTGCTTGCGGCATACCTGATGAGGCCTTCCAAACCGTCGGTGGCTACATGAGCAGTCACGTGATCGATGTGTCCATTGCGATGGACCATCTGACGCTCGCGGCCCACGCCCTCGGTCTAGGGACATGTTGGATCGCGTGGTTCAAAGAAGACAAGGTCAGGGAAGTACTCGGCATACCAGAGGACGTAAGAGTCGTCGCCCTGACACCGTTAGGATATCCCGCTGAGGCGCCGGAACGCACACCGAGGAAGAACCTTGAGGAGCTGATGGTGTATGACAGATATCAATAAGCTCGTATAGTATGCTGATGTGCTCGGTTGTATTCAACCGCGGATCCGAGTTCCCCCCGTCCCCGAAGAAGGAGAGATGTGATTGGCATCAAAGGGAGTTACCCGAGCAGGAGAGGCCTATTGCCTATCCTGTCATCAGATGGTGGAGAGAGATGCCACAAAGTGCCAGGGATGCCTCTCAGAGTTGACCTCCGAGGTGAAGGCATTCTCGTGCCCGAAATGCAAGACTGTGATTGCCCTTGGAGTCTCTGAGTGTCCAACCTGCGGGTTGCGCTTCAAGGTCAAGACAATCAAGCCTAAGGAGACGCCCGAGGACGACCAATTCCTTGTGAAGCTTATCGAATGGGGCAAGGACGGGACTGACAAGCGCCCCGAGGGGACATCGGCATCATTGGAGACTGCAGGTGCGACTGCGACACCAAGAGCGGAACCGCCAGCACGTTCGCCCGTTACCTCTGCTGAGCCCAAGGATCTCACTCGTTTGGCGCTGCTCAAGGACAGCATCAAGGATTTGATGGCCAATCGTTCGCAGATGCTCGAGCGTATGGAAAGGCGGATAGAGGAGGAGAAGGCGAGGCTGGCGAAGATTGCGGTCATGGACGAGAAGACGGCCGATGCCTCGCAGGTAGAGGCTGAAATAGTATCCCTGGCAGATGAAATGGCAGACATCACGATGCTTCAGGCGCACATGGAGGCGCTTTCAGACGAGGTTTCGTCTTTGCTGGACTCCGTGGAGATCAGCGACGAGGCCAAACAACGCGGACTGGCCGCTCGCGCGCTAAAGAAGAAGCTCGAGGCAAAGGAGAAAGAGGTCGAGGAGCTGAAGTCAAAGGAAGAGCAGCTGGTCAAGCGCGAAGAAATGGTTGACCGAAAGATACACGCATACGCCCAGAAGAAGAAGGAACTGGACGACAGGGAGGCCGAACTCCAAGCGAGGCTCTCCGAGCTCGAGATGGATAGGGAGAAACTCCAGGGACTTCACTCTGAGGCCGTCGGAGCAGGCACCGAGATGGAACGGGAGCGCGCCAGGGAGGAGTGGCAAGAAGAGCAGACCCAGCTCAAGAAACGACTCTTGGGCATGAAAGTGTCCATCACCGCTCATAGGCTCGGCAAGGACGCGGTCGAGGCCGAGATGAAGAACCTCGAGACTAACCTGGATGCCACAATTGCACAACTCGAGGAACAGATTGGTGCCCTGATCAGCGAGAAGGCTGATCTTCAAGCGAAGATACAGGAGGCATCCGTAGTCGACGAGGATCTGAGGAAGCTGCTGAAGGTCCTCGACCAAATGCTCGGCCAGTTGCCCGAGGAGGCCATCGAGAGGTTCTCGAAGTCGGACGATTTCACACTCTACGAACGGATACTTGACAAGCTCAAAATCTGAGGAACAATTCGATTAAGACCATATATCACCAGACTAATACTGAAGAACCCCCTGAAATAGAAGCTTTACAACACGGAGCCCGGCTAGAATGGGTCTTAGAGACAAGGCGAAAGAGAGCGCTTCGAAGTCTGCTAGCCCTGCTGCTGACGACCCCGCAAGAGAGAGGACTCCGGAACCTCCCACTCGCGAACCCGCAAACGATGTCCCCGAAGCGCAGCCTGGGGCGCTCGAACCGTCGGTCACATACCTCGTCGAGGGAGAGAAACCCGACCTCGCATACTCGTTGTTCACGAGTGCATCCGCTCATGGCATGCGCGGCATGGTCGTGTCAAGGACCTACCCGAAGAACCTGAGGAAAGCATTGGAGCTCCGCGACGCCCCGGTTTACTGGCTGACCAACGCCGTAAGCGACGAGGCGATCGGCCCAAAGGACCTCGAGCGTCTGTCGCTGGTGATAAAGCGGTTCCTCGAGGAGGGCGGGGGCCAGCTCGTTCTGATAGACTCGCTGGAGTATGTCATCACTAACAACAAGTTCGTGAGTGTTCTCCGTCTGATACAGACCATCAGAGATCTCATCGCCATTCACAAAGCCGTGGGCATAGTCGCTTTGAAGTCGTCCACCCTCGAAGCTTCGAGGCTCGCATCGATACAGAGAGAGCTAGAGTTGTACTCTGCAGACAAGAGCGCTGCTCCCGCGGCAGAACCGACACCGGCTCCTGAGAGCCCCGTCATTGCGGAGCTGAAGCAAGACGAGTTGATGCTAGAGGCGGAACGGCAGGAGCAAGACAAGAAGTCGATAGCCGCTCAAGCTACGAAGCTGGAGCAGGACGCTCAGAAGCTCTTGCTCGAGAGGAAAGAGCTCGAGAAGGAGCGAGCAGAGGTTCGCAACACCCTGGTCAGGGTACGCCAGACTAGGAAGGAGCTCGAGGATTTCCGGATCAAGCTGACCAAGGAGGAGGCAGAACTGACCTCCAGGGTCAGGACGAAGCTGGCCAAAGAGATGCAAGGGCTCGACTCAAAGAAGACGACCCTCGAGATGATGGAAAAGGAAATCGAGTCTCGGTACCAGCAGCTCGACAGGATCGTGAGCCTGAAGACGGAACAAAGGCTCTATGAGATCCAAGGTGAGAAGAAGAGGCTCGACGCGGACCGGCAGAAACTTTCGGACATGATGTCCCAAGTCGAGGCCGACCACACCAACCTTGAGGAGCGCATCCAGCAGATACAACAGAAGGAAGCGGCGGTAGACAAGTCAACCGAGGAGTTCAGGGAGCGCGAGAAGAAGCTCCAGGACAAGGAGCACGTCATCGCCCTGGAAAAAGTGGAGATGGAGAAGCTCAGGTCTGCCGTTGACGCTGAGAAGCAGGACTTGGAGCATCGCAGGAAGAGCATGGAGGATGAGTTCGCCCAGGCACAGGCCGAGGCCACGAGAATGACCACGGAGGCGACTCAGAGGGAGGAGTCCGTCATAAAGATCACGCAAGAGTTGGACATGCTGAGGTCCAAGCTGGTCGTCCAAGAGCAAACGCTCAACGAGCGCGACAAGTCTGTTGGTGCCCGTTTCCAGGAGATCGACAAACGTGAGAAAGCTCTCGCGACCATCGAGACCGAATCGAAGCAGCTCTTCGAGAAGGCCACAGTGCTCGACCAGGCCGCGAGGACGAAGGAGGAGCAGTTGGCCAAGGACCGCGAGAGACTGCAGGGGGACATAGACAACCTGAGGGCGGAGCTTAGCAGGCGCCTTTCGGATGTGCAGAAGCGTGAAGAGAAGTTGCGGTCTGACGAGGATAGGCTCGCCAAGGAATCAGAGGCCAGAAACAAGGCTCTCAAGGACCTCGAGGCGCAGATGAAGGAACAGAGCGCAAGCATGGCGAAACTGCGGGAGGCACTTGACGAGCGCGAAGCGGCTGTGAAGCTGACCGAGACTGAGATAGACAAGATCCGCAAGGAAGCCGAGGAGTTCGCCGCGTCAGTCAACGACGAACGGAATGCCCTGGAGAAGGAGACTCAGGCCGCGAGACAGAAGGTCATCGAGGAGAGGAACTCCTTCGAGCAGGACAAGGTCGCGTTCGAGAATGAGCGGGAGGACACTGAGCGTCAAATCACCGAAGCGCAGAAGGAGATTGACGACAAGCTCGCGAAGATCGAGGATGAGCGCAAGGAGACGGACGAGAAAGCGCTCGCCATCGAGGAGATGCGCACAATACTGAACCAGCGGGCTAACGACGTCGCTTCTTCCGAACTGAGAATGGCGGAGGAGAGAGTTAGCATCGATTCCTTGAGACGGGAGATGACCCGTAGAACAGAGGAGATCGAGACCCTGGAGCGGGACTTCGCCATGAAGCAGCAGAGCCTGCAGGGGTCAGCTGAACTCGTTCAGAAGGCCAAGATTCAGATGGACGAGAAGGACCGCATGTTGAAGGAGCAGCTCCTTGTTGTGGAGAACGAGCGCAGGGAATTCGATACCAAGCGGGCTGCCCTCGACACCGAGGAGGCCTCGATGGGGAAGGCGAAGACCGAGCTCGAGGAGCTCCAGGCGCAGGTTGCCACCCAGAAGGTCGAACTGGAGGAGTGGAGGAACCAGCTCGACGAGATTTCAGAGTCACTTGAATCGCGCAAAGGCGGGATAGCTGCAAAAGAGACCTCCGTTAATGCAGCAGTTGACGAGAACGCTCGACTGAAAGAGCGTCTTACTGCCGAGAAGCAGAGGCTGGAGGAGGATTTCAATGCGAAGTTCTCCGAGCTAGAGGAGCGGAGGAAGGGGCTCGAGGCAGAATCTGCATCCCTCACTACGGTCAGGAACAAGATGGCGGCTTCTGAGCAGGAGATCGGCAGGAGAGAAGAGAAACTCGTCGCGCTGAAGAATCTGATTGCCGAGCGAGAACAGAAGGTCTCGGACTCTGAAGGGGCGCTCCAGACCGCCAAGAAAGCGCTCGCAGACCAGATAGAGAATCTCCGAGCTGACAAGCACGCTTTCGAGCAGCAGAAAGAAGACATGGCCAAGGGCTGGGAGTCGCTGCAGAAAGAGCGAGATAGAGTCCAAGGGGAGATTGACAAGAGCTGGGAGGAGCTCGAGGCCGCGAGGAAGGTCTTGGAGGACAAGGCGAAGGAGCTCGAAACGACTTCCGGAGCGCTTTCCCAGAAGGACGCGCAGCTCCAGGCCGGGCTTGCGGATGTCTCCAGCAGAGAGAAGGATTTACACTCACAGAACCTGAAGCTTGAGGAGTCCAGACGTCAACTCGATTCTAGGGATTCCGAACTTGGGAAGCTCGCTTCAGACCTCGATTCATTCAAGACCGATCTGACCAAGAGGGAACAGCAATCATTGGCCAGCATCGAGGCAGCTCAGAAGGTCTTAGACGGCGAACGCGCAACCGTGACAGCGGAGAAGACAGTTGTCAATGACGAAAAGGCCCACCTGGAAGCGCAGAAAGCGGACCTCGCCGCCACCAAGAAGGAACTCGAACAGGCTGTCACCCTTCTCGAAAGAAAGACACAGGAGATTGAGGAGGCTGACCAGGACCTGAAGCGGAAAGAGTCCGAGCTCATGCATCAGGCCAAGGTCATAGGTGAAAAGGACGTAGCCGTGAGAGCATTAGAGGAGAAGAAAAGGAAGGAATTCGAGGCGCGGCAGGCCGCGCTCGACAACATGGCTTCTGAGAACGCGAGACTACAGGAATCAATCAGAGTCCAAGAAGACTCTGTGCGCGAGAGGGATGCAGCGCTCGCGACAAGGGAGACCGCATTCGCCGAGATGGAGACAAAGACCCGTGCGGAGTTGGAGATTGCCGTCGCAGACGTCAATGCGATGAAATCGCAGCTGGATGGCGTCGCGAATCAACTGAATGGTAGGGAAGGCGAGATCGCGAACACTGAGAGACTCCTTGTCGACCGGGAGGCAACGCTGTCCGCTCACGAAGCAGAGACAAAGAGGCAGATCGAATCGGAACTCGCGGAGATCGAGTCGTCTCAATCGAACCTCGACAAGACGGCCAAGCAGCTCGCATTGAGAACCACGCATATAGCGGACCAGGAGAAGGCCTTAGCTGAGAGAGAATCCGCCCTCTCGGAGGTGGAGAGAGGCTCCAAGCAGGAGATTGAAGCTCTAACGATCAAACTAGAGGAGGACCGGGCCAAGGTCGACGCGACCCTCAGAGATCTTGAGGCGCAAGAGGCCCAGCTTTCGCAGAGGGAGAATGTCGTCGCGGAACGACAGGCGGCTCTGGAAGGTTCGGAGGCTGAGTTCGGCCGGGAGAGGGAGACTCAGCTTGCGGAGCTGGACCAGGTCACTATCATGCTCGAGCAGGGGCAGACACAGCTCGCGAAGGACAAGGTGGAATCGGAGGCAGCGATGAGCGCCTTCAAGAACGAGATGGCCGCTCTGGCACAGACGAAGGCAGCAGTCGAGCATGACCATGCCAACCTAGAAGCCCTGCGCGCCTCCCTCACGGATTCGCAGCTCTCTCTGACCGAGAGAGATGCGGCCTTAAAGGAAAAGGAGAACGAACTTGCCTCCAAGCTCCACGACTCGGAAGGCAGGCTGGTCGCCATAGCGCGAAGGGAATCCGAGTTGGCTGAGGTCCAGGGGAGGCTGGAGAGCCAGGGGACCGCCCTCGCCATGAGAGAGCAAGAAGCGAACAAGGCGCTGGATGAGTACAAGGACATCCTGGACGCAATCGCGAAGCACAAAGACGAGTTGGACGCGAGGGAGTCGGAGATCAAAGCCAGGACCAACAAGCTCGAGGAGAGCGCGGTCGAGATCGAGCTGCTCCACGAAGACATCGGGAAGGAGCGAAGACTGTTGGTTGAGAAAGATGCTGGCCTGGAGCAGCTCAGGGGCGAGTTGGAGAAGTGGCGACAGGAACTGATGGAGAAGAGGCAGCAGCTCGAAGAAGAGAGCAAGAAACGCGTTGCCGAGATCATTCAAGAAGCATCTGATAAGAGGGACATGGCAGCGGCCTCGTCGACCACCGAGCTACTGAATCGCAGAGAGGCCGATCTCAGAACCTATGATGAGAGGCTCAGGGCGAGGGAGAGGGACCTCGAGACACGCGAGCGCACGGTCATAGTCGAGTTCGAGAAGCTTGAGAGGGAGCGTACTGAGGTCAAGGACCTCTGGGACAGGGTCGAGACCTCCAAGAAAGGGATAGCGGTCGTACTTGACGAGAAGACCATGAAGCAGCTTGAGGCCAGGAAGTCGGAGCTCGACACAGCGTATCTGAAGCTCTCTGAGAGAGAGGACGCGTTGCGCAGGGACGAGCAGCGCCTCGACGACGAGCGCCACAGGCTCGACGCCATCGGGGAGGAGCTCGAGGATCTAGCAAGGGTCCTGAGACTGAAGGAAGACGAAATGAAGAAGACGGACGGCTCAGCCGTTTGATCGTCACGGTGCCGTCGCGCGCGTTTCAGAACACGTTTACTTTTCCGCCCACAATCTGCTCCGTCAGATCGGTGATGTTCGCCAGTCTCTCGTCGAAGATCGCCCTTATCTCCTTCTCGTGCTTCTTCTGATTGACGTTGCGTGCGTAGATGGCGTTCGCGCTCGCTGCCTGTGGCATGTCTATCGGATGCCCAATCTGAGAGAGTATCCTGGTGTGAACCTCGAGTATGTCACCGCGTGCGGCCTTCACAATTGCGTCTGCGACCTGGATGGCCAGTATGTTGTAGAGCTTCCCTACATGGGTCACCGGGTTCTTGCCTGCCGATGCCTCCATGCTCATTGGTCTCATTGGCGTTATGAGGCCATTGGCTCTGTTGCCCCTGCCAACTGAGCCATCATCACCGTTCTCCATGCTGAGACCCGAGACCGTGAGATAGTAGATGCCCTTCTTGTAGTCGTCCGCCGTGTTCACATAGACCCTGACCTGCCGCTTGGTGAATTTCTGCGCAAAGTCGGCTATCTTTTTAGTGGCCTGTTCAATCGTGCTCTTGTAGTGGCTCGCATCAGGCACGTGACAATCAACAAGTGCTACAGCAACCGTGAGATCAATCCTGTCGCCCATGCGACAGGCCATCACCTTCACGTCCTCTCCGAGCTCAGGCAGAGTCTTGCAGAGCTTGCCGTTTATGAATTTCTCTGTCTCGAGGGTGATGGTCTCGGTCTCGCTGAGCGGGGCAAAGCCGACCCCGAATGAGGTGTCGTTCGCAAGCAGCTTCTTCGTTTCGTAGAGCCCCCTCAGGTCCACACTGCCCTGTCCGATTCTGCAGTCGAGCGTGACATCCCAGTCCACGTTCAGATTCCTGCAGTTCTTCTCTAGGTAATCGTTGGCGGCCTTTAGGGCGCAGGTCCTGTAGGGAAGGCGCTCACCATTGACCTCCGTGACAGCCCTCCCCACGAGGAGTATGTAGATAGGCTCCAAGATCGAGCCTCCTCCGAACTTGGGAGCTGACTGGCCGCCTACGACCTCCACCTCGTCGGTATTGTGATGGAGAATCCTGTTGAACCGTT
>Ga0214474_1001446_pt1 | contig 10990 bp, 7 predicted proteins | sample RVTome_2_FD_187335 | JGI IMG/M metagenome (GOLD analysis project Ga0214474, IMG submission 187335) | Soil microbial communities from uranium-contaminated site in the Upper Colorado River Basin, Wyoming, United States - RVT95D214 HiSeq ...
GTCACGCTCTTGGCCAGGTTTCTTGGCTGATCCACATCCGTGCCTTTGAAGTCAGCCATATAGTAGGCCAGGAGTTGAAGAGGAATCGTGAGGAGAATGGGAGTGAGAGAAGGATGCGTCTCGGGGATGGTGATCACATCGTCCACCTTTTTGACAATCTCTTGATCGGATGGTGAAGCCAGGGCAATGATCTTTCCTTCCCTTGCCTTGACCTCTTCGATATTGGAGATCACTTTCTCATAGACATTGTTCTTCGTGGCGAGGACAACGACCGGCATCTCCCGGTCGATCAGGGCAATGGGTCCATGTTTCATCTCACCTGCTGGATAGCCTTCTGCATGGACATAAGAGATCTCCTTCAACTTCAGTGCCCCTTCCAAGGCAATGGGGTAGTTGATCCCTCTCCCAAGATAGAGAAAATCTCTGGCATGGAGGTACTTTCTGGCGATTTTGGCTACTTGATGTGATGTCTTCAGCAGTTCTTCCATGAGATGTGGAACTCTGACCAATTCTTCAATCAGGGTCTTCCCTTCTTCGCTGGAGAGGACACCTAATTCTCTCCCAATTCGAAGGGCGAGAAGGAAGAGGACGACCAATTGAGTGACAAAGGTCTTGGTGGAAGCGACGCCGATCTCAGGGCCCGCATGGGTGTAGATCACATGGTCCGCCTCTCTTGCCAGGCTTGACTCCACGACATTGCAGATGGCTAAGGTCATCGCTCCTTTTCGTTTCGCTTCTCTCAAAGCAGCCAGGGTATCGGCCGTCTCTCCGGATTGGGAGATGGCTACAAGGAGATGATTCTCTTTAATAATCGGATTCCGATATCGAAACTCCGAGGCAATATCCACATCCACTGGAATTCGACAGAACTCTTCGATGAGAAACTTTCCCACGAGGGCGGCATGATAAGAGGTGCCGCAGGCAATCAGATTGATCCGTTGTATCTTCTTCAGAAACTTTGGATCAAAGTGGACATCTCCGAGAACGGCATCACCTTTCTCCTCTGAGAGTCGGCCCCGGATGGTATCGATCACTGCCCTGGGCTGCTCGAAGATCTCCTTGAGCATAAAATGTTTATACCCGCCCTTCTCTGCCATCAAGGGATTCCAGTTGATCCGCTTCGGTTCCTTGAAAACTTCCTTTCCCTTGATATCGACAACTTTTACTCCCTCAGAAGAGAGAAGGGCTATCTCACCATCTTCCATAAAGATGAAGTCTCGGGTATAGGGAAGAACCGGGGGAACGTCCGAGGCGATGAAATACTCCTCCTTTCCAAGACCGATCACCAGTGGACTCTCCTTCCGGGCGGCGATCAAGTGACCTTCTTCCCCTTCGAAAAGGATGCCCAATGCATAAGAGCCCTTGATCTTATCTAACGCTATTCTCACGGCCTCCAGAGAGGAATATCCTTCATGAATGAATTCATCGATCAGATGGGAGATAATTTCCGTATCTGTTTCAGAGGTAAAAACATGACCCTTGCCCTTAAGAATCTCTTTAAGAGGAAGATAGTTTTCGATGATGCCATTGTGGACCACAGCAACCTTGCCTGCCTTATGGGGATGGGCATTCTCGTCGGATGGCCTTCCATGGGTCGCCCATCGGGTATGACCTATCCCTACCTTCCCATCAAAGGTTTCTTTTCCGATCAACTCCTCTAACTTTGTTAATTTCCCCTCTTTCCTTCGAATCTCAATCTTGCCTCGATGGAAGACGGCGATGCCTGCAGAGTCATAGCCTCGATATTCGAGTCGTTTGAGCCCATCGATGAGAACCCTTGCCGTCTCTCTGGTGCCGATATATCCGACAATGCCACACATCTCTCAACCCTCACTCTTCTTATTTCTATTGCTTTTCTTTTTTTGCCGGTGTTCTATTCTTTTACTCCATCCCTTAATGTTCTTCTGTCTCGCTCGGCTGATCGCCAACGCCCCTCCTGGAACATCTTTCGTGATGGTGGAACCCGCACCAATCGTAGAATCACTTCCCACCTTGATAGGCGCCACAAGTTCCACGTTCGATCCCACGAAGACCCGATCACCGATGATCGTCTGATGTTTCTCGAACCCATCGTCATTACAGGTGATCGTCCCAGCGCCAATATTGACCTCTTCTCCAACCATGGAATCTCCGATATAGGTAAGATGATTGGCTTTGGAACCTTTGCCGATGACCGACTTCTTCACCTCCACAAAGTTCCCTATCTTTGCCCTCGCCTTCACCTCCGTGAGGGGCCTCAGATGGGCAAAAGGGCCGATGACGGCCCCCTCTTCAATCTTACTTTCAGTGATCACAGAATTCGAGCGAATCGTCACCTCATTACCGATCATGGAGTCTGTGATCTTTGAGTTAGATTCAATGATACAACGTTCACCAATTCTTGTCATCCCATGGAGAAAACAATTCGGAGAGAGCGTGGTTTCTCTTCCCACCTCAACCATTCTTTCCACATAGGTAGTTTTGGGGTCGAGAACAGTCACACCAGAGAGCATTAACTCCTTCAGCTTCTCCAGTTTAAGAACCTCACTGGCCACGGCAAGATCGACCCTTGTGTTGATTCCCATCACCTCCACTGGATCCGCCACGATATAAGCAGAACACCTCAAACCTTTCTTCTTTGCAATCTCAACCAGGTCGGTGAGATAGTATTCACCTTGTGCGTTATCCTTTCCAATCTTGCTTAATCCATCAAACAAAAAGGAAGCCTCCACACCATATATCCCCGTATTAATCTCTCGGATCGATTTTTCCTCCTTTGAGGCATCCTTCTCTTCCACAATTTTTCCTATCCAACCCTCAGAACTTCGGATGATCCGACCATACCCGAACGGATCCTCCACAACGGTCGTTAGCACAGAGAGGATGGAGTCACTTTTCTCAAAAGCATCGATAAAGGAATGAAGGGTATCGGCTTTCACCAAGGGAACATCTCCGCAGAGGATAAGGACAGTACCCGTGAATGTTTTTAGAAATGGAACAGCTTGCAAGACCGCATGACCTGTGCCCAGTTGTTCCTTCTGAATGGCGAAGTCAATCCGAGTGTTTTGAAACCTCTCCTTAATTTGGTCTGCCTGATGACCTATTACCACAATCGTCTTTTCGGATTTGACTCCGGTTAAGGATAGGTCAATGGGATAGAAGAGCATAGGAAGTCCCAGAATGGGATGAAGTACTTTCACAAGGTCTGACTTCATCCGGGTCCCTTTTCCCGCTGCAAGAATGATGGTAGCAATACCTTCCAAATTTCTATCCTTTCACATTAATTTAACTTTCTTTATACTATGGATGGGGCTTTTCGTCAACTCTGTGTGCTTTCACTCTGAGTGCCTTCACAGGCAAACTTGCCCATCCCCAGTTTTTGTTCTTCGCTAAGGATCCGAAATGGTTCCACCTGGGCGAACCGCTCGGGGAGGCTTCATCGGCCGCGCCACTTAGCGATTGAGGACTTTGTTTCAGACGTCATACGTAATCCACGCTCATGTAAAGGACCTGTCACCCCATCTATCAAAGACGGTCTTATGAAGCCCCCCCGAGCGGTTCGCCCAGGTGGTAAAAGGCATCTTATCCAAACAAGCGGGATGGGTAGAATGAAAAACTGAGGGTGGGCAAGCGCAGTGAAGCTCCCCGCCAACAGGGCGGGGCTTCCCGACAAGGTAATTTCATTTTATATTGTGCCCCTTGCCTGCCTGCAGGTAGGCAGGGACCTTGCCTACCTGCCTACTGCAGGCAGGCAAGGCGGGGCTTGCGGGGCACGTTCCGGCCAAATGGTTGACAAGAACCTTTTAGGGGTGTAAATTGGTTTCCAGAAGACAGGGTTTTAAGACCATTTAACCCAGAAAACACGCTGATGGGTTGTTTTTCGTTGGAGCAGCATAAAAAATATTGTTCGGCAGGTAAGCGATGAGGACAACTTCATAGCCTTCTTTTCACACGAGGACAGAAAGGCCAGGAACAATTTAGGATGTCCCCATTCTTATAAACGTGCCGATACCAAAAATATTCCTTGATTGTGCTATAATCATATAGGGCTGAATAATGAATAGCATAAATCAATATAGTTCTGACTTTATGCCGCATATATGGCCCATCGGTGGAGGAAAAGGAGGAACCGGTAAGAGCTTTCTCACCAGTAATATTGGAATTCTATTAGCCAGGCAAGGATTCAAGACCCTTCTGATCGATGCCGACCTCGGCACACCCAATCTTCACACAATCATCGGCCTGCCCAATCCGGAGATAAGCCTTTCTGATTTTCTCAATAGGAAAGTGGCAACCCTTGAAGAAACCGTTCTCGAAATGCCGATCCCTAACCTTTTTCTAATTAGCGGAGCCAGGAATAAGCTCGACATTTCCAATCTCGCGCACGAACAAAAGATGAAAATGCTACGTGCTATATCAAGACTGGATTATGACTATATTCTGCTTGACCTGGGCGCAGGCACATCTTTTAATACCATCGATTTTTTCACCCTATCGGACTCTGGAATTTTTGTTTGCATTCCAGAGCCCACATCGATCGAAAATATCTATAGGCTAATTCGCTCCGTTTATGTTCGCAAGATCCGCCAGGTGCTCAGGATCGATCGTTTCAGAAGCCTGACTGAGAAAGCAGAAGCACAGAACCAAGATGCCATCACCCATCATCCAGAATACCTTCTCGATATGCTGAAAAATATCGATCCGGAGCAAGGCAGCAAGATAGAAAGGATTTTGAAGGCTTTCCAATTCAAGCTGGTTCTTAATCAGGTTAGAAGACAGGATAATCCCAAGGTTGGAGCGCTCATCTGTAAGATTGTTGAGAAACACCTCGGCATGAAAATTCAATTCATAGGCAATGTGAGTTTTGATGAACGCGTCCACGAGGCGGTGTGCAGGAAAGAGTCCTTTGTCGAAAAATATTCTTACTCGCAGTCAACTCTGGATCTTAAATTAGTCATCAAAGGCATCACGGGCATGACCGAGGAGCAAGCCGTGGCTTTGTAAACCCCAGCTTTCACGGTACCGGGTTTTAACAACAGGTCATCATCGTATGAAGAGACTTGAGGATCTGAGCTTCTATGAACTTTTGGAAGTTGAATGCGATGCCTCACCTTTTGAGGTTCATCAGGCATATAAAGAGATGCATCAACTCTATCATGACGATTCTCTGGCAAGCTACTCTTTTTTTTCCCGAGAAGAACGGGAGGAAATACTTGCGAAACTGGATGAGGCGTATTCCACCCTGATGGATGAAAGGAATAGATCCCGCTACGATCAATTACTCATTGAACGCGGTATCCTCGAAAAGGGGATGCAATATCAGAGGGATCGAAAAAAGTTGAGTCTCATGTCTGATGCGAAACATCCTGGCACCAATACGGCATTAAGAATAAGAGACAGATTAAAACCGATCGTGTCTTCAAACCCCGTGATTCAGGAAATTCTCACCCAGGACGTCTTATCAGGAGAAGATTTGAAAAAGATCAGGGATGAATTGGGGATATCGCTTGAGGAGATTGCAGAAATAGTGAAGGTCCGGATGGTTTACTTACATGCTATCGAGGATGACCAGTTTGAAAAAACGCCTTCCAGAATATTCCTGAAGGGTTTTTTGAGGGCTTATGCTCAATGCATAGGATTAGATGCCGACATCGTGGCAAATCGTTATTTAAAAAGAATCCATGACTAAAAAAGGCCGCAGACAAGAACGGGGCCCCATCCACCGAAGAAGGAGACATTAAAAATGAAAGACAAACAAATACCGGAAGAAGAACTATTTGTCGAATTGGATAGCATGTATCAGCGTGTTGCGGATATCGAAAAAGAGGAAGCAGCAGAAACCCCAATCCCTGAAAAGAAAAAACCAAGGCAGAATAAAAAGCGATCGTACCGCTACTTTATTACCGTCGCATCCATTTCCTTTATTATATTAGCATCGATCTTCACGGTGACTATCCTGAAGCCAACGATCATCCCCCAGCTTTTCAAAATGGGCGATACGCAGCCATCAACGGTTGCTCCCCCTCCAGCACCCCCAAAACTCCCTAAAGTTGCCACTCCTCCCGCACCTTCAAAACCTCCTTCTGTTGTTACCTCTTCGGAACCTCCAGCATCCCCTGCTGTTTCCACCTCTCCAGCAACCTCACCCACCCCTTCTGTCGCCCCCTCTCCGGAACCCCCCAAACCCCCTGCTGAATCGCTTTCGGTTCAGACGAAGCAGGAGACCGCAAAAACCAGCAAACCTTCACTCCAGGGAAAATATTATGCCATACAGGTTGGAGCATTTAGCGATATGGAAAACGTCCGAGAGCTTGTAGAAGCTTTAAAAAAGGAAGGGTTGGAAGCCTATGGGCTAACTATGAAAAGTAGGGACAGAAGAACCTTACACAGAGTCCTTGTGGGACAATTTATGAATGAAAATGAAGCCGCCCAGTTTTTAAAAGACAAAAAGATTCTCAAAAATTATCCTGACAGTTTCATCAAGGAGGTTTCCTCTTCCAAAATTAACCGTTAGTTTCGTCGTCGGGATATAGAGGCTATAGGTCTATAGGGGTCAGTCCATGAATTAAGGAATTTGTCTTACGGATCTGCCCTTCCAAAGGTTTCCCTTACAACCCAAAACCCCTCTCGCTATAATTCTCGTTATTTTTGTAAACAGTCACCTCAACCCACCACAAGTTATGACATGATAGACCCACTGGGCAGATTTTATTTAGGCTTACGAGCCACTGTTTAACGGCTCCTCTGAAATAAGAAAGTAAAAATTTTGTTCATTTCTGGACTGACCCCTTTTGTTTTTCTTGCGTTTGGTAAGCAATTGCCATTAAGGATCAGTTGCCTTTAGAAGGTCGAAGATAAGAAGACAATTTAATTTTAATAAGTTATTGAAATTTCTTCAATGTTGGTTTAAAAATAGAATCGCTATGTAAAATCCTTTCCGGCATTTTTGAGGTGGAAAAGGTGGACCTAAAACCTATTTCTTATAACAAAATTGAGCAACTCATCAGAAAAGGGGTGAATATTCCCACCCCACTCACCATCGATGTGGGCGACGAAGTCAATATCGATCAAATCTCGGGCAATGGTGTCAAGATCTACCCTGGTTGTCGGATTTACGGGGAAAAGACGGTCATCTCTGCAGGGGTCCAGCTTGGTTATGAGGCCCCTGTTACAGTGGAAAACTGCCAGCTTGGGTCTAAGGTAGAATTGAAGGGGGGATATTTTAAAAAATCCGTTTTTCTTGAAAAGGCGAACATGGGACTCGGTGGACATGTTCGTGAGGCGTGCTTGCTGGAAGAACAGGCGAACAGCGCACACTGCGTTGGCCTGAAACATACCATTCTGTTCCCTTTCGTCACTCTTGGGAGTCTTATCAATTTTTGTGACTGTCTCATGGCAGGAGGCACGAGTCGTAGGGACCATAGCGAAGTAGGGAGCTCCTATATTCACTTCAACTTTACCCCAGAAGGGGACAAAACCACTGCATCCTTAATTGGTGATGTCCCTCGCGGTGTCATGCTTAACAAACCGCCAATTTTCCTCGGGGGACAGGGTGGTATGGTTGGGCCTCTCCGGATGAGTTACGGTAATGTAGTTGCTGCTGGATCAGTCCTCCGTGAGGATGTGGACATGGAGAAACAACTGATTGTAAGTAAGAGTCACTCGGGTAAGGTCGTTGACCTCATTCCCATGGCCTATCCAAGCCTTTCCCGCGTAGTTGAAAACAACATCATTTATATTGCAAATTTGATAGCTTTGGAGCAGTGGTATCTTCATGTACGAAAGATGTTCTTTGAACATCAGGAATTTGGTCATCTGATTTTTACAGCCATACTTGAAAATCTTCAGATAGCCAAAGAGGAGAGGATTAAGCGGCTCAAGGATATGGCAGCCAAAATGCTCGTATCCTCCGATAAAGAAAAAGGCAGATCTAAAATCATAAGAGCGAAACAGGAGTTTTATGAAAAAGGGAAATGGCTTGAAGAACTGTTGGCCAGTGACGCAGATAAAACTGCCGGCGAGGAAAAGCGGGACCGATTCCTCAACGCATTAGTGAAACACAGGGGGGAACACGGTGGGAACTATATCGAGGTGATCCAGAGCTTACCCCCTGATGTCTCTACGGGGGGTACCCAATGGCTCGATGCCATCATAAATCTTATATGTGGGCGAGCAGGAAAGGCTTTGCCTGCATTGAATATGTTTAAAAAATATTGTTCAAATCTTACGTGAAAAGGAAAATTTATGGGGAAGCTGTTCGGAACAGATGGGATAAGAGGAGAGGCAAATCGATATCCTATGGATGCTGGGATCGCCTTTTCTGTGGGGCAAGCGATTACTTACCTGCTGAAAAAACCGAATCACAGGACCAGGATCATTATCGGTAAGGATACCCGCATATCAGGTTATATGCTTGAAAGTTCTCTGGAGTCTGGCATTACTTCGATGGGAGGATACCCTTACCTTGTGGGGGTGCTTCCCACCCCGGGCATCGCCTTTGTGACGCAGAGCATGCGAGCGGATGCCGGTATCGTGATCTCCGCATCCCACAACTCCTATCAGGATAATGGAATCAAGATTTTTTCTGGCAACGGTTTTAAACTCTCTGACGATGAGGAAGAAAAGATTGAAAAGCTCATCCTCGCCAATAAATTGCCAGAGATGGTCCCGCCAGTCAGAGAGATGGGGCAGGCTTACCGGTTGGAGGATGTGCATGGTCGTTACATTGTATTCCTGAAAAATACTTTCCCCCGAGATTTTACGATGGAGGGGATGAAGGTTGTCATCGATACAGCGAATGGGGCCACCTACAAAATTGCTCCGGACACATTCTTTGAGCTGGGTGCCAACGTGGAGGTCATCCACAATAACCCCAATGGTCTCAATATCAATGATCGTTGTGGATCTCTATATACTGAGGATCTTAGGAAACGGGTGGTGGAGGCGAGAGCGGATGTTGGACTCGCTTTTGATGGTGACGGGGACAGGCTGATTGCTGTGGATGAGAAAGGACAAGAAATCTCCGGCGATCAGGTCCTGATCATCTGTGCCCGAAACCTCAAGGAAAAGGGGAAGCTAAAGAACGATCTGCTCGTGAGCACCGTGATGAGCAATCTTGGGCTTAAGGTGGCTTGCAAGAAGCATGGCATTAAACACCATGTCTCGAAAGTGGGAGATCGTTATGTATTGGAGGATATGGTCCGCTTGGGAGCGATCATGGGCGGAGAGGATGCTGGTCATATGATTTTCCTTGATCACCATACAACGGGGGACGGGATTGTTACCGCCATACAACTGATAGCGGCCATGGTTGAGACCGGTAAACCCTTGTCAGAGCTTTCAAAAATAATGGAGATCTACCCGCAGAAACTGATCAACGTGGATGTAAAAAGCAAACCGGACATTTCCTTATTGCCGAAGGTCATGGAGGTGATCAAGCAGGTAGAGTCTGAACTCGGTGACAACGGCCGGGTTCTAGTTCGGTATTCAGGTACCCAAAACATGTGTCGCGTCATGATAGAGGGGCCGACCCAGGAAGTCACGGAGAAGTACTGCCAGCAGATTGCTGACGTTATAAAGAATACCATTGATTGACAGTGCTATTCGATACAGTAAAAATATCACCGCCATCCTTTGACCCAGTGTTAACCTTTGACCTAGAGAAGCTGGATAGGTTGCAAGAGGCGGCCATAGCATTCCGGAAGCAGGAAGAAGAATTTCTAGTCCAAAACGATGCAAAAAGTATCAACCGGGAAGACCTCTATTTCTTCTAACCTCCAGAGGAATCAGAGGAGTTCGAATAAGCTATGACACCTCTAACAGGGCAGCCGACACTTCGATAACCTACGATGACCAAAACATCTGGCTGAAATATTTAATGATCCTGTTCCAAATGCCTTCCTTAAAATAGAGTTCCTCCTCTTATCCATGAACTCTTTTTTTGAAAATCTTGAAAAATGACTAAAAGCTTTGTAAAAAAAGATATGCGATTCAATCTTCCTTTCCCCACAAACAAACCTTTTGATGTGGTGGGGATGGGCCTAAACTCTGTAGATCTCCTCACTGCGGTTCCAGAATTCCCTGCTCCGAATTCAAAAATGAAGATGCTCCAGTTTTCCAAACAAGGAGGAGGTCAGGTGGCCACAGCCATGGTGGCCTTAAGTCGATGGGGCGTAAAAACAAAATATATTGGAAAAGTTGGAGAGGATGAGTTAGGTCAATTTTCTCTCCAATCCATTGGCCAGGAAAGAGTGGACATTTCCTCAGTAAAGATCGAACCCAATGCCACAAACCAGTTTGCCACGATCATTGTAGATAGCTCAACTGGAGAACGAACGATCCTTTGGAATCGAGATGAACGATTGATATATCGCAAAGGAGAACTTCAAAAAGAGGAGGTCTGCTCTGGAAGGCTCCTCCACTTAGACGGGCATGATATCCATGCTGCCATTCAGTGTGCCAGGTGGGCAAAGGAGGAAGGAATTCCCACCATCGTTGACCTCGATAAAGTGGAACCTCTCACCTCCGAGCTGATTGAGAAGATTGACTTCGTCATCACCTCATCAAGGTTCCCCACACTCTTCACAGGAATTTCAGATCGAGAAAAGGCTCTCATCGAAATGCAGAGACAAACCCCCGGGTTTCTCTGTGCGACATTGGGCCGTGAAGGTGCCATGGCACTTATCGACGGAGAAATCATCTATATCAAAGGATTCAAGGTAAAGGCCGTCGATACGACCGGTGCAGGCGATGTCTTTCATGCAGGGTTCATTTACGGCCTATTGCAGCATTGGGAGGTAATGGAAATTTTGAAATTTGCCAATGCAGTGGCAGCCCTCAAATGCCGAGAGCTTGGCGGAAGAAAGGGAATCCCCACCCTAAAAGAAACTCAAAACTTCTTGGCGCCATCTTCTCCTTCTGGGAATGGAAAAGACAATAGTGCTTGCGAAATCCTAACAGATGAGTAATATTGGTTGACGAAGAGGATTTCACATCACCTGGACCAAATCAA
>Ga0214474_1001447_pt1 | contig 10987 bp, 12 predicted proteins | sample RVTome_2_FD_187335 | JGI IMG/M metagenome (GOLD analysis project Ga0214474, IMG submission 187335) | Soil microbial communities from uranium-contaminated site in the Upper Colorado River Basin, Wyoming, United States - RVT95D214 HiSeq ...
TCGGAATCATCTATTCTTTCTTTTATTTTGGGGGGGCTGATCGGCGCCTTTCTCGGGGTTCTCTTTGCTCCGGCAGCGGGGAAAGAGACGAGAGAGAAACTCAGGATATTATTAGAGCAAGCTGATGATGGGACCCGCAAGCTATTTGAAGAATTTAAAGAATTTAAGGGAAAAGCCGCCGAAGGTAAAAGAAGGGTTCTCAAGAAGGCAAGCAAAAAGCTGAATAAGCTTAGCAAGTCTTAATAATTTTTTGCGATTATCCCCTGCCATATGGCGATAAGAATCATAAGATAATTCCATGGTGTCAAGGTTTCTCAAGGCATTACCTGTTGTTATCTTGGGGGCAATAATGTTTGCCGTTGGCACTTCCCCCCACAGTATAGTTTCCAATATTAGTAGATGGGCCTACCTTCTTCATATAAATCTTCCTCATGCCTTAAAGGGGAAAACTATTGATACGGGGATATTTTGGATATGTTTCATAGGAATAGTACTTTACCTTATATGGTTGTTTCGAAGAAAAAAGAAAAGAGGATCAAGAAAGAAAGCTGGAATTGCAGCTCAACAATTAGAACAAAGTGATTTTTTAACACGATTGAAATCTCCAGATATCAGGACGACTGAACATGATTATTATGATATTACGCCGATAGGAGAGCAGGCTTCTCGGACCATGGATGGTGAAACATTGATTGGCAAATGGGGTATTCCTTCTACGGATTTGCTTGATATAGTAAGGGCTCGACGCATAATTGCATTAACTCCCGATAAAGATACTTATAAAATTGCAAACGAAACAGAAGAAGAGTTTGAAAAAAGCATTGCTTTGCACTCTAAAGAAAATGAACTAGAGGAAGATACGCTTCTTCGCTTCCGCTTCCGGCCGCGGGACATTCGTGAATTTCAAAGACAAAATGTAATTTTAAAACATAAACCAATCATTATAGGGGTTAAGGCTCGCGGGAAAGAAGATAGAAAAGATTAAAAAGGATTTTAATTGCCTCTGGGGAGACAATGGAGGCGTAGCTCCGTTAGCTCCATAATATGGATCAACTACCGGACTCAATGGACGCACGTCCCCTCTTGAGTCCATGATAACATAAGCGTCAAAAAATGCTGATCAGCGCCCCGCTGGCATTGGTAAACTTCCAACAATTTATCCTATCTGAGGGGGTAGGGGATAAAGGGGGAGGGGGCTTTCCTATCACGTTGCCTCTATAAAAAGCAAGACCTGACCCCATATATACCATATACCAAACGATGTCTCCTTCTTTAATAATGATAGTACGCTATCATTTTGCTTAATAGGCTTATGAAACACAAAAAGCAACATTACATACCGCAATCCTATTTAGAATCGTGGTGTGATCCCGATACGCCAGATCGCCAAACACCTTACGTATGGCAATTTACCAAGGATGGTGCAAATGTTCGAAAAAAAGCACCATCGAATATATTTTACGAAAAGGACATGTACACCATTAAACTTACAGACGGATCAAGAAGTCTTATCCTAGAACAGGGACTTAGTGAACTTGAAAGCAAATTTTGCAACATACGAAGAACGAAGTTAGAAAACGAGAGTGAACTCTCAATTTTTGATCGCATAATTATCTGTGGTTTTATCGCAGCAATGCATGCACGTACTAAAGCGCAAAGCAATCATCTAAGCCAACAGTGGGGAGAGGCATTAAAAAAAATGGAAATGATGATGAAATGGGCTGAACAAGCTTCCCCCCAAGAAAAACTTGCTATGGCCGATACCAGCATTAACCACGGCAGAGAAGGTGGTGGGTTAAGTTATGAAGAGGTAAAAAAGTTGGCTTCGGAGCCGATAAAACACATGCTTTTGCCTATGATTACAGTCGAAACACCAGAATTATGCAAACTTGACTTTGCCGTGATACAGACAACATCAACTCCTGGTTTCATTACATCCGATGCTCCGTGTGTCTGGTTTGATCCTGAAGCCTGCAAGCGGCCTCCATTCGATCAGACGCCAGGATTAATCTATCCAACAATTGAGATAACCTTGCCAATATCACCTAATCAAATGATTCTCTTAAACCGCAGCGCTATTAATGGGTACCTGCCGTCTACTGACGATGAAAGACTTGTTGATGAGCTTAATAGACGAACAAGATTCAACGCGCATGAATACTTTATTGTAAATAAAAATGTGAAACGGGAATTTTGGTTTGATCCTGGGATTGAACCTGAGGATTCTTGGCGCAAGACGCACAAGAATGTAGAGGATGATTAATGTACTAGTATCACAAGAAGGAACGTTGGTTTTAAAACAAGTGTCCGAGGCAAGACAAAAAGAGGACTGTTCTATTTAATGCTTAAAACTGATATATACTCTATAAATAGAGCTGGCCCCCTTTTTTAAGAGAAAAATGGTTGAAGAGTGTTTAAGAGGTCTTGTCCTAAGTCAAGGCCTGACCCCATTGTTCCCCTAGGTCAATATGACTCAGTTTGGTTTTATGTAGATGATGGAAAACATGGCGGGCAACTTTTGAGGTCTCAGGCTCTTATAAACAGGCAAAGCAATGACGGGGCTACTGAACTAGTATATGACTTAGAGGCTGTTGACGTAACTCACTTACCCTATAATGATAACGCAAAGCCGGATAGAACTATAGATATTTTTAATGAAAAGATACGAAAAAAACATAAAATTTTTGTTGGTGCGTTTGTATCGTCTTTGCAAACTGGAAAAATATTTAATTTGAAAATTTATTATAGGGGTGGAGAAATTAATTTATTGCCAGCAAAATAAAAAATTTAATATACATAAACCTCAACTATCAGGGGTGATCACTATTTTTTCATATTCTTTTCTAACAAGTGTACATTCAAGCAATTCATCAAACTCTTTATTGCTAATTTTGAGTTGCCTTGCCATTGACCCATAAGTTCCCTTTGGAATTTCTTTCCTACCTTTAGGAACAGTTATTCGTGCAAACTTCTTTCCATTTATTTCAACCCATCCATTTAGTTCTCTCCCATCTCTAAAAGTAACATCGAGCTTTTTCTCACAGCACCTTTTGATCTCAAGACTATCAAACTGAGCATTTTTCATAGACTATCTGCATATCCTCTTTTTGAGAAATTCTTTAATTCTGAGCCAGTCATCAGTAAAGTCGTTACTTTCCATTAAATCTTCAAAAAGTGACTCAATTTCACGCTTTAGCATTTCAATTGATTCTTTTATATCATCTCCATAGCCATATAGCGGAAGGTCAACAAGCCTTGCAAGAAATCCATCACTATCTGGTTCAATAACAACATCAAACGGGGATTTAAGTTTTTTATTTGGCAATAACTCAATCTTGACATAACCAATGCTTTTCTGGCTAAGTTTTTTTATTATGTCTTCTAAGGCAGAAAGTCTCAAATAAAAATCTAATTCTCTCGTCTCTACGGGACTTAATCCTTGAGCGAAAAAAGATTGTTGCCATGCAGGTTGTACTATAACATCATCCAATTGTTTTAGTTTTCTTTCCTGCTCATAAGGTGATGCTACAGGATAATCTTCTAACATTTTCATAACTCACCTTTTATGCTTAGATTCAATGTATCTAATATAAAATCATAATGCTTTTTAGCGATAGCAAAAGCGGGATAAAATTCATACTTATTGGGAAAAAACTGCATCTCAACATAAAAGAAAAGACCCTCTTTTACAAAAACTGACTTGGCCAAGGCTATATGAATTGATAATTGGTCTTCGGGTATTTTTAAATTATATGATACGCCCCTACTATCCAATATGCCATCAAATTTACTTGGTGTATGAGGATTGATTGATTGAAAAAACAAATCAACTTTGCTTTCGACAACATTGAAATGTTGATTTAAAGTCATTTTTTGTATTGAAACTGGAGTCTTATCGGATAACTCAAATATTTTACCGCAAAATTCCGCAATTTGCTTCTCATCTAGTGGATCACGGGCTGATACTGAAAATTCCTCTAATCCGTACGAAACCTGAAAAAAACCAGGATTCAATATTTTTGAAAACGTAATCCAACTGTTTGATAGTGTCTCAAAATTATATTTAATTTCGTTTAAGTGAAGACCAAAACTTTTTATTAATTTTTTACCCAGGAGAAGCCTAGATTCTTCTTTGAGCAAGTCTAGGTTCGGTTCTACAAAAGTAGCTACATAGGAAAAACCAGTATTTTCCGCTGTAATCAGAAAGCTCATTATATCGCCTAAATTATTACTATATTTAGCAAATTATACATTAACTTTGTCTAATTTTCAACTAAAACTTGTTTCTTGTGACGATTTCTTTGGGGCCAAGGGATTTGGCCATTACTATTTTGTCTCCCCACGCTGACGCATTATCTCTTTGGTTCTCCTGATTACCCACTCGATTTCCTGATCAAAAGTCAAGCCGGATGGTGTATCCTTTGCTACTTCCCAAAATAATTTGATGTCGTCGGGAGATGTTATCCCGGCCTCTTTTGCTTTTTGCTCAGCATAATTTATCTTGGCTTTTTCGTCCTCAGAGAGCGTTTTGGATTGCCTTTCTTGTGAACCAGGTTGCGTCCAGTATTTCCTTTTGCTTAAAATATTCCCCGCCTTGTCTGTCTTGATTTCTACCGTGTACCAACCCCCAGTGCCATTAGCGATAACAATACCCCTATGAACCAGGGCACGACCCTGCTCTTTGTAAAAGTGATAATAGTAGGTATCTGTAGTAATCCCCTGTTCGACCCTAGCCGGAGGTCCCCATTTGTTTTCTACTTCGCTGATGGTTTTAGTGGTAGCGCAACCCGTCAAAAAAAGACCCATCAAAAGACATATGATCAGCCTTCTCATGGCACCCCCCATGGATCTTGAACTATTGAAATAAAAAAGCCCCAAGGGTATAAAAACCCTCAGAGGCTGCGATTGCGGCACCTTCCTGAACCCGTTTTCCATCAATCCCCCCGATGATTAGAAATTAGGTAATTGGGTTACTTAGGGCCTTGAAAATATATACGCACAACTTAGGGCAAAAAACGGGATTTGTCAATAAAAAGGTCCTTAGGGCTTAAGATACAGAAATTGCTTTCTTCATCTCCCTGGCGTACTGGGAGACTACAGTTACCAAATCATCCCGCTGGCTGTTTTCTGCGATCATCTTGACAACGGCGCTGCCGACGACGATGCCGTCGGCATAGGGGGCGATCTCCTTGGCTTGTTCAGGCGTGGAGATGCCGAAGCCGATGGCAAGAGGCAGCTGCGTCACCTTTCTTATTCTCTCCACGTCCTTTTTCACCTCTTGCACCTGCGGCTTGGCCGTGCCGGTCACGCCGGTGATGGAGATGTAGTAGAGAAAGCCTGTTGCATGTCGCGCAATCTGCTTTACGCGCTCGGTGCTGGTTGTCGGGGCAATCAAAGAGATGAAGTCGATGCCTTGGGGGTCGGTGTATTGCCTGAGCTCCGCAGCCTCCTCAAAGGGGAGGTCGACCACGAGGATGCCATCCACGCCTGCCTCTCTTGTTCGCGTAGCGAAACGCTCAGGGCCATAGCTCAGGATGGGGTTGTAATAGCCGAAGAGCACAATAGGGATCTCCGAGGTCTTTCTGAGGGCAGCGATCATGGCGAGGATGCCGTGAAGGGTTGCCCCGTTTTGCAGGGCCCGCTGGGAAGCTGCCTGGATAATGGGTCCGTCAGCCGTGGGATCGGAAAAGGGCACGCCGATTTCCACAACATCCACCCCTGCTGCTTCCATGCCGAGGATGATCTCTCTGGTCTTGTCCAAGCTGGGATCGCCGGCGGTGAGAAAGCAGATCAGGGCCTTTTCGTCTTTTGCTTTTAAAGCGCTGAATTTTTTCTTGATGCGGCTCATGTCTTCGATTCTCCCGTTTGCTCGGCGATGATTGCGGCGTCCTTGTCCCCCCTGCCTGACAGGTTGATCACGATGATCTTTTCTTTATCCAACTGCGGGGCGAGCTGCATGGCATAGGCCACGGCATGGGCGCTTTCCAAGGCAGGGATGATGCCCTCGTATTGGGAAAGGGCGATGAATGCCTTGACTGCCTCCTGATCGTCGACAGTGACGTAGCTGGCCCTGCCTGATTCGCAAAAAGCGGCATGCTCCGGCCCTACCCCTGGGTAGTCGAGGCCGGCAGCTATGGAATAGGCGTCGCGCACCTGGCCATTGTCATCCTGCAGCAGATAGGTCTTGTTCCCGTGGAGCACGCCGACGCTGCCAGCTGCGATGCTGGCCGCATGCTGTTTTGTCGCGATCCCCTTGCCTGCTGCCTCGACGCCGATCATGGCCACTTTTGGATCATCTTTGAAAGGGTAGAAAAGCCCCATGGCATTGCTGCCGCCGCCTACGCAGGCGATGAGAAAGTCCGGCAGCCTGCCTTCTTGTTTCAGGATCTGCCTGCGCGTCTCCTTGCCGATCACGCTCTGGAAGTCCCTGACCATCATCGGATAGGGGTGGGGGCCGGCAGTGGAGCCGATGACGTAATAGGTGTCGCGCACCCTGGCCACCCACTGACGCATGGCCTCGTTCATCGCATCTTTGAGCGTGGCGGTGCCGGAGGAGACGGGCACGACCTCTGCCCCTAAAATCTGCATGCGGAAGACATTCGGCGCCTGCCTGCGGATATCCTCTTCGCCCATGAATATCTGGCATGACATGCCGAACAGGGCAGCGACTGTGGCCGTGGCGACCCCATGCTGGCCAGCCCCGGTCTCGGCAATCACCCGCTTCTTTCCCATACGCTGCGCAAGCAGGGCCTGGCCCAGGGTGTTGTTGATCTTGTGGGAGCCGGTGTGGCCGAGGTCTTCGCGCTTGAGATAGATCCTGGCGCCGCCAAGCTTCTCCGCGAGACGCCGGGCGTAATAAAGCGGCGTCTCCCTGCCGGAATAGTCCCGCAAATAGCGGCTCAGCTCCTGCTGGAACTCTTTGTCCTTTTTGGCCGAGAGGTACGCTGCTTCCAGCTCAAGCAGGGCAGGCATCAAGGTCTCGGCTGCATACCTGCCGCCGTAGATGCCGAAGTGTCCTTTTTTGTCCGGTGTTGTCTTGCTCATACTCCTACCTTTCATGCAAACGGGAAACTTTATTTTTATGAAAGATCGTCGTCCTGTGCACGCGCAGGGAATGTACCAGCTCGATGATCTCCTTGACCTTGGCATGGTCTTTACGCCCTGGTGCGCTTTCCACGCCGCTGTTGATGTCCACGGCATCAGGGGAGACCGAGGTAATGGCCTCCTGGATATTGGCCAGCGACAGCCCGCCGGCCAGGATCAGAGGGTGGTATTTTTTGGCCTTGGCGGCGATGGCCCAGTCTGCCTTCGCACCTGTTCCCCCGTGGCGCTGGGCGTCATAGGCATCCACCAGCACGGCCTTAACTGGGTAGTCGCGTAATTGCGCCAGGTCTGCTTCCTTTCTCAGGGCAATGGCCTTGATCACCTGCGATCGTGGAAATTGGCTACAAAAGGCAGGAGATTCGGCGCCGTGGAGCTGGAGCATGTCCAGGCCGCACAATTCCATGATCCTCTTCACCTCCTCTGATGCCATGTTGACGAAGACACCGACGGTGATGATGGGATGCAGCAGCTCCTCGATGATCCCCTTGACGATCTCCGGCGTTACATAGCGCGGGCTGGGCGGATGGAAGATGAAGCCGATGGCGTCGGCGCCACAAGCAGCGGCGAAGAAAGCGTCCTCTTTATTAGTGATGCCGCAGATCTTTATCGCTGTCACTGGCCTGCCCCTTTGCCCAGGAGCTCCCCGAGCTTCTTGCCTATATCATGTGCTTGCATCAGGGCCTGGCCGATCAAGAAGCAATGGATTCCTGCTTCCATTAAAAGCTCAATATCCCTTCTCGTCGTAATGCCGCTTTCCGTGACCACGATCTTGCCCTTGGGGATCAGAGGGCAGAGCTCCAGCGTCCGCTTCAGGTCCGTAGAGAAAGTCTGCAAGTCGCGGTTGTTGATGCCGATGATCTCCGCGCCGGCTGCCAGGGCTTTGCCTAGCTCTGCCTTGGTATGGACCTCGACCAGGGGCGCCAGCCCCAAATGCTCTGCCAGCTCGATATACTCCTGCAATTGCCCCTTGTCCAGGATCCCGGCGATGAGGAGGAGCGCATCCCCGCCGAGGGCCCTTGTTTCATAGATTTGATACGCATCGATGATAAAGTCCTTGCGCAGGAGTGGAAGGCTGATGGCCTTTTTAATCGCTGTAAGATAATCTCCCTTGCCTTCGAAGAATTGCTCATCCGTGAGAATGGATACGGCCTGCGCCCCGTGCTCCTGATAAATGCTGGCTATATGCACGGGATCAAATTGCTCCCTGATCCTTCCCTTGGACGGTGAGCTCCTCTTCACCTCGGCGATGATGGCGCATGGTCGGTGACTGATAGCTCCCCTGAAATCGCGCGTAGGGGGAAGATTGCTGATGTCCTCTTGCAACCGGACAAGAGGCGTTTCCTTTTTTAAGCGGGCAACCTCCTCGCGTTTGGCTGCGACTATCCGGTCGAGTATCACTCTTTACCTCAGCTATTGCTCAGTTCGATTAGGGACTGCAGCTTCTTCATGGCTGCCCCTTTGTCGATACATTCCTCGGCCACGGCAACACCCTCACGCATCGTCTTGGCCTTTTCCCCTGCCATGATGGCCAGGGCTGCGTTGAGCAGGACGATCTTGCGGCAGGCACCGTCCTTGCCGCCCAGCACTGCCTTGACAATCTGGGCATTCCGCGCAGCGTCTCCGCCTACGAGGTCCGCACCTTTATAGGTCTCGCCGAAGATCTCGACGGGATCGATGTTATAGGTGCTGACGAGGCCGTCTTTCAATTCCGAGACGCGTGTCTCGCCGGTCACCGTGGCCTCATCGAGTCCGTCAGCCCCGTGAACCACAAAGGCCCTCTTGGTGCCGAGGTTCTTCAGCACTCCCGCGAACATCTCGGTCAGCTTGGGGTCATAGACGCCGAGGAGCTGGGCCGTGGCGCCGGCGGGGTTGGTCAAGGGACCCAGCATATTGAAGATCGTCCTCACCCCGATCTCCCGGCGCGGCTCGATGGCGTACTTCATGGCGCCGTGGAGCTTGGGGGCGAAGAGGAAGCCGATGCCGATCTGCTGGATGCATTCCTCGACGATCTCCGGGCCGACGCCGATGTTCACACCCAGGGCCTCCAAAACGTCGGCGCTGCCGCAGCCGCTGGATACTGCCCGGTTGCCGTGCTTTGCCACGGTGATGCCTGCTGCTGCTACGACAAAGGCCGTCGTGGTGGAGATATTAAAGGAGTTCATCCTATCCCCGCCGGTGCCGCAGGTATCCACGATGATCGACGCACGGGCATCGATCCTCGTCGCCTTCTGCCGCATGATGCGTGCGGCTCCCGTCACCTCCTCCACCGTCTCCCCCTTCATCCGCAGGGCGGTGATGAAGGCGGCGATCTGGGCCGGCGTCGCCTTACCCCCCATCACCTCGTCCATGGCCAGCATCATCTCCGCTTCGTTTAGGTCTTTTTTGTCCACCGCCTTGGCAATAGCCTCCTTGATCATGATACAACCTCCTTTTTTTCGTTCTGTTATTGTCCCATCTAGGGACCAAATTTCGCCTTTGCGCTATAACCTTCGTTTGATCAAGGGTTCAAGGGGCCAAGGGTCCGGGGGTTCAACAAAGACGTTAAATGTTTTTTCACTAGAACCCACGAACCCTCGCATCCTCGACCCCTAAGAGTCCCGCCTCTGGCGGGATAGTTTACTTTCAATTAATCATCGCCAGAAAATTCTTCAGGATCCTCTTGCCGTTCGGTGTCAGGACCGATTCCGGGTGAAACTGGATCCCCTCCACTTGATACTCCTTATGTCTGATGCCCATGATCTCCCCTTGTTCTGTCTCGGCGCTGATCTCCAGGCAATCTGTAAGGGAATCTCTTTTTACTATCAGGGAATGATACCTGCCGGCGACAAAGGGGTTGGGAAGTCCCTGGAAGATCGTCCGGCCGTCGTTGATGATCTGCGAGGTCTTCCCGTGCATGATCCTCTCGGCCCTGACCACCTCGCCGCCGAAGGCATAGCCGATGGCCTGGTGACCTAAACAGACCCCTAGGATGGGGATGGTCGAGCTGAATTGCCTGATCAGCTCGACGGAGATCCCCGCTTCTTTTGGGGTACAGGGACCGGGAGAGATGACGATGGCATCGGGTTGCAGCCGCCGGATCTCATCGAGGGAGATCTTATCATTGCGATGCACCGCCACTTCACCGCCGAGCTGGCCGATATACTGGACCAGATTGTAGGTGAAGGAGTCGTAATTATCGATCATCAAGATCATAGCCCTTTTCCTTTCTCATTGATTGTTCCTGTCAATTATTTCCAGTCCGGTATCGGCCATGTCGACGGCCTGCATCATCCCCATCGCCTTGTTTACGGTCTCCTGATACTCCGCCTCGGGGTCGGAATCGGCCACGATACCCGCACCTGCCTGGATGTAGATGCTCCCATCCTGGATTACCATGGTACGAATGGTGATGCAAAAATCCATATTTCCCGTGTAGCTGAAGTATCCGACGGCACCACCATAAGGCCCGCGTCGGGAGGGCTCCAACTCGTCGATGATCTCCATCGCCCTGATCTTCGGCGCGCCGCTCAAGGTGCCTGCCGGGAAGGTGGCCCGTAAGACGTCGAAGGCGTCTTTGCCGGGGATGAGCTGCGCCTGGACATGGGAGACGAGGTGCATGACGTGGGAGTAGCGCTCCACCACCATGTATTGACTCACCTGGACGCTGCCGATCTGTGCGATCCTGCCGAGGTCATTTCTCCCCAGGTCGACGAGCATGACATGCTCCGCCCGCTCCTTGGGGTCCTGCAGGAGCTCGTCCGAGAGGTGTCTGTCCTCCTGTTCGTTCTTTCCCCTCCACCTCGTGCCGGCAATGGGGCGCAATTCCGCGACGCCCTCTTCCAGGCGCACGGTCACCTCGGGAGACGAGCCGATGAGGATGAGACCATCGAGCTTGAGGAAGAAG
>Ga0214474_1001448_pt1 | contig 10978 bp, 11 predicted proteins | sample RVTome_2_FD_187335 | JGI IMG/M metagenome (GOLD analysis project Ga0214474, IMG submission 187335) | Soil microbial communities from uranium-contaminated site in the Upper Colorado River Basin, Wyoming, United States - RVT95D214 HiSeq ...
TTCCTTTTAAGATGTGGGCCAAAATGAAAAAAGAAATGCTGACGGACTTCTATTACTTTTTTGCGGCAATATTTATTTCTGCCTTTTCATTTGCCATAGTTAATACGATATTTAACAACTTTTTAGATGAGACATTCGCAATTAGCGGTCTTCAGAGGGGTCTGCTTGAGCTTCCGAGAGAACTGCCAGGATTTCTGGTGGTCTTTGTCTCCGCGTTATTCTATTTTCTATGCACCCGCCGCCTGGCTGCCCTGTCCCATATCCTTGCCGCTGTCGGAGTATTCCTTATCGGTCATTTTTCCACAGGTTACGGAGTAATGCTGATATGGCTGTTCATTCACAGCATAGGCCAGCATATCTTTTTACCGTTGGTATCAGGGATAGGGATGGAATTTGCTACAGAAGGAGCCACAGGCAAGAGGCTAGGCCAGTTGAACAGCGCCAGCAATATTGCCGGGATCATGGGCAGTTTTATAGTGTTTATCGGTTTCAGGTTCTTTAATCTCGATTTCCCTTTATCATTTACCATTGCCGCGGCAGGCATGATGATATCGGCATTTTTACTTTATGCGATGAGACCGGATGAACTCCACCCCGAGCATTCAAAATTTACCATAAGGAGAGAATATGTTCTCTTCTACTGGCTCAACATCCTATACGGCACCAGGAAACAGATATTTATTACCTTCGCTCCATGGGTCCTTGTTACAGTCTTCCATAAAAGCACCGCGATGCTGGCAACCCTTATGACAGTGGGCGGGGTAATAGGTATTTTTTTCAATCTATTGCTTGGCAGGGCAATCGACAGGCTGGGGGAGAGATTCATCCTTATGTCCGAGGCCTTCCTGCTTATATTTATATGCATCGGATATGGATTCTCCCGCGTATTTCTGCCGGAGAAACCGGCGTTCCTGTTGGCAGCCGGCTGTTTTATTACAGATCAGCTCCTCATGGCTGCGGGCATGGCGCGCGCCACATATCTAAAGAAGATCGCTGTAAGACCAGAGGATGTCAACCAGACACTTTCCATGGGTGTTAGCATAGACCATGTTTTCTCTATTACCCTGGCGCTTCTTTCAGGTTATATCTGGAAGACGCTGGGATATCAGTATGTATTTTTATTGGGCGCGGTAATTGCCGTCGCGAATCTTATTTCTGCGTCATTCATTAAGATAAAAAGAGAGACGACAGGCGTTGACTTGATCACACGCGCTTGATAGAGTCCGGATGGCTGTGAGGGTTTGAATCTGTAATTTTAGGGAGAGATATCATGTGCCTTGCTATCCCGTCAAAGATAGTAAAGATAGAGGATAATATCGGGATCATTGATGTGGAAGGGGTTCAGAAAGAGGTAAGCCTTCTTCTTATTGAAGACCCAAGGATAGGCGATTATGTTATCGTCCATGCCGGTTTTGCCATTCAGAAGATTGATGAGGCGGAGGCGAAGGAATCCTTGAAGATCCTTAGAGAAATGGCTTCCTTAGGATATGAATCGGATGAGACAACATGATGGGCGAGGCCATGAAAAAGGATTTCGTTGCGCGCAGTTTTACGATAAAGGGTGTTGTTCAGGGCGTAGGATTTCGCCCGTTTGTATACAGGCTCGCGCTTCATTACGGCCTGAAGGGGAAGATATCCAACACTACCACAGGCGTTTCATTGCATGTTGAAGGCATTAAAGGGGATATCGACTCCTTTTCCAGGGACCTGCATGAAAAACACCCGCCGCTTGCATTTATAACCGAGATATCATCCAGGACCGTTCCTGTCAGGAATTTCAAGAGATTTGCCATTGCGAAGAGTATAAGACAAAATAGACTTTCCACCCTTATATCCCCTGACATCTCGATCTGCGGGGACTGCCTGAGGGAGATGCTGGATCCCGGAGATCGACGATACAGATATCCTTTCATCAACTGTGCCAACTGCGGACCTCGTTACACAATAATTAACAATACACCATACGACCGGCAATATACCTCCATGAAAAGATTTACCATGTGTGCAAGGTGCCAGGCTGAATATGAGGATCCGGGAAACAGGAGGTTCCATGCCCAGCCAAATGCCTGCCGGGAATGCGGCCCACAGGTCGGATTATATGATAATCATCATAAATCCATAGAGACGACGGATCCCGTTAGGGAGGCCATAGAACTTGTGAAAAAGGGCAAAATCCTGGCCATGAAGGGTCTGGGAGGGTTTCACCTTATTGCGGACGGAGAGAATATAGAGGCGGTCAGACTGCTCAGGGAAAGGAAACGTCGTGAAGAGAAGCCCTTTGCCATAATGTCCTATGACGTGGAAAGCATACGTAAATACGCCTATGTGGATCCCGCTGAAGAGGAATTGCTTACATCCGTCCAGCGCCCCATTGTCTTATTGAGAAAGAGGCAGCCAAATCGTCTCGCTGAGAACGTAGCCCCGCGGAACAACTATTTCGGGGTCATGCTGCCTTACACGCCGCTGCATTACCTTCTGTTGCAGGGTGATTTCATCGCCCTTATCATGACCAGCGGAAACATAAGCGATGAGCCTATTGCCATTGAGAACGACGAGGCCTTTGACCGTCTTTCAAATATTGCGGATGTCTTTTTGATACACGACAGGGATATCTATCTGCGGAGCGACGACTCCATAACAAGGCGTACAGCGGGCGCCACAAGGGTTATACGCCGTTCAAGGGGATATGTGCCGATGCCCGTATTCCTAAAGGCCGATCTACCGCCGATCCTTGCCTGCGGCGCGGAATTAAAAAATGCGATATGTCTGGCAAAGGGGGACAAGGCCTATGTAAGCCAGCACATCGGGGATCTGGAAAATCTCGCCTCCTACGACTTCTTTCAGATGACCATCAGGCATTTGAAAAAGATACTCCGCATAGATCCTGAGATAATAGCCTATGACCTTCATCCGGATTATCTGAGCACGCGCTATGCTGAAGAACAGAAAGATATAATAAGAATCCAGGTACAGCATCACCATGCACATATTGTGAGCTGCATGGCAGAGAACGGCCTGCGCGGTGATGTTATGGGGCTCTCCTTTGACGGCACAGGATATGGATCAGACGGCAGGATTTGGGGAGGAGAATTGCTTGTTGCGGATGAGAAAGGCTTTTCAAGGGCTGCTGCCCTGTCATATATACCTATGCCGGGGGGAGCCTCCGCTATAAAGGAACCATGGAGGATGGCAGTCAGTTACCTGTATGACGCCTACGGGGAAGGGTTGCGGGAACTCGATATTCCCATCATAAGAGAGACAGGCGATAAAGGCATGGAAACCATGGTTAAGATGATCTCAAGTGGCATAAATTCTCCTCTTACATCCAGTCTTGGCCGTTTATTTGACGGCATCGCCGCCATCACGGGGATAAGAAGCAGGGTCTATTTTGAGGGTCAGGCCGCAATGGAGATGGAGATGGCAGCGGGGCAGGTTACGGAGGCCCATTATAACTATGAATGGGAGGCAGGCGAATACTACAGGATTATGCCACGGCCTATTGTGCGGGGTGTGGTTGAGGATTTGCTGAAGGGGATAAGGCCTTCCGAAATCAGCGCGAAATTCCATTGCACATTGATCAGGTTGTTTAGCGACATATGTGAGATTGTGAGCAGGGAAAGGGATATCAAAAGGGTGGTGATGAGCGGAGGAGTGTTCCAGAACGCCATCCTGCTTACAGGTTTGACTAAGGCGCTTGAAGACAGGGGACTTCAGGTCTTCAGCCACAGGATTGTCCCGACCAATGACGGGGGTATCTGCCTTGGACAGGCAATGGCCGCCGTCGCGATATTGCGGGGATGATCATACGCATGGAGAATCTATGGCCATAAAATATCTGGAGGACTACAGGGCGCCCGATATCTGCAGGAAGATCGCCTATAAGATAGAGGGGATCAGCAAAAGACCTGTCCGCCTTATGGAGGTCTGCGGCACGCACACGGTCTCAATCTTCAGGAGCGGCATAAGGGGACTGCTGCCCGAGACGATCTCGCTTGTTTCAGGCCCGGGCTGTCCCGTGTGCGTCACAAGTCTTTTGGATATTGATTCGTTTATCGAGATCGCAGGGATGGATAATGTGATACTGGCCACCTTCGGAGACCTGATGAGGGTGCCGGGGTCCAGGTCATCCCTACAGCGTGAGGCCGCGAAAGGGCGTGACATACGCATGGTCTATTCCAGCACTGACGCATTAAGGATTGCGGAAGATAATCCCTATAAGAAAGTAGTCTTCGCAGGCATAGGTTTTGAGACCACAGCGCCTACCGTGGCAGCATCAGTTATATCAGCCCGCAATATAAACCTTGGAAATTTTCTTGTCTATTCGGCACACAAACTCGTACCGCCAGCGTTAACCGCCCTTATGGAAAATCATGGCACCGGAGTGGATGGATTTATCCTGCCCGGCCATGTCTCGGCGATCATCGGTACGGAAGGGTACCGGTCTTTTTTTGATAAGTACCATGTCCCGTCTGTTATCTCCGGGTTTGAGCCCATAGATATTCTGCAGGCGATATTTTCACTTATCGATCAGATTGAGGAGGGCAGGGCCGAGCTATTAAACGGGTATCAGAGGATTGTTACATCTGAAGGCAATACTAAGGCGATAAGAATATTAGAGGATGTATTTGAGAAAGGCAATTCTGAATGGAGGGGCATAGGGACGATACCTGAAAGCGGCCTTAAAATAAGGGAAAATTACAGGGAATTTGACGCGAAAGCGATGCTGGAACTTCATGCGCCTGAACCTGAAGAGCCGGAGGGCTGCGCGTGCGGAGAGATAATAATGGGACTCAAGACACCCAATAACTGTCCCTTGTATAAAAAGGTCTGCGACCCTGTCCATCCTGTAGGGCCGTGCATGGTCTCAAGTGAGGGGACCTGCGCTGCATATTATAGGTATTATAGCGCATAGCGCATGCCGCGATGCGCGAGGAGAGACAAATGAAGGATGATAAAATCATACTGGATCATGGCGCCGGAGGGAGGATGTCGCACAACCTGATTGCGGATGTCATGCTCCCCGTGTTTGATAATCCTGTACTGTCTCAACTGGACGATGGCGCCATACTTGATATAGACGGAATGAGGATCGCATTTTCCACGGACACATTCACTGTGGATCCCATCTTTTTTCCAGGCGGCAACATCGGCGATCTTGCCGTCAACGGTACGGTGAATGACATAGCGATGTGCGGCGCGAACCCGCTGTTTCTGAGCGCGGGCCTGCTGATCGAAGAGGGCTTCCCCCTGGAGGAGCTCAAACGGATCTTAAAGGCAATGGGTAATGCGGCCGATGCAGCCGGCGTAAAGATCATCACGGGAGACACCAAGGTCGTACCGAAAGGGGCTGCGGACAGGATATTTATCAATACATCCGGTCTGGGAGTGATTCCTGAAGGCGTGAAGATTTCCTGTCACATGGCAATACCGGGAGACAGGATCATCCTGAGCGGCGGTATAGCCGAGCATGGAATTACGATCCTGACGCGGAGGGCGGGCATGTCATTTGAATCGTCTATAGTGAGCGATACCGCGCCCTTGAACCATATGGTGGGCAGGATGCTTTCGGCGAGCAGGGACATACATGTGCTTCGTGATCCGACCAGGGGCGGTTTAGGGACAACCTTGAATGAGATCGCAAGCAGCTCCAGGGTGGGAATAGTGATATATGAAGACAGGATACCTATCAATACACAGGTTGAGGCATTGTGCGAATTGATGGGCCTCGACCCCCTGTATATCGCTAACGAGGGCAAGCTGGTTGCGATTGTGGGCAAGGATCATGTTGAAGGGGTCTTTTCGGCAATGAAAGGAGACAGTCTGGGAAAGGACGCGGCTATTATTGGAGAGGTAGTCGCTGAAAATCCGGGTTCTGTTTTAATGAAGACAAAGATAGGAGGCACAAGGATAGTGGCCATGCTGACAGGAGAGCCACTTCCAAGGATCTGTTAACATGCATGAGATGTCTATAGCGAGGAGCATGATACATATCATAGAGGATGAGATGCATAGGCACAATGCCAAGGTGCTGAGGTCAGTTCATGTTAATGTCGGCAGGTTCTCCTCAATTGTGCCGGAGGCCCTTTCTTTCTGTTTTGAGATAATGACAAAAGACACGGACATAGACGGTGCAAGGCTTGTCATTGATATCATCCCTTTGATGGGTAGATGCGTTTCCTGTGATAAGGAATTCGAGATTACAGATTATTCATTTTTATGTCCTTTTTGCGGGGGAATTAAGGTAGATACTATCTCGGGTCAGGAGTTATCAGTCGTGGGCATAGAGGTGGATTGAGCAACAATCTTTAAGAACATCAAGGAGTCTGAACATGAAGATACCGGTAGTAAGGGATATCCTCGAGGCAAACGAGAGGATTGCTGGACAGAACAGGGAACTTTTCGATGAGAATAGACTTCTGGTCATAAATCTAATGAGCGCCCCGGGGGCAGGGAAGACAAGTCTCCTTGAAAGGAGTATCGATGCCCTGAAGAATGAGATCAGCATGGGCATTATTGAGGGCGATATACAATCGTCGCAGGATGCGGAAAGGGTGGCCAGGAAAGGCGTGCCGGCTGTGCAGATAAATACCGGGGGCGAGTGCCACCTGGACGGGAATATGATCAGGGATGCATTCAAGGATCTTGATTTCAAGGGACTCCAACTCCTTGTGATTGAAAACGTGGGGAACCTGGTCTGTCCTGCGGAATTTAATATGGGAGAGGATTACAAGATAATGATGTTGAGTGTCACGGAAGGAGACGATAAGCCTTCCAAGTATCCCCTTATGTTCCGTAAATCAAGGGTACTCCTGATAAACAAGATTGATCTTCTCCCCTATGTGGATTGCAGTATGGAACGGATAGAGAAGGAATCCAGGAGGATCAATCCGGAACTTACTATATTCCGCATCTCATGCAAGACAGGGGAGGGGCTTAACGACTGGTATAGCTGGCTGAGAGAACAGGTTAATAATAAAAAGAAATAGTTCACTTGATTAGGTGGGGGTGGGGGAGGGGATCTTTTTTTTACAGGCGAAGAAAATACAGTGCCTAGTATTTTGCATAATGCGTAGCAAAGGCGGACGATACAAACCAGGTCCCGACTGATCTTCTCAAGACGATATCTATAGGCTCCATTGCCGGTGGTCTTATTTTTAAGGATTTGATAGGCTCTTTCCGGTTAATAACCAAATATTCTGCCATAGCTTTGGAGTAGTAAATCCTTAAAAATAAGACCACTGCCGGGCTTGGTCGGAATTTCTTTTGAGATATCGTCTTTCGAAGAACAGCCGTGACCTACAATCGCCCGCCTGTAGAAGATACCGCTTGCGGTAACGACATCCTTACGCCAGTTCCTTGCAGATTATTTCTTAGTCTGTAAAAAAAAGAGATCCCCTCCCCCACCAGACAGCTATTGTAGTGTTTTTCTTATATCCTCTACAATCTCACGGACTATATCGCCTGGTGGCGATATTCGGAGCGCCTATCGTTCATGCCAATGACACCGAAAGGGCCGTTAAAGCTGCCCTGAAAATGCAGGAGAAAAACAGGGAATTCAACAGAAACAGGAAAAACAGGGGATTGAAGGAACTGGAAATCGGAATAGACATTAACTCCGGCATGGCGGTTGCCGGCAATATCGGCTCGGATAGGAGAATGGAATACAGTGTTATAGGCGATACCGTGAATACGGCGTCAAGGGTTCAGGCTCTCGCCGAAGCCGGGCAGGTTGTCATCACCCAGACTACTTATGATTATGTCAAGGATATGGTAAAAGCCGTAAAGAAAGGGTCTGTGGAAATAAAGGGAAAAAAGAACCTTTGAACCTGTATATTGTCGAATCAGTTATTTGAATATCTATTGTGCAGTAATTTACTGTCTGGTATTTCTGCAAATCACCCTTACCGTCGTACCCTTATCCAGAGTGCTCTCAACTTCTATTTCAGCTTTGTGTATATCGGCTATCCTTTTTGTAATTGAAAGCCCGAGGCCGGTGCCGTTCTCGTGTTTCTTCACGGCATTATTTGACCTGAAATATTCCTGAAATATCTTCGGGATATTCTGTTCCGGTATGCCGATGCCCCTGTCGGTTATTGAAATGGAAACCCTGGAATCTTCCGTATCAGCGGTGACAATATCAACCTGGGTATTTTCCGAAGAGTAGATTATGGCGTTATCCAGTATATTCGATATCATTATCATCATTTGTTCCTGGTTGCAGTAAATGATATCGTTTTTGGCGGTATTCGAGTATTTCAGGGTTATTTTTTTCTTATCCGCAATGGTCAGGAATGAATCCAGCGCCATATTTACAATTTTCCCCAGGGAGACCATCTGCATCTTGACATTCTCTTCTACGTATGAATTCAGGTTCGCCAGTTCAAGCATTTCCTTTATCAGCTGGGAAAGCGTAAAACAGCGGGTTTTAATTTTCAGTATTATCTCGGTCGCGTTGGCGGAAATCTGTCCCGCAAACCCTTGGAGCATGACATCGACATAACTCTGTATGGCGGCAAAAGGGGCTTTGAGCTGGTGAGTGGCCTGCAGAAGATATTTTGTCTTTGTGTCGTTGATTTCCTGGAGCTTCTCGTTGAGTTTCCCTATTTCATACACCCGATGCTGGAGTTCCTTGTTTGCCCAGGCTATTTCTTCGGTTCTTTCCCGGATTTTTATCTCAAGGCTCATCTTGTATTCTTTCAGTTCGTCGGTTACCTTCCGCTGCGTATCTATGAAATGGAATATTATCCTGCTCGCCGCGGAACTCATTATATTGACGGAAGGGAGCTTGTGCGTGGAAAGGTATTTGAAGACTTTTTCCTGGCCCGTAACTTCGAGAATCAGGTCAAGTTCCGGGTCCTTCAGGACAGATACTATATCGGTCCATAAACAGGTTTTTATGCCGTGTTTCCTGGAAAACGCCATCCCCTCGGTTTCGGGATTGACATCGCATACATATTTGATGCTGATGCCTGGTATTTTTATCAGGTCCTCGAGCAGGGCTTTGCCGCCTTTGCCTGCCCCGACAATCGCGATCCTTGCTGTTGACACAAATCCTCCCGGATTATTCCCTGGATTTTATAATTTTGGCAACTTTTCTAAGCAGTTCTTCCGGCTGGATGGGTTTTTCGACGAATTCCTCTACTGGAAGGTATGACTCGTCCTTATCCCTATTCGAAAAAGTGAAACCGTACATCCCCTTTTCGTTAATTGCAGACAGCATCATGATGGGTATATTTTTCGTCTTGTCGTTGGCCTTCATAAGGCGAGCCATCTCGAAACCGGCATCGTTGTTTTCGGGAAATATCACGTCGAGTATTACGATATCCGGCTGGAACAAAATAAGGTTCTCCTCCAGGTTTTCCTCGTCGTTCTGGAACCCCACCCTGTAGCCCGCGCTTTTGAGCACTATGGATATCGCATCCACGATATCCCGGTCGTCATCAACAATATAAACGCTCTTCATAAATAACCCTCCCGCACTTTAAATTCTATCCGTTAATCTACCGGCTTCATTTTTCCCAGATAATTATACCTCTAAAATATATCTTTTTCAAACTTTGACCTAGCTGCTCCAGTCAAGCCCCAACGGCCTAACTGGAAATTAAGCTCCGGCTTATAGAATCATACCGTCTCCTTTTATGTCAGAGAAAATAGAAGTGTATCATCAAGTGCCCGTTACTTCCTTCAGTTTATTGCCGAGCATCGTAACATGCCGCATCTCCTCTTTGATGATAGATTCGATCTTCTCCTTTCCGGCAGTCTTTGGGACCATATCTTTTATACCGAGATAAAAGACAATGGAATCTTTTTCGAGTCCGATTGCAATTCGCAGAATATCCGGTAAGCTTTCGGAACCGCTTATTGTTGCCGACGGATCTTTACTTGTATCGAATACGTAGCCGCCGGCCATAGCGTTTAGATAGGCCGCTGCTTGACGGTCGGGATCAGCGGCAAAAAGTTCTGATTCGCGGGAGGTTACCGATCGGTGCATTTGTTGAAAAGTCGTAAGATGATGGTCTTCCATAGAAGCGAGGTTCAGAAGAAACGTTTTCTCCTCCGTGCATATTTCGGCACATTTTCGGTAAAACGCCGCGCCGTTTCGTTCGATCTGTTCGGCCAGAGTAAAGACTTCATTGGCATTAAAGGTGATTGGCATAGTGTGTACTCCTTTTACTTATGGTGAATTTATTCCTGAATTTCTATCTGTTCGATATACAATTCCCGCCCCCCGACGATTTCTCCGGTATTCGCACCGCATTGCCCGCAGGTAAAGTGTGCAGCCGCGAGCTCACTCGTCGCTCCGCACCTGCTGCATTTTCCCCGTGCCCGCGGACGCCTGATGACCAGTTCCGATCCTTCGGCGATAGTTCCTTTTGTTAGATACACATAGGCGAAAGTCATATACTCGGAAACAATCGGACGTAACGCACCGATAACCAATATGGTTTTTATGACGTTAGGTAGATTTTGTCCCTTCTCGGTAAGTTGCTCTTTCACGGTATCCACAATCGACTGGCATACATTGAATTCATGCATGAGGGAACACCTGTAAAAAAATGAACGTTAGCGTATCAACTGCCTGTTGAACCTCCTTGCTTATCGAAGTATCGAATTGCACTGTCAATGGCTGAATACCGATGATAAAAACATTCACTATCGGTATTCTGCTGTGGAGATAGGAGTTAATCAACTCCATAGACCCCGTGTGCGTTGAATAGACGCCTTTTAACGCATCATCGGGATTGAAGAACCGTATTTCACCGGGTTCACCGTCAAAATCGGCGGCATCAATCAATAAAACCGTTTGCGGATGAAGCAATACAATCTTTTCGAGATAATTTTCCGGCACCGATCCGACATCAAGGCATTCGGCGGATATTCTGCCGGAAAGGTTGTTGATTAAAGCAGGTCCGGCCCCATCGTCACCACGCATGATATTGCCGATACCAACAAGTATGGTTTTACCTGAAATAACTTC
>Ga0214474_1001450_pt1 | contig 10976 bp, 7 predicted proteins | sample RVTome_2_FD_187335 | JGI IMG/M metagenome (GOLD analysis project Ga0214474, IMG submission 187335) | Soil microbial communities from uranium-contaminated site in the Upper Colorado River Basin, Wyoming, United States - RVT95D214 HiSeq ...
AAGCTTTCAAAGAAGCGTAAAGTCTGTCCAGCGTGGTTAACTTCATATTTGGGCACACTGCATCTGCATAAGCCGCAAAAAATTGCTTCTTAGGGTTCTCTTTACGTAGCCGATGCAGCAGGCCTTCTTCGGTGCCTACGATGAAAGTTTTAGCGTTGCACTCCCGTGCGTAATGACACATCTTCGATGTGCTGCCGACGAAATCCGCTACTTTACGCATTTCAGCGCTGCATTCTGGATGAACCATCACGGCAGCATCAGGATGCTGAAGCTTAAGCACAGTCACGTCTTCAGGCTGGAAAAGCAAATGTGTAGGGCAGAACCCCCATTCAGGTATTGGAATTAAGGTTTTTCCAGTTTTCTCAGCCGCGTACTCAGCTAAGTTGCGGTCTGGTCCGAATAGGATGGTTTCAGCGTCAAGCGAGTTGATGACTTCCACGGCGTTAGCTGAGGTGCAGCATATGTCGCAGTAGGCTTTGGCTGAAGCTAACGTGTTCACGTAAAGCACCACAGGGGCGTCTGGGTAAAGTGTTTTCCACCGTTTAATTTCGTCAACCGTGAGCATCTGCGCCATGGGGCAGCGTGCGCCAAGCGTGGGCAGAAGCACTTTCTTCTTCGGGTTCAATATAGCTGCGGATTCAGCCATAAAATCAACAGCTGCGAAAACGATTATTTCCGCTTGGGTTTCTTGCATGGCTTTGCGGCTGAGTTCGATGCTGTCGCCAACATAGTCAGCTACGTCTTGAATTTCTGGTCTCTGATAGTTGTGCGCGAGAATTACTGCCTTTTTCTCTTTTTTGAGTTTCTGGATTTTGTCGGTTAAATTCATGATTTCGCCTTAGCGTAAGCAGTAAACAAACTGTATAGAAATATATGCTTTTACCCTGTTTGTCGGCGTTTTTCATGTATTTTTTGGGGTTTTTATGGAATTTGTGCTCTGCGGTTACTACCTCCTCCCTTTTAAATACTATAAATAGAGTGTGGAAAGTACCTGTGGATAGACTCCCTATAGGTTTCTGCATTCCATTTCTATTAATCTCCAAATATGACAGGGCTTTCGTTGTTGTACTCGGAAAAGAAAAGTATATTACTGCTGAAATTCTCGCTGATTGTGGAAGCAACTTTGAGTCTGGATGAATATTGGAGAAAGCGCAACTTCGAGAAAACACGCGAACCGAAAGGCGAATTAAAAATGAGTGACGAAAGAATCTACGTGATTCAGAAGCACAATGCGTCGCACTTGCATTTTGATTTGCGTTTGGAAATGGACGACGTGCTGAAAAGCTGGGCTGTCCCGAAAGAGCCGCCGACTGCGCAAGGTGTAAAACGGCTGGCGGTTCAGGTGGAAGATCACCCTGTAAGCTACGCGGGTTTTGAGGGCACGATACCTGAGGGCGAATACGGCGCGGGCACAGTGGAAATCTGGGACAAGGGAACTTACAGGCTGATTGACCGTAAAGAAAACAAGCTTGTGGTGGAGATTAACGGCGCCAAACTGAAAGGCGCTTACGTGCTGGTAAGGCTTAAGGATGCGAAGAATTGGCTGTTTTTCAAAAAGAAATAGCTCTGGCTTAACTGTAGAGCGCTTTTACCAACAGGCTTCGGCTTATGCACCTGGCAGAACTGTTAGTTTGCCGTATTTCCCAGCGTTAAGCTGGATTTCACCCTTGAAGCTTGTCACGTAACCGTTCTCTATCTTAATCTTATCGTTGACGTTCACTTGGTCTATCTGCTCGTTCCACAAGGTCAACTTTATGCTACCTGTCTCGTCTGCAACCACAGCATCTGCCACGGTGTAGGTTTCATCTTTGAACCTGGACATTACTTCACGTGGGTTACCTTTCTCAGTTACCTGCGCTTCAACATCGACGCGCTTCATTCCATTCCTTAAATCCTTAATGTTCAACTTTCTCCCTCTCTGTCGCGGATTAGCTTTCGGCTAAAGGTTTCATCTGCAGAAATATAAATCTTGCTAACCACTGCCCCATCGCTCTCTGTTGCCCTTATTTTCAAACGCGTTATACGCCGAGGAAGCCCAAGATTATAATTGTCAACAGGAAACTTGCAGCTGACGTTAGAATACTCTTCATCCACCCGAACTGCGGCAAACTAGGTGCGCCTTCAACTGCTACGCCTGTTACCTCGTGAGTGATTATGGCGCCCAAAACAACGGTCCACACGTACACTGCTATCTGAACGATGCCGGTGATCTGAGTGACAGAGGCTATAGCGTCTAAAATGACTTGGTACGCTACTTGGAACTCTCCGGAAACTCCCGCTAACACTTCGAGCGGATAATAAATCTTCGGCAACGTCATGTAAACTACAGCAGCTATGATTGCCTGAATGACCATTGTCACTAACGCACAGCCAACAGCCACCATTAATGGTTTCCAGACCACGTTGCCCTTTAACCCCTTGATGATTATGTATATTAGCCCAGTCAGCAAGAGCCATTGGAAAAGAAACGGCGTAACAGCATTCAACGCTGAAGAGGCAAGGTACGAAACGCCATACATTTCAAGTGGATCTTTGAAGATACCTCTGAAGAATAGGCCGTCAATTCGTAAATCTACGCTTTGATTGCTGGACCACGTGAATTCCATTTTTATGCCCGTGATGTTTTCCCATTTAGCCTCAGCGCTGCTGCTCACCCAACCGCTTTCAGAGCCAACTGGCACGGTTATGTTATCCCAAACGTTCATTGTGCTGTTTGAGAACGCGCTGGTTAAGTCACGATGAAAGTTTGAGCCACTCAACGAATACAAGTACAGCGTCACACTTTCCGGTTTAACGTCAGGAGTCACTATCTTTACTCTGAAAGAAACATTCTTGCAGCCGTCAGCCGCGCAATTCACCGACCCGTTCAAGCCGCTCCATTTGTTTTCCATCCAAACGCTGCTAACGTTAGAAGCAGAAAATTCTATGCTGACGCTTCCATAGTAAGTGCTGTTCACGTAATCCACAGTATTATTAGTAACCGCCACGCCGGAACTTGCAGTCCACAATGCGGCGTTCTCCGTCCACGCATCACCTTGACCAGCCGCAGGAAAAGTCTGCTCAACATAGGACTTGGAAGCAACCACGTAAGCGGAGCCAATCTGCGCCACTACGAAAATAATCAGCACAATGAAAGCCCCCAAGTATTTGGGTTCTTTAACTATCTTTTTGAATACTTTATGAGGCGCGTACAAGACCTTGGGAATATCAGTTGCACTCAATATTGTTAGGCTCCTTTTTATCACATCAACATTTCAGTCTATTAAATGTTCGTTACATTCCCAGCTTAAGCCGCCTGTAAGTGGGGTAATCAACGTATTCCACAAACGGGTTTTCAGCTTGAAACTTAACAGTAACCTTCTGATTCTGCCGCTTGTCAAGCAGCTGGCGTGTCGTCCTGAGCAAGTACGCGTCGCTTCCAGCTCCCGAACCGTAACTTACGATTAGGATGCGCTCTTCAGGCTTTGCGACATCCAGCGCCGCAGCTAAACCCACAGGCGAACTCCCAGAATACGTGTTGCCGAAATTTTTAACCTGAAGCGAAACCGCATACTGCTCATCCTTAAACCCAAGCTCCTTAGCGACTTTCACTGGAAAGCTCGGATTAGGCTGGTGCATAACAAAATAGTCAACGTCGCCTGCCTGCAAGTTAAGCCTCTCCATCAGCCGTGTAGTTGCCTTCCTGACATGCTTAAAGTAAGCTGGGTCACCCGTGAATCTTCCCCCGTGCATAGGATATGCTTCGCCGTCCCTGCGCCAAAAATCAGGCGTATCCGAAGTGCACGAGTACCAACCTTCAATCTCAGCGATAACATCGTATTTGCCGAAGATGAAGGCAGCACCACCGTAACCAACGAAGAAATCCAACTCGCCGCCAGGGCAGCCTCTGGGCGCAGCTTGAGAATTATCCGCGCCAATAACCATAGCGCATTTAATGCCCGATTTCGGATAGTTAACCAACGCCGCAGCATCTTTAAACATGCTTGAAGCAGCTTTACACGCGAACTCCGTGTCCACAGCGTCTACGCCTTGCACATCGCCATCTTCTTCGCCTAACTTCAGAACCTGCGCCACCTTTGCCGCTATAGGCTTAACAGCGTACGGGTTAGATTCTGAGCCCACGTAAACTTTGCCAACCAACTTGCTGTCCACTCCAGCATGTATCAACGCCAGCTTCCCAGCTTCAACCGCCGCAGTTACCGCATCCTCATCCACAAAAGGAACCGAACGCACAAGACTCTCTTCCTTTATCCTGAAACGTGAAGTGTAAACTCCGTAGCCCACAACTCCCGGCACATCATACTCCTTGCTAGGCTGCGTAACCGTGTATTTTTGGTGAGGATAATACTCACCAGCTAATGTGAACGCTAAAGAAATCGTGGGAATAACATCATTCCTGTCCACCGAGTAGCGTCTGCGGAACCTCGGAATTACTTCTCGCCCTTCAAGAGCCGAAAAATCAACAACCTCTCCATTTTTTATTATGCGGTCAGTGAGCCTTCCTGGAACACGAATTTTCCCATCGTGAAAAGAAACTATGCCGTGAATGTAGCTTTCTAGTTTTGCGAACTTGTTCGTAGGCTCAGTAACCAACGTGCACAGTTCAAGTTTACCTTTCTCAAAAAAGAGGTCTATACTGTCCATTTTGCCGTAGCTTTTTCTTCCACAGTTTCCGCAGTAGTCTCTAATCTCAAAATATTCTTTCCCGCAGAGTTGGCAGCGGGTTGCCTTCAGTCTGTCGCCAAGATAGGAGACTCTTCGCTCTATGGGTTCACTGCTCATGGCTTATTCTCTCCCCAAAATGCAGACGTAACTCTTGGTGCCGAAGCCTTCCATCTCAAGCGAGCAACCGCACTTTGGCGGCGCATCTGCATTAACTTGCCTTTCACCCGCTTCACCGCGTAACTGCTTGAACACTTCAAACAATTGCGCCCCTCCAGTAGCGCCCAGCGGGTTTCCATCTGCCTTCAACCCGCCGTTCATGTTCGTGAAGAGTTTCCTGCCGTTTAACTCGTAATAGCCCTTGTAGTCTCGGCAGCTTTCATATATGCTTCTCCAAGCTGTTCCCGGCTCGCAGAAGCCTAAGTCTTCAAGGGACACCATCTCCATCACCGTGGACTGGTCATACAACTCGGCAACTTGGATGTCCCGCAGGTTTACACTCGCCATTTTCAAAGCGTTTTCCATGGCGATTTTAACCGCAATAAAACGCGTTAAATCCTCTCTTGCTGAATAGTTGAGGTAGTCTGTGGCTGAAGCGCAGCCTAAAACGTAAACAGGATGGTCAGTTATCTTTTTGGCAACTGCCTCGCTTGTGAGAATTAACGCTGATGCCCCATCGGAGATTGGCGCAAAATCGAGAAGCCCCAGCGGTTTCCGCGCTGCTTTCCGCGCGTTCAAAACTTGATCCACCGTTATTCCTCTCCGAAACTGCGCGTACTCGTTTTTTATTGCGTTAGCATGGTTTTTCACAGCGATCTGAGCCAGCGCAATATTCAGTTTGTCAAGGTCTTCGCCTGCTACGCCATACTTCCTTATGTATGCTCGCAGCATTAGTTCATGGTTTACTTCTGGCGTGCCGCCGGCGTAGTAGCTCCATGGGTCTTCAAGAAGCATTAGGTCATCGCGGATTTTACCCCAGCGGTCGGTCATTTTTTCTATTCCGCCCACGAGAACCGTGTTGTATACACCAGCTTGTATAGCGTGGCACGCAGTTAGCAGGGCGGCGCTGACGGAGCGTGTAACTTCCATGGGGACATGAAGCTCTGTAAGTTCTGACAGGAAGCCTTCCTCTAGCCCTAGCTTGTTCGTGATTGGCAGGAAGCAGTCTGAGAGGTAGCAGGCTTCTAAGGCTCTGCGTTCTATGTTGCATTCTCTTGAAGCAGCAAGCCAAGCTTCTTCAATGAGTTTCTCTGGCTCTTTTCCGTAGTGTTCTCCAAACTTGGTTCTGCCAACAGCAACTATCGCTGGGCGATTTTGCAAGGTGTTAGCTCCTTTTTGTAGCATGTATCCTTTTTCAAAAAGGCTTTTAAGTGTTTGCTATAATCGTGCCTTACTGCGGTTTGCCCTTGCTTACCGCTGGGTGAACGAACTGCACGGGAATCGACTATTATGAGGGCAACGCCGCTACGGCGGGTTCAAAATCTCAGTTTTCGTCAGCTTCCGCCTCAACCGTTTAATCAAGTCTTCAAGAGCTTGGCTTAACTCCACTGGATATGCTGGCGCACTCGTTAACTTTTTGTATTTTTCAGGCAGTTTTGACAGGTTCTCCGAAGCTGCCGCTCGAATCTCACCTAAGGATGGCAAAGCACGTGTTATTTTGCCGTTTTCCATAACTATAGCCAGCAATGGTTCGCCTTCCATTTTCTCATCTGCCAAAGCAATCACGTCTTTTGCGAAAAAGCCCTTCTTGTCTTTGAATCTGAAGACTTGTTTTCGCCCAGGCAACGTGGCTTTGCCTTCGCTTAGTTTCATTATCGGCGAAAAATCACCCTTTGCACTTGTGGTTTCGCACAGTTTGTAAATTACATCAACATAAGGCTTGTCTGCTGAAGTGCCCATTCTGGTTCCTACGCCGAACGCGTCGATTTCAGCGCCCTTGCTTAGCAACTCGGCTATGCGGTACTCGTCTAAGTCGCCGCTGGCGAAAATTTTAACGTACCGTAAGTCCCTTTCATCAAGTAACGCTCGGATTTTTTTGCTTGCCTGTGCCAAGTCGCCGCTGTCCAACCGCACTCCGTCTAGTTTGCAGCCTGCTTTTTCAAGTTCTTTGGCAACTACAACGGCTTTTTCTGCGCCTGCCAACTCATCGTAAGTGTCAATTAACAGCGTTGACTTATCGGGGAAAGTCCGTGCAAAAGCGCGGAAAGCGTCTATTTCCTTCTCGAATGACATGACGAAGGAGTGCGCCATGGTTCCGAAAATTGGGATTCCGTATGTTAGTCCTGCTAGAACGTTTGATGTGCCTTGGCATCCTGCTATGTAGCTGCATCGGGCTACCTTCATGCCCGCGTCAATGCCGTGTTCTCTTCTTAAGCCGAACTCGATGATGTTTTTGCCTTTGGCGGCGTTTACAACTCGCGAGGCTTTTGTGGCGATTGTGATTTGCAAGTTAACAGTGTTTAGCAGGAAGGTTTCAATCAGTTGTGCTTCGATTATCGGTGCGGTTACTCTGATTAATGGTTCGCATGGAAAGGCTACGGTGCCTTCGGGGACAGCCCACACTTCGCCTGTGAACTTGAAGTTCCTGAGGTAATTCAGGAATTGCTTGTTGAATCCTTGCTTTTGCAGGTAAGCAATATGCTTCTCAGTGAATTTCACGTTTTCGAGAAAGAGCAGAACCTGTTCTAGGCCAGCGAACAGAAAATAGGAGCGGTTTTCAGGTAGTCGCCTTATGAATACGTCGAAGGTGGCTGGTTCAAGCTTTTTGTTGTCGAAGTAGCTGGCGCACATGGTTAACTCGTAAAGGTCAGTGAACAGGCTCATGTTTTCTTCATTTAGGAAATCCAGAAAAGAGGTCATGCGTTATACTTGACGGTGAAAGCAATTTAATCCTTTCTGAAACATTAAACAGTGCATTGTATACTTGGGCATTCGCGCACTTTAACGCGTGGAAAAGATTATACCCCCTATTCATAGGCTCTATCCGTTATCAGTGTCCCGTGTTTCTCGCTGATTAATATTAGCGATTCATAACTCTTTAGTGCGCCTATTGGTATTTTCAAGTTAACGCCGTTTTCAACATTGGAGGAGTTGGAGGAACACTTGAAGACGGTGCGAGGAGCCAAACGCGAGTTGGCAAAACAGAGACAGCGTGAGAATTTTGACCAAATCCTACTTGACGCCATAGATGAAACATTTTACAGTCTTGGCGAAAACGTGAAGACTTCAGTTTATTTCCATCTTGAAGACCTTTTCAAGATTAAAAAACAGGAAATACCCAGTAAGTTAAGCGATTTTTTGAATGCACTGGAGCAAATTTTCGGTTTGGGAACACGGTCTCTCGAAATTATGTTTATGCGAAATCTTCACGTCAAAATCAAAGTTACCTGCAAGTGGCCCGAGTATAGATGGCCCTTGTCAAAGTGGATTGTTCCGGAAATGACGTTTCAAGAATACGTGAGTCTTTTGCGGCAGAATTTTGAAGCCGCAAAAGAAAACAAGATGGAAACGGGGATTCTAGCAGATGAGCAAGAAGAGTTACAAAAGTGAAGGAAAAACCCGAGTTCTTTTGAACTTGTTATCTGACCCCGCAGTCATAATTGACCAGAAGGGTCTTTTTCTGATGGCTAACGATGAGTTCGGAAAAGAAACTGGGCTAAACCCGAAGGAACTTATTGGAAAACCTTTCTTGAACCTTGACATTTTACCTGCAAAAAGTAAGGCAGTCCTCTTAGAGAACTTGAGTGCAAAATTACAGGGCGTCAATGTCACGCCGTACGAAATTCAATTTACAAATGCATCCGGCGAAGCACGGTTCATTGAGGTAAAAGGAAAAATAATCAGTTATGCCGGGCAACCTGCAGACCTTGTGGTTTTCCATGACGTTACTCGCACAAAAGAAAACGCGCGGCGACTTAAGGAATACGCTGAGAGAATGGAAGCACTCGTGGCTGAAAAAGTTAAAGAAATTAAAGAAAGCGAAGAAAAATTCCGTGCAATAAGCACTTATGCTAAGGATGCTATTGTTGCAGCTGACTCTGAGGGCGAAATTGTCTATTGGAATCCTGCTGCGGAACGAATTTTTGGTTACAGCCAAGAAGAAGTAGTAGGCAAGAGCGTGCTGAACTTGATAATTCCCCCTCGAAACCGCGGTTTTCAACAAATTTTTGTCCAGCAAGTTCAAAACAGACAATTGTCTCAAGGAAAAATACTTGAATTCACTGCTCTGAGAAAAGACGGCACAGAATTTCCCGCTGAACTTTCTGCTGCCATGATGAATTTTGAAAATAAATCGTGCCTGTTAGGGATTGTAAGGGATGTTTCTGAACGCAAAAAAGCAGAAGAAGCACTGCGGGCTAGCGAAGCGAAGTTGCGCGCTATCACTAATTCAGTGTTTGACGCTGTATTCCTGTTTGATGAAGAAGACACAATTATCCATTGGAATGCTGCGGCTGAAAGAATTTTTGGCTATGCAGAAAAAGAAATTGTTGGTAAAAAAGTAAGCGCAACGATTGTCCCTGCTCGTTTCCGCAAAGCCCATTGTGAACTTGCAGGAAAAATCGCTAAAGGCAAAGAGAAGTCTGCGGGGCAAATTTGGGAATTTCCTGCTCTGAAAAAAGACGGCGCAGAATTCCCAATGGAACTTTCTATGGCACCGTTGCAGCTAAATAGCAAAACCTACGTTACGGCAATAGCCAGAGACATCACCGAACGGAAGAGAATTGAAGAAGTCTTGCGCGATAGTGAAGAAAGAATTAGAGGAATATTCGAGTCATCTCCAGACCCGATAACGGTTTCCTCCGCGGACGCAAAAATAATTGACTGCAACTCTGCCGCATTAAAAACATTTGGCTACTCCACAAAGAGCGAAGTAATTGGGAGAAACGTTTTCGAGTTTTTCGCAGAAAGAGAACGAGCAAGAGCCGCCGAAAATTTTGCTCGCCAAGGAGACACTGTGGTAAACGCAGAGTACATTTTCCAAACTAAGAACGGACGCGAATTCCCAGGCGAACTTTCCACAAGCCCCGTTCTTAATCCATCAGGAAAAATTGCATGTTTTGTTTCCACGCTAAAAGACATCACTGAACGCAAGGAAAAAGAAAAAGCACTGCGCAACAGTGAAGATCGCTTCAAGCAGGTAGCAGATAACGCTGAAGAATGGATTTGGGAAGTTGCCCCCAACGGAATGTACACTTACTCTAGTCCAGTAGTGGAAAAAATCCTTGGATATAAACCGGAAGAAATTGTTGGGAAAAAGCGGTTCTACGACCTGTTTCACCCAGAAAATCGGGAACAACTTAAGGAAGCGGCACTACAGGCTTTCGAGCAAAAGCAGCCTTTTCACGGTTTGCTTAACAAGAACGTGCATAAAAGCGGCAGAGCAGTTTGGCTGTCAACCAGCGGAGTACCAATAGTTGATGACGAAGGCAAACTCGTCGGATACAGAGGGGCGGATACAAATATTACCGAGTTCAAGAAAGCTGAAGAAACATTGCGGGCAAGCGAGGCAAAGTATCGTGAGTTAATTAACGGAATGAATGATACCGCTTGGGTTATTGGTCTCGGTGGGATGTTTATCGATGTGAACGATGCCGCCGTTAAGACGCTAGGGTATGCTAGAGAGGAATTGCTTTCCATGGGACCATGGGACATCGACAACACGCTAAGCAGGGAACAAATAATCGACCTTGTTACGCGAATGCCTGCTGACCAAATTCAAGTTTTCGAAACAGCTCACAACACCAAAGATGGCAGAAAGATTCCGGTGGAAATCAGCTCCAGCCTCGTGACTTATCAGGGGAAAAAAGCAATTCTAAGCATTGCTAGAGACATTACTGAACGTAAGAAAGCCAAAGAAAAAATGATGAAGGACCAAGAAGAACTGAATCTTATTATCAATTCTTCACCAGTTATTATTTTCTATAAGGATAAGGAAGGAAAATTCCTGCGGGTCAATAAGGCATTTGCCGAGGCGCTTCAGACATCACCAAGAGAATTTGTGGGGAAAACAGTTTTCGACTTTTACTCAACCGAGATTGCGCAGAGCATGACAAACGACGACAGAGAAGTTGTACAATCAGGGCGTCCTAAATTTGGCATAATAGAACAGTACGAGTCTGCAAGTGGATTGAGATGGGTCCAGACGGATAAAATCCCGACTTTCGGCGAAAATGGTGTTCCAAATGGCCTAGTGGGCTTCGCGCTAGATATTACTGAACGTAAAAAAACGCAAGAAAATTTGCGAGTGTCTGAAGCGAGATTCCGCGCAATAAGCAATTCGGTTCGAGACGCCATAATCTTGGTTAATGACAAAG
>Ga0214474_1001452_pt1 | contig 10965 bp, 10 predicted proteins | sample RVTome_2_FD_187335 | JGI IMG/M metagenome (GOLD analysis project Ga0214474, IMG submission 187335) | Soil microbial communities from uranium-contaminated site in the Upper Colorado River Basin, Wyoming, United States - RVT95D214 HiSeq ...
ATTGTGCGAGAGAATGGCCCAAGCAGCGATTGGGCATCAGGGAAACCATCAAGTCTCCAATACGAAAGGGTTCGGTGAAATCAGATTAGGAACAGAGGTAAAAGAGATTCGAGGTAAGAAGGGTAGAGTTTTGGGTGTGACACTCAAGGACGGCCTGAAGATTGATTCCAACGCTGTGATCTCTAATGCTGACTATAAAACTACCTTTATCAAACTGATCGACTCTAAAGCCGTTCCTGAAGAGTGGTATCGCGCCGTGCTCGATGCCAAGCAGACCCGGTCTAATTTGCAAGTATGCATGGGTATAGATGGAAGCAGAGTTGATCTTTCTTGCTTTCATGAGGCCGACAGACTGATCTACAGGCGGAGTCAGAGGAATTCCCTGGAGGAACTCGAATGGGGTAAAGATGAAATAAATCCCGAAGACCTTGCCAATCGGGAGATGGAAGTCAGCTTGTGGAGCAAGGGAGACAGGACGCTTTGTCCTGCGGGGACAGCGGTCATTGTAATTCGAACCGAAGCGGAACATTCCCATTTTGCAAAATATCGCCCCGCTTGGGGGAAAAGGCTTCCTGTGTACCAGGATTATAAAATCCGGCTGGGCGGAGCTTTGGTGCGGGAAGTTGAAAATCTCATTCCAGGGTTGGAGAAGGCAGTCTTGGTCATGGATGTGGCTACTCCTCTCACGTTTGAGGAGCAGGGCGGCAGGAGCGGGGGAGCCGTGGCAGGTTGGTCATGGAATTATGAAGATTGTCCGGATACCCGTCCCCGGGAGTTGGTGAGAACGCCGATGAGGGGGCTTTATATGACAGGTTATCAGGCCTTCTCAACGATTTTTATGGGCGGAGTTCCCACTGCCATGGAAAGTGGAAGGCGGGCATCCCAGGCAGTATTGCAGGGCGCCGGCCCTTCTGAAGAAATCATGATTCCCGTTGCAAAGTAAACGGAATAGATTTCTTATGCAAATGCTCTTTGCAAAAGAGGAATCTAAGGTGGAAATTATTAATGACATTAACGTCGACCTGGTGACACTCTACCGGGTAGTGAAACATCATCTTGATGAATTCATCCGATATCTGCGTTGGATCCTCGTGGCGCGTGATGAATTTGAAAGGTTCAAAAAAGAGAACCCCGAAACATTGACCGATATCCAACGCGCGGTTCGGTTCTATTTTATATTAAAAAACTCCTTCTCTGGCAAGATTGCACATCCTTCCTTCAGTATTTAAACCTCCCGCCAACCGAGGTTTAATTTACTTCGGGTTGAGGAAGAACTTTCTGCGATCCACATTCGATTAGCGCGAGTCTTTATTGAGAACAAACCCTATGAAAACGTACTTGAGCGTTTTGACAAACCTGAAACCTTTTTTTATCTCGATCCTCCTTATTATGGAAACGAAAAAGAATATGGCGATGGAATATTTTGCAGGGAGGATTTCATAAAGATCGCGTCGTTATTAAGGGGTTTGAAGGGAAAATTTATCCTATCGATCAATGATCATCCTCGAGTGCGCGAGATTTTTAAGGGATTCAAGGTTTCAAAAGTTAGGATACTCTATACATGTGCAAGAGGTAAAAATAAGCCCGTAACCGAGCTTCTGATCTCAAACTATTAGAAAGGGGAAAAGTTGGCATAATCAACCCTGGAAGAGCATTGGGCTCCCCGATTTTCCCAGGCTCCTCCGCAAGATTACTTCCTAAACTCTTCGCTTCCCTAATCTTCAAAAATAGTGTATATTACTACCATAAATGAACAACGTATAGGCCCAAAGGTAAATGTTGGGCTAAAAGAATCTAGGGAGTAGAGAATGAGCACTGCAGAGGCCGTCAATAGTCTAGTTAAAGCTCTCACAAAATTTTTCCTTCGAGATCTCGTATACATTCTGGGAGGAGGTTCGATCATTCTGAGTCTCCTCTACGTCTATGGCAAACTACCAGCTGGTAATCTAGGAATCATAACCTACTTCATTGGCATTGGATTATCATACGCGATTGGTTACGCAGTTCAGGACGTTCTAACACTTTTAAGGCTAGTCCGCACTAAGGCTGGGGTTTCGCCGAACAAGTTCGCTGCCTACCTATACCGATTTTTTGAGCGAAGACCTTTAGATTTTCAAACGGTCATCAACCAACAATACGAAGATGCCAAGCGTTGGCTTTATAAAGAAGCCCCTGAACGATTTCGAATAGACCACGAGCGAACGGAATCACTCAAACAAATCGGCACTGTCTTAGGACCTTGTTTCGCACTGGCTGGAATTGTGGTCTTATTTGGAGGAAGCATAAAGACGAATGTGCCTTTCAACGTAGCTCTTGGAGTGGGTGCGATATTGCTGGGGATTGCATTGTGGTGCCTTGGGTGGGTGAAAGTCACACAGCAAGCACAGTACCTTTTAAAAAAAGCAGAACTCGCAAATAAAAGCCAAACCGAGAAGAACTCTGGAGGAGAGTCAAAAGCCCAACAATCGACTCCAGACGACGCTGGAAAAGCCACCGCGCCTGAGCTGCAACGTTAACCAGGTAATGAACATCAGCAAAATGGAGGCAACGCTTTCTTGGCAACATTGATCCAACAATTCGCAACTGCAATTGTGCACGGCATGCTCGGACGCGCTAAGGCTCTATCTGGGCTTAACCAAAGTCTGCTTAAGGGTGAACTTCGCGAGCTTTTTGTATCAGAACTCCTCAAGTGTTACCTTAGTTATCCATTTGAAATTGGTTCTGGTATCATAATCAACCAACGAGGTGATGAAAGCAACCAGACTGACATAATAATATATGACGCTAGTGTTCTACCGCCGTTCATCAAAGGACAGCACTTAGGGGTGTATCCTGCTGAGTGTGTTCTCGCCACTGTGGAAGTTAAGAGTGATTTTGGTCCCGACGAGTTATTATCATTCGAGAAGGCGGCCAAAAAACTCCTTGAGGAGGTTTACAGCAGTGATGGTAGCATCTATTCGAACGACCAAAAGTTTAGGCCAATATGCACCGTATTCGGATTCTATGGTTCTGGCGTGAAAGAACTAAAGGAACAGGCGTCCGGAGAAGCCTGGCTTGAAAAGAATTGCCGTCATGTCACTCTGATAGCCCTTGCAGGTGTCTACTCATGGATACGGCTGGGTAATCGTGGCTGGGTGCACGAATCTGATGGAATTGCAACGGGGGAAGAGGTCAAGCGATTTGTTGCTGTCCTCCTCGACAATGTGAGGAGTCTATCATGGCGGAGATTTGCTAAGCTGAACCAAGAGGAAACCGAAAATTATGCCTTACACAGAGATTGGCTCAGCATCTACATACGTGATCAAGAAGCCATCCGAAGAAAATTTAATAAAAAAAATGAGGACATTGGTGAACCTTCACCATCGCTTGCAGCCCATGAAGACCCATTACATGACCAATAGAGGGAAAGACTCGGGGTCAAACCTAAAGAATACACTTAATAGAAATAATTCAGAATGAAAAGAGATTGCCCAACAGCCGGCTGCACCGGATCGCCAATAAACCTGGCACCGGTGAGCCTTGGTGGATAAGGTGTCTGGTCTTGACGGCCTGTTGCTCAAAAGGCCAATTCAAAGATATCTGAAAATTTAGGTTTCGATGAACGATAGCCGAGGGTAATTAAGACCCAGTAGCATTATTCGGCCCATTTTTGAGTTCATTAACTCCGTATAGTCTAAGAAAGACCTTATACCTCTGTTTATAGCCCCTTTAATCTCCTCCATCATCACCGATGGACTTCTCTTTAGATAAGATCCGTACTTCAGCAAGACTTGAATGTTCTGAACGGCAGAGATCAGGTATTCCTGTATCTCTACCCGCCAAAGCCCTCTCCAACGCGCCCGGTCAAAGCCATACCACGTCCCTCTCGCATAGGAACGCTCCATCAAGTGCTGTCTCATTTTGATATCCCGCTTCGCCTTTGCGGATCGACTCGCTTCCCGCATCCCGTCTAGCTCTTCCTGCCTCAGATGGCGCTTAATTGTCCGACCCGACTTGTTCCTCGTACACTGTTTTCTTAGGTGACAGGCAGCGCATATCTTCTTGGACGAAGCATAATCTCTGCTTTGCCGACTCTTATGTAAGGATCGAGGCTTCAACCGATTCCCTGCCGGACAACGATAGGTGTCACTCTCCCCATCATACTCAAACTTCTCTTCCGAAAAGATGTTGAGCTTCTCGATTCGCTTCGCCGTCGATTCCTGCAAATCCGGCATGTGTGCTTCTACTCCTCTGTCACAACAAGCCAAAAAGTTCTCGACCGTTCCGTATTTGCTGTCCGCTACGACCGTATCCGCCTTGATTCCCGTGTTTTAATGGTGACTCTCTAATAAAGAGATCATCTCGTGAGCTTCATTGACATCTCCAGAGGTGGTCTCCGTCGCTGTAATCACTTCACTCCGCCCATCCACCGCCCGATGTACCTGATAGGAAAGTTTCGGCTTGCCCCGATTGACTATCGCCGCATCCGGATCGGTCGTTGATATATATCGGCTGTTCTTTTTGACGTATCTTCTCCCGGAGCAATCTGTGCTCTCGCTCTTTACCTCCAAACGCGCTTCCAACTCCTTGTAGCTCTCTTGAAGTTGAACCTTGAGTGATCGAGTGTCGATCACAGAGTTATTCGATGCATCCGCATCCACTAGACTCGAATCCACAAAGATCTTACTGCCGTCCACCAATCCCGCCTTTACACATTGCCAAACGATTCGCTCAAAGAACCCCCGAAACGCCTCCACTCCCCACCGCGCCCGGGCTTTGCTCAATACGCTGTGATCCGGCACCTCGCTGTCTATGTCGTAGCCCAAAAACCATAGCCAGTCTAAACGCATCGGGATCGTTTCCATCAACTCCCGTTCCGATCGAACATTATAAAGAACCAAAAGCAACATCATCTTCAGGATCACAGGAGGGGGGATAGAGACATTGCCATTGCTCCCATAGGTGTCTTTAACCTCCGCATAGATGAAGCTAAAGTCAATCTCCTCCTGGATCCTCCTCAGAAGATGTGTCCGGGGAACCCTCTGCTCAAGGTTCAGATGAGGATAGAAGATCTTCGGCTGAATTCTTGTCTGTTGTCCCATCATGGCAAAATCTCCATATGTGATTTGTATTGCCATGCTTATAGCTCGAATGTATAATGCTTGCAAGACTTATTTGGGCAACAGCCTGTTGAAATGTGAATCAACAATGGAGAAGAGTTTTTTCTAACTTCATAATGTCCAGGACAAGCGAGTTTCAAAGTGGCAAGAAAATTCAAACCGTATATACGGAGATAAAAGGGCCTTTTTGAAGGGCTGAAAGATCTAGTCTTCAGGAAAACGATCACAGCAACATAAAAAATAATGTTCCCTCAGCGCTGCGCGCTTCGGGAACGACCCCAGAGGACGTATGGCTGACGAACAGACCGCCGATCAGATCAGAGCAGAACATCTCGACAAACTGGGACCACAGCTTGGGCCTATGTTTTCGGAGCTCAGTGACGACTTGGCCTGGTTACAGGTGAAGTGGGGAGAGTACCGAGAGCTGTACGGAACGTCTCCCAAGCGCATCGACCTGCTGAATTCAGCGGCCGGGCTCTTCTTTCGGATCCTCGAGGATGCAATATGGGAAGATGTGCTCCTGCATCTTTGCCGGCTGACGGACCCAGCAGTGATGGGGAGCAAGCAGAATCTTTCCATCCAGGCGCTCCCTGAGCTATGCGCTGATGCCGCCGTTCGAGAAGCAGTGAGAACACTGGTGGGGCAAGCGGTAGCAGCTACTTCGTTCGCACGCGACTGGCGCAATCGGCGCATCGGTCATCGAGATCGTGAATTGGCCCTTGGCTCTGGAACTCGGCCCTTGGCGCCTGCCAGCAGAGCGCAAGTCTCCGCTGCTATCGGTGCAATACACCGAGTGTTGAATGAGATCAGTGAGCGACTCCTGGGTTCGACGTTGGCGGACGACGTGATCACACCCCCGACTGGTGCCGAGGCACTCCTGTATGTGCTCCGCGATGGTCTCAAGGCCGAAGCGGAAAGACGCGAGAGAATTCGTTCTGGTAAGTTCGCTCCGGACGATCTTCGACACGACCCGGTCTAACAACGGGCTGACCAAGGATGCGCGGAAAAACCGCCGCGCACCTCTTATCCCGGCAGTTATCTTACAACTAAGGCGTAAGAGATTCTAGATGTGGACAATATTTTTTGTCTTGCCTGATATAAAAGTAAGAGAACCAATGGGAAACAAATGGATTTCCATTGCTCCCTATGGTGATACACGGGTCAAAGAAAGCGTTTCAAGTAGTCCATTCGCAAGAGCACTTGCCAAGAACTTCAAAGACCAGTTTGGAAGGACCGTTATTCCTTCATTTCTTATTGTGGCAGATCACATTCCGGACACGGTAAGAAATGTTGAGGCAATTGTAGGTTTTAGGAATATCTTCGCCCTGTCTACAATTACCAGAGGTCACGAGCACAGCCTAGTTAACAAATTCGTTGCGTACCCTCTTTGTTCGGACTACTTCGATCTCTATCCAATAACCCTAAGCAAAAATAATGACGGATTTTTAATACAGTCGCCATCCAGGCTAGGGTTTGACGACGAATACAAGAAGTTCAGAGGACAAACCAATCCAAGCTTGGCGGGTCAAGCGTCGGTCTCTACCGACACAGACACCGGCTTATTCAATTTACTTCTGAAACCCTGGGAGAAAAGGTTCTTGAGAGGGAAATCCCTTGACTGGTCGACTACCGCGTTGTTCCGGTCATTGGAGATGGCTTATCAAGCCTCAACTATGCCTTTCAAGAACCATTCAACGATCTACGATTATGGGTCAAGTGCCAGCCTTTGGGTTAGTGCGCTTGAGATACTGTCGCACCCCCGTAAAGGCAAAGCCGATCTTTTGTCTGTCCTAAATCTGATAGGTCAGTTCGGCTGGAACGACAAAACCGTAAAGAAGAGAGTGTACAAGGTCAGCCACAAACAGAGGGACTATCGGGTAAATCTCCCACAAAGATTGTATAAGGAACTGTATGACACTCGGAATGACTTCCTACACGGCAATCCTATTACTAAGAATAGACTGTATCCTTTCAAGAGAAAAGACGCACCCGCTATAACCAGGTTCGCGCCACTGCTCTACAAGGTTGCCCTGCTTTGCTATCTGGAGAGGTACAAGGATAAGAGGAAACGTAAAGACTGGCGAAAAGGCTTCACTTCTGAGCTGCTAAGTGAGCACAGGCTATCCGAGGCGATTTTGAAATCAGTAAGATAACGAGTCATTTCAGCCGATCGCTAACGCTCCCGGTGAACTCTGTGTTATCCTCTCTTTCAACTCGTAATCCTCGACTCCTGAGTATGGCTGTCAGGAATGACTTGTAGGTGAACAACGCAGTCGGTTTTAGTTATGAAAGCCGGCCGCGAGCTTTTCACGAGCTGACCGAGCTTCTGATCTCGAACTACTGAGAGGAAAAAGTAGGTATTAAAATCAGCTCAGAAATGGCATACGGTTCCATAATCCGGCCAGAATCCCCGCGCAACCTTACTTCCTGTAACTTTTGCTTCCCTATTTTTTGAAAAAGGTATACATTACAACCAGTAAATCACAATTGATAACCCTGATGCTGAAGATCTGGTAATTTTGGGGAAATAGCATGAAAAAACATATTGGTTCAACAATTGCCCTTGTTATCGGAGTGCTTTTTTGTGTTTCTGGTTTAACAAAACAGGGTGGATATCTTCTGGGAGGAACTATTATTATCTTGGGAGCATTGGCTTATAGGTCTGCCAAAAAGCGGAAACTTGCTGAAATCAGAGCTTCATCTTTACGAAAAGCCCTCGAAGTATGTGCAATTGTAATTATTGTCGCAGCGGTCTTGTTGCAAAAAAACTTAACTAGCAATATTGTTGACGACCCAGTTTCAAATCTAATAATTCCCATTTGGGCAATAACTGCCTATATGGTAATTGCATTGAAAAACAAGAAAGATAAGAAAATAGAATCTAATGAACCTATCCAGCAGACGGCTCAAGTTAACCCTCCGGTTGTCCCAAATGAATCTTCTCGCCTACTCCATCGACCATCGAGTAAACCACATCGAGGGTTGTACGTTCTTCGCCACTGGCGCGGTGAACTCCCTCTACCAGTAAGCTATTGGGTAAATGTCATTGTTGTGACTGCTGTTCTTACCATAGCGTTAAAGATAGTTCCTTGGGATACTTTTGTGACTAAATCCACCATATTGTGTTCAACTGCTCTTATCGCCCTCTGGGTTCTACTTGTAATTGTGACCATATGGCAGTTTGTTGGGGTATGGCGTTCGGCAAAAAACTATCTAAGCCAAGGGGAATCCAGGCTTTGGGGGAATCTTGCAAAGATTGCAGTCGTATTGGGTGTGATAATAGCAGTGATTAATTTCGTTTCAACGGGAATTCCCCAAATAACTGAATATGCGAAGATCGCGACCGGTAATGACCCAATGGGAACATATCAGCTTCGCGTGCTAAGAGATGCTACTGAATTAGAGATTGCCGGGGCAATCGTTTTCGGTCTTACCGATGATGTACGTCGAACCTTGGATGCGCATCCTACTGTTGCCATTATTCATCTCAATAGTGAAGGCGGAAGAGTTAGTGAGGCTCGTAACCTACGTGATCTAATCGGGTCAAGGGGGTTAACGACGTATACTGCGTCCGGTTGTTTCAGCGCATGCACACTGGCTTATGCCGGGGGGAAGGAACGCCTCATCGCGAAAGATGCAAACTTGGGATTTCATCAATACTCGTTTCCGGGAACAAAAGCCAGGGATTTTCTGTCTGAGTACGAAAAGGACAAGCAGGATTGGCTATCACGGGGTTTTGCTAATGACTTCGTTAATAGGGCATTTTCAACACCAAACAATGAAATGTGGAAGCCGAGCCACCGCGAATTATTTCAAGCGGGTTTTATCACTGGATACCCTGGAAGTGACGACGTTGCGATTACTGGTTTCAAATTAGGGGATTTGGAGAATATCGAGACGGAGTTCACAAAGAACCCACTATTTTCGGTTCTAAAGACTTACGAACCGGAGATATATAATAGTATGGTCTCTGAGATGCGTTCTGCACTGCAGAAGGGCAGAAGTCGGGCAGAGGTTCGAGAGAAAATATTCCCACTTGTGCAGACAGTTTATTTGCAAAGGATACCTTACGCATCCGATTCAGCACTCCGCTCCTTTGTTGTCCTTTTCCTGGAACAAATGGATGTACTATACTCTATTGATACTGCTCTCTGTTATGAATATATTTTTGGCCAGGGCCACGTTGCCAAATCGGACGCAACAAAGTATTTTTCAAAAGAGCTAAAGGAAAAGGAATTCTTGGTGATGGGGGAAGTCATTCGTTCCGCCGCAACACAGAAACACCGACCGCCACAAGAAAAGGAAATTGAAAGACAGAGGGCTGGTGTCTTAAAGTCTCTAGCCAGACGTTACGGAGATGATGTGCAAATGCTGGTTGACCCGGAGTTAGGTAAAACGAACAAGGCTAAGATGTGTCAGCTTACTTATGCACTTTACGAGACTATTCTTGAATTACCAGAACAGGAGTCTGGCCCTTTATTGCGCTTCATGTTTGCGAGTGAGAAATAAAACGACACTAATTCGTTCCACCGGATCGCTCACAAATCGGGCCTCTGGTGAACTTCATCTTATACTTTCTTTCTAACGGAAATCATAGTCGATTCCAACTTTCCATTGCTGTTGACTTATAGGTGTTATACGCATTCGGTTTTAATTATCGAAGCCGGCTGTGAGCTTTTCACAAGCAGATTAGAAGAAAGCACCTTGTAAAAGCTATTTCACAAATCGTCCAAACAATTTGCAAAAAAAATCCAAAACTGCTTGGTAAACTATATTCAGAAAATCTCCCCTAACCCCTCTTTGCCAAAGAGGGGAATTCCTCCCTTTTGCCCGCTGCGCCAGCGCTTGCGCGGCGAGTAAAGGGAGGGAAGGAGGGATTTGGTTTCTGGTGTCTAAACTTATGGACTGATTAGTAACTTTGAGACCGCCTACATACCTTCATAATCGTCCCAAATATTTTTTTCAAATCTTCTTCGTTCAAAGGGCCTTTATTTTTTCGCTGTAACCTTTCTAAAATTTCCTTTTCCCTCTCGGAATCATAAATCTTCTTGCCGATCCTTTTTTTGATTTCCCCTATCCTTAGGGTGATGCGGAGCCGTTGATTGAGAAGGGTTAGTAGTTTTCGATCAAGGAAATCCAGCGCCTCCCTATTTTTCTTCAATCTATTGGAAAAATCGGATCGAGCCTCTTTTTTCATTCTTTAACCTCTTTTTGGTTCAACAGGGGAGTTCAAATGATTGCTTCTTCATTTGGGAGGTATCGCCTATTCCGTCCCCTCACCCTATCCCTCTCCCCCCTGCCTACCGGCAGGCAGGCAAGGGGAGAGGGGAGGGTGAGGGGGACATTTCGTGGTTGTTGCGGAAAAAAAGATGTTTACCTTCATTTTCTCTCTATTGCTGAAGAAGGACCTCCGTGCTATATTTCATCCTGATGACCCCCAAACCTTGTCATGCTTACTACTATGGAGGACTTCCGGTCAAAGGAACGAGACGGAAGGGACGCCTTTGGGTGGAGAGAGACACGTTTACCTTCGAGGCTCCGGAAGGGAAGGGTGGCGAGAGAATCCATTTACAAATTCCCTTCTCCAAAATGGATAAGATCTTCCTCAGTCGTGATAATTACTATGGAACGGACACGGCCCTCTTCAATCTCACCTTTCGCGACCAAGCGGGGCGATCCTTCACCTTGAGGTTTGCACCGATTGCCCTCATCCCCAGAAGGAGGATTGCGCTCCAGAAGGCATGGCTTGACTATTTGGCCCAAGCCATCAGCTCTTTGGGAAGCGCCTCTCCCCTCTGCACTAAATAATCTTTATACTCTTCATAGTTGGGTTGTACCCAGATCGGTGTTCCGAAGACTTCGTGCA
>Ga0214474_1001453_pt1 | contig 10965 bp, 12 predicted proteins | sample RVTome_2_FD_187335 | JGI IMG/M metagenome (GOLD analysis project Ga0214474, IMG submission 187335) | Soil microbial communities from uranium-contaminated site in the Upper Colorado River Basin, Wyoming, United States - RVT95D214 HiSeq ...
CCGGGAGCGGGAGGCGATCTCCTGCGCACCCGCCTCGTCGATATGCACCTTGAGGATGCGCGCCGACCTCTGGACGATGATGGCCAGATCCTCCGGCGGATAGTAGTCCACCCTGAAGGCCACCCCGAACCTGTCCCGCAGCGGGGAGGTGAGGAGCCCTGCCCTGGTGGTGGCACCCACCAGGGTAAAATGGGGGATATCGAGCTTGATGGCCCGGGCGCCGGGGCCCTGGCCGATGACGATGTCGAACTTGAAATCCTCCATTACCGGGTAGAGGGCCTCTTCCACGACCCGATTAAGGCGGTGGATCTCATCGATAAAAAAGACATCCCGCTCGTGCAGATTGGTGAGGATGGCGGCCAGATCCCCGGGACGCTCTATGGCCGGGCCGGAGGTGGCCTTGATCCCCGCATTGAGCTCATGAGCGATGATGTGGGCCAGGGTGGTCTTGCCCAGGCCCGGCGGGCCGTGGAACAGGCAATGGTCGAGGGCCTCCCCCCGCTCCTTCGCGGCGTCGACGAAGACCTTGAGGTTCTCCTTGAGGCGCTCCTGCCCTACATACTCGGCAAAGGACTGGGGGCGCACCCCCTGCTCAAACCTGATCTCCTCTTCGGTGACTAGCGGCTTGACCATCGCATCAGTGCCTGGCGAGTAAGCGCAGGGACTCCTTTAACAGCTCCTCCAGCGAGAGCTCATTCCCTTGTTGGCGCAGGGCATCATGGACAGCCCCTTCGGCTATAGGCCTAGCATAGCCCAGGTTGACCAGGGCGGACAGGGCATCCTTAACCACCCCCTGCTTGAGAGGCAGGCCGCCGCCTGTTGTAGTACCGGCGCTTGTTACCTTGTCCTTCAGCTCCACGAGCATCCGCTCGGCGGTCTTCCTCCCGATGCCGGGGATGCGGGTCAAGCCGAGCAGATCGCCCTCGCACAGGGCCCTCTCCAGATCACGGGTCGAGATGCCGGAGAGCACGTTGATGGCGAGCTTAGGCCCCACCCCCGATATCCCGATCAAGAGGCAGAAGAGCTCCTTTTCCTTTGATGTCAAAAAGCCGTAGAGGAGCAGGGCATCCTCCCGGACATGGGTGTAGACCTGCAACTGGACCTCCTCCTCGATCTCCGGCAGCTCATAGAAGGTCGAGAGGGGGACCCGGATACCGTATCCCACCCCGTTGCAATCGATAATGATCTCTCCGGGGGCTTTGTTGGCCAATCGGCCGCGGATCTGAGATATCATCTTCCCGAGGCTTCAGAGGAAAGGTGTTGTTGGTATCTTCGTTTGAGCTCGGCCGTATGGATGTGGCAGATGGCCACGGCCAGGGCGTCCGACGCGTCCAAGGAAAGCGGCCCGTCGATCCCCAAGAGGCGTTTGACCATCTCCCTGACCTGTGCCTTGGTGGCCTTGCCGTAGCCGGCAACCGCGGATTTGACCTCCATGGGGGTGTAGGAGCAGGAATCGAGAGCTGCATGGGTGGCGGCAAGCACCACCACCCCTTGCACCTGCCCGAGCTTCACCGTGCTCACGACGTTCTTGGAAAAAAAGGGACTCTCCATGGCCACGGCATCCGGGGCATAGGCGCGGATCATCTCCTGCAGGCCGTCGTAGAGCTCCCGCAGCCGCTGCGCCAGCTCCCCCGAAGGAGAAATGGTCCCGTCGACTACGTGCGTCAATCCCCCCTGCTTTTCCTCTACCACCCCATACCCCATGACCAAAGTGCCGGGATCTATCCCTAATATCCTCATTTGCCCAGCTTCTCTATCACGCTGTCGGGGATGTCGAAGTTCGCATAGACCTTTTGCACGTCGTCGTGCTCCTCCAGCTGCTCCATCAGGCGCAGCATCTGGTCCGCGTGTTTTTCATCCAAGGTTATCGTGCTTTGGGGGTACATGGTGAGCTCCGCCAGCTGGTATTTGATCCCCGCCTTTTCCAGGGCCTTCTTGACCGCATCAAGGTTCTGCGGATCGGTGGTCACCTCGTATTCCTTCTCACTTGCCTCGATATCCTCCGCGCCGGCATCCAGGGCCACCTCCATCAGCCGGTCTTCCTGCACCGCTGCCTTGCTCACTTCCAGGTATCCCTTCTTGTGAAACATCCAGGCCACGCACCCCGCCTCCCCCAGGTTCCCGCCTGAGCGGGAGAAGATATGCCTGACCTCCGCCGTGGTCCGGTTCTTGTTGTCGGTCATCACCTCGACAAGCACTGCTGCGCCGCCAGGCCCATACCCTTCATACGGGAACTCCTCATAGGTTACGCCCGCGAGCTCTCCCGTGCCCTTTTTGATGGCCCGCTCGATGTTGTCCTTGGGCATGTTATCCGCCTTGGCAGCGGCAATGGCCGTGCGCAGCCGGGCGTTGCCCTCGGGATCGCCCCCGCCTGTGCGGGCAGCCACGGTGATCTCCTTGATCAGCTTGGTAAAGACCTGCCCCCGCTTGGCATCCGCCACGCCCTTTTTCCTCTTGATCTGTGACCACTTCGAATGACCTGACATAACACCGTCCTTTATTTAAAACCCTGAGAATTATTCAAATCATCCTCTCCCGCTGGCGGGAGAGGGCAGGGGTGAGGGTGGATATAATGTGTTTCCCCTCACTGCCGCCTTTCCCGCTTCGGGATCCCGTAATCCTTGTCTCTATATTGAAGAGCGGGAGCGGCATCCCGTCTTCCCTGATTTATGCAAAGAGGAGCGGGACTTTCATCCTCTCCCCAAGGGGAGAGGAGATTAATTTTATTGTAAAATAAAAACCGCAGAGAGGAGGATAGCATCTTCGTACCCTGCGGCCTAACCACCGAGTTCCTCTCATCCTCTGCGGTCGCGTTCTTAATAAAATATCCCTCCAAGGTCGGGATGTAGGGGTCCAGGATTCAAGGGTCCTATCCCACCCCGCAATGTGAATTTAAGGAAGCGGGATGTGTCGCCGTGCGACACCCCATCCATAAAAATATCCGAATGGTAAGGGGCCGCTGGCGGCAGGGTGCGAGTGAAAACCTGAAGTGGCTCTCTAGCCGAAGGATAAATGCTTTTACTTGAACCCTTTGTCGTAATACGACACCCCCTCAATAACAATATCCGAATGGTAGGGGGGACCCCTAGACGCCTCCCGCTTTGCGGGATCCCGCATTTTAAATAAGTCCCGCCCTACTTTGTATAAAAATCTGAATGGCGGGATGTCGCTGCGCGACAGAGCGGGATCGAACCCTTTTGTAACAACGTTCGAACCAACATATTCGCCTCTTAGTGAGGCTTATCCCGCTGAATGGGACAATAAAATTAAGATTGGTGGGCGGTACTGGATTTGAACCAGTGACCTCTACCGTGTGAGGATAGCACTCTCCCGCTGAGTTAACCGCCCATAACTACTTAAAACTGTAAACGAAAATGGGGGGTAGTGTCAAGGGGAAAAGCCCCCTCGCCCCCTGAGGGGTAAATTGAGAAGTATGTCAGGTGGGCAGATTCAGTGCGATCGGCATGCCTTCCCCGCAGCATGTTGGTACTCATCTTTAGCCCTGGCACTTAGTCGTTGAACCGCAACCTCGCCTTTGTCACTGTCCGGCCGTTGTGCTCGACGATGCACACGTATCTTCCCATGACACCGGAACTTGTCACCAGTGCGGAAAACTCTCCCTTGGAATTCGGTGGTTGAGATGAGTAAAAACGAAGGCCTCTTTTTAAGGCCATGCCCTTGGCTGCATCAACGCTGGTGCCTTCGCTGAGTTGCGAACAATATTGCTGCACCTCTCTCTTGGCCGTCACCCAGGAAAAAATTGAGTAGCCGACGATCGCGACCATGAGCGCCGCAAGAATAAGGAGAATAAAATAAATCTTTTTCATGCTCTTACCTCGCTTTTATTTATTGCCTATCTGGGGGCGTCTTCTTTGCCCTCGCACATCCCTTTACATTCTTCTTTCGTCTCAAAGGGCACAACCCCGCCGCATCCGCCATAAGAAAATTCCTCACATTTTTTTGTCGTCGGGTTGTAATAGTATTTCAAGAATAGGCCCTTGCATGGCCCGCCATCGGGCTTAAGATCGCATCTTGTATCGGCTAGGTCTATTTGCTTGGCGAGCATATCGCAGTGTGCGCCCACACGCCAATTGCCGGTGCATTCCATTGTCCCCGCAACCACAACACGTCGACCTTTAAGCCCCATAGTCTTTTCCAGCAAGTCTGCTGGCACACGAAGCACAACAACATCTGTCGATGCTTCAGACTTAGACCCCTTAAGTACATAAAGTGGTTCGTCCAGCCTCAACCAATATCCCGTTTCATTAGGTTGAATAACTGGCATTGAACCAAGATGTAGGGTTCCAGTAACACGTGTTTCGGCTGGTGTCTGAGATATCGCAGACAAATTGGACACGCTCAGCGCCAAAAACATAAACAACGCAGCACACAGTACGATCTTTTTCATGCTCTCCCCCTTAAATGCAATGTTCCAGAATACTTGTTCCGGGAAGTTTTTTCAAAATTAAAGAGCAGTTCGCAGGGTGCCCCGGCGAAAGCTCCCCTGAATGACAATACGTCGGGCCAGGGGGTGCTGAGTTGTCGATAGCCTTGTCCGCTCGTGGCTTTAATGACCTGATCTTTACTCGCTCCCCAGGGGATTCCCATGAACCCGTTCGGCACCGCGCCTGCCTGGGCTATGCCGGAGAACATAACAACCGAAATTATTAATAGGGCAAGAACGGCAACCAAATAAAACACTTTCATCTTTTTCATAAGCTCCTGCTTATTTTAATGTACAACTTTTTCATAAAGGTATTATAGTTTCCCTGTTTTCTGACCGTTTATGGACCTATTTAATAATTCTTATTCTTGAGCCTTGTCTCAAGGCTACAGGCGCGATAATAGACTGTGACATAGTAATCGAGCATGACTTGTACGGTATATATGTCGGAAGATTTGTTATCAACGAGATACCAGAAAGTGCTTTTGGAAGGACGATCTATACCTTCCTTGTCCTTGTACGAACTGGATTCGCGTTCCCGGGGCGGGCCATATTTTTCACTGAGCATACCGTCGATATTATCAAAGGTTGTTTGTAGCGTCTTATTTGGTTGTGGCATATCAGGTCTGTAGAACATGGCTTCCCCCTCATAGAAAGAATCATCGATCAAAATAAATGATAGGGAACAGGGAACCGTGGTAAATTCTCCCCTGAAGTTCAATACCACTGCGCCGCTTCCGCCTATCCCGCCCGTGCCGAGTGAACGGTAGCCCCGTTCACGCATGATTTTAATGACTTGATCCCTGCTCGCGCCCCAGGGTACTCCCACGAACCCCTCCGGCACCACCTGTACCACGCTTGCCTGCGGTCTGCAGGAGAACATAACAACCGAGACCGACAATAGAGCAAGAATAACGATCAGATTAAACACTTGCATCTTGTTCATAATCTCCTCCTTATTGTCAGTGTTATCCTTCAAAATGCGCATACAAAAAGTAAGTCATCAAAAGAACCAGGGTGTATGGCATAGGGTTCTCGTTCTTCTGGCAACACATCGAGATCGTCGGACGACTGATCATCTATCAAGCTACCATCGGCCCCATATGAAATTATCCTTTTCTGAAGGAATGTTTTATTTCTGCAGTTTATTTCCGCAAATATGATCTGGTGGTCTATTTTTAGCGAAGGAAAAACGTTGGTTCCTCGTGGAGTATACTTGATCAAGATCGTTACTTGTACCACGTCGCCGGAACGCTGAATGCTGTTAGCGTCGTAATAATCGGTTGACATCTCATTCTGGCAGTACTGCTTCCAGTCTGCGGCTGCCTGTGCTTGGGGAACACAGATAAGAAGTGGCGAGATAAAAAATGCCGCGATCAACAAAAGCATTACCTTTTTCATAATATCCTCCCTTTTGTTTGTCCTTGGGCATCAGACAAGGCTCAAGTCAAAAATGTTCCCGATGGACATGGTTGTAAATCGGATATCCCTCAGGACAGTACCTGACCGTATCCCATTGATAAGGCATTGCCTTTTTAGGGTGGCGAGTATATGAGGAAGGCTATTGTTTGTCAAGATGATTTGGATCACAAAATATGGCGTGCGTTGCCGATGTTAGTCGTCACGCGTGAATTGTGTTTATCACAGATGGAGGTCCTGCATTTTCGTCGAGGTTGAAGATTTATGGATAACGGGAGGAAGTGCCTGCTGAAAAACACCTACAACTGTTCAGAAGTGGGCAGTTGTCAGAATTAAGGATTACGGATGAAAAAAGAGTAACGTAAAGGTGAGCGATTCAACGTGTTGGCGTGACAGCGGAAACCCGTTGAATCCGATCGACAGCCGGGTTAGGAGATTTTTTATTGCACTATTCCTGTTAATGCCTCGTGATTATTTTAAATTTTTTTCAACTTCTTAAGCTCCCGTTGAATTGGCCATTCAGCAAACGCCAGGTAAAATAGGATTACAATACTAATAACGGGAATTAGCATAAGCAAACTCCACCCACCAGAATACCCAGCCTTTGTGAATATCTTCCAGAATGGCACGACAACTAAGATTCCTATGACTACTATAACAATGAGTTCTGGTAATCCAATTCCGGACATGGTCTTCCTCCTTTACCGTGTGAGGATAGCACTCTCCCGCTGAGTTAACCGCCCATAACTACTTAAAACTGTAAACGAAAATGGGGGGTAGTGTCAAGGGGAAATAGGTAGGTGGGCTTGGGGGCGCAAAGGGGTAGCCTTAGAAACCATACTTGGCTTGTCGCAATACAAATGCATTACGACCGCCATCGAGTGTATCTAGAATGGCTTGCTTTACTGGTTGTTCTTCAATCGCGCCCTGCTCCGAGATACTACCCGTGTCATAGACAGCCTTGAGAAAGAGAATGTTGTCTGCGTCACCGTTTACTACGATATTGGCATCATGTGTAGCCAAGATCACTTGCCTGCGGCCTTTCAATCTTCGAAGTGCCGGAAGTAGGACGTCAAATAGGTAAGCTTTATCCATCTCATCTTCCGGCTGATCGACTATCAATGGAATCGTATCATCGGTTTCAAGTACGAGAGAGAGAAGCACACTTACTTGCGCACCACCAGAAAGTTCATCGATATCCCTGTAGTCATCTGGGCCAGTTCCGACTTTCAACTGGATAAAGTACTTATCTTCGTTTCGTAGGGCCGCAAGTTGGAGTCTGCGCTCAGCGGTCATGAGACCGCGAAACGTTGTCGCTACCAATGGGCTCATACCAATTGATGACAGATCATTTTTGTTATAAGCGCGCCGAATAATCTCCGGACTTATGGGCTTTGTGGGACTCTCCGTCCGACTATTCCACCATCTCGTTACACCTGCCTGACTGAGGTTTAGAACCCATCTCTCGAGTGTGTCCGATATTCCGTCATGCTGTATCTGAATTCTAATTTGGTCAGGAAATCTTTCCTTTACAATATCTGCTACGCGTTGCATGGCACTTCGCTGCTCCCTAATCAATTCAGAACGTTCTACATGTGTTCTTGCGAATTCCAGAAATACCTTATCATACGCAGTTCTAGCTCGATTGCGCTGTGTCTTGACTTTCTCATAGTCCGCAGCAGATGCAGTCAGTGCGCTAAACTGATTGAGGTCTTCCGCTTTGCCGCCTGCTTTAATGACTGCCTCTTGGACAGCGGCTCTCACTTTAGCTATGTAAGATTCAGATGCCGTTTTGGCGGCCTCAAGTCGCGCTTGAATGTCAGCAGTGATAATCCTTAGATCCTGGATGAAGCCTTTATATTTTTGAACAAGTTCTTGATAGGTTGACTGGTCCTTTTTAACATCAAGGACTTCCTTGAGTTCTACGCTTGTTATGGCATTCTCACTGAGTGGTGCAGCCTCAGCCTCAAGCTGTGGTATGCTCTCGGCTATCCGAGAGAGAGTCTCTTCACGAACTACTAATTTGCCATAGTCGGCTTGAGCTTCTGTCAGCCGATCGAGTCCGGCACCCTCGAATCGCTTCAGAGCTTCTTTGGACGCTACTACACGTTGGAATTCTTGTTCGGCCTCCTCTAATGCTGCCCGACGTTCTTCTAGGTTATTGAGAAGCTGAGGGAGATTTTGATCCAGCCGATAAAGCTGTACACCTCTTTCAACCAGCCCGGAAGTTTCTGTTGGTATAAGGCGATAAAGTACCTGTCGTCTAGTTTCCTGATCGCGAACAGCCTTTTGCAGTTCTCGCTGCGCGTAAAATAGGGCAGGCCAGCGTTCCCTGAAAGGAGATGTTGGATTATAAGGACCATGTATTTCCACAGATACTTCCGCACCGCCTGAGAGGAATCTTTTATTGGCTCTGTCTAGAACGTCCTGTTTTACTGTTTCATCCTTCGGCAGGTCGTGATCAAACCATACACGTAGTCCGTCGAGAAACGTGGACTTGCCAGACATACGACCACCAATAAGACAATTTAGATCAGGATTCAAAAAGAAGGTTTGTTCTTTAGGATTACCAGTTGTCACATCTTGACCACCGAAAAATGAGGTGCCGCCCCTTATGGTCACCGCTTTGAGCCATGGTCGAGAACCAGGGCAAGGTTCAGGAAGATCGGGACTGACAACAATATCGCCGCAATCATTCTTGCAGCAGGCAATTCTTAATCGGGAATCTGATGCCAGAAAAGCTTGGCGGAGTGCCTCAATGCGTGGGCAAGCCAACTTAATCAGTGTAAATCGATGCCCAATATCTGCTAGTTTGTAGGCGTCACTTGAGTGGAATAAAGCGTGGTGGTGTTTCTTCATACCATTTGCCAGCCAAGGTTTTCCTTCATGCGCGTCTTTGGGAAGCCAGTTGTCTTTTAGCTCGAAAGCGCAAATTTTTTGATGCGGAAACCATTGCAATATCTGGCTCTTTAACGAAAACAGACCTTTTTCGCCAAAAGCGTGCGGCGCAAGTATAAGATAATCCCAGTTGCTGCCGACCCTCTTATGCAATTCTTCTAGCGCTTTAAAGGCATCACTAGCATTGTTCGTGCTGATGCGTAAAGTTGCCCCATCCCAAGGGGGTAATGCGCCCATGACAGCGTTAAATGCTCTGAGATAACCATCGCGCCCAATCTCTGGATCAAATAAGAACAATAAGTGTAGCCCTTCGTCTCCATCCGCCAAATTAGGTTCAAAGCCTGGGAAAACTGCATATATCTTATCGCGAAATAAAACGCCGTCATCATCTTTATCATTGTTCCAAACCTCGATAATGCGCCAAGTTGCGCTGCTTTGATCTGTCTCACCTGAACGCACAGCATGTGGCGTCAAACCTAACACTTCGATACCAGCTTTAATAGCTGCGTTTAGTAACGCCCGAGCGTACACATCTTGCGTCTTCTCATCATCAGGTGCACCGCTTATGCCGTCTGGAAATTTGAAATTCGAAGAAGGATGATCGTCTAGAGTATGTATATGGAGATCAGTACGGAACCATCGTGTTCCAGGAACCTCGTTGTGCCATCTCGGACTAAGATTTCTGACGAAGCCAGGCATTTACATATCTCTCTTTGTCAAAGTATCGTCAATGTACCTTGTCCAGCATAAGGCTAAAGACTAAAAGATGTAGATCCGTTAATGCCGATACTTGACTGGAAGCCGGCTGCATCGGATCACTGTTTAACGTCTTTAAGTACGTCCCCGGCTATTTCCCCTTAGCGGCAAGACCCTCAAATGTTGGCTTCATTTCGTTAACGAAGCCTGCAACTTGCGCCCACGGTATAAAGTGTACTTCCGTACCACCTTTCATAAATACGAGCAAGCCCTTGTCGATCGTTCGTATTACCGTAACAGGAACAGGTGCAGTTTGGCCAGCTAGCTGAACCTTTGTACTCTCCGAAGCGTAACGAAGAGCCAAGCTGTCGCCTCGCCCCTTAAAATATATTAAGATTAGAATTGCGGGAAGCATTAATATTGTGATTTTAGCTATCCGATTAAGCTTTGCTAAAGGTAGTTGCGCAATAAGCCAACTGGCAAACAAAAGCCAAATGACAAATGCAGTACCCCCAAACATCCAATAAAAACTATCGCCGTACTTAAGATAATACAGTGGCCCCGCTACAACGAGCATGACCGCTATGAGCCAATACGACTTGTATCCGAAACGGGCTAGCCTTGGAGTCCTCGATTTTGCGATTACTTGCTCTTCCGATTGCCCTCGATCTAGCCGCAACTGGATTAGGTAGACCACTACCGCTGAAATCATACTAACAAGGGTGGCGGGCATCCAGTTTAGGGCACCACGTAGATGATCAGAAAGGGTTGTCGGAACCACACTTAGTTTTAGGCCCAGCGCGCCAAAAAATCCCCAATCATACACAGCCGTCAGCGCAAAGCTAGCGGCGCTCGCGATGCCAACCACAGCTCCGGCAGCTTTGAGCCAGTCCTGCAACGAACTTTTAAGGCTTCGATCGCCAGAGTTTTCGGACATTGACTTTTTCTTCATTGGTATAGACCTCAACCTGAAGTTATCCTGCGCATATCCAGCTTTATTGCGGCACGAGGGAAAACTTGTTGGAAGTATGGAACAAATGAGTCGCGGTGTCAACCCTTCGACAAGTTCAGGGTTTACCCTCCGGCAAGGGCTCAGGATTGACCCTGAGCGGGGCTTAGCGCCGCCGAATGGGTCAAGGATGTCCTTGATATTGAAATCGGGATGGAACACCCCCTGCTCCAACCCCAACCAAAGATCGGCATGCCTTTCCCGCAGCATGCTGATTATCATCTTTGGCCTTAGCATTTAGTCGTTGAACTGTAACTTCGCCTTTGTCACTGTCTGGCCGTTGTGTTCGACTATGCACACGTATCTTCCCATGACGCCGGAACTTGTCACCAGAGCGGAAAACTCTCCCTTAGAATTCGGTGGTTGAGATGAGTAAAAACGAAGGCCTCTTTTTAAGGCCATGCTCTTGGCTGCATCAACGCTGGTGCCTTCGCTGAGTTGCGAACAATATTGCCGCACCTCGCCCTTGGCCTGCATCCACGTAAAAATTGTGTATCCG
>Ga0214474_1001455_pt1 | contig 10962 bp, 10 predicted proteins | sample RVTome_2_FD_187335 | JGI IMG/M metagenome (GOLD analysis project Ga0214474, IMG submission 187335) | Soil microbial communities from uranium-contaminated site in the Upper Colorado River Basin, Wyoming, United States - RVT95D214 HiSeq ...
GAGCGCATAGACGCGGACTACCGCAGGAGACGGGAGGACTTGACGGGATAACAGTTTCGAACTGACTCCTGGCTCCTGACTACTGACCCCTGACCACTGTTTTTGACAGGAGCATCTGCTTGAAGCCCGAGGACACCGCGCCTGTCTCTTTGATTGTTGTATAATGCGATAAAGGATGCTCTTTGTTGCGTGATGGAGCAGGAGGCAGATGCAACTAAGCGAAGCCGATACAAAAGCAAAGCTTATTGACCCAGTCCTCCATTCCTGCCGCTGGACTGAAGACCTTATCCGTCGTGAAGAGACGGCACCAGGTATAGACATAGTAGAGGGTAAACCTAGGAGAAGGCAGAGGGGGCGAACGGATTATTTACTACGCATCAGGGTGAATGCCAATTCTCAGCCGATAGCAGTGGCATTATTGGAAGCAAAGCGAAGCGATGAGCCGCCGGATAAAGGATTAGAACAAGCCAAGAAATATGCCCGATTGAATCACGTTCCCTTCGTATATTCCTCCAACGGGCACTTGTTTATTGAATATAGCCACTTTACAGGCAAAACTACCGAACCATGTCCGTTAAAAGACTTTCCGAACCCTGAACAATTGCGGCTTCGTTATCAGAAAGGAGTCGGCTTCTCATTAGATGCAACAAGCGCCAAGCCCTTCTTGGTCCCTTATCCAGGCGGCGAGGCTAGCCGGCGTTACTACCAGGATGCTGCCATTCGAGCTGCCTTAGAGAAGATAGCACAGGGTAAAAATCGCATTTTGCTATTTCTGGCGACGGGCACTGGTAAGACACTCATCGCGGTGCACCTTTTGAAGAAGATTGGTGACGCTGGCAGCTCCGCCGTGCTCTATTTGTTTGCGACCGCGACGAACTCCGTTCCCAGGGTCTCAACCATTTTCAGAATGTCTTTGGTGCCGATGCTGCCGAAGTAACTGGTGCTAACCCTCAGAAGAACGCTCGAATTCTTATTGCCACATACCAAACCCTTAATGTAAGTGCTGAGGAGGAGGATGCCCGTTTTCTTACCGAGCACTATCCAGAGAACTACTTCAGCCATATCATTATTGATGAATGCCACCGCAGTGCCTGGGGAAAATGGAGCGCTATACTCCGTCGCAATCCAAAAGCAGTGCAGGTAGGTCTTACAGCAACTCCACGCTCCTTCGAGGGGGGCAGCAAAGAGGAACGCCGCGAGGATGAAGAAATCACGGCAAATAACCTTGAGTACTTCGGCGAACCAGTTTACGAGTATGATATGGCACAGGGGATAGAAGATGGCTATATCGCCGCCTGTGAAATTATCCGCCGAGATATAGATATCGATTCACGTGGTGTAACTCGTGGAGACATTGAGCGCCTTGGAGCTATAGATGCCACCACAGGTCAGCCTATCCCGGTTACTGATACTCAAGCTTACTATGGGCCCACTTCTTTTGAAGACATCGTTCAGCTACCTGACCGGGTGAAAATGATGTGCCGTGACCTGTTTGATATGCTTCTTCAAACTGGTGACCCCCTGCAAAAGACAATTATCTTCTGCACCCGTGACACCCATGCCGATGCGGTTGCTGCTGAGATGAATAATCTCTACGCTGACTGGTGTGCCAAGAATGGAGAGCAAAGGCTTGAACCCTATGCCTTCAAGTGCACGGCTGCCGTTGGCGGCAGCCAGTACATCGCCGACTTGCGAGGTTTGATGCGGAGCCACTTTATCGCCACCACCGTAGACTTGATTACCACCGGTGTGGACGTGCCCTGCGTCCGCAATGTAGTCTTTTTCAAGTACGTGCGTTCCCCTATTGCCTTCCATCAGATGATGGGAAGAGGGACAAGACTTCACCCACCGACGAATAAGTTGATGTTCCGCGTATATGACTACACCAATGCCTCACGTCTACTGGGGATGGGGTTTGTAACCCGTCCCACCCCAACCCGAGAGCCTAGAGAACCTGAGGCGGAAGAAAAGGAAAAGGTCATCCGTGTCGAAGGTTTTGATGTCCACATCAATCCTGCCGGCGCGTATATTGTGACTCAAAAAGAGGGCAGGCTGAGCATGGTCACCGTTGAGGAATACCGCGAGATGTTGGCGACAAGGCTTGCTGAAGAAGTCAAAACCCTGGATGACTTTCGCAGCATCTGGATTGAGCCGGCGGAGAGAAAAGGTTTAATAGATAAACTCCCGGATGACGGTCGCGGCGTGCGCCTGCTCCGCGAGATTCTCAACTGGCGCGAGTATGACCTCTATGATGTCTTATGCCATATCGGGTATGGAACAGCTCCCAAGACCCGAAAAGAGCGTGTTGAAGCTCTGCAATATAAACATGCTGATTGGTTCAAGGGCTTACCGCCTAAAACCGGGAATACCCTGCTTGCCCTTGCCCGGCAATTTGCCAAGGGCGGGACTGAGGAGCTGGAGAACCCTTACGTTTTGAGTGCTCCTGAGGTCAAGAGGGCCGGAGGGCTTGAGGCTCTCAAAGTGCTGGGTGAACCTAAGGACATTATCCGTGAAACTAAGAAAAGGCTGTTTGCGGTATGAACGAGAGTACTGTCCAGTTGAAGGAAGGGAAGACACTGCCAGATGGGTGGGGGTGGGTGAGGCTGGGGGATGTGTGTATGATAAATCCTTCTCGCCCGAACGGTTTTACACGTCTTCCTGATGCGCCTACTACGTTTGCCCCTATGGCAGCGGTGGACGGCAATCTCGGCGTAATATCAAAACCTGAAAGTCGGTCATATTCAGAGGTGTCCAAAGGCTATACCTATTTTGGAGAAGCGGATGTCCTTTTCGCCAAGATTACACCCTGTATGCAAAATGGGAAACACGCTATAGCAAGAAACCTTCTTGATGGCGTAGGATTCGGTTCGACAGAGTTTCATGTCATTCGCCCGAGTGCTTTGATTTTGCCAGAGTGGATTCACTTTTTCATTAGACAGCCCTTCTTCCTCCAAGAGGCAGCTTCATATTTTGTTGGTGCTGTTGGGCAACAGAGGGTTCCTGAGAGCTTCCTTGCCAATTATGGAATTCCCCTCCCACCGCTGCCCGAGCAAAAGCGCATTGCGACTAAGGTGCAGGAGCTAACGAAGGATGTGCAGCGCGCCCGCCTTGCCTGCGAAGCCCAGCTTGAAGCCGCCAGAGCTTTGCCTCAAGCCTACCTCCGCCAGGTCTTTGAAAGTGAAGAGGCAAAGAAATGGGAGAGGGGGAGGCTGGGGCAGGTGTGCGATGGGGACTCAGGTGTATGGGGAGACATCCCCGATAACTCACAAAACTGCTACGTTGTTCTGCGCTCGAATAATATTCAAGAAGGGTTAATAGTCTTAGACGATTTATCTATTCGAAAGGTCATTGACCCGAATGTGGTAGAAGCCAAGTCTCTAAGAACGGGAGACATTCTGGTCACAACGTCAAGCGGGAGTAAGAATTTACTCGGCAAAAGTGCTTTGTTTGTTCAACCTCTGGACGGAAAGAAATATCTTTTCTCAAACTTTACGATGCGCCTTCGACCTAATACGCAAGCTATCGAACCAACCTTTCTTTATTTCTACTTACGGTCGCCACAAGCTAAGCAAGTTCTTATGCTTCTCCAAGATACGACTACAGGGTTGAGGAATCTCGACCGTAAAGAATTCATCGCTCAAACAATTCCTGTTCCTACCCTTGCTAAGCAAGAACAGATTGCCGCTGAACTTAGAGGCAAAATAGCCAGTGCTGAAAAGCTCAAAGAGTCTATTGAAAAGCAACTTGAGTCCATCAAGGCATTGCCCCAGGCGATTTTGCGAAAGGCATTTCGAGGCGAGCTATGACTAATAAATCAGAACTCAGGGAAAGTATAATTAAAGGTGCACAGCTTCGTAAAGCAAGAGAATTGCTCGAATTGGCTTCGGAGCAAGTAGCGCTTAAACTCGATATTACCCGTCAAGACATATTAGATTGGGAGGAAGACCGCTCCCAACCCCGTCTTAAGCAACTTGAAAAGTTAGCCGAGCTTTACGGCAGAGGAATTGACTACTTCTTAAAAGAGACTCCACCGCCACCACGGAAAATAGAATTTCGGGGAATGCTGGGGCAATCCGTGAAAGATTTGCCCCAACAAGCCAAGGCTGTTCTTGCTAGATTTGACGAGTTATGCCGAAACGCTCTTGAAGTTGAAAGCCTCCTTAATAAAAAGCGAAAAGTCACGCTTACTCGATTCGAGGAATCTGTCCCCCCAAAGACAGTCGCTGAAGGTTTAAGGAAGAGATTCGGTGTAGATAACAAGCCTTTAGCTAACCTAAGAGAACGATTGGAGGACGAAGGATTCCGCATATTTGAACTCCTCATCCCGGATGATGCCTTTTCCGGTTTTTCATTTTGGCACTCGGAATATGGTCCCTGTATTCTACTCAATGCTGGTGACCTCAAAGGGAGGAGGAATTTTACATTGGCTCATGAACTGGCCCACCTTCTTTATGGGCACGAATCTACCCTTTGTTATATCCCATTGAAACTCAGCGAGGTTCGTGAAGATATAGAATTTAAAACAAATCAATTTGCAGTTGAATTGCTATTGTCTGAAACAGGTGTGAAGGAAGATTTCCGAAGAAGGCAGCTCTCAATAACGCCCTCAGTAAAAGAATTGGGTCAAATGGCTGGGAAATGGGGCGCAAGTATTCAAGCCCTAGGTTATAGATTAGAAAATCTAGACCTAATACAAAGAGGGTATACCGATACACTTTTTGAAACCAGACCGAAGTTCTTGAGGCGCTCACGAACCCCGAAATGGAAAAGACAACTCGGCAAGGAATTTGTAGAGACGACATTTGAGGCTTACGAGAAGGGGCTAATTTCCGCCGGCAAGGTTGCGAACGGCTTGGGCATCACAGTTAGGGAAGCCATGAAGGAAATTGAACAGCGGGGCCACGGCCAGGGCTAGTGCACCATGAAAAAGGGAAAGTTAGCTCGAGAATTATGGCAATATGTAATTGATTCAAGTGCCCTTATAAATATTGAGCAGAACAAAGGGGTTAAGACTCTGTCGCAGCGGAAGGGAGCGCTTCTGATATCGGAAAGGATTGCTTTCGAGGTAGCATACCATCCTGCAGTTAGAAAGACAGACCCTTTGCGGCAATTTGTTGCGGAGAATCCTCAAATAGTAACACCTTTTCAAAATAACGAAGAAGACGAGTATCTGCGAATCCTGCTACAGCCCGGTATTGACCAAGGAGAAGCGTCGGTGATTGCCATCGCTTCAAAACGACACCTTCCCCTCGTTATCGATGAGAGAGACACAAAAGCCACAGGCAAGGCTAAGAATCACGGTGTTAGTACCTTGAGTTGGCAGAAATTTTTGGAAACCAGTTGATAGGCCTTGTGGTTCCCAACCAGAGCCAGTCGGTGGTATTATTAAACAAGAGAGGCACTTTGCTTAACAAGATGAAAGCTTATGAAATTTATGTTTAGTAACGGTGGTTCATAACCACAAGAAGCAAACGTGGCAGCAAGCAGGAATAACAATCGCCGAATCACTACTCCGCAGAGCCTGAACATCTATGTTAAGGGTATCTGTGATATCATGCGCCGCTCTAATTGCGCCGGCGCCCTGCAATACGTTCCCGAACTAACCTGGATGCTTTTCCTGCGTATTCTTGATGAGAAAGAAGCCAGGGAAGCGGAACATGCTCGGGCGGTAAGTGCTCAATTCCAGCCATCTCTTCAATACCCCTACCGCTGGCAAGACTGGGGAGCCCAGGAGGGGAAGAAGAGGCAGGAACTATGGAAAGGCACCATGGGTGACTTCATGAGTTTCGTTAATAGTGAGCTTATTCAGGCTCTTCGCGATCTCAAAGACCGCCCGGGAGCCACTAACCGCCAGAAGGTCATCAGCCAGGTCTTTTCTTCCGTAGAGAGAACGAAGATTGATACCGAGCGTAACCTGCTGGACATCTTGGACAAGGTTCATGAGCTAAAAATTGAGCACGTTAACCAAACGCATATGTTTACTCTCTCGCAGGTCTATGAAGGGCTGCTTCAGAAGATGGGTGAGAAGAACAACGATGGTGGGCAATTCTTCACACCCAGACAGATTATTAAGGTAATGGTGGAGGCAATAGGCCCCAAGGTAGGTGAAACTATCTATGACCCCTGTTGTGGCACCGGCGGATTTCTAGCCCAAGCCTACGGATATATGAGCTCTCAGGCGCAGAGTGCAGAGGATATTGAAATTCTGAAAACGAGCACTTTTTATGGCCGTGAAAAAGAAGACCTTGTATATCCCATTGTCCTGGCTAACCTGATACTACACGGAATAGATGAGCCTCATATCTGGCACGGCAACACTCTAACCGGGCACGAGGTCTATGGTGGGCTTTTCACTGGCGCGTCTGCGCTATTCGATGTAGTTCTGACCAATCCGCCTTTTGGGGGTAAAGAGGGCAAAGATGCCCAAACTCACTTTGCGTATAAGACCAGAGCCACACAGGTGCTTTTCCTCCAGCATGTCATTGATAGTCTCAAGCCCGGTGGTCGTTGTGGCATAGTTATGGATGAAGGGACGCTCTTTCGCACCACGGAGACTGCCTTTATTCAGACCAAACGCAAGCTGCTTAATGAATGTAACCTGTGGTGCATTGTCAGTCTTCCCGCCGGTGTCTTCATAAATGCTGGCGCAGCAAGCAAGACCAACCTACTGTTCTTCACCAAAGGGCAAGAGACAAAGGAAGTTTGGTATTACGACCTTTCTGACTTGAATGTGACCAAGAAGCAGCCGCTTACTGCTGAGCGCCTCGAGGAATTTTTCAAGTTACTCCCTGAGCGGGCTTCAAGCGAGCGCTCTTGGTCTGTCTCAGTGGAGGAGCTGAAAGCCAAGAATTATGACCTCAAAGCAATCAACCCGAACCGAAAACGGGAAGAAGACACCCGAACGCCTGAGGAACTCCTTTCAGTCATAGAAGCACAGGGGAAAGAGATATCAAGTGCTCTTGCAGCCTTGCGAAATAAGGAAGCTGACCCCTAGGATTGACTAGCAAGCTAAACAATCCTAATTCCAGGGACACCATACCAATCAGGCCTGCTACAAATCAGGTATTATGTCCCCGAATATTAAAGGCTATCCGCATCTCTGCACCATGAATCGCTGTGCTGTTCCTATCTGTAGCATAGTAACCCGTGAAGGTGACTTCAATCATGAAGCCAATATTGTAGTCTGGAAACCGTTGCATGTGATTTGACTTCAGGATACGGTGCAGTATAATATACTGCGATAGCAGTAAATAATACTGCAACTGAATGCGATGTTAGAAGCGCTGTTAGGGTCAAAGCTCCGGGCAAAAGTGCTGGGATGGCTGTTCAGCCATCCTGATGAGCGCTATTTTGTCCGCCAGCTCACGGCATTGCTGAAGGAAGATTCGACCAATGTAAGCCGTGAGCTGGCCCGTCTGGAGAAGACCGGTATTCTTGTTTCGACTACAGAGGGGAGACAAAAGTATTATCAGGCGAACCGCCAAAGCCCCCTTTTTAATGAGTTGCATGGATTGATGCTCAAGACTGTAGGTGTAGCCGATATCATCAAGAAGGCTCTGGAACCACGGATGGCAGACATTAAACTGGCGTTTATCTTCGGCTCAGTAGCCAGGAAAGCCGAGAATAGGTTCAGCGACATAGACCTGCTCGTGGTGGGCGATATCACCTTTGGCGACCTAATCGACCTTATTTCAACTGCGGAAGAGTCTTTGAGCCGTGAATTGAACCCGGTAGTCTATACATTGACAGAGTTCAATAAGAGATTATCGGAGAATCATTACTTTATCAGAGACGTATTATCAGGGGATAAAATATTTGTAATTGGGGACGAGAATGAGCTTAAAGCTCTGGTTGGAAAACGGCTGGCTAAAGGAGTATAAGCCGACATCACGTGAGATTGCTGAGCTACTGGCAGTAGCTGACCGCGCTCTAAAAGACTGTCAGATCCCCGAGCTAAGCAACGAAGGCAAACTGGATATGGCGCATAATGCTGCACTGCAGTCTTCCGCCGCAGCGCTAGCTGCCGCCGGGTACAGAGCCAGTCGAGAAGCTTACCACTATTACGTAATCCAGTCTCTTTCTTTTACTCTGCAACTGGAAGAACGTATCATTCGCAGGCTTCATAAGCTCCGTCGCAAACGGAATATCAGCGATTACGAGCGCCCGGGTACGGTTACTGAGCAGGAAGCTCAGGAGATGGTTGATCTGGCAAAACTGATACGCCAGCAGGTTGAAGAGTGGATACGAAATAACCACAAGGAACTCGCCAGAGAGATTTAGATGCCGGTGCATGCGCATTCCAGGAACACCATCCTTCACGGGGTGAAGGACTAGGCCTGCTACAAATCAGGTATTATCATCCCCCAGCACACCTCCATAGTGGAATTGAAAGCACTTCAGGGGCTTGAAGCGGAGGGAAGGCGGAGGGCTAGCGAAGGGACCGCGAATACGCAGCAATCGATTCCCTTGACGTAGGTATTCAGGCCCTACAGCGTGGTAATCTGTCGATTGTCATCTCTTTCCACTGCCACGGCCTCCCTCCATCGGGGATGGAGTTTCCTCCAGGATCTCGAGGATCCTTTTCGCCGCGTAGGCCTTATTCCGCTTGCCACCGGTAATCTCCGCCAGGATTCCCTGCTCCACAAGAGCATTTATCGCCTTCTGTGCGCCCGGATATGTCACTTTAAGAGCTTCTTGAGCAACCCTGGCGTTTAATACTGGCTTCACGAAGATGAGTTCCACAAGCGCTACTGCCGTGGGCGGTAGACGTTTTCTCAGGCTGGTTTGATAATAACTGCTGTGAAGGTCCAGGATACGGCGAGCTCGCCCGACAGCATCGTCCGATTGGTTAACTACTGCCTGCAGGAAGAACTCCAACCACTGCCGCCACGCACCTCGCTGACTGACTTCCAAAAGATGGTCATAATATTCCTGGCGATAGCGCTCAAAGAAGGCGCTGAGATAGAGCAAGGGCTTGTTGAGAATGCTGCGCTGGCAAAGAAAAAGGGTAATGAGAAGCCGCCCGATACGCCCATTACCATCGAGGAAAGGATGAATAGTCTCAAACTGGTAATGGATTAGAGCCAGTTCGACTAGTGGCGGTAACTGTGTATCGGCATGCAGGAATTTTTCCAATTGGTCAAGGGATTCCTTCATTTCTGCCACGGGCGGAGGCACAAAAGTAGCGTCATTTAAGGTACACCCCGGGGGACCAATCCAGTTCTGGGATTGTCTGAACTCACCGGGAGTAGCCCGCTCACCGCGCACTCCCTCCAAGAGAATAGCATGTAATTCACGGATGAGCCTCAGACTCAGAGGCAGCTCCGCCAGGCGTTTCAGCCCGTACTCCATGGCGCGGACATAGTTTTGTACTTCCCTTACATCCCTTTGTTTCTCAGCCTTGGTGGCTTCAAACAACAGCAGGTCAGAAAGTGATGACTGTGTGCCCTCAATGCGCGAGGAAAGGACTGCTTCTTTCCTGACAAAGGGGTAGATAAGAAGATGGGGGTTAGGCAGAGTCTCCCCAAGACCAGAGAGTGTCCCCAGAGCCAGGTCAGCCCTGGATGTCAGTGATACCAGAGCGTCACTCCAGTCAAGCTTCGGAGGCAGCGGGTTGGGCACGAAAGCCCAGTACCCGTCTATAGCACGTACCAACCTGCCGGAAGGGCTGTTTCTAAACAGAGCAGTATCCATATTAAACGCCAGTTTAGTAAGTTTTCTCCTTATTAAACAAAATGCCTGTTTTGTTTAATAATAGCACCGGAAGGAATAGGTGGCAAGCCTTTGCGGTTCCCCGGAGATTGCTTCGTCGCCTTTGGCTCCTCGCAATGACAAAAAGAGGTGTCACTAATCAACTGAGCGAGTGAGCAGTCTTCCCAAACTGCGGACGTTGTGCTACAATAAGAGTGACTGAGAGGCGGTCTGGCAAGGCAAGGACTGAGTTTCCCCCAACAAATTGGCACAACCACAAGTTCCGGGCAACAACTTCACGAGGTCTTCCTCGAAAAACAGAAAGAACAATGACTAAAGGAAGAAGCATCAACGTGGATAGTGACGAGATATTGACTGAAGGCTTACTCAGCGATGAAGCCGGAGTTGAAGATGTCGGCGCCATGGTTGAGGAAGTTGACGAGAAAGAAGAAGGCGAAGAATTTCTTCCCGAGGAAGCTGAAGAGAGCAAACCTCCGGCATCACCAGGGGAATACGAGATAATTGACGACTCAATTCGTATGTATCTTCAGGAAGTCGGCAGAGTGGCACTGCTTACAGCTCACGAAGAGAAAGTACTATCCCGGAAGATAGAGCTGGGTAGATACGTAGAAAGGATCGAGTATAACCACTTCAGGAAACACCAGAAATTCCCTTCACCCGTTGACATAGTTACTCACGTAATTTTCCAATTATCCAAGGGATATCCCGTTGCTCAGATTATTGGGGAGCGTATTGGTATCGAACCCTCCAGCAATGTGGTAGAGACGATCAAGAATCCTGAATTTCGCTCCGCCATCGACATTGTTATAGATCCATCCCTAATAGCTGCAATCGCTGAGGGGATAGATATAGGGACCCCTGCGGACGAAGAAGCCATAGTAAATCTTTCCATAAACAGTCAGCTTTTGCCCCAGCAATTGCTAGAGCTCCTGGCTAGAGATAAAACTTCATGGCGAAAACTAAAGACTCTCCTGAGTAGCAACAGGTTCCTGCGTCAACTCGATTCTCATAGCAGTGAGTTCAAAACTTACTTTGAAAAGGTGGGGACCGAAGCAGAAGCATCAGAAAGGCACCTCACTGAAGCAAACCTGCGCCTGGTGGTTAGCATAGCTAAGAAGCATATCGCGCGTGGCATGCCCTTCCTTGATCTTATCCAGGAGGGGAATATTGGCCTCATGCGAGCTATAGAGAAGTTTCAGTATAGAAGAGGCTACAAGTTCAGTACCTATGCCACCTGGTGGATCAGGCAAG